>Ga0070741_10000088_pt1 | contig 340702 bp, 296 predicted proteins | sample Coa_R1_4_FD_66440 | JGI IMG/M metagenome (GOLD analysis project Ga0070741, IMG submission 66440) | Surface soil microbial communities from Centralia Pennsylvania, which are recovering from an underground coalmine fire - Coalmine... | ecosystem: Environmental > Terrestrial > Soil >...
GAGACCGGCCTTGAGATTCGCGTTCCGCTGTTTCTGAAAGAGGGAGAAAAAGTGAAAGTGTCAACCGAGAGCCGCGAGTTCGCCGGGCGGGCGTGAGTACACATGCGGTGCCTGCAAGAGTAAGGTTTTTCGAACGCGGGTTCGACTCCCGCCGCCTCAACCAAAGTCCTGCGACGCGGCCGCGCTCGATGCGGGATGAGTCCGTCGGCGACAAAGAGCAGTCCTGGCTGACATTCGAGACCCTTTGTTCAAGCCGTCCCTGGTCACTAAACAGTCGGCACTTTTGCGCGGCGTTCGTAGGGATGTGATGACTGAACAGGCTATGAGATTGCCTGCTTCTCGCAACAGCGGCGAAAAGTCGGGCACTCTCCGATCCGAGCTAAGTCCGTTCGTTGGAGAGTAGGCCACCCGGCAGCGCGGCGTCAGTTCGTGATAGAAACTCTCCGGCTTGCAAGGTTGATGTCAGCCCCGCCTATCGGGCCAGCCTTTTTCAATACGCGGGTCAGGTATGAGCCACATGATCGCGACGATGGCATAAAACGTCCCAGAAATCCAGGGCTGAACAAACGCTAGCGGAATTGCCACAGCGTAAATTGCGATGGAAATCTGGCCTTTCCTGTCGCGTCCAATCGAAGTCGCCAAGGATGACCCGCGCCCGTGAAGCTTGATCAGAGCTTTTGTGAGGATGAAATAGGCGACACCGGCCAACAGCAACACCATGCCATAAACAGCAACCGGCCACGACTCGAAATGGTTTTGTCCCACCCATGTGGTCGTAAATGGAATGAGCGACAGCCAGAATAGCAAGTGCAGATTGGCCCACAGAGTTGCGCCGTTGACCCGCTCGGTTGCGTGCAGCAGGTGATGATGGTTGTTCCAGTAGATGCCGACATAAACGAAACTCAGGACGTAGCTGAGCGCGATGGGGATCAATGGCCTTAAAGCGGCGAGACTAGCTCCCTGCGGCGACTTCATCTCCAGCACCATAATGGTGATGATGACTGCGAGAACACCATCGCTGAAGGCCTCCAACCGCCCTTTACTCATTCTTCATACTCGCAAATACACGTACACTCGTAACCCACGAGCCATTCCCCGGGCAAGTGCCAATGCAGTGTAATCTGAACCTCGTGGTTGGGTAAGGCATAGTCAAAACCAGAGCGTCTTTGAATCGTAGTCAATACGGAACTGTAACCTTGAATCATGTTAAAGGCGTTCACAACTGGGGCGTTGCCAAGAATCGACGAGGCTAGCGCAAATGGCGTATGCTCGAATCTACATAAAACTAATTGTGGGGTGATTAATTTGGCAGAAATCCGACTGCAAGAGGGCGAGTCGTTGGAGAATGCTCTCCGTCGCTTTAAGCGTAAAGTTCAGACGGAAGACATTATTAGAGATGTAAAGCGTCATTCCTTCTATCTCAAGCCAGGCGAGAAGCGGCGAGTGAAGCAGGCTTTAGCGCGAAAGCGTGCTCGCAAAAAAATTCGCAAGGAGTCGTCGGTTCGCGGTTCTGACTAACCGGAGTGCACGCTAGCGGTTACCAGCACGGAAACTAGCTCCGGCGTGCATCGCGAGGTTTGGAGAGATTTGATAGCGTCTTCTGCTGTCAATTTTCCCATCAGGAGCGCCCGCTTCCGGTTAGTTGTGGTCTGGATTGGGTTGCGATCAAGCCTCTGTACGAACGAGGGGCCATGGGTGCCACTTCGCGTCAATTTCACAAGGAACTTGGTATTTTTCACGTGTAATTTCTATTGTACTCTCTTCTTCGGTTAATCGTGCATCGCTGACCTTAAAAAGGTCAAGGCATAGGGGAAAACTTCGCCTCTACTCGTCGTTGTGGTGAAGAAACTGTTGGAATTACCCACTTCTCCCAAAGCCGGGGAGAAGTGGGGCACCCGGCAACCGGTACTTACAATACGGCCTTCACATTGTGGGCGGTCTCAAGCGTGCCGCCGTCAAAGACTGGCATCACTCACGAGATCATGATCTGTACGATGAAACAAGGGCAGGGCCCGGCCGGAAAACATCATGGCCAGGTTAATGTACAGGGGACGAATTACGACATTTACATCGAAGAGAATCACCAAGATGCTTCTGGTGTGAATGCAAACACCTGGACGTACATCGCTTTTGTTCCCGACCGTCCTGTGCTGCCAATTAGCGTGTTCATAGACTACCTGCTGCAGCACGGCAATTTATCAGTGCGTCAATATTTGACCAGCATCGAATTCGGCAACGAGGTTTGTGAGGGCACCGGCGTTGTTGAGATCAGCAATTTTGCGCTGCACTTCAACTGACTCAACTCCACAGCCTGTCCCATGATTTCCCTAAAATGTCGAAAAAAGGCGATTACACTCATTCATGGCCCAACCAATGGAGGAACGCTTCTCGAATTGTTTGGAACTCCCCTTCTCCGTACACCGGAGCCATCACACTCTTCGGATCAATGGGCTTTCCCTGGAACCGATCGCCGCGATAACGAGGGAAGAAATGCATGTGCAGGTGGGGTAAAGAGTTCCCATGAATTTCATAGTTCAACTTCACAGCACCCGTTGCGCAGCTAACAGCTTTCGATACGCGTCGTACATCTCGCATGAATGCCGCAGCCACTTCCTCTGGTAGGTCGTGCAGTTCAACGGCATGCTTCCGAGAAACCAGGCACACGTAGCCAGGAACAGGCGCAAGCTCCTGCATCGTTACCCAGGAGGCTTCCAGTTCTGCAACAACGTCTAGGGGTGCTTGACGACGACAAATCGGGCACGCGTCACCAGAACACAACGCTGCCCACCGCTCATGATCGTTCCATGTGCTCAATGAAAGGCTCTCCGCGACTATTTGTAGTTTACCGTTGTCGTAATCAGGCGTTATCACAAGTGTGCGCTATTTATTCGCCAGTCTAGACCAGCCAAGCAGGGGAGGGAGCATTTTGCCGGGCGTATACACTACCCCCAACTCCGTTTGACGGGATAGGAGATATGGCGATCCAAAGTTGCACCCCCCCACGGTAGCAAATTGATCCTTTTTTGACCCCTTCAAACGAGCGCATTCCAAAGTTGCACCCCCCTCTGGCGATGCAGGGTAGCAAATTAACTTTTTTCTGACTCCTTCAAACCGCGAGCAAGATGGAAAAATTCAGACTTCTCATTCGTGAAATTGCAAATTTTCGGGAGACAATTCTGTGGATCATGGCAGAACCCCGCTCTCTTGGGCTCGCGCTGTTGCCACGGTGTAGCTACGACGTGGCGGAACATCAAGCGCATGGTTTGTTATTGACATGTAGCTACACTCGGGCTACAGTGTGGCGCACTGTGAGATCGAAGAAGAAAGGCACTCCCAAGGCAGTCAAAGGCGAAGTAATTAGATTCCGCGCTTCGGCCGAACAAAAGCAGGCACTGGAAGAGGCGGCGAGCCGCAATGGTCTTGAACTGTCAACATGGCTACGACAGTTGGCTCTGCGAGCGGCAGGTGTTCTGAAATGAAATCGCGAAGAGCAAAACCAAGTAAGGTTCAGCCATTGTTGGCGAAGTTGGCGGAAACCGAGGTAGAGGCATACGACTTCATTCGTCGCGGACTTCGGGATTTGGGTTGGATCGTAAAGAGGCCAAGCCTCACCTCGAATGGACAGGTGTGGACACAGAATCAATGTCTGTCGAATCCCGATATAAAAGCTGCGTTGGACAAGAAGCGACCAGAGAACATCGTTAAGCTATCGGAACAAGCAATTTGGGTCATCGAAGCAAAGGCGTCCAGAAATCAATTAGGCTCGGCGCTGGATGAAGCAATCAATTATTATGCCGAACGCATCAACGGTTCTTCCGGCAAAATCCGCGCTGTCTTAGCCTCCGGTGTCGCTGGGAACGAGGAACTTGGTTACCTAATCAGGACAAAAGTATTGGTTGAGGGAAGATGGCGTCCCGTCACTATCAATTCCCAAGAGGCAACGGGTTTCCTTGCTCCTGATGATGTCAGAACGCTGCTTGAGCAGAATACCTCCGACATTCATGAGTTCTCCCCGCCCCAACTGGCATTCCTCCAAGCAGCGGAGCGAATCAATGAAATATTACACATTGGTGGTATTAACAAGAATGATCGCGCTAAAACAATGGCTGCGTTGCTGTTGTCCGTCATCGAGGAACCACCCAATGTTGATACGAAGTTGTCGGTTTTAATCAGCGACATCAACGGGCGTAGCGAAGCAATTCTCAAGCAGCATGGCAAGCCCGATTTCGCACCGTTCGTAAAAATCCTCCCGCCAACAAATACGACGAATCACGTTAAGTTCAAAGCTGCGCTCGTAAAGACTCTTCAAGAATTGCAAAACCTGAACATCAGGTCTGCGATGGACTCCAGTACGGATGTTCTCGGTCAGTTCTACGAGGTATTTCTCAAGTACGGCAATGGGGCAAAGGAAATCGGAATTGTGCTGACTCCTCGACACATTACGAGGTTCGCGGTTGAGGCTGTTGGAGTGTCCAGTGACGACATTGTGCTCGATCCGGCATGTGGAACTGGCGGTTTCCTGGTCGCTGCCTTCGACCACGTAAGGCGCAATAGCAGCAAACAACAAAAAGACAGTTTCAAGAAGTACAACATCTTTGGCATTGAACAAGAATCTGCAGTGGCTGCGCTCGCCATCGTGAACATGATTTTTCGTGGCGACGGCAAAAATAACATCATCGAAGGAAATTGTTTCAGCACGTATCTCACAAAAAAGACTATCAGTGGAAGGGCTAGTGCTGCCTACATTGGCAAGCCGCCAGATCAAGGCGATGAGCCGATAACGCGGGTGCTGATGAATCCTCCGTTTGCACTAAAAGGGAGCACTGATAAGGAATATCGGTTTGTCTCGCAGGCTCTATCATTCATGGCCGACGGAAAGATTCTGTTCGCGTTGCTCCCGCTTGGCGCTCTGTTTGGTTCACGCGACGAAAAGGTGTGGCGGCGCGATGAACTATTAGCAAAACACACGCTATTGTCCGTAATCACATTACCGGAAAAGTTGTTTTATCCAGCCGCCATGAAACAGGTAGCTGCGCTAGTAGTTAGGAAAGGCATACCGCATCCAAAGCAGCAATCTGTGTTCTGGGCGATGATTGAACATGATGGGCTCATCATCTCCAAGTCAAAGCGGTTGCCGGCATCAGAGTTTGTACCACCACGATTAGAGGAGAACCAGTTGATCGATGTGCTCAGCCCATTACAAAACTTCATTGCCCATCCTGCTACTGTTAGTGTCAACATCCCGAAGTTTTACAAGACAGCGCCGATTGATTTTTCAGACCCGTTGCTTGAATTGCTCCCAGAGGCATATCTCGATACGCAGACGCCATCGCATGATGAACTCAAGCAGGTTGTAGGTGAGATGGCGAGAGAAACGGCGGCATTCTTGGTGAGATTTGGACGTGAGGCCACGATTGGAGCCTTTCATCGATGAAACGAATGGACGATCATTTCATTCTGCATCGCTCCCGTTCTGGATTATTTAGCAAGCACAGATCGGGCGACGTGCCTTACATTACCAATGGTTTCTCCGACAACGGAGTCATGGGATTCGTGTCACCGCTTAAAGAGGACAGAGTGTTCAGGTTTCGCGGGATTGCCGTTTCGGCATTCTGTGAAGCCACAATGCAGATACCACCTTTTATCGGCTATGGATGTGCTGGTACTGGAATCACTGCCCTGGAGCCCCGGTATCCAATGAGCGTTGAGCAGCTCGCTTATGCGGCAGCCTATATCAATCTTGCATTAAGGTGGCGGTTTTCCTGGTACTGGCGATCAACTGCATCGCGGCTTGGACGGCTTTCAATGCCAGAGACGCTTGATACTGATCTGACATTTAACGTTCGTGAACTGATGCCCCCAGTGAACTTACAGTCGCCGAATGGCACCGGCGATAATCTAGTTTTCAGACGATTCGCACTCGGAGAAATCTTTACTTTACAGCCCGGGACATATCACAGTTTTGGCACTCTCCCCCGTGGTCTCACACCCATGATCTCGTGTGGTGATGAAGAAAATGGCGTATGTGGCTACTTTGATGTGAGGAAAGTCCACAGTCACAGGATGACGATTGCTTTCAATGGTGCTACCCTAGCCGCCAAATATCATCCCTACGTATTTGCAGCCAAAGATGACGTTGCTGTGTGTATTCCAAAATATTCCATGCGAATGACCACCTTGCTATTCATCAAAGTCATGCTCAAGCGCGAACAATGGCGCTTCTCTTACTACCGGAAGTGTTACAAAGAAAAACTGGACAGAGTTACTTTGCCACTGCCATCGAAGAGCGATGGAAGCATTGACGAGGACAGAATTGAGTCCATCATGGGGGGTACGCCATACTCCGCTTTTATTCACGACCGCTTGCAATGAATTGGGCGTCCCGGTCCACAAACAGTCCCGCGAGTCGCGCCAATGGTTGCCAGTGTCTCGGATGCGGCTGTCGCAGGCCCCGTCGAATCCAGACGGCATATTGGAGGGATACGCCGAGAGTGCGGGCAATCTCGGAACTTTTGCAATTAGCGAGTCGCGGCAAAATTTCCTGTGTGTAGGTTTGTTCATTAACCGATACTGAACTTCCGGACTGCTTCCACTCGCGAATTTTCGACCAATTCCTTTTCTGAGTGGCCGAACGCAAAACTTGGGCAGTCGGGCTCTGTGCTGTTAGCCGTCCTTTCGCGGCAACAGCTCTCATGCGATCTACCAAACCAGGTTGTGCGCACTTAATGCAGAGGCGTTCACCGCCTTTGCTTAATCGCTTTCCGCAGTTATGGCAGAGCTTTTCTCTGAGCGGAGCAGAAACCATACCGGTTTCAGAAGGACGCCCCTTCGCTTGTCGTTTTCTATTCTGTGTTAACCGCGTCGGAGGCAATTCTGTGTTAACCCGCTTGCGTGTAGTTGACCACAGTTCCCGAGCAACCCACTCTGCAACCGGTGCAACCGCACGCGCCCATGCGGGTGAAGTCTCCGCGAGTTGAGTCGCGAGCGAAGACATGAGGCGACAGTTTCCGTTGCGTTGCTCAAAAAACCAATCTCGGCGAAGTGGGCGCGAGAGAAGCCAGGTAAGCACGTAACGATCAACCTGAGGTCGAATAGCTTCCATCAAATCGCACGCGAGACTGTCACGCGCGGCTGTGTCCATGTGCAAAACACCGAGCCCAGGGTCGAGCCCAAGTGCCGCAGCGGCAAGGCGTGATTCAGATTCGAGAAGTGCATAAAGGTAGTTAAGCATCGCATTAGGTGGGTTCACAGCAAGGCGCGGAGAGCCGGTGAGCAAAGATTTGCGAGTCCCAAAGGTGAGCCAATGATTTGGTACGCTGCACAGTTCTTTTGCGGGAAAGATGATCGGCACGTCGCGCCAAGCAGCCCAGTAAACTGCTGCCGCTTGCGATTCGATTAAGCGAACTGAATCCAGCCCCTGCGATTCGGCCAGCGATGCCACTCGTGCAATCTCATCGGCAACAGTTGAGTTGCGAAGTACCTCGCGGGCAACGTTCTCCTGTCCCGCGATTTTCCGGAAGATCAACTCACGCGCAATGGTTAATCCGATCTCGGAATTCAACGCGAGCGCTTGAGCGCGTCGCAGCTTCGCATCTGATGAACGAACCGGTCCCGTCACGGCTAGCACCTTGCCATCGCGTTCGAGCATGGAGAGCGCAACATCCTGGTCTGAGAGCCAGCGCAGGGCCGCAAGCGAAACGTTCCCGTCCGAACCGATAATGATTAAACGTCGGAGTTCGTGACCGACTTTTGCCAGCCTGTATCGGATACGTTCAGGGCCGATTCCATCCTCCAAAACGAGATGTCCGCGTTCAACGCGAACCTGAATTCCATATCCAAATAATGTGATTACTCCGTGTCGAGGTGCGACGGAATTGTAGGTAGGTTGAAGTTGAGATAATTTTGGCGTAGCTGCCATTGGAGCTGATTCCTCTCTTGGTGGTCAGGGCTTGTCATCTGCTCGAACAGACGGCAGGCCCGTTTTTCGTTCAAGACATCAAAGTTTCCTAGTCGATAGGGAACATGATTTCCGCTTTGCAACGCGGGCAGGCATGACCAAGCGAATGCCCTTCGTAACCGCAAGAACATTCAATCCAGTATTCGTAGCGAAGGATCCGGTGCCTTTCAGCGTCAGCCCTTCGTTCCCTCGCACAGATGTCGCGAGACCTACGCGACGTTACTAACCCTAGTCCGGCGATTGAGTCTGCCAAGAAATTGATCCGGGCTTTCTGCCGTTTCCGTTTCAGGAACCCTGAGTCCCTTAAGACTTCCAAGACTGACGGCGCTATACGAACAGCTTCTTCGTTGCCGGGAGCGACCGATTGAAAGGCACCCACCACTTCCTGCTCAGTCTCGGCAGACAAGAGTTGTTTTTCTATTTCGTTCCAGATTCTCGCAAACCATATTCGATAGTTATCCGCACGCCCACGAACGGCAGACGCAACCACCTTCACTGGACGGCCACGTTTAGGGGAATCCCCATCAAGCGGATTTTGAAATTTTTTTTTAAGCCTCTTTACTTTTTTCATTATTGCGGCAGCTCCCCGTAAACCTGGACCTATTATACGTAAAAAGGCACTTAAAATACGTTTATTTTGCGGAAATAAAATCAGAACAAGACCATAACTTATTTAGAGCCAATGGATTAACTAACCAGCAGTGTGCATAATGAACCTAAGATATTATGCGTTATTTTTAGGAGGCGGGGACATTTATGCAGAAACGAACAGGCCGTAAGACCAATTCGAAAAAACGAGCTCCGAAACGCAAGACGCGTCGAGCCCAAACTAGCAAAAAACACCGCAGCACGCTTTCTCGAACTAGACCCATTCGTCCTGGAAAGTCAGGAATCCGCGTTCTTGTTTTCCTTTTTTCTGACGGTCTGGGCGAAGTGCGGGTCCGCAGCTCGCGTGAGGCGAGCCTTGTTGGTAGGTACTGGGCTGCCATTGATAAGTATCTCGCGACCGGTGATTCCTCCGCACTCAAGAGAATACGCCGCAAGACCGTCAAAACTGCAAGCGGAAAGCGAATTCAATTCATAAAAGATTTGGCCGAAATCGAGCGCCTCGGTTCCGCTGGTGTTCTCTCGTTTGAGTCTCTCTACGCCAAGGTTGGCTAATGTCGAAGAAGCGAGTCCAACGCGACCCAGCAGCAGCGTATGTTCGCAATGCTACTGCTGCGCGTCGAATTGGAGATCGCATGTGCTCATGCGGCGAAAAACGCCCTTGGGCGCTTGATTCAAAAAGTGAGCCGCTGCGATGTTATGAATGTCTAAAGCGGGAGCAGAAAATCTCAACTTCTGAGGATCATCATCCTGCAGGTAGCGCCAATGATCCCGACACTACTATCCCTGTACCAGCAAACGACCACCGCGCTGAATTGAGCACTGCTCAATATGACTGGCCAAGAAAGACTTTAGAGAATCCTGAAGGAAGTCCATTATTGGCACGTGCGGCGAAAACAAGAGGGTTCATGGATACCAACGATTACTTAATTAGAAGACTATTGGCGTCAGACCCCGAATTTGACGAACTGTTGGACGCTTTCCTTACGAAAAAACTTGGTCCCCAATGGTGGAAAAATAGCGAGCTTGAGAAATTTGCTCTCGAAAGGTAGTTACCTCTGGTAGTCATCTCATTCATTTTGTGAATACGCGAGCCGTTAATTGCGGCATTCTTGGACTAACCTCGCTTCATGTTTTCCCCATTAGTCACATCCATACCGCTTGCTGTTCGTGTTTATCCAGAGCCAAAAGACCCCGAAACTGACTTCGACAGACCACGGAGAAAGTGGCGTCTTCCAGGTGCGATGTTCGTGTTCGATACCGAAACGAGTACCGACCACACGCAGCGGTTGAAATTCGGTAGCTATCGATTCATTGTCGAGGATCGATGCGTAAAGGAAGCGTTGTTTTTCGCTGACGATCTCTCACGAAGCGAACGACGAATCCTTGAGAACTACGTTCGGCGTAATCAGGCAGATGTTGTTGAGGAAGGTCTCTCACGCTTGTCGTTGCTGAACCGCTCCGACCTGGTAAAGGAACTGTTCCGCCTTGCATACAAGGGACGTTGCTTGCTGGTCGGGTTTAATCTTCCTTTCGATTTGTCGCGAATAGCATGCGGAGCAACAAACGCACGAAAACGGTTTGCGGGTGGCTTTTCTCTGGGGCTGTGGTCCTATATCGATGAGAACGGCGAGCAAAATCTTGATCCGTACCGCCCGAGAATCGGAATAAAGCACATCGACAGTAAACGGGCTCTAAAAGGCTTCACCGACAGGAACGAACCAGATGAGGATGATCGAATTCCGGAAGGTTCAACGAGTGGGAAGCCGGAAGAGGATTACATTTTCCGTGGACACCTGTTGGATTTACGTACGCTCGCGTTTGCTTTGACAGACCGTGGCTATTCCTTAGAATCGGCATGCGAAGCGTTCGATGTTGAACACGGAAAAGAGTCATCTCCAACTCACGGCGCGGTAACTCCTCAATATATTCGCTACAACCGTCGCGATGTCCAAGCAACTTCCGAACTAGCGGGCAAACTGCTCGAAGAATATCTAAAGCACCCGATCAAACTCCAACCCACAAAAGCATATTCCCCAGCTTCAATCGGAAAAGCTTACCTGCGTGCGATGAACATCAAGCCAATTCTGGAGCGACAACCAGATTTCCCAAAAGCAATTCTTGGCTATGCACAGTCAGCGTTTTACGGAGGACGGACAAGCGCACACATTCGCAGAACAGCAATGCCGGTGGTGTACACGGATTTTCTTTCGATGTATCCCACGGTCAACAGCCTGATGGGCCTTTGGGATTTCGTCACTGCGCGTGAAATCAAAGTTGTTGAACATTGCCATTCCGAAGTGCGGACGTTTATCAGCCAATTGAATTCCGAGATTCTCTTCCGTAAAGATACTTGGAAGAAATTAATTGGCTTCGTCAAAATCTTGCCTGACGGCGACATATTACCCACGCGAGGGCGCTACACAGTAGCGAGCAACGATTGGCAAGTTGCCGTGAATCATCTTTATGGGAATTCGAATGACCCAATCGATGCACTTTGGTATTCCATTCCCGACGTGGTCGCGTCATTTGTGTTAACCGGCAAAGTGCCCAAGATCGTCGATGCATTTCGGCTGGAAGCTAACGGCAAAGCAAAAGGACTTCAGCCAGTAAAGTTGCGTGGCGCTATTGAAATAGATCCTTCTCAACAAGATTTTTTCAAAGTAGTCATTGAAGAACGCAAGCGGTTAGCGTCTCGCACCGACTTGTCAGAACGCGAAACGGAACGTCTCGACAAAGCACTGAAAGTCCTCGCGAACGCTACCAGCTACGGAATCTATGCGGAAATGCATCGTTTGGAATCGGACAAGAAGGTTCAAGTGACATGTCACGGTATTGGTGAGCGTCCCTTTCGTCCTTGGGTTGCTCATCCCGACGAACCGGGAGCTTACTGCTTTCCACCTCTTGCATCGCTCATTACCGGGGCAGCGCGATTAATGCTGGGGTTGTTAGAACACGAGGTTCAAAAACTGAACGGAACGTATGCGATGGAAGACACGGACTCGATGGCAATTGTTGCGACCGAACAGGGAGGAATACTCCCATGTCCAGGCGGATATCAGCGTACGTCGAGAGGAAAAGAGGCTGTTCAAGCTTTGTCATGGCAGCAGGTCCAGGAAATTTCTCAACGCTTCGCACTTTTAAATCCGTACGACGGAGATGCAGGACGCGGTTCTATTCTGAAAATTGAGAGCGACAATCGTGATCCGAAGTCTGGAAAACCACGACAGGTCTACTGTTTTGCCATTTCCGCGAAGCGTTACGCATTGTTCTTATTAGAAAGTCGGAGAAAACCTGTTTTGCTCCGGAACAGTTGTCCAGGTTGCGGATGGAAAAATAGCCGTGACTTGGATAGATGCAAAAAATGTAAAAGATTGAATGAGATGAATAACGACGAAGACCGGTGGTCGGAACACGGTCTTGGTCACCTGTTAAACCCGTTGGAACCCGAAAGTGAGGATCGGGAATGGATTGCAGCTGTCTGGCTCGCAATGATTCGGAAGAGTTTAGGGCTGCAAACTAGAAAATTGCCGTTTGAGCACTTACCAGCAGTAGGCCAAATTTCCGTGAGTAGCCCTGCCGTGATGCGGTCGTTAAAACAGTTCAACCACGGAAAGAAATACTCTGATCAAATCAAACCGTTCAATTTCCTTTTAAGTTGTCATGTTCGGGCCTTCGGCCATCCAGTAGGTGCAAACCCAGAACAATTCCATTTAATTTCTCCTTACAATTCCGATTCGAGACAATGGCTTAAGGCTATGTGGATCGATCAGTATTCCGGCAAGATGTATCGGATTACGACGAAGGGATTCCACGGTACTCGTAAGAGTGCGCGTGTGAAAACATACGGTGATTTCCTGGAGGAATATGAAGTTCACCCTGAATCGAAATGTGCAGATGCGACCGGAAACACCTGCGGAAAACAAACTATAGGCCTACTGCACCGTCGTCATGTTCGCGTAGATTTTGTGAAATATATTGGCAAGGAATCGAATAGCTTAGAGGACGTTGAGTTTGGAGTGATTCATTCTGCGGAAAACGTCTACACAGAATACGCAGACAAGTCGCGAGACGAGTGGCAAACAAAGATTGTTCCAATACTCCAAAAACACACGCTTGCGGAATTGCAAAAAATAACACGACTGTCGCGAAGAACACTTATTGATGCGCGAACAGGACGCCGGAGGCCACATCCGAAGAATCAACTGAGAATCGTTTCCGGGCTCGAACAGCATCGACTTATATGAAATTCGAATAGATTGTGGAGCTCGATTGTGGGAATTCCCAGTGATCAGTATCGATGCGTCTGAGTGGAGGACTTATGGGATGCAAAGGAACGTGTCGCCAATGCCCTACTATGCAGGGACTTTGACTTCTCCAAGGCATCCGCCTTTTTCTTGACAGATAATACCAATGAAAGGGTTCTGTGTTGAATTCGCCGATTCGCGTCTTGCGGTTGGTCATGCCAATGGCATTTGTTGTCGAAAACGTCAACGGAATGGCATATGGTGCTAGCCGCAGATTGTTGGAAAACCAACTCTGCCGGTACAGACTGGCGGGCTACAAGACCGCTTGGCGGGTACTGAATGCCAAGGACTATGGCGTTGCGCAACATCGAAGAAGACTGTTCTTAGTAGGGATACGTTCAGATATAAATTTCAGGTATGAATTCCCTGAGCCAACTCACGGTCCAGGTCTTCGGAAACATGTTACTCAATGGGATGTTCTTTCCGAGATGCCAACATGGCCGATGCGAACTGTCGGTACAAAAAATTTATCGTGCTGTCCCAATCGCGTTTACCTCCCTGACTGTATCCCTGACATGGATAGCAGCCAACGAGCAATTCCGCTTGCGGAAAATTCCCGAACTCTGAGATATCGCCGGACTCAATCGAAGGACGAGGAATGTTGTCGCGATAGGTCTGACACGCAATATCCCAGATGTCGTTAGCCCACACGATGTTCATACCCAAGTCGTGGAGTGCGTAATCTGATCCGCCGCAACCACTAAAAAGGGAAATTGCCCTCGGCTTCAGCATCGTTTGTGAGTGGTAACATGAGATTTTAAAGCGAATTGGTCAAATTTAGCGAGTGCTGTTTCGCAAATGGGCTGAACAAGGGGTCAATAAAATGTTGATTTGCTACCCCGGATCGGCCAGAGGGGGCACAACTTTGGAACGCCCATTCGTTTGAAGGGGTCAGAAAAAAGTTAATTTGCTACCCTGGGCCAGTTGGAGGGGGGTGCAACTTTGGATTGCGATATCCCCTATCCCCAACTCCGTTTGACCCCTGCCAGCGAACCTCTTAAACTTTCATCAGAGCCGTTGTTCCTCAAGCCTTATAGCGACTACTGTCACTCCGCTGCGCGGGAGGTTTCCCTGAGTTCCGCCTTCTCACTTAAAACATCCTTTTCGGTCGTGCTCGTGCTTGCGTTGGCTTCTTCTTTCGCGCAAGCCAATGTCACGCCCAGTCCTGTGACGCTCGAAACCAGCGAAGCCCTTTTTACGGTGCTCACCGCGATCAACAACTGCGGATATGACGCTGAACTCGCCGCATCCGATCCGGTCCGCATGGCTGTTCGCGGAGAAGTTGGCCGTAATATCGAAGCCTCCGATCAGGCGAAAGCTGCCGCGGACGCGATCTGCTCCTTCTACCACGACCATCAGGCGAAGAACGACACGCTCACGCTGTCGGAATACATCTCGCTCGGTCTTTATCTAAACGCGCCTCCTGCACTCACGCTCAAAGTGAAAGAGTCCGACGTTCCGCCGGACGTCAGCGCCGTGCTTGGTTTTGTCCCGCTGCTCGAAAAGTTCTACACGGGAGTCGGAATTCATGACATCTGGCAGCGCCACCAGGATGCCTATGAAGGCTTGACCGACCACTACCGTGAATCGCTGACGAGGATGATTTCGAGCACTGAGCTCTACCTGCGACTGCCTTCGAACAGCTACATGGGCCGCACCTTCACCATCTATATAGAGCCGATGGGAGCGCCATCTGAGACCAATGCGCGAACTTACGGCATCGAGTATTACGTGGTCATGACTCCTGGGACGAACACGCCGCTGAAGATCGAGCAAATCCGGCACGCTTATCTCCACTATCTGGTCGATCCGATGGTGGGCAGATACGCGGGTAATCTGGCCGAACTCGGCCCCTTGATGGACGCGGTCCGCCTCGCGCCCATGGACGAAGCCTTCAAAGACGATCCCTCACTGCTCACGACCGAGTGCGTGATCCGCGCGATTGAGGCCCGTACTCTGGCTGACGGCAAAGCTACTCGCCCCGAGCAGGAGCAGGCGGTCAACGACTCGATGGCCCAGGGCTTCGTTCTCACGCAGTACTTCTATGACAAGCTCTTCGGCTTTGAGAAGGACAGCATCGGCTTTAAAAACGCTTTGCCGCAGATGATTGCCGGCATAGAAGTTCATAAGCTGGTGAAGGAAACGGCGCAGATCGAATTTGCCAGCGCCTCCGATCCAGAAATTCTGCACCTCTCGCGCCCGAAAGAGGGAAAACTTCTCACCACCGCAGAAGAACGGTTGTCTGCTGGTGATTCCGCTACTGCCGAACGGCTGGCAAAAGAGGCGCTTGCCGAAAAAACCGAAGATCCCGGGCGCGCGCTTTTCATCCTGGCGCAAATTTCACTCAGAGGGAATATCGACGGCGCTCGAGATTATTTCGAAAAAGCTCTGCAAGAGACGAGCGAGCCGAGGGTCGTGGCATGGTCTCATATTTATTTAGGGCGCATCTTTGATCTCCAAGATGAAGACGAGAACGGCACCCTGCGCGCCAAAGCTGTTGAACACTATAAGGCTGCGGTGGGAGCTGCAGATTCGTTGCCCGAGGCAAAAGCCGCGGCTGAAGAAGGTCTGCAAAAGCCCTATGAGCCGCCCAGCAACGCTCAGCAAAATGGTCAGCAGCCCAAGAATGACAATGACGACGAGAACAAATAGTCCCTGCTTGGATAGAAGAACAAACCACCTTTGTTGCAGTTTATGAGATCGGAGATATCACAAACCGCGCGAATGGTCATCGTCATCATCTTTATTTTTGTCGGCTACTTTGCGCTCGCACAATCGCAACCTGCGTCGCCGCCGGCATCTACCCAAGCGCAGCCGCAGGCACAAACGCAAACGCCAACCACTGGACGTCCGCCCATCCGCACCAAGACGCAGGATGAGTACAAGGCATACCAACTCGCAATTTCGAACGAACTGATACCTGAGAACATGGAAAAGGCGGCGGACGACTTCGCCGCCCAATTTCCCACCAGCGATGTTCGGGTTTTGCTTTACCGCGCCGCCATGAGCAGCTATCAGACTGCCGGCAATCCGCAAAAGATGATGGATATGGGCCAGAAGGTCCTCGCCATAGATAAAGACGATCCGGAAGCGCTGATCGGGGTGGCAGAAGTACTCGAGGAGCGCACCGCTCCTACCGACCTCGATCGCGCCCCGCGCGAGGCCCAAGTGATTGACTACACAACGCATGCTTTGCGAACGATTGACAGCGATCTTGCGGTTCCCGCAGGCACTCCGCCAGAGAAGCTTGAGTCTTACAAGAAATACCTGCGCTCGACCGCGCTGGCCCTTCTCGGGAGCATTTACTACAAGCAGGAAAATTATCCTGAGGCCGAGGTGAAGCTGCGAAACGCCATCGATGCCAATCCGACAAACGTCGATCCTGTTGTCGTTCTTCGCCTTGCACTGGCTCTGGACCAGCAAAAGAAATTCCCCGAGGCACTCCAGCAGGCCAATCGCGCCGTAGAATTAACCAAGGAGGGCACGAACCTCGGTACTGTGGCCCGTAACGAACGCGATCATTTGATTGAGCAGACGGGCGGAACGCCCACGCCAAATTTCGCTCCGGTGAATGCACCTGCCCCGCAAACGCCCGCTACTGCCGCCCCCAGTACCCCGGGCAACCCTGCGCCGAGCCACTGAGCACGATTGCCATGGTGACATCAAGCATGAAGAAGTTGAGCGGACTCGAGGAATCTATTGGGCACGTCTTCGCTTCGCCCGAATTGCTGGATCGCGCTCTCACCCATAGCTCTCAGGCGCGTGAAGCCGAAATGCTCAGGCCGGCTTCCTCGGAACGCATTCTCGATAACGAGCAAATGGAATTTCTTGGGGATGCCGTACTCGGGCTCATTACCACCGAGGAGCTCTTTCGCCGTTTTCCGCAATTTACCGAAGGGCAGCTCTCAAAATTACGAGCGCATCTTGTCAGCAAAAATCATTTGATTCATATCGCTGAGCAGCTTCAACTCGGCAGATATCTACGGCTTGGCCGAGGGGAAGAAAAGAGCGGAGGCCGGAACAAGTCTGCGCTGTTGGTGGACGCTCTCGAAGCCGTTATCGGCGCTGTCTATCTCGACGCCGGCCTCGAGCCCGCACGGTCTCTGGTTCTGCGAATCATCCAGCCTGAGCTCGAAGAATTTATTTCTACGGGGCGAGCCGCTCGCGTTACGGATTACAAATCCGCGCTGCAGGAGAGCCTGCAAGCAGCTTCGCGCCCGCAGCCCGCCTATGTGCTGGTGAAAGAATCCGGCCCTGAGCACCAGAAAACTTTCACCATCGAAGCCCGCCTGCTCGCCGGGGGAAACGGGGCGGTGGAGTTTGTGGGGCGTGCGCAAGGCGCAACCAAGAAAACCGCCGAACAGGAAGCTGCCCGCCAGGTGCTCGAATATCTCGCCTCGCAACCGTCTACTCAGGGAGCCGTGCGGTGAATCTGGTCCGTGTCCATGCTGATCGTCACTCCGGATGGCCCGAATCGCTCCAGGCCCTGCTGGGGACGGTCATCGTTGCTGTCTTTGTTGTGACTTTCATCGTGCAGGCATTCCAGATCCCCTCCGAATCGATGGAGAACACGCTTCTGACTGGTGACTACCTGCTCGTCGACAAGCTGCACTTCGGCGCCGACCACTTCTGGGGGCACTTTCTTCCATATCGAAAAGTCAAACGCGGCGACATTGTCGTTTTTTATTATCCGGTGCATCCCAGCGAGCATTTTGTTAAGCGCGTTATCGGTGTACCGGGGGATCGTATTCGCCTGGTAAATCGGCGGGTATACGTGAACGGCGTCCTGCAAATCGAGCCTTATGCGCAGTACTCCCGCCCCAATGACGGCGGGCCGGATGCCATGTTCCGAGACGATTTCCCGCAATCGGCAGTTCAGGTCGGCGGGGTGACTGCCCCCTGGCGTCTTCAAATGGCGAAATTGGTCGATAATGGTGAGCTTATCGTGCCCGAAGGAAACTACTTTGTGATGGGTGATAACCGCGACGACTCTCTCGACAGCCGCTACTGGGGCTTCGTGCCGCACGAAAATATTGTTGGCCGACCGCTTGTGATTTACTGGTCGATGCGCGATCAGGAGCCCGCTGATCCGTCGAACAGCGATAAACTTACTCGCTTCGTCTATGCTATGAGTCACCTGGTGCAGATCACCCGCTGGGACCGCGCCATGCGCTTGGTAAGGTAAACCGAATTCACACGAGGAACAACTTGGCTAAGAAAGAGAATCAACCAGAAAAGCCCCGTGAAACTACAGTCGAATTTCTCGCCTCGCTGGCAGGCGTGCTCGTTACCGGCCTTTTTATCATCACGTTCATTTTACAGGCATTCGAAATCCCATCCTCGTCCATGGAGAATACGCTCCTCATCGGCGACCACGTTTTCGTAAACCGCATGCGCTATGCGCCACCCACAAAATGGATTAAGCCCATTGTTCCTTACGGCGCAATTCGCGATGGCGACGTTATCGTTTTTCTTTCGCCGGCAGAATCGGATTTGTATGTAGTGAAGAGGATCATGGGCGTACCCGGCGATCGCATCCACCTTCGCGACGGCGTCGTGTACCGGAATGGCCAGAAGCTCGACGAACCCTACGTCCTGAACACCGGAGTTGATCCTTATAATCCCTACCGCGACAATTTTCCCGACGTGCCTCCACCCGACTTCAGCAACGTGACCTCGGAATGGAAGCTGATTTTGCCGCAGCATGTCGAGAACGGCGATCTTGTTGTTCCTCCCGACAGTTATTTTGCGATGGGCGATCATCGTGACGTCAGCTATGACAGCCGATACTGGGGATTTATTCCTCGCGAGAACGTCATCGGCCGGCCCATGTTCATCTATTGGTCGTTCGAAGCGCCAGGGGATGAGATCCTGCAAAAGGGCTGGGCAGACCGTGTCGGTTTCTTCGGTCATGTCGTTTTGCACTTTTTTGATAAGACCCGCTGGAAACGCACGCTCAAGGTTGTTCGTTGAGAAAGTTCTTTACCAAACGCGTGGTCGGCATTGCGCTTTTAGTTCTGATTGCGCTATTTGTCATTCGTCCGCGAGTCGGTCTTCTGCACAGAAAGGTGCAGGACTCGCTTAGCATGCAGCTGGGCCGCCCGGTCGAAATGAGCGCCGTTCACATTCGCTTCCTGCCGCGGCCAGGGCTCGAAATCGAAAATCTTACAATCCACGACGGTGCTGACTTTGGTGCTGAACCGTTTCTTCGTTCGAGCGACGTAATTGCGTTTTTGCGTGTCAGCTCGCTTTTCCGGAGGCGCTTCGAAATCTCCGGCCTTAGCCTCACGGACGCCAGCCTGAACCTTAACCGCGATTTTGGAGGAAGATGGAACATCGAGGAGCTGCTTGAGCGCGCATTGAAAAGTTCAACCGCTCCAACAGGGTCAAACCGAAAAGAAGCTCGCCGCGAATTCCCTTACATTGAGGCCGATCGGGTCCGCGTAAATTTCAAGAATGGATTGGAAAAAACGCATTTCGCTCTTACCGGCGCGCAATTTTCGCTGTGGCAGGAGTCTGAAGATCAATGGGGATTACGCCTGCGGGCGAGTCCTATTCGCACCGACGCTAACCTGACTGACACCGGTCTGATTAGCGTTAGCGGAATCTGGCGCAGGTCAGCTGTGCTTGCGAATACTCCCGTTCATTTTTCATTCGAATGGAAACAGGCGCAGCTCGGGCAAGTATCAAAGCTGTTTTCTGGAGTTGACAAAGGATGGCGCGGCAACGTTCTGCTATCCGGCACTCTCACCGGCACACTGGCAAATTCAACCATTGTTGCTGATGCCACTGTCGATCAGCTTCGCCGCCAGGACATTCTGGTTGGCGGCGATCTTCGCCTGGTCACGCATTGTTCGGCTGACTACAACGCCAGTCACGTCTCGATCATCAATCTCGATTGCGGTGTTCCTGCGGGCGACGGCTCAATCGAGTTGAAAGGCAGTGCCACGGGCATTCCATTGTCCGCTTATGATCTAACGCTGGTTTCAAAGGATGCGTCGGCGCAGTTCGCGTTCGATCTTGCGCGTCACATCGATGCGAGCGTTCCACGGGATTTGGGTGCAGTCGGCAGCATCAATCTGGCTCTATCGGTTAACCGGGCCAGTCCAACGGCGGCGGCAAGCTTTAGTGGCACGGGGGAAGCTCTCGGGCTGCGCCTGAATTCATCTCGCACCGGCGCTGAATTGCAACTTGGGACCGTTCCCCTGCGGTTTGTCAGCTCGACGCCATCGCGATCGAAGCGATCGCCAAGCCCCAGTTTTCCGCAGCTGCAAATTGGACCTTTTAATGTGCCGTCCGGCAGGCCGGCTCCTCTCCTTGCTGAGTTGTCCGTCGCGCACGGGGGATACTACGGCTATGTGCGTGGCGACACCACCTTGAAACGCCTTCAACAAACGGCCGAGGTACTTCACGTGCCAATGGCAACCTTCTCGGCGGATGGAAACGCCACAGTCGAGCTAGCGCTCTCGCATAACTGGGGCGAAAGTACACCTGCGATTACCGGAACGGCTCAGCTTCATTCGGTTCGCGCCGAGGTGCGCGGATTGAACGCCCCACTGCAGATCCATCGAGCCGAGCTCGCAATCACAGCCAACACCGTGGAGGTCACGAACCTTGATGGCTCGGTTCGGGATACGAATTGGCGAGGTTCACTGTCGCTTCCGCGTCCATGTTCCTTGCCGGATTCGTGCAATTTTCAATTCAATTTGCGCTCTCCGCAAGTAAGCGCCGCCGCGCTGAATCAACTCTTTAATCCGGCTGATGCAAAGCGTCCGTGGTATCGGCTTCTTGGTCTCAGCGGTTCAAATTCTTTCTTCTCGAAGGCGACCGCGAGCGGAACAGTGGCGATCGACAAACTTACGCTCGGGAACACAGTGTGTAATCATTTCTCGGCAGAACTCGCGCTTGATAAGGCGAAACTCTCGCTGGCCAAAATTCATGGCAATGCTTTCGCCGGCAAGACCACTGGAACACTGGCCGCGGATTTTTCTGTGCGGCCGCCCTCATACTCGGGTGCGGGGACTTTCGACGGTGTCTCGTTAGCAATGATTGCTGCTTTAACGCATACCGAATGGGCCGAAGGCTCTGGTTCTGCAAGCTATCAATTCAAAACCGCAGGCTGGAAAATTCCGGAATTGCTCGACTCTGCTGCCCTGACTGCCGCGTTCCGGCTTAAAGATGGCATTTTTCCGCACATTGTGCTGGCGGAAGGCGGTGAACCGCTGCATGCTGGTGTTGTCTCCGGACAAATCACTTTACGCAACCGCACATTTTTATTCGCCAAAACAGAACTCAAAAACGAGGACGGTGTTTTCATCATCAGCGGCACCGCAAGTTTCGGAGGAGCGTTGAATCTGAAAATGACCGCCGATGATTTGAGTGGTTACACCATTGCCGGCACGTTGGACCAAACCCGCGTCTCCCCGATCAAGAATCCATCTACACAGGCCGAACTGAAACCTTGAAGCTCCCGGCGATTTTTATCGTTATTGGTATTTTGCTCTGCACGGCGAACTCGGCCACTTCTCCCGATGCCGCCGCCATGCAGCGAAAGCTCGACTTCATTGAAAAAAACGGCCGCTCGGCTCACGCAAATCAAAAGCCCACCGTTTTCACTGAAGAGCAGGTCAATGCCTATATAGCATCCGATTATGTGAAATTGCCCAACGGCGTTGAGTCGGTGAAACTGGCAGGAGAATCTGCCGTAGTTACTGGTAATACCCGCGTCGATTTCGACCGTATTCGCGAGGGCATTCATTCCTCGAACCCGCTGCTCTCTATGTTCAGCGGCGTTCACGACGTGGTCGTCATCACGCATGCGCACGGGGAAGGTGGGCGCGGCTACGTTCACGTCGATTCTGTCTCTCTCGATGGCATCGAAGTCCCGCGCTTCGTTTTGCAAATGTTTGTTGAGAAGTTCCTGACGCCAAAATATCCAGAGATCGGTCTCGATTCCCAATTCGCGTTGCCCGATCGTATTGATTCCGCCAAGGTGGGGGAACACGAACTTACCATTATCCAAAAATAAGAACGGAGAAGGCATCCGGTCCTTGCTTCGTGTACCTTAATGTCCTTAGTCGTTAAAGCAGTTCTGACAGGACTACCCATGCCTCGTTACGAATACCGCAACCTTCAACCCACGCCTGAAGCTCAGAAAATCTTTCTGCAATGGATTGACCACCTGGACTCGGAATTTGCAGATAAAGATCCTGAGCGTCGCAGCAAGGTCGTGCGCGACACGCTGCACGAAGTCTATTTGAACCGCCCTTACGCGTCTCCGGCTGGAACTCCCGCGCAGTCGGCCGTCATCCACTCCTTCGATCCTCGCAATGCTACGCTTGAGCCTGAATACTACGGCGATGTCGATCCCGCGAAGTACGCCGAGCGCAAACCTCTGATCTGGTTCTGGATGATGTACGACCGCTCACCGCTTAGCCTGAACCACTGGCTGGGCTTTCGCATGCGCGCCATGCTTGCGAAGCACTTATTCAAACATTGCGGCCAGAACGTAAAAATCTTTCACGGCGTCGAAGTGACCTTCGGATATAACCTCACAGTCGAAGATAACTGCACTATTCACAAATACGTTCTGCTCGATGACCGCGGCGAACTCATCATCCACGCCAACAGTTCGATCTCCGATTATGCCAATGTCTATACCCACGATCATGACTTGAACGACGGCATGATCATCGGAAATCACAAAACTGAAATCGGTCCGCGCGCCCGCGTGACATATCACGCAACTGTGCTGAGCGGTCTGCGCATCGCCGAGCACGGAATGGTCGGCTCAATGGGAGTTGCCACAAAAGACGTTCAGCCTTATCACATCGTTGCCGGAATTCCCGCGAAGACGATTAAAGTAAAAACCATCGCTCCGCCCGAACTCCGCGACGCAGAAGGTCGCAAGTAAAGCGTGGCTCACTTGTTGGAGGGACACTCCTCTCCGAAAAGCACTTTCCGCAATTCCTGTCTCAGCGGGAATTTGTTACTATCAAACCCAAGAACTGCCGTCACGAATTGCGGGGAGCGGCCATTTATGGTCGCGTCGCAATGCCCCATAACGGAAGCGAGCTTTAGCTCGACGAATGACCCTCCAACACGTTGACATCCTGTTTCAAGTCATCGCTTTTGTGTTCGCCATCAGCGTTCACGAATCGGCCCATGCTTGGATGGCCAACCTCCGCGGCGACCCTACCGCCCGCATGCTCGGACGGATCACGCTGAACCCGATCAAACATATCGATCCATTCGGTACGATTTTGTTGCCCCTTGTCGCCATGCTCGCGCACTTCCCTGTGATCGGCTGGGCTAAACCAACTCCGGTCGACACGCGCAACTTCCGCAATCCGGTGCTCGACGACATCCTCACCTCTGTAGTAGGGCCAGTAAGTAATTTCATTGTGGTTGCTGCCGCTTCTGTTGCTTTGGGTGCAATCGCTTTGATTTCGCATCTTGGACGAGCGATCATCCACGTTTTGCCGCTCGTTTATCCCAATCATCTCGATTTGCTTGCCGCCCAAACCAGTTCCGTCCTGATGCCCATTACACTGTTTCTTTACGAACTCGCAATCATCAACATTGTGCTTGCCATATTCAATCTCATTCCAGTTCCGCCGCTCGACGGCAGTCACGTTTTTCGTCATCTATTGCCACAATCTGCGCAGCGCACATATGACATGATTGGATGGATCGGCCTGCTGGCGCTGGTATTTCTAGGCGGGAATATTCTCGGCCGCTTGATCTTCCCATTTATTGACGCGCTTAACGCGGTGCTGGTGCGACTGTGATGACCTCGCCTTCACAACGTAAACGCGTCCTTAGCGGCATGCGGCCTACCGGCAAGCTGCACCTCGGCCACTATGTGGGTGCGCTACAAAATTGGGTCAGCATGCAGGATAAGTACGAGTGTTTCTTCTGTGTCGCTGACTGGCACGCGCTCACCACTGACTACGCCGACACTTCGCAGGTGAAGCAGAACTCGATCGATGTCGTGCTCGACTGGCTCACTGCCGGTCTCGATCCCGAGCGCAGCACGATCTTCATCCAGTCGCACGTGCCGCAACACGCCGAACTGCACTTATTGCTTTCGATGATCACCCCACTCGGTTGGCTCGAACGCGTCCCTACTTACAAGGAACAGCGCGAGAACATCAAAGAGAAAGACCTGGGCAACTACGGTTTTCTCGGCTATCCCGTTCTCCAATCCGCCGACATCATGATGTACAAAGGCAACTTCGTCCCTGTCGGCGAAGACCAGGTCCCCCATGTGGAGCTGACGCGGGAGATTGCACGAAGGTTCAACCAGTTCTATAGCTTGCACGGCAACGCTGTTTTTCCCGAGCCGCAAGCCCTCTTGACTCCCGCTGCCAAACTTCCCGGAACCGATGGCCGTAAGATGTCGAAATCATACGGCAACACCATCATGCTCACCGATCCTGAGCCGGTCGTCCGTCAGAAGCTCAAGACAATGGTCACCGATCCCGCGCGTGTCCGCCGCACCGACCCTGGAAACCCAGACGTTTGCCCGGTGGGTGATCTGCACAAAATTTTCAGCTCGCGAGAAACCATGGCGAAGGTTGACAGCGGTTGCCGCTCTGCCGGCATCGGCTGCATCGAGTGCAAACGCTGGGCCGCCGACTCGCTTGTGCAAATCTTGAACCCAATGCAGCAACGCCGCAAAAAATACGAAGAGAATCCACGCCTTGCCTGGGATATCCTTGAGGCGGGCTCAGAACGCGCGCGGAACGTGGCTTCCAGTACGATGAATGAGGTCCGCGGCGCCATGAAAATGTCGCTCGACTATGAAGCACCATCGAGCGCCCAAGGAGCAAAGTAGTTCGCGTGGGAAATCAGGCAAAAGCTTTCGACGCTCCGATCGATCTAACATCCGCGAACAGGCCGTCCGGCTCTCTTCAGGAGCACGTACCTGTAGCGGTTTCCGAAAAGAAAAAAGAAGCCAGCGACTCTCTGTTTAATGTCGCCGTTCATAACGTCTATGAGGGGCCGCTCGATCTTCTGCTCGATCTCGTCCGCAAGCAGGATATCGACATCTACGACATCCCCATCGCCAAAATCACCGCGCAATATCTGGCTTATGTCGAAAAACTTCGCGAACTTGACGTAAATGTCGCCGCCGACTTCATTTACATGGCAGCGGTGCTGATTCACATAAAATCGAAGATGCTCCTGCCGCGTGATCCAGCGGCGGCTTCGGAGGAACAGGAAGATCCGCGCGCCGAGCTGGTGAACCGCCTGCTCGAACACGAGAAATTCAAATCCGCCGCGCAAATGCTTTTGCAGAAGCAGCAGATCGAAGACGCCGTGCGCTCGAATCCCGCGATCCGCGAGTTCATGGATGCCGAAGGCACCGAGCCCGAAATGGCCGCCGACGTCATCGACCTGGTGAAAACGTTTCAGCAAGTTCTTGAGCGTGCCCGTACGCGGCCGATGATCAATGTCAGTGAAGAGACGGTCACCGTTAGCCAGATGATCGAATACCTGCGGCGCCGGCTCTCGCTGGAAGACCGACCTCTGCGGCTGAAAGAATTTTTGCGTAACGTGCAGTCACGTCAGGCGTTGGTTTGCATGTTCCTGGCAATGTTGGAACTCGTACGCCTGCAGGCGATCCAGCTCAGACAAGATCGCTTGTTTGGTGAAATCCTTGTACGCAAGCACGAGGGCTTCGACGCAATTATGTCCCAGCAGGCGGCCGTACGAGACGATTGGAGATGAAATGATTGGGTCATTGAATCATTGCTTTTGGGCGATGACTCAATGATTCAATTGTGCACGCTTTAAATATGAGCCTAAAAGCCAATATCGAAGCCATCATCTACGCTGCCGAAACGCCGATTACGCTCGACCAGATCATTGCACTCGTGAAGGAGTCTTCCGGCATCAGCGACGCCAGCGAGCTGCGCCAGGCGGTGATGATCGCAATCGAGGAGCTCCGTACCGAATACTCCACCGACTGTCATGGCATCGAGCTCCGTCAAATTGCCGGTGGATATCGCATGTCGACAAAACCTGAGCAGCACGACCTGGTCCGCTCATTCGCAAAGAGCTTGAAGCCGCCAATCCGCCTTTCCTTGCAGGCGCTTGAAACACTTGCTGTGATCGCCTACAAGCAGCCGATCACCGTGCCTGAGATCAGCGAGATCCGCGGGGTCGATTCAAGCGGAGTCATCGCGACACTGCTCGATCGCAAGCTCATCACAACCTCTGGACGTAAAGACGTTATCGGCCGCCCCATCCTTTACAAGACGACCAAGGAATTCCTTCTGCGCTTCGGACTGAAAGATGTGCACGAACTCCCCAGCATGGAAGAGTTCGAGAAACTCGTCGCCGAGTCATTCCAGAGCGACCTGATGCCCGCAGAAGTTTCTGGCGAAAAGCCGGCAGAAGCACAGCAAGCAGAAGCCGCCCCAAGTACCGCCCCAGAACCATCCGAGGTCGAAGCAGAGAAAACCGCGTAGACGCGGCAATTATCTAAGCCACCTCAGCCTCAATCACACTGAATGGAGACTTTGTGGGGACGATTCTGGTCAGGCGAAATCCTGCGCGCGAGAACAGATCGCGCCATTCCTGCTCCATACGCTCGCGGCCTCCTGGGAAGAACAGCATTTCGATGTCGATGACCTTCGACGGATGAGGCACATTCCCGGCGGGCACCACGAATTCGAGCAGAACAATCTTTCCGGAGCGCTTGCCTTGTCTATCAAATGCGCGCTGGCAATTTTGCAGAATGGTCGTCGCCTGCTCGTCGGTCCAGTCATGCAGGATGTGCTTCATGAAATAGATATCCCCACCCTCGGGTACAGCTTTGAAGAAATCTCCATGCTCGGTATGACAGCGGTTCTCGAGGTGATGTTCGCGAATGCGTTCATTCGCGCCCGGCACAATATCTTTCAAATCGAAGAGCACGCCCTTCATCTGCGGATACTTTCTAAGAATTTCGCAAATCGCGAATCCATGTCCGCCGCCGATGTCCACAATCGTGTCGCAGCCTGAAAATTCATACGCCTCAAGCGCAGCGCTGACCGCCATCGCGCTCAGGTTGGTCATTGCACGGTGAAAGCGGTCGAACTCTACTTTGTCCGAAAGAAAATATTCGAATGCCGGTTTGCCGGTAACGTGCTGGACAGTCGGCTGTCCGGTGCGTGCTGAATGCAGCAGGTCTGCTGCAACTTTGTAGTGGAAAGGGTCCGCAAGCCAAACCACGGTGTCGCGCATGGATCGCGGATGCCCCGAGCGCAACAGCTCGGCTGATGGCGTCAAAGTGAAATGCCGGGCTTCGGTTTCAGCGAAAATGCCTACCATTGCCAGCAGGCGCAGAATGCGAAACAAGGCATCTTCATTCGTCTGCGTTTTCTTCGCAAGTTCGGCAACCGGCTTCTGGCCGACGCCAATCAAGTCAGCCACATTGAGTTCGGCCGCAACCCATAAGGCGGCGGAAACAACGTAACCGGTTGTCATTTGCAGCAGAAGTTGCGAAGGATCAGGCGCTGGCATCGTGGCGCGGCCTTCACGTTCTACGAGCGAAGAGGTAGCAGACATTGGATCTCCTGAAATGTGTGGATTGGGTATCGCGTAAGAGCCTGGTCGAGAACGGCTGTTCCAAGAATATACTCAACCGCCGTAAGGCCCCCGTGTAACTTTTCTGTGATAGTCCATGGCAGTGTCGGGCGCGATGGCCGGTACTTTGGAATATTGATTGTCATGTGCACCACCAACGTACTCAGCACATGCATTCTCGTGAGAGCAGGCCCACGTGTCACGGATTGTGTGGCCGAACTAGACTGTTTCGAGACGGCTAGGCTGGGCTTTGATCGCTGATAAGAGGGCTATCTGAACGTGGAGAAGTCTTCAGCGTGTTCTGTTTGAATGTGGCGTTCAAACTCACGGCGGGGCCGATCAGGGTCCTCGTCAACCGCATAGAACTTTTTCCCGCAGTCAGAGCATTCGTGGTAGCCAGCCCACATTCCGTTCTGGAAGACTGCTTTCAAGCGCAGTGGCGTCTGCATAGCTCGGATGATAGATGGAACCTCCGTAGGGCAAAATGGCACGGCGGCGGAGCGAATAAATGGCGAAATGAACCGGCCCGATGCCGGCGAGTTGCGTATTCACTAGCTATTCGCGTTGTCCGCCTTTGAACAAGAGTTCGTGGAGCGGAGACTCCATCTTTGGTAACTCATGAGTGTCTTCCCAGGGTGGCATTCTCGGCTTATTCTAATCAGCAATAGAGCTTGGCTCCTGGGCTCTCATCAACAGTTATGTTCCCCTTTCGTCTTTACACCCTGGCGGTGGGCGGTGCTAGTGCCGTCTTTGCCGCTTACCTTGTATTTGGCCGGAAGAAAAAGAGCTCGGCTGAAATTGAACGACAGCGGCGCGAGTGGCTGCATCAGGTTGGCCGCATCACCGATGGAACCGTGATCGACGTTCAGGAAATCGCGCCAAGCGGCCATCCGCCGGCCACTATGCTGATTTTTCAGTACGACGTAGGCGGGGTGTCATATGAGGCATCGCAGGACGTTACTCACTTGCGCCAGCACATCAATCTGCACTCCTGCAGGCTAGGCTTACCGACATCGGTCCGCTACGATCCGCAGAATCCTGGAAACTCAATTGTGGTTTCGGAGAAGTGGATGGGATTGAGGCAGTAGCTTGTTGATTCGTGGCTCCCGATTCGTTTTCATGAAAGCCGTTTAGAAGCGAGCCACGCACCACGACAAACTAATCACCTGGCTATTCGCAGCACGATCTCCACAATTTTCCGATCGTCGAATTGGCTCATGCGCTTGGTGTCGCTGCTCCTGCCGTTCGACTGCGCGTAGATCTCGTAATCGACATTGGTTGCAAGAGCCGGGAAGCGGTACACACCGTCGGGGCCGACGATGAATGTTTTTACCGCACGAGTGCGCGTGTCCGTGAGATAGACGACGGCGTCCGCCACAGGGTTATCTTGCTTATCGAGGACCTTTCCGGTCAGAAGGCGGCCGGGCGTGGTGTCTTTGTTCTTGGCCTGTGTAGGCGGCGCGAACAGGAATATAGCTGCGCAAAATACTGCAATAACTTCTAACCTGTTGAGCACCTCAGACCTCATTACCAGGATTCCGGCTTTCGCGTGAGTTGCTGCTATTTTAAATGCAACCCGGTATCAACGCGCTCGTCGTTTTCTACATGCACCGTAATTTCAGGGCCGGGCTGCAAATGCTTGAATTCGGGAGACTTGTAGCCGCTCAGGTCAGCCGACAGAACATAATCCTGCTTGCCTGCAGGCACCCGCTGTTCAAATTCGCCCAGGTGGTTCGAATGAATCTCCCACCGCGTTCTTTTTTCACCCGCCTTGCGTATTTTGACTGTCACGCCATAGACCGGGCGGTCGTCTGGCCCCCAGACCGTGCCAAAGATCAGCGCGTAATCAGCGGATTTCGCCCGTTGAGCCTGTAAGGTTGTAGTTGATATGAGGCAAATCGTGAGGCAAGCGAGAATAGAGACACAGACTGCGAAGGATGCCTGATTAGGAGTAGTCGCCGTCTTCGGTTTCTTCTTCCTCTTCATCTTCCTCGTACTCTTCTTCTTCATCCACCGGCTTCAGTTCCACCGGGTTGATGGTGGTGACTTCAAAATCCATTCCGCACTCGGGGCAGGAAAGCACCTCACCCTCATCCACCTCGTCTTCTTCCACATCCAAACTGCTTTCGCACTCTGGACAGTACAGCATATCGTCCTCCGATCGTGCCCGCTTCATGAATACCCGTCTGTATATTTATTGCCTTCCGGCGTTGTAGGTCAAGTGGCCAGGAACAGGAGATTACAAAAAAAGAGGCAGACGCCTGCCTCTTCTGGAATAGTTACCGATGCGGCTAGGAGCGACTCTGGCCCGAAAAGACGAACGCTTCTTTCTGGTGGCCGAAATCAATTTCCATAAGTCTGTTTTTGTTTGTCGCAGTTGTTCGTGTCATGACGTCGTCCTGCGTAACTTTGGAGTCATTGGTTTTCAGGGTGGCCGGCACTGAGGCGACGGTCTTGCCATTCTTAACAAAGTTGACTGTTACGCGAGGGCCAGGTTGTTGCCACTCAAGTTTGTATTGTCCGGGATTGAGTTGATGGCCAGCTACAACCACGGGACTCGGAATCTCTACCGAGCGACTATTGTTATCGCGTGCCAATGCCGCAAGCGGCACCAGCAACAGCATGGAAAGAAAAGCTGAAAACAGGTATTTCATTGTTTTACTCCTGTGTCGAAGCAAGGCCAGCTTGCCTGCGTTGACGTATTTTTTATCTCTCTAATAAGACGGATGCGCAGCAACGTTTATGTGGTTGCAGAATTTCGTGAGTGGCTGCGGGTTGCGGCCGTTGGTGGCATGGATTTCGCGGTACGTGGACAAGGATCACTTATTCGTGCGGACCAACTCATCCACGCCTTTGCGGGCCAAAACGCCTGCATAACACCCCACGGTTCCAGTCACGAAGCCGAATCCTGATTCCCAGACCTGAGCACGGTACAGGCGTTGGCCAAGCAAAAGGTGAACAGCTAATTCAACCAGAGGCAGGAAGGGCGCAACGACCAGCGGCCATCTCCATGCGTGCCGCGGCCGTAGAAAACCAAGAACCAGGGTTGACGTGAGCACGAAGAGCGATGTCAACAACAAATCGCCAATTCTGACTTCAATCAGGCCGGCACAAATCCCGAGAATGACAGCAACAAAGTAAATGAGAATGTCGGATTTCTGCATCGCTAATACTTGTAAAACCCACGTCCTGATTTCCTGCCGAGCCAGCCCGCGTCCACCATCTTTACCAACAATGGGCACGGCCGATATTTGGGGTCGCCGAGCCCGCTGTGTAGAACGCGCATGATGTCGAGGCAGACATCGAGTCCGATGAAATCGGCAAGCGTGAGTGGGCCCATCGGATGATTCATTCCAAGTTTGAAAACTTCATCAACAGCTTCGGGAGTGGCTACGCTTTCCATGACCGCAAACATCGCTTCGTTCAAGAGCGGCATGAGAACGCGATTCGAGACGAAGCCAGGAGCGTCGTTGACTTCGACCGGCGTTTTCTCCAGTTTGAGCGCAAGATCGCGAACTGTGGCAAAGGTCTCGTCAGAGGTGGCGAGGCCACGGACAACTTCGACCAGCTTCATCACAGGGACGGGATTGAAAAAATGCATTCCAATCACGTTCTGCGGCCGATGCGTGACCGTGGCAAGCTTGGTGATCGAAATCGATGACGTGTTTGAAGCAAGAATTACCTCTGGCCGGCAGAACTTGTCGAGGTCACGAAAAACTTCGCTCTTGATCTCAAGTTTTTCCGAAGCTGCTTCGGCGACGAAGTCACAAGCGGAGAAACGTGAACGATCAATGGTTGGGACGATCCTCTTTAGAGTTTCTGATTTTTGGTGTTCAGTGATCTTGCTTTTCGCGAGTTCGCGGTCGAGGTTTTTTGCGATTGTGGCGAGCCCGCGATCCAGGAACTCTTGTTTGACATCGCACAAAACAACTTCGAACCCGGCGCGTGCGAACACGTGGGCGATGCCGTTGCCCATCGTGCCTGCGCCGATGACGCCTACATTCTTAATTGCCATTCGATTTCATGAAGAATGAAACCTGAAAGTCTATCACTGCGAGCGCAGGCAATCGCGTCATGCCTTGCGAAACTTCCTTTTCATTGGCGGGTTTCCACTTCTGAACGCAGTTGGAAGCGGCGAGGAAGTTCTGGCCCGGACGCTCCGCAGGAGGACTCATGAAATCGAAGATTCAATTTGCTGCTCTATTGGTCGCAATGCTCGCGGGGACAGTCGGGCTCTCCGCTGCTCAGGGCTATGGCGACTACCGCTATGGCAACGGGTACTACGATCGCTACGATATGCACGGCGGAATGCACGCCGCCCGTGAATTCGGGCGACACGATGGCGCATCAGTCGCGCGGGAAGATATGTGGCGGGGAAAGCCGTTCAATCCCAATCCGCGCGGTCCATACAGTCGAGCGGATAATGGATACCGGCGCGAATTTGGCCGCATACGCGATTATCGTGAAATGTACGCGCAAGCCTATCGCGAAGCCTACGCGAACGCTTTTCGCAGCCGGCGTTATTACCGATAACGAATGCCCTGGCGGTGAGCAGTCGTAAAGTAGAGAGGCAGGAGAGAGCCTTAGTAGGCGCGAGCAAAGAAATATACGGTCATGCTCGCGCCTACAAGGATGACGAAAATCCGCACCCAAATCGTCGGCAAACGAAGCGAATAACGCGCGCCGAAATATCCGCCGATTGCCGCTCCGCAAATCATAACCAGGGCTTGTGGCCAATATACGGCGTGTTTCACGATGAATATGATCACTGCCACGCCATTGGTGGAACTGCTCAGCACAACCTTAAAGGCGTTCATCTCGTGAATATCAGCCATGCCGAAGGCTGTTAGCATCGCAAGAATTACGAAGCCCATACCGCCTCCGAAATAACCACCGTAAATTGCGACTATTAGCTGGAAAATAGAAGCCGCCGCAATCAAATTCGCGCTTGGCTGGCGAGTAACGATTGCTTTTTTTCCTCGAGTGATCTGCGGCCCGAAGAGGAACAGCAAAACGGCAAGAAGCATCAGCCAGGGGATGATTTTTAAGAAAGTCTCGCCGGGCGTCCGAAGCAGTAGCAGCGCTCCGCATGCTCCTCCGGCAACACTGACGCTTGCAAGAGACAGCAGCACATTGCGCGGAACCCTCAGGCGACTTTTATACGCCCCCCCGCTGAATGCCAGCCCGCACCAAAGCGCCACGGTGTTGGTTGCATTTGCAGGAACGGCAGGGACACCGGTAAACAGCAGCGCCGGAAAACCAATAAAGCTGCCCCCGCCGGCGACAGCGTTCAGCGTGCCGCCCAACAGACCAGCGAAAAACAACAGAACAGCAGTATGGAAGCTAAGATGAGGAAGGTTCAACCTCCTACAGATGCATCAGAGTGGCGAGCGATGCAGCAATCAGGAAGGCAAAAACAACAGAAGATCGCTAGGGTAGCGATCTTCTGTTTCCTGGTTATGTACCGTAGCTTACGCTTCCGGGTTCACGTTTTTCCTGGTCGAAGCGGTCGCGGACGCGGCCACTAAATTCCTGCACCTTGTTGGAGATCGTGCTGCGGGTTTCTTCACCGCTGGCGGGAGCAAGCAGCATGCCAACCCCTACGCCAACACCAATGCCAAGCAGCAGGGCGGCCGCGGTGCTCATGCCACGGTGGTCTTCGCCACGGATCACATCTGTCGCCCGGCTTGCGCGTTTGGCGGCTTCGTCATATGTGTCGCGTGCGCGATCCGTTAGATCATCAATGCCATCATTCAGCCTGTTTCGTAACGAATCCAGCAGATACACGCCGGTTCCGGCCAGCACATTCCATAGAATGTTCTCTTTACGCAATTTCATCCAAACCTCCGCCTCAAGCTAATTTTTGCAATCAGTTGCGCTTATCAAGATGCGAAAATCCGAGGCGGCGTTGGAACGATTTCTACAGTAAGCAGAGATTCGAACAGCTCTGGTTATTCAGCCGAGAAGCTGGCCGTGGTACTATCCGGCCAGTGGCTTCTCTCAAGCAAATTCCGGATATCCGAGAGCGCCTGGTATCAGCGGCTCCGGTTGAGGATGACTCCTCTTTTGAACTGAAGCTCAGGCCACAGCGGCTTAGAGAATTCATTGGTCAACCTAAGGTAAAGGACAACCTTGCCGTCGCCATCGAGGCGGCACGCTCGCGGGGTGATGCTTTAGATCACGTGCTGCTTTACGGCCCACCCGGGTTAGGTAAGACCACCCTCGCCACCATCATTGCGAATGAGCTGGGAGTCGCATTTCAGCAGACCTCCGGCCCGACGTTGCAGATTAAGGGTGACCTGACCGCGATTTTGACAAATCTTCGAGAAAAGCAGGTCCTGTTTATTGATGAAGTCCATCGGCTGCAGCCCGCGCTGGAGGAGATTCTTTATTCAGCGCTCGAAGACTACAAGCTCGATATTTTGATAGGGCAGGGGCCGGCGGCACGTACGCACACGATGGATGTGAAGCCATTCACATTTGTGGCGGCAACGACACGCGCGGGGCTACTCTCGGCTCCGCTGCGTTCGCGATTTGGGATCGTGCTGCGGCTGGAATTTTACAATCACGAGGATCTGCGAATCATTGTGGAACGCTCTGCAGAAATTCTGGGAGTGAAGGTCGATCGTGAAGGCGCACTCGAAATTGCGAGCCGCGCACGAGGGACACCGCGTATAGCGAATCGGCTGCTGCGGCGCGTACGGGACTATGCTCAGGTGCGTGGTGGGGGCAAGATCGACCTGCCTACCGCGCAGGCGGCCCTGCACATGCTCGAAGTTGACAAGTATGGCTTCGACGAAGTTGACCGCCGTTTGCTGCTGGCAATTATCGAAAAGTATCAGGGCGGTCCGGTCGGGGTGAATACCCTTGCCGCCGCGCTTGCCGAAGAACCGGATGCAATCGAAGAAATTTATGAGCCCTTCCTAATTCAGATCGGGTTCCTGAATCGGACTCCGCGCGGCCGCGTAGCCACTCAGCTTGCGTACGATCACTTCGGGATCAGGCCCAGCCGACGGCAGAGTTCGCTGTTTTAGTCGCCAGCCTTCAGCTCAAGCCGAAAATCGTGACCAGTTAGTACAATCCTTCCATGATCGCCCACCTTCGCGGAAAACTTATTGCGCGTCGACCGAACCAGGTAATCGTTGAAACCATGGGCGTTGGTTATGATGTCACCATCTCCGTCCCGACATTCTCCGAGTTGCCATCACTTGGCAGTGAAGTTGCGCTGCACATTCATACACACGTGCGGGAGGACCAGATCGCGCTTTACGGATTTTTGCGACCTGAAGAGAAACAGCTATTTGAGAAGCTGATCACGGTCAGCGGTATCGGTCCGAAGTTGGCGATTACGATCCTTAGCGGAATGCCTGCGGAAGAAATGACAGGCGCGATCCGCGGCAACGACGTCGTGCGCCTCACGAAAATTCCCGGCATTGGTCGTAAAAGTGCCGAGCGCATGGTGCTCGAGCTCCGCGACAAGCTGCCGCCCGTCGGAGCTGGCCAGGTGCAGGTTGTTCCGGCGCTCAATACGGTGCAAGAAGATGTTCTTTCTGCTCTCGTGAACTTGGGGTATCAACGTCCCGTTGCAGAAAAAGCGCTAAGTGGAGTTGAGAAGGATGTATCGTTCGATGCAATGTTCCGGGCAGCCCTGGCGACAATAGCGAAATAACCCACCAAGGATTCCTTGTTACATCTTTGGGTTATTGATGCTATTGATGAGCACGCTCGGGTTGGCAGGAATGCTGGGGCGGGTCATTGTTCGAGCACTCGCAAAATAAGGCCGGTGCATTGGAGTTCACTTCCCGATACAAAACCTGCTAAAGATCAGGTTGAGAATGTCATCATTCGTCGTTGCGCCGGTGATCTCGTCGAGCGACCGAAGCGTACTGTAAAGATCGAGCAAAATCATTTCGTGCGGAACGCGGTTGTGCACCGCTGATTCAGCGCCCTCCAGCGACGTCAGTGAATCTCTAACCAGGGCGGCGTGTCTGGCGTTGGTCAGGAATCCAGATTCAGCTGCTGTTCCTGAGTGTCCACTGACGTGATTCAATATTGCGGCGCGCAACTCGCCGACGCCTTCTCCGGTTACGGCAGAAGTGCGCACAAAGTTATCCAAATATGGTCGGACAGGAATCTCCGACCCAGTCAGCAGTTGAATATCCGATTTGTTTGACACCAAAATTGCGGTTCGCTTCGCGGCATTCGAGAGCAGTTGCTTGTCCTCCTCATTAGTCGGCTGGGATGCATCAATAACCACGAGCACCAGGTCCGCATCCGCCAGCGCCTCCATCGATTTCTGAATGCCGATGCTCTCGGCTTCGTCCAATGCCTGGCGAATGCCGGCCGTATCGACAAGCTTCACTGGAATTCCGCCGATCGCAACCGTCTCAGTGACGAGATCGCGCGTCGTCCCGGGAGTGGACGTAACGATTGCGCGCTCGCGTTCCACCAGACGATTGAACAGGCTGGACTTTCCGACATTGGGGCGGCCAACGATAGCAAGAGTTAACCCTTCATGGACGAGCTTCCCGTATGCGAAGGATTCTGACAACTGTTCGAGCGGGGCGCGAACGTCAGCGATGCGAGCAAGTATTTGTTCCGAGGGAAGTACCGAGACGTCATCTTCAGCGAAGTCAATTCCTGCTTCGAGTACCGCGATGAGTTCAACGAGCTTCTGTTTAATCGGTTGTACGCGCCGCGAAAGCGCGCCTTCGAGTTGCTGCGCGGCAACTTTCGCCTGATGCAGCGTTTGTGACTCGATCAGGTCGCGAACCGCTTCGGCTTGGGTAAGGTCGATACGCCCGTTGAGAAAAGCTCGCATAGTGAACTCGCCTGGCTCGGCGAGTCGTGCGCCGCGCGCGAGCGCAAGCTCTACCACGTGTCGCAACACTACTGGCGATCCATGCGCGGAGATTTCTATGACATCGTCAGTTGTGTAGGAATGCGGCTTCGCGAAGTAAGTAACGACAACTTCGTCAATCCTCTGTTCAGGTGGCGCGGACACTCCTGTCTGCATGTTGGACCCACTCGGTTCTACAAGTTCTCCAAACACTGCGCTCCCGGACTCAAGCTCATGCTTCAGCCGCAGAATCGGCATCGCGATGGTCTTCGCTTCAGGACCCGCGAGACGCACGACACCAATCCCACCGCGCCCTGGAGGCGTTGCAATGGCGACGATGGTGTCATCTAAATTCATCTTCCAATTGGGCAATTTGTACTTGAGTACCTTAAAACTTGTATCGGAAGCGTTCACTTTACCAAATAACAAAATTCTCAATACCGAAATTCCAGTTCATGCCAATTCCTCAATTACAATCATCCTTCCATGCCAGACGTTCGCCGAGGCTTGATCATGGTCAACACTGGCCCAGGCAAAGGTAAGACTACTGCCGCCATGGGTACAGCGCTGCGCGCTGTAGGGAATGGCATGCGCGTGTTGATGCTGCAATTCCTGAAAGGATCGTGGCACTACGGTGAACTCGATGCGGTAAAGGCATTTGGCGATAAATTCCTGATGAAGCAAATGGGCCGGGGCTTCGTGAAAGTCGGCGCTGAAAAGCCCGATTCTGAGGACGTCCGCATGGTTGAGCAGGCGTGGGAAGAAAGCGCGCAGGCCATTGAATCCGGAGATTGGGACCTTATCATCCTCGACGAAATCAACTATGCCATCAGTTACGGCATGTTAGATCCGGTGAAAGTCGTCGATACGCTAAGGAACAAACCTGAAATGGTTCATGTAATCTTGACGGGACGCAACGCTCATCCGACAATTGTCGAGCTTGCAGATACAGTGACGGAAATGCGCCAGGTCAAGCATGCCTATGAGAAGGGCGTGATGGCGCAAAGGGGAATTGAATATTGAATCGTCGTTGGTCGTTCGTCGTTGGTTGTCCGCAAAGGCCAACGACTAATGACCGATGACCAACGACTAATATGTCCTGGTTCAAACGACAATCCGGTGAGCTCGACGCCTCGGGCGAGAAGAAAATTCGCACCGAAGGCTTGTGGGTGAAGTGTGAGAATTGCCGGCAGATTATCTGGAAAAAGGATCTGGAAGAGAACCTGAACGTTTGTCCCAAGTGCGACAAGCACTTTCGCATTGACGCACGGACCCGCCTGACGCAACTTTTGGACGGCGGCGAGTACCAGGTCTTCAGTGACAATCTCACTTCGACAGATCCGCTGAAATTTGTCGATCTCAAGCCCTATTCGGAACGGTTGAAAAAAGCGCAGCAAGACACCGGGCTGAAGGATGCAGTGATCAATGCGCGTGGAAAGTTGAACGGCCGCCCCGTTGTGATTAGCGCGATGGAGTACAACTTCATCGGCGGGAGCATGGGGTCAGTTGTAGGCGAGGTAATCACGCGAGCTGTGGAAGACGCGCTCGGGAACAAGCAGCCGCTGATCATTATTTCCGCTTCGGGCGGCGCGCGGATGATGGAAGGCGTACTGAGCCTGATGCAGCTGGCAAAAATTTCCGCAGCATTGGCCAGGCTTGATGAAGCCAAAGTCCCGTACATTTCTGTTCTCACCGATCCTACAACGGGTGGAGTGACCGCCTCATTTGCCATGCTCGGGGACCTCAATATCGGGGAGCCGGGGGCGCTCATTGGCTTTGCGGGACCACGCGTGATTGAGCAGACAATCCGGCAAAAACTTCCGTCGGGATTTCAGCGCAGCGAATTTCTTCTGGAGCATGGCATGCTCGACGCCGTCGTACATCGGAAAGAGCTGAAAACCTACATTTCGCGGGCGCTGGATTTTATGTGTCCAGTCGCAGTTCAGGCCTCCGCATAAGGTCTTCGCTGTCCAACTAGCTATTTCCTGAAGTTCCCTTGAGTCGCCATAAGGCTCTCGCCTGCCATGTAATATGGACACGGAGTCTGTATGTGCAGAAACATCAAAACCCTTTTCAACTTTGAGCCGCCCGTCACAGATGATGAGATCAGGGCTGCGTCGCTGCAGTTTGTGAGAAAGATCAGCGGATTTACCAAACCATCGAAGGCAAATGAGGCTGTTTTTCAGTTGGCAATTGATGAAGTGGCTGCCGCGTCATCGCGATTGCTCGCTGCACTCGAAACGACCGCACCGCCGAAGAACAGGGACGAAGAAGCAGAGAAGGCGAGAGCCCGTGCGGCGGTCAGGTTTGGCACGTAACTCAATCTCCATTCAAGCCGAACACCCTGAACAGCCATTTGCTGATCCGCGTGCAGGATTCTCTTCGCCAAATGCAGATTCTGGTGTTAGCATGCCGTCCCATGCTTAAACTCACTATTGTGTTGCTCAGTCTGCTCGTGATGACTAGTGCGGCAGAACTACCCAGCAAGAAGTATCTGAACCTCGCAGCGATAAAAAGTATGGTTGCGGGGGCAGAAGCGGAGGCGCAGCGCCAGCACGTCGATGTGACCATTTGCATTGTGGACGAAAGCGGAAACCTGCTATTTCTGGAAAAGGGCGATGCCGCGCCCCTGAACACAATCACGTGGGCGCAGAAGAAGGCGCGGCATGCAGCCTTCTACAAGAGTCCTTCAAAAGCCGCTGAAGATGCGGTAAAAAAGGGCAATATCGAGGCGTTGGCATATCCGGATTTTTTCCCCAATCAGGGAGGATTGCCGATCATAGTTGATGGGCAGGTTCTGGGTGGGATTGCGGCCAGCGGCGCAAAATCCGAGATTGACGAAGCTATCGCGCAGGCGGGAATTGATGCATTGATGAAGAAGTGATTGCCTGCTGCGTTACAGAGGTTCGGCGTACAATGTAAGGCTCAAGAAAGCCTGCTGCTCCTCTCGTGGTAGTCGGCTTTACCTCCAGCATGAGTGCCCTACTTCCAGCCCCTGCACTTATTTTGATCCAGCATAGCCTGTCGCAATACGTGCGGCAGCATTTTTTCGACACCACATTTAAAGGCCTTTACCACGCGAACGCCTTTGATATGGCGTTACTGATTCCTTACTTTGTCGTTTTAATCCTGCTGGCGACGTACGGGATCCATCGCTACACCCTGGTTTATCTCTACTACAAGAACAAGAAGAAGCAGACGACGGATCCAGAAACTAAGTTTGCTGAATTGCCGCTCGTAACCGTGCAATTGCCCATATTCAATGAGCAATATGTAATTGACCGGCTCTTGCAGGCGGTATGCCGGCTGGATTATCCGCGTGAAAAGCTTGACATTCAGGTGCTGGATGACTCCACTGACGAGACTGTCGACGTGGCGCGGGATTTGGTTGAGCACTATGCGTCGCAGGGATACCCGATCTCTTACCACCACCGAACGAACCGCGCAGGATATAAGGCCGGGGCGCTGCATGAGGGCTTGAAATCCGCGAAGGGCGAGTTTGTCACGATCTTTGACGCTGATTTTGTTCCGCCGGCTGATTTTTTGCAAAGGACGATTCATCACTTTCTCGATGAAAAAGTCGGCATGGTGCAGACGCGATGGACGCACATCAACCGGAATTATTCTTTTCTAACCGAAGTTGAGGCGATCTTGCTTGACGGGCATTTTGTGCTGGAGCATTCGGGACGGGCGCGCAGTGACGTGTTCTTCAACTTCAACGGCACTGCAGGAGTGTGGCGGCGAAAGGCGATCGATGATGCGGGCGGGTGGGAGCATGACACGTTGACGGAAGATACGGACCTTTCTTATCGCGCGCAGCTAAAAGGCTGGAAATTTATTTACCGGCAGGACGTCGAGTGCCCGGCGGAACTTCCGGTCGAAATGACCGCCTTCAAGACGCAGCAGGCGCGCTGGGCGAAGGGATTAATCCAGACCGGTAAAAAGATTTTGCCGCGTGTGTTGAAAAGCAACCAGCCGTTCCACGTAAAACTGGAATCGTGGTACCACCTCACGGCGAACATGAGTTATCCGCTGATGGTTGTGCTTTCGGTGCTGCTGTTACCTGCCATGGTCATCCGCTTTTACCAGGGCTGGTTTCAGATGTTGTACATCGACGTGCCATTGTTTCTGGCGTCGACGTTTTCAATTTCAAGCTTTTATCTCGTTTCGCAACGCGAGTTGTTTCCGAAGACATGGCCTCGCGCCCTTTTGTATCTGCCATTCCTGATGGCGCTTGGGATTGGGTTGACCGTGACTAACACAAAAGCGGTGCTCGAAGCGCTGATCGGTAAGCAGACGGCGTTCGCGCGTACCCCGAAATATCGTGTTGAGTCGAGAAAAGACAAAGTGCAGGCGACAAAGTATCGCAAGCGGTTGGGATGGGTGCCATGGGTGGAACTGCTGATTGGAGGTTATTTCACGCTCACGGTTGTGTATGCGCTGCAGAATGAGAATTATTTGACCGTCCCATTTCTTCTGCTGTTTGTCGTGGGCTATTGGTATACGGGGCTGATGTCCTTATTCCAGGGACGATTCGCGGGATTATCGTTAAGTGGAGCCGGGGAGCGGCAGACGAAGCCGTACCCGGTCGGGGTGTGAATTTTGCTCGATGTCTTTCTGTCATTGACCCCGGCCCAATTGGGTCCCAGAGGTTGCATAGGTCTTTCGCCTGCGCGGGTGCATTCGCGAGCGAATGATCCTGCTCCGCTCAGGACGACAGGGTAAAAGTCGCTACATCCCTGCTTTCATTTCACTCCAGAGCAGAGTTAGAATTCGTTTCGCTTTGTTGCGCCTCGACAGGAGGTTTTTATGAATCACCGCGTTCTTAACTTAGGCATTGCGCTGGCGATGCTCGCTCCGGTGTTGAGCTGTGGCAACGGCCACAGCGGCGAGACATATCTGTTAATCACTACAAACACGAAAATTCCATATTGGCAGAGCGCGGGCGCAGGTTTTGCGCAAGCCGGTGACCGGTTAGGGGTGGCCTATGCGGTCCAAGGGCCGGATTCCTATGACGCCGCCGGTGAGCGCGACAGCTTTGAAAACGCCATTCAGAAAAAGCCGGCAGGGATTCTCGTCTCGGTTGCGAACCCGGCTACGATCAAAGATTCGATCGACAAGGCGATCGGCGCAGGAATTCCGGTGATCACAATCGATTCCGACGCTCCCGAGAGTAAGAGGCTCTTTTTTATCGGGACGAACAACTATCAGGCCGGGATCACGGGTGGCAAGCGGCTGGCGCAGGAATTAAAGGGCAGGGGCACGGTTGTGGTTTTCACCATGCCATCGCAGCCAAATCTCGATGAGCGACTGCGCGGATACAAAGCGGCGCTTGAGGGCTCGCCGCAAATTAAGATCACGCATATTGTCGACATTAAGGGTGATCCTCGAGTTGCGTTCGATTCTACTGGACAGTTTCTGGCGAACGACAAGAAGGAACACATTGATGCATTCGTTTGCCTGGAAGCGTTATCGGGAAAGGAAGTTGCGAGCGTGCTCGATAGCTACCATGAGAAGGGGCGAACGATCATCGCAATGGACACCGATCAGGACACGCTGCAGTGGATACAGAAAGGGGTGATCGCAGCGACCATTTCGCAAAAGCCGTTCACGATGGCGTATGTGGGACTGATGATGCTGGACAATTTGCACCATCAGCCGCCGAAGTCGCTCGATGAGGACTGGGCACACGATACGCTTGCGCCGGTGCCCGCGTTTGTCGACACGGGATCGGCGCTGGTGGACAAGAGCAACGTGGATGCGTTCATTGCTGCGACCAAATCGGTTTCGGGAAAATGAAAGGCCGGTGGCGAATGCGAAAGCTTCAGGGCTTGGCGGCGTTTTTGTGTCTCGCATGCTTGGCGTCATCGGCGCTCGACCGTCAAGCTTCATCGGACTACCATGCGCGGCGCGAAAAGCTGGCTGGGAAACTGAATGGTGGAATCGCGCTGGTGTTTGCGCCGCCAGAAGCGGAAGGGCCGAACGATCTGTATGGGTATCGACCGGATGACAATTTTTATTACCTGACCGGCTGGCCTGAGCCGGGCGCGGCAGTGCTGGTTGGTGCCCGACGAGAGGCAACGAGCAACGACCCGGCACGCGAATATACGGAAATACTTTTTCTTCCGAAGAGAAATTTTTCGCAAGAGGAATGGACGGGGCCCAAGCTGGGTCCGGACGATCCCAAGGCAGCGCAGATAACAGGCTTCGATCGAGTCGAGTCGCTCGACAATTTGCGCGACGAATTGGTCAAGCTAGTCCCGCAGCGTAGCGCGATTTATACGGATGTACCCGCGTCGGGAGAGATTTCGAATTCAGACAAACCGCTGAGCTGGCTGGAAACGGCGAATGCTTTTCCGGTTGGAACGTCGTATCGCGATATCCGACCGCTGCTCAGTTCGTTGCGCACGGTGAAAGATTCCGGTGAAATCGAGCTGATTCGCAAAGCGGTGGATGCGTCCATTGCGGCTCAGCTTGCGGCCATTCGCGCGATCAAGCCGGGGATGACGGAGCGCGAAATTTCCGCGCTTTTGCAGTACGAATGGGGCAAGCGCGGCTGCGAACGTCCGGCTTACGCACCAATCGTGGGTTCGGGACTGAACTCGACGGTGCTGCATTATTCGGAGGATTCCGGCCCAATTCGGAATGGCGATCTGGTGCTGATGGATGCGGCTGGCGAATATTCGCTGTATGCATCCGACATCACGCGCACGGTGCCGGCAAATGGGAAGTTCACAGCGCGGCAAAGAGAAATTTATGACATTGTGCTCGGTGCGCAGAAGGCGGCAATTGCGGCGTTTCAGTCTGGGAAATCAATGCTGCGAGCCAATCAGCCAAATTCGATTCATGATGTCGCATTTAATTACATCAACACGCACGGAAAAGATTTGCATGGCGCGCCGCTGGGAAAATATTTTTTCCACGGCCTTGGCCATTATGTTGGATTGAGCGTCCACGATCCTGGAGATTATTCAGTTCCGCTTAGTCCGGGCATGGTGTTTACGATTGAGCCGGGCATTTACATACCGGAGGAGAAGATCGGTGTCCGCATAGAAGACATGTTTTATGTGGATAACGACGGAAAGCTGATCCGGCTGACTCAGGATTTGCCGCAAGAACCGGACGAGATCGAGAAGCTGATGAGCGGGAAATAGTTTAAAAAGACTTGCATCGAGAGAACCGTTCGTCATTGGTCGTTGGTCAAGATCATCGGACAAGAGTGTCCGACCCACTCTGGGGGATTCCGACAAGATCCCCGACTTAGCCGAACAGTTTTGATATCCTAAGTTATCGTGCGGATGTTCTGGTGGTATCTGATCGTAGCCGGTGCTGCCGGTGCTGTCACATGGGCGTTATTGTCTGCGTATATTCAGGTACGCAAACGCATGCGGCGCGCGGCGAATCGGCATCCCGAGGTGTCGCACGAAGCTGAAGCCGAGCATCCACATTGAGGAGAGACGCGACAATGTCTTCACCTGTAACGCAAGCAGCAGGCGCCCGCGGCAGGATCCTTGACTCACCCGCGCAGATCACGCTGGTTCTCGGCGCGAGTTTTTTTGTAGCGCTCTGCGCCCATATTTATCTTCCATTGCCCGGAACGCCGGTACCCCTGACTCTGCAGAATTTTGGGGTATTGCTGGTCGGGCTGTCGCTTGGAAGTCGTCGCGGGTTTGCCGCTCTGGCGCTCTATTTGGTGGAGGGAATGCTCGGCATGCCAGTGTTCAGCCCACATGGGCTGGGCGGAATCGCGCAGATTGTTGGCCCTACCGGCGGTTACTTGATTGCGTATCCCTTTGTGGCTGGAATGACCGGTTACATTTTTGAGCGCGGCAAGGCGACGTTCGCGCGCGCGGCCTTCGCGTCCTTAGCCGGAGAAATCCTGCTCTTCACGTTCGGAATCTCATGGCTTTATTTCCTAACCCATTCGCTGGCCCAGGCGATCGCGTTCGGGCTGTCGTGGTTCGTTTTCGCCGAGGTGATCAAGATCATGATGGCCGCAGGCGCGATGAAAAGTTGGCGAAGTTTTTTCCCGCTCAATAATGAGAGAATTTGAACAGCAGGTCCCTCAATTCCGTGCCGCATTCCGGGCGAAACTTCGCTCGGAATGACAGCGCATTTTCGCAAGCCTGTGATTGCCAACAGACGACTTTGGAGACGAATTAGTGTCTACACTTCCCGCCATTGATATCCGCGAGATTACGATTGCGCATAGTCCTGACTCGGATGACGCTTTCATGTTTTACGGCCTCGCCACCAACAAAGTTCAGGTGCCGGGTTTGCGGTTCACGCATACGCTCTCCGATATTCAGACGCTGAACCAGAAAGCCATGGGCGATGGCGTTTACGATGTGACGGCGATTTCGTTTCACGCGTATCCGTATCTGCAGAAGAATTACGTCCTGATGACGTGCGGTGGCAGTGTTGGCGACGGCTACGGACCGATGATCGTCGCCAACCGTGCGTACACGGAGAGCGAAATCAAGCGAAAGACGATTGCGGTGCCGGGGAAGCTCACGACGGCATATCTGACGCTGAAATTGTTCGCCCCGGAAATTGAGACCGAGGTCGTGCCGTTTGATCAGATCATTCCCCGCGTCCTGGAAGGGAAGTACGACGCAGGGTTGATTATTCACGAGGGGCAACTCACCTACGATCGCGCCGGTTTATATCGCATTGTCGACCTCGGAAAATGGTGGTACCAGACGACCCGGCTGCCATTGCCGCTCGGAGGGAACGCCATCCGTCGAAGTCTGGGACGCGAACTGATCTCCAGCGTTTCCGGGGCGTTGCGCGGAAGCATTCAATATGCGCTTGACCATCGCAGCGAGGCTTTGCAGTACGCGATGCAGTTTTCGCGGGATTTAGATCCGCAGTTGGCGGACCGGTTCGTAGGTATGTACGTCAATGAGCGCACGCTTGACTACGGGGCTGACGGTCGCGAGGGAATTCGGCTGCTGCTGGAAACCGGACACCAGAAGGGGATCATTCCCATCGAGCCGCGGGTCGAGTTCGCGGAGTAGCGAAGTCAGAGCCTTCAGGCCGTGATCAAGTTGACCCCCATTTGACGCGCTGCTCGATGCGGATCAGCATCGAGCGTAGCTAACGGCAGGGCTTCCCGCACCGCAAGTTCCAGATATGAGGCATCGTAAGCTGTTAACTGCTGCTCCCGCGCCAGTAAAAAAATCTCATCGAAAGCCGACGCGGTTCCGGTTGGTTCCACAATAATTGGCAGGTCGGCGATTCGTCTCAACATACCTCTGGCATGTGCCGGTGCAACACGTCCTCGCCTTTTTCCGATCAGTCAGGCATTGCATACCTCCAGCGGCCAAATGGCCGGCACGAGTGCATCAGCGCCTGCTGCGAGGCGGTCGAGCACTGACTCGGCGAAACGAGATCCGGATTTTGGAAAACACCACGCCAGGGTCACGAAGGCATCGATGACGAGGCGATCAGTAGCGGCGGCCTTCATTGATAAGCTGGCGTATCGTGAGTCCTTTCAAGCTCGCCCCCTTGCGAATTTCGCGAAGCTCCTGAACAGTCTTCTTTAAGTCTATTGATTTGGACTCACGAGCAGGCACCAGTTCGGCGACGGGAATTCCGCGCCTCGTGATTCGAATTGTTTCGCCGCGCGCCACTCGCCTCAAAAGCTCGTTCAAGTGAGTTTTGGCTTCGAATGCTTCAACAATTTTCATCACAACTAGTTTACAAACTAGTCTATTGCTGGGGTCAAGAGTCAGGCGAGCTAGTTCAGCATTTCTAAATTTTGCGGGAAGACGAAGCCTCAAAGCAGGAATCTGAGGTCAAGATCTGAAATCAAAACTCGAAAATCTGAAATCAGCAATCTGAAATAAAATTCACTCTGTCGGACAAAACCATCCGACCTCCTCAGTTACGCTTCGGCGACGTAGGCGATCTGGTTTTTGTAGATGAAGAGATTAGGCATGCCATCGCGCGTGAGCCGCAGCATATCGCGGTCGTAGTACTCGATCCATCCGCGCACAATTTCGCCATCGACGAGCTTAATTGAAACGGCGCGCTTCTGGTCGACCAGAGTTCTCAGATGCGCCGCTTCCTGGTTGGTGGACTCGGGAGGCGGGGACTTGGGTTTGTGGGGAGAATCAGAAAATGGCATTTGCAAATTGTATTCGGCGCGGGCGCAAATAAAAAGCCGCCACTCCAGGGAGTGGCGACTTTCAAACCGAGAGAATTTAGAACTCGAGTTTCAGGCCAAATTCGGTTGAGCGAGGCTGGCCTAGACCGTTCGTTCCGGTTCCCACGCCAACCCGGTTTACAAAGTGGCCAGCATAATTCGTTCCATTGATGCTACCTGGCGACCCATTCAGCAACCCCGATAACATACTTTCTGGCAGATCGAAATTGACAAAATTGAAAACGTTGTAGAAGCCCACGGAAGGCTGGATCTTAATTCGCTCTTTAAAGGAGAAAGTCCAGCTTACGGTGGTGTCGAGCGCGCGCAACCAGCTCAGATTTACTTGATCCGCAGGCGCTAACGGCACCGTAGGGGCCACACCACCCAAAGCTTGCAATTGAGCGGCAGTCATCAATCCCCGTTGAATCAGTACATTTCCTGCTGGTGTAGGTTGGCCGGCTACACTCTGGTTGTAGTTATTTAAAACAGTGTTGATGTTCGATGCGTTAATGCTCCGTCCAAAGCTACCCACGGTTGTTCCAGGAATGGGGTCCTGCGTAGTTCCATCCCCAGTAAAGTCAGTTCGGAAAATCTCGCCGGCGCCGACGGCCGTGTTAGGAACGGTTAAAGTGGTAGCAAGCGGGCTATAGAAGTGGGACATCAGTCCCAACTGGAAATTGGCTGGCAAATTGAAGTACCCACCAAATGACAGTTGGTGCCTTCGATCCAGCGTGGAGGGACCATAGAAGCGGTTTGGGTTGGCATTGTCCATTGCGGGGTCGACGAAGTCTTGATCGCCTCTGACCGCAGTAACAGTTCCGTCCGCAGGCGAGCCACCGCCGCTGTTGTCGAAACGGGACAACGAGTATGACACCTGAAAATTCATCGTTTTTGCGTACTTAAACGGAGTGTTAACGTTTTCAGACAGCTTCACGTCCATACCGTTGTATACAGAGCGCCCCACCGGAGACAGAAATGCGAGCGGCGGCGCGGCTGGGTTGATACCGCTAAAAGCGCAGGGACGGCCGAGGGTAGCAATGCAACTACTACCTCCCATGTCAGTTGCGGAACCCAACCCCCGGTTAGCAAAGTCGCCCATCGTCAAGGGGGTTGTTATCGCTGTAGTCGGGTCTGAACCACCGGGGCACCCATTGATACCCGTGTCGATCGAGGAAACACCACAATCCGAAAGGGTTTGCGCGATCGCCGCTTGAGCCCCGGGCAAGCTGAAGTAGCGCGTATCGCCCGCATGGTTTTCGTCTACACCCAACAAGAAATGAGTTTGCACGTTGCGGATGTAATCCACGCTCAGTATCATTCCTCGACGAATCTCATGCTGAATGCCGATGTTCATCTGAACCGACCGAGGACTCTTGTAGTTGGGGTTGAATAAAGATGGTTGCGGGAATTCGGGCGGGAAAAAACAAGTTCCGCCCAACACGTCACAACCTGTCAGGTTCGCTCCTAAATACGCGGGATTTGGTGAGTTCAGGTTTAGCGGCGAAGCAGCTTGGTATTGACCCTGGAAAGCAACAATTGCGGGCAACGCGTTCCCAATTAATGGCGCCCCGGAAGAAGTACCGCAAACGGTGTTCGGGCCACCTGAACTGGCAGTCAGAGTTCCTCCTGCAATCGGTATCGGTGCGGGCGCGCCGGGGGCCGAGCAGGCGCTAAAGGATTGAAGGAATGCACCTGTGGCCTCACGGAACGGACCGTCGAATAGCACATTGTTCCAAATAGCATTCTCGTAGAAGAGACCGATTCCGCCTCGGATAGAGGTCTTGCCGTGCTTCCAGGGATCCCACGCGAATCCCACTTGCGGTGCCAGGTTAAGGTTCGGCTGACTCACGGAATTTCCGAGCCCCATGCCAGGCAGGAACGAATTTAAGGCAGGAATAGCTGGATACTGGCTGTCGGTGCGGCCGGTGTCACGGTCATAGCGCAATCCATACGTAAGACTAAAGTTCGGTTTGACCTTCCAGGTATCACCCAAGTAGAGAAGAATGCGGTTATCCGGGCCGAGGCCGCCAGCTGGGAACCCCAGCGCTGCCTTAGTGGTTGAGTAGCCTAACCCGTTGGCGACAGTTATAGAGTCGGCGGGATAGTTGAAAGGATTGGAACTTCCGCCGGGGAACGGCCCACCCACCGCCGCAGCAATCTCCGCCTGGCTTACTGCCACGGTGATAAAAGGACCATTTTTAAAGAAAGAAGCGAAGCCGCCGCCTTGCAGGTGATTGAAGGAGGTGCCAAAGCGCACGATGTGCGAACCAATTATCTTTGTACCGTCATACTTGATTTCGTGATCGCTTTGCGGTGTGCTCTGAGGGGCCAGGAAGTTGGGACCAACGACTAAACCGGAAGATCCCATGCCGAGCTCGGCGTGGATATTGGCGAATGGCAAGGAGGTACTGCCAGTAGTTGCATCGACGATCTGATTCTGGAATTTCAAATAGGAAAAACGAATTGAGTGTGTGAAGCTGCCGGTGTTGAAATCCACGCCAACAACATGGGTGCGAGTGATGTCAATGTTGTTATAGACCGAAAACCCCTCTCCGAAAGTTGCGCCTAGCGAATTTTTGAAGTACGAGAAACGATAGAAGGCTTTCACATTTTTAGGCAGGTTGTAGTCCAAACGGCCGAGTAGGTCGCCTTCATGGAAAGGATCGGAAAAAGTGCCTGAAAACTGCGAGAACGGAGCGGAGACAGGAACCGGGACAGCAGTGTGTTGCATCGTGCGTTCACCGTCCGCGAAGAAAAACATTTTGTCCTTGATAATAGGACCACCCACTCCAGCGCCATATTGGCTTCGTTGATAAGGCGACGTAAACCCAGGAGGTGAGGGCAGGGCAGCAGCGCCGACCCGACTATCGCGAAACAACCCGAACGCCTGGCCGTGAAGTGCATTTGTTCCTGACTTGGTTGTGACGTTCACAGAACCTGAAGAAGTCAGCTCCGTCGACATATCAAGGCTGGATTGACTGATCTGGAATTCCTGAATCGCGCTGGCAGGAATGTTTGTCGTTGTGGTACCTACAGTTTCGTCGGAGACGTCGACGCCATCAACCTCGATGCGCGCAGTTCGGCCAAATCGCCCTCCAAATGAAATAGAAGAGAATCCCGCCTTTGTGGGATCAAAATTTTGACCATCCTGAATTTGAACACCCGGCTCGAGCTGAGCGAGGTCGAGGAAGTTGCGACCATTGACCGGGAGATTATCGATCTGCGCGGCTGTTAGGACACCTTGTACTGTCGGCTGTTCTGTATTGACCTCAACTTGATCCGCCTGAACTTCGACAGTCTCACTCGTCTGTCCGACCTGCATTTGAGCATTGCCGTTGGCTGTATTGCCGACCAGTACTGTGATCGGAATCTCCGTGGCCTTGAAACCTCCGGCGGCAATCCGTACCAAATAGCTGCCCGGCACCAATGCGCCAGAAGTGTAACCGCCGGCGGAGTTGGTCGAGGTCGTGGTGACTTGCCCAGTCGCTTTGTTGCTGATGGTCACTTTTGCACCACTGACCACTGCCCCGCTAGGATCGCTTACCGTGCCCTGGATGCTGCCGGTCGAAATTGTGCTTTGGGCCTGGGCGGGCACGGCAAATGTGATCAGGGCAAATACAGCTATTAGACAAACGCTAAATCGAGACATCCATGCGGACAGCTTCATAGGGGGACCTCTCTTCAATTTCTAATGTGATTTGAATGCTTGATTCTGAGGACTTCAAAACTAAAGGAATCTGATACAGCTTGAGCGGGGAGTTATGCACAGCTGCGGATTCGACTTGGCTTACGTTTCGCAAGAATCCTGAGCACTTACAGCAGGCAGAATGAACCTGGTCTGCAGAACCCAAACGCGACGATTAACTGCTGCAATAATAGAACCAAGCAAACTACCACAGTTTCTGCTTTTAGCTCACACATTTACACACATTTACAGAAGTGTAGCTGGACGAGTGACGGTGCCGGGTCTATGAAATTTGGAACTGATATTTCAAAATGCGGAGAAATGTAGAGGGGGCGACGACTAAACGTCCAGTGCCAGTTAACGGGATCGGATGGCTTTTTGTAGTTGGAGGGGCGGCGGCGTTCGCGTTTTATCTGAATGAACTTAGGGGGAGCGCGTTTCGCGGAGAAAACGTCTGGATATTTGTAGTCGAGGTGGTTGCTGATAAGGCTGAAGCTTTCACGGACAAGAATGTCCGCACCCCAGCTCCGCGGGCGCGGGTCCGCCTCACTAAACCTATTCGCTCGTGAAATAGTCGACCGTGATGGGATTCTCGAAGAGGGAATAGTCGCGCGTCACCACCGTGATGCCGCTTTCCGTGACGAAATATTTCTGGCGGTCCGCTTCGGGATCGAAACCGATCGTGGTGCCTTCGGGGATGTGAACGTCGCGGTCGATGATGGCGCGGCGGATGCGGCAGTGCCGGCCGACATTCACGTGAGAAAAGAGAATGCTCGAATCGACTTCGGTATAGGAGTTCACGCGCACATCGGGCGACAGCACGCTGTAGCGAACCGTGCCCCCTGAAACAATGCAGCCCGCAGACACGAGCGAGTCGAGCGATTGGCCCGTGCGCCCGGGCTCTTCGAATACGAACTTCGCCGGCGGATACTGGCGCTGATGCGTGCGGATAGGCCAGGCTTCGTCATATAAGTTGAAAACCGGAGAAACGGAGACCACGTCCATGTTGGCTTCGTAATAAGCTTCGAGGGTGCCCACGTCGCGCCAGTAGAGGGCTTCTTTTTTATTTTCATCGACAAAATCGAAGGCGTAGACGCGGTAGTCGTCGACCATCTTGGGCAGAATGTCTTTGCCGAAGTCGTGGCTCGAGTGCTCGTCCTCGGCGTCCTTGAGCAGGACGGGAATCAGAACATCTGTATTAAAGAGATAAACGCCCATGGAACCAGGAACTTTGTCCGGATTTCCCGGGACTCGAATTTTCGTGAACGTCGGCTTCTCTTCGAATCCGGTGACGCGGTTATCGGGATCGACCTCGACGACACCGAAGCGGTAGGTTTCCGCCGGATCGATTTGAATGGTGGCGAGGGTAACATCGGCGGCGGAATCAATGTGCTGCCGCAGCATCAGGTCGTAATTCATTTTGTAGATGTGATCGCCGGAAAGAATCATCACGTAGCGGGGCTGCTCGGATCCGATGGAATAAATATTCTGATAGACGGCATCGGCGGTGCCCTGGTACCACTGATCGCTAACGCGCTTCATCGGCGGGAGGACCTCGATAAATTCGCCGAGCTCGCGGGCAACGATGTTCCAGCCTTCGCGGATGTGGCGGTTCAGCGACAGCGCCTTGTATTGGGTGAGGATGTAAACCCGGCGCAGGTCAGAGTTGATGCAGTTCGAAAGCGTTACATCAATGATGCGGTAGATGCCACCGAAGGTGACGGCGGGTTTGGCGCGATCGCGCGTGAGAGGGTAAAGGCGCTCCCCAGCTCCGCCGGCCAGCAGGACTCCCAAAGTATCTTTCATCGGTCTACTATGATGAGCAATCTGCGCCCACGGAACGGAAGTGGAGCTTTTTGCGCGGTAATACTAGCACAGAGAATTAAGAAAAGACGAAACGCCCCCAAGTTTGACAGACACAAGTATCGAACAAAACCTCAGTTCCTTTAGCCAATACGGAATTTCAGTTATTACTATTTAATGAATATGCGGAAGTGGAAACCAGAGCGCTTCGTGTGGACAATTTTCTTAGTGGTCGCGGCTTGCACGGCAAGCCATGAGCAGACAGCCGACACGCCATTGATTTGGCAGCCGGTCAAGCTCACGAACGGCTCGCCGGTGCTGTTTCGGCTCGCAGTCAAGGGCGATGCCGAATCTGTTTCAGGTGAGTGGCTGGGACACGGCTTCCTGTTTTTCAGTGGCCGGCATCACGGCTCCTGGTACGCGCTTGCGGGAATCCCATTGCAAACTCCCGCTGGGGTGTACACGTTGCAGATCAGCGAGCAATTTGCGAATGGCCGCACGGTGAAGGTCGAGAAACAGATAAAGACTTCTACCGCGGTTTACAAAAAAATTCCGATCAGGGTGGCCAGGCAGTTCACCGAGCCGAGCAAGACACAACTGGCGGCGATTTCCATAGACAAGGGCGTGAAAGAAAAAGCCTTTTCGGCTGTCAGCGAGAACAGGCTTTGGTCAGGGCCGTTCACGGCTCCGGTGTCGGCCCCCGTTTCCGACTTGTTCGGCACAGAACGGGTCATAAATGGAGAAGTCAAGAGCCGGCATCAGGGCCTGGACTATGCCGCTCCTGCAGGAAGCGCGGTTCGCGCGGTGAACCGCGGCATCGTAGTTCTGGCTCGTCCGATGTTTTTCGAGGGGAATTTCATTGTTATTGACCACGGACAAGGGTTACTAAGTTTGTACCTGCATCTCTCTGACTTCAAAGTGAAAGAGGGAGACCAGGTCAGTGCAGGGCAGGTGATCGCGCTGAGCGGCGGAACCGGGAGGGCTACAGGCGCCCATCTGCACCTGGCGATTCGCTGGCAGGGCGCGTATTTGGATCCCGCGAAGCTGCTCGGATTGTCGATTCCTTCCAACTGAATTTTTGATCTTGTTCCGAATTCGTAACAAAACATTTTTGCCACCTGGAATTCAATGAATTCGTGAGAACCTGCTGGCGCTGATCGTCAGGTTTGGCGTGGGGAAGCGCGCGATTTCTGCCGGACGCATTGGCTATCGGGAACCTGGAGGACCCCCCTCGACAGGTTCCCGATCTTTTTTTGGGGTTGATCGTAGCGATCCCCGCCAGTGAAGACGAGACTCTGCCGCTGATACAGAGTGAGATGCAGATTTCCACCACTACACTCTGGGTAGCCCGATTCGCACTTTTTTGCTTCGCGTTTCTCGGAGAGTTATTCCATTTTGAATGTGAATTTATCGAGATACACGTTGTAGGGCTTCATTTGCCTTGCGCCATCAAGTTGATAGTTGACGGTGATGCCGTGCCACGACGTCGAGGTCGGCGGTTCTTTGTGGTTGATGGTCGCTGTCTTGCCGTTGAGAGTGATGGTCTTAAACAGCAATTGATCATCAGAGGTCCGTTGGACAACGATGGTCAGATGGTTCCATGCACCGCTGACAGGATTACAGGGAACGCCAGTCGCCATCCACTTTTTGCCAGTGTCGTTGTAGATGTCCCACTGGTGCCCGCCAGCGATTCGGCATTCGTGGCCCCAGATGAACTTTTTGCCATTGACGAACTGATTGATATCGAATTCCATCGCCTGCGAAACACTGGCGTCTGAAACCCAGAAATACACGTCGTAGGTAAAGGTGTGGAACTTGGGGGCTAAAGTGTGGCTAGTATCCGGCAATCCCTGCGAGGAGAAATTACCGATCAGGTGGTTGTTCCAGAGCACGTCGCCCCACTGCATGCTGCCGCTGCCGTAGTATGACTTGGTCGAAATGCTATCCATTGATGGGGAGCTCACCTTAGGAGTCCATGACCACTTCAGTTGAGAGCCGGTTGACGTGCAGCTGGAACAAATACCCCAGCTGGGTGGAAGCAAAGCATATCCCGACCAGCCTTTTTGCGATTGCAAATTCGTGACGGTCATGGCTGAACTTGAGGTAGGAGGGGTCGGATTACTGGTGCTGCTTACGGTGATTTTCACCATCGCCTTTGACGATTGGCCGCACTTGTCCCACTCCTGAACAGCGACATTGTGAATTCCTGAGCCGAGGCTGAGACTCTTATCCAGCTTTGTTCCTGAAACCACGTAGGCGAGCACTCCGGAAGACGTGTAGATTCCCATCGAGTCGACCCCACCCTTGCAGGCGGGCGAATTTGCAGTGGCAACGAAATGCACGCTAGAGCCAGCAGAGGCGCTGCCGGCCTTGGTGACAGTGGCCGTGGCAGGAGACGACACAAAAACTCCCGCGAACGACGGCAACGAGATTAAGACAAACAGGCAGAGGGCGGTGTAAAACTTCTCAACTCTCATGCGAATCTCCAGCTTCAAAAATTTAGCTCACCTGCGATCACGTATCGGAAGTTCGGTCTTTGTCGCAGTCGAGTGTTCGATTGAGCAGAATTCTAGGAATGCATCTACTTACCTTAAATAAAAAAACAATTCACAAACGAGTCACAAGTACATAACTCAAGTACTCAGGAGAGTTGAATTAAATGGGACGATACGCGAGAAATCTGTTTGAACTCGAGGGTGCGCTGCGTCAAATGGCTGCGATTCGTGGGTGTTCTGGCTCAGCTTCGACGGCAACGCCGTCGCGATAGCTCACAGTTCTTCCTGAAATAGCAGGGACGCGCTCGCCTGGTACGATGATGCCAATCAGATTCAGCGGATCGGCGGCGGAGATTATGATCGTCTCGCCTGATGGCGGAACTTTGCGAGTGGCACGCAGGGACTCGACTGCGATGGGCAATGCAAATTGTTCGCCCAGGAATCCGTCGACGAAGCGGCCACCTCGGATTTCGCCGCGTGCTTCGAGTTGGCGGAATGCGATCTGCAGTTCGCGCCACTTGGGAAGATTGCTCTCTCGCGCGAGCAAATCACGGAAGACGACGCCGTAGCGCTTCAGAAACATCCAGCAGACGGCCGCGATTCGGCGTTCGTGTTCGATGGCGGAATCGTTGTGCAGAATTGCCCAGCGGCCGGAACTGTGGCGCGGGCGAGCGCTGCGCTGATTACCTTGTCCGGCACGGCGCTTCGGGTCGATCAAGGCACGAAGATTATCGAATCCGTCGGCCGTAACTAAACCTGCTGCGACCAGTTCCCATAATCCAGTTTCAATTTCGGCCTTCAATTTTCCGGTGGCGCGAACGAGGTCAGCGAAGAATGACGCGCCACGTTGGCGAAGGTAGTCGAGCACCTGATTCGCGACCGGGCTGAGCCCCTGCGCGTCCGGCAAAGACGAGTGCGGCGTCATCCAGTCGGCCTCTTCGCGAACGAAAAACGTGATCGGTGCCACGCTGGTGGGGATCACACGGCGCTTGCCTGATCCAGATCCGTTATTGCTTTCAAGAGTCGCAGGATGCGGCGAGAGACGGCCCCAGCCGACTGCTCCGGTGAGGCAAAGTTGATCGAGCCACGCGGGATCGTAGTCAGCCACGCGGCGCGCAAGTACTTGGCGCTCCCACGCATTGGCCGGAATTTCGAATCCCTGCAATTGCCGCAGAACTTCGAGCGTGGAGCGCTCGCCCTGCACTTGCGAGTCCGGCGTGAGGTGTTGCCAGCGCAAAAGCCAACGCATGAATTGCGCTGGCGTGACCGGCTCAACCTGTTTGCGAAGTGTGGCGACGGTCAGGCGATGAATTCTCGCGAGCAGGCGGCGCTCGCACCATTCCATATCCTGAACCTCGGAACCAGTGAATTTACCGCGGAGAATTGCGCCGCTGGCTTCCATGCGCAGCAGAGCTTTTTCAATGTCAGCGGCGGGAACTCCTAAGAGCTCGCCGAGTTGCTGCGCTGTGGTGGGGCCGAGGTGTGACATCCAGCCGGTGACCATGGCGAGGAGAGCATCGTCGCGAGTGGGAGTGGGCTGCGGAATGTCGGGAGGAGTGGTTGCGAAGTTTGTGTGGGGGAAGACAGCGAACAAAGCTTTGCTGCGTTCGGTTGCAATCCAATAATGTTTACCGTTCGCACGGGCTTCGAGAACACGGCCAGAGCGCTGAAGAGTTTCGAAAAAGAATTGCCAGTGGGGATCGGCAAAGCTCGTTGTCGAACTTCGTTCGACCAGACGCGCCGGGCCCGTCTCCACATGGTCATTGCTCGGGCCGGGTTGGAGATCCGCCGCGACATGGTCTGTGCTCACAGGAAAAACAATCAGCGTGTGCAGCACATCATGCAATTCGTCGGCGTCACGCACATCGGGCCAGGCTTCCTGGCGCACTTGTTCAATGGCAGCGGGATCCAGCTTTCCGACTTCCTCGAGAACTGATTCCGGTAAAATTCGCCGCATCTCGACCGCACGGGCGCGGCGCTCTTCAAGTGGCGCATCGTCGAGGTAAGCGTACGGGTTCGCGTTCAGAATCTCGTGCGAGAACTGCGATGGCACAGGCGTATCGACCGCAATGCAACGAATCCTGCCGTCTTCCATGCGGCGCAGAATTTCTGTTACGCCCTCGACATCCATGGCTTCGGTGAGTACGTCTTTCATGACTTCCTTCACCAAAGGATGATCTGGGATTTGAATATCGCCTTCGATGTTTTCCTGGCAGGCGGCAACGTCGGGGAAGACGGAAGCGAGCAAGTCGTCGGAGCGAATACGCTGAATCTGTGGCGGAACTTTCTTTCCGCCCTGAAAACGGAGAAGCGCAAGCGAACGGTTCGCGTCCCAGCGCCAGCGAGTGCCGAAAATCGGGGAAGCCAGCGCGGCTTGTTCGAGAAGCGGCTGCACGGTTTCGGAGCTCAGGAAATGAAAAACATCGGCCAGCGGGAAACTATGTTGTTCGGCGAGCGCGATGTTTACGCCGTTATCGGTGGCGGCAGCCTGGAGCTCGAAATTGAAGCCGCGGCAGAAGCGCTTGCGCAGCGCCAGTCCCCAGGCTTTGTTGACGCGCGCGCCGAAAGGAGCATGAATGACGAGCTGCATGCCTCCGCCTTCATCGAAAAAGCGCTCGGCGATAATGGTGCTCTGCGTGGGAACGGCGCCAAGAACGGAGCGCCCTTCGACGACGTACTGTATCGATTGGCTGGCGCCAGATTCATCGAGGCCACATTCCTCAGAAAGCCATGATATGGTCTCGGCAACCTGAGGATTTTTCGGCGACAGCGCGACTGGCGATATCCCCGAAGTTCTCTCATTGATCTCGCGGCGGAGTTCGGCAACGTGAAAAGAGAGCTCTTGGGTTCGCGCTGGTGCTTCGCCGAGCCAGAAGGGAACCGTGGGTGGAGCGCCATGCGCGTCTTCTACCAACACGCGGCCGGATTTGCCTTCCACGCGGCGAATACGCCATGAGCTATTACCGAGCAGAACAATGTCGCCAGCGTTGCTTTCGACGGCAAAGTCTTCGTCCAGCGTGCCGATCGCGATGCCTTCTGGTTCGGCGACGACGCTGAATAGCGCAGTCTCGGGAATTGCGCCGCCGCTGGTGATTGCAGCAAGGCGAGCGCCACGACGGGCGCGGAGTTTGCGATTCACGCGGTCGTGGTGGAGATAAGCGCCATATCGGCCGCGGCGGGCGGCGATGCCTTCAGAAAGCATCTCCACAATCGAGTCGAAGAGCTCGCGGGAAAGATTGTGATAAGGATAGGCGCGCTTGATGAGCGAGAAGAGTTCGTCGGAGTCCCAGCCGGAGTCGGGTTCGGAGTCATGAACCACCTGACCGGCCTCAAAAACAGAACCTGTCTGCGATGGCGATTGCACGACAGTTGTCGCACAGGTGGCAACGATCTGTTGGGCGAGAACATCCAGCGGCGAGTCAGGAATGATGAGCCGGTCGAGGTCGCCTTGCCGAATGGCTCGAACTAAAGCCGCACATTCAAGGAGGTCGTCCCTAGTCGTAACAAAAAACCGGCCTTTGGGAATGGCCCCGCGCCAGTGACCCGACCGGCCGACGCGCTGTAGACCTACGGCAATCGAACGAGGAGAACTGATTTGAATGACAAGATCGACCGTGCCAATGTCGATACCGAGTTCGAGCGAGGCGGTTGCGACCAGAACTTTGATCTCGCCTTCTTTTAGCTTGCGCTCGGCGGCGAGGCGCAGCTTGCGCGAAAGGCTGCCGTGGTGCGCGGCGACGTTTTCTTCTCCGAGGCGCTCGGCGAGGTGATGCGCAACGCGCTCGACCAGCCGGCGAGTGTTGACGAACACCAGAGTCGATCGGTGCTGGTTCGAAAGCTCGACGATGCGGTCGTAAATCTCGTCCCACATTTCGTTACTCGCGACCGGACCAAGCAGAGTTGCGGGAACTTCGACCGCGAGATCAAGCTTGCGCTTGTGGCCGACATTGACGACAACTGGATCGGGGCGGCCATTGCCGGCGAGAAAATGCGCGACTTCTTCAATCGGCTTTTGAGTTGCGGAAAGACCAATGCGAACTGGAGGATGACTGGTGAGAGCCTCGAGTCGCTCTAGCGAAAGCGTGAGATGCGCGCCACGCTTGTCATCGGCGATGGCGTGGATTTCATCGACGATCACGGTTTGAACGTCGCGGAGAATCTTGCGGCTGCTTTCGGCGGTGAGCAGAATGTAAAGCGACTCGGGAGTCGTGACCAGAATGTGCGGCGGACACTTGAGCATGGCGCGGCGCTCGTGCATGAGCGTGTCGCCGGTGCGGACAGCGGTGCGGATCTGGGGCATGAGCAGGCCGCGCTCACCCGCCATTTGCAGAATTTCGCCGAGCGGACCTTCAAGGTTCTTCTGAATGTCGTTGCCGAGGGCCTTCAGTGGCGACACATAAAGGACTTCGGTGCGGTCGCGCAGGTCTCCGGCTAAGGCTTTCCGAACTAGACGATCGATACAAGCGAGAAAAGCGGCAAGCGTTTTGCCGGAACCGGTGGGCGCTGAAATCAGAGTCGTGCAGCCGGCGAGAATATGCGGCCAGCCCTGCTCCTGGGGCTCGGTAGGCGTGCCGAATTTCTTGATGAACCATTCGGCGACTAAAGGATGGGCCCAGGAGAGAACGGACATCTATGTATTCTAATTCCTGCGCTCGATTATTCGCAATTTATTCGCCTTGTAGGAAAGCGCTTAGTCCTTTTAAATAACTCAGTAATGTCTTACCTTAAACCTAATGGCTTACCTATGTTACAATGTTTACGTATGGACACACTTTTTACCACTGTCAGTTCTAAAGGACAAATCGTGATCCCCGCAGGATTGCGGGAGGAGCTCGGAATCACGGCGGGAACCCGCGTTGCGATTCAGCGCGACGAGGATCGCATTGTATTGCAGCCGATTACTGAAGAGTTTATCCGAAGCTTCCGAGGGTGCCTGAAAGGGGCAGATTCGCTAGTGGAAGCTCGTGAGCGTCAACATCGGCTGGAAAAGTGACCAAGCCCCACGTTCTGGATGCCAACGCCGTACTAGCTTTTACTGGTGATACCAACGGCGCCGAACGCGTCCAGCAACTGCTCACAGCGGCTCTCCGCGACAACAAGCGACTTTTGATCTCGGTCGTCAATTGGGGTGAGGTTTTTTATGTGTGTTGGGAGCGGCGGGGTGAAGAGGCAGCCCGAAGGACGATGGCATCATTTTCCCGCTTGCCCGTCGAGATTGTACCCGCCGACACCGAGCTAATTTCGAAGGCCGCAGAAATCAAGTCGGTTCACAAAATTCCTTACGCTGATTCCATTGCCGCAGCCTTGGCCGAACTTCGGGGGGCAACCTTGGTCACTTCCGATCGAGACTTCGAAAAACTGGGACGTCGAATTCAGGTCCTGTGGCTTGCCCGTTCGTAAATCGACAACACCATTGGCTCAGTCCTTTTTGCCTTCCCACCTGGCTTCTGCGAAACTGGCTTCACTCCTTCTACGACCATGGGACGCATCCACGTTCTTCCCGAGCATGTTGCAAATAAAATTGCCGCCGGCGAGGTGGTGGAGCGGCCTGCATCGGTTGTCAAGGAACTGCTGGAGAATTCCCTTGATGCGGGTTCGACCCGGATAAAGCTCCAGGTCGAAGCCGGCGGGAAGAAGTTCATTCAAATCACTGACGACGGTTGTGGCATGGTGCGCGATGACGCGCTGCTCGCCTTCGAGCGGCATGCTACCTCCAAAATTAAAGACGCCGAAGATCTGCTAAATATTTCTACGCTCGGTTTTCGCGGAGAGGCGTTGCCGTCGATTGCTTCCATTTCGCGGCTAAAGCTGGAGACGCGGGCGGCGGACCAGGACTCGGGTACGATTGTCGAAATTACCGGAGGAAAAATTTTTCGGGTCGAAGAAGCCGGATTGCCGGCGGGAACTTCGATTACCATTCGCGATCTCTTTTTTAATACGCCTGCACGCAAGAAATTTTTGAAGGCGGAATCAACCGAGCTTTCTCACATTGCCTCGCTGGTCACGCATTACGCCCTGGCGCATCCCGACAAGCACTTCGAATTGCACTCAGCGGCGAATGCCATGCTGGTTGCGCCGCCGGTGGGAAGTTACAGCGATCGCGTGTATCAGGTTTTCGGAAAGGAGACGCTCGATCAACTCATTTCAATTGCCGCGGAGTTGCCGCTGGCACATGTGGGGTTGCCGCCGCCGCCACCCTGGCGTCGCACTGAAGAAGATGAACAGACTGCGCGTAATCCCGGGCACTTGCGGGTCCACGGGTTTGTCTCGAAGCCGGAGATTCAGAAGCTCAATCGCAATTCAATTTACACGTTCGTGAACGGACGCCTGATTCGCGACCGGCTGATTCAGCATGCATTGACTGAGGCGTACCGCAACATTCTTCCGCCAACCGTCTTTCCGGTGGTGCTGCTGTTTCTGGAGATGCCGAATGAGGAAGTTGATGTGAATGTGCATCCCTCGAAGACGGAACTTCGTTTCCGCCAGCAGACCGTCGTTCACGACATCTTGCGCGACTCGGTACGCGCGGCACTCATGAAGGCACGTCCTGTGCCACAGTTTGTGACAGAAATTCGCGCGCACCCGACGGCGAGTCCTTCGCTCACGCCTGGAGCCACAGCTGACGCGGTTGCGAGTGGGCGAGTGCTTTATGGACAAACTGCACCCGCCGAATTCGCGCTGCAAGTGCCGCCGCAACCGGCAATCAACGAGCGGTTGCACTTTGCCGAGGCAATCTCCGTTGAGGGGAATGCGGCGATTCCGGTGGCACGGTTTCCACGCCAGACGTTTGGCGGAATCGTGCCGGAGGTTGGAGCGGACGGTTGCGCGCCGCCGATTGCGGGAGAGCTTTCATCAGTGCTTGAGGAATTGCCGAGCCTTTCATCACTCAAGCCTCTCGGCCAGCTGCGCGAGTCTTTCATCTTGGCGGTCAGCCAGGAGGGCCTCTGGATTATTGATCAGCACGTTGCACATGAGCGGGTGCTGTTTGAAAGAGTGCTCAGCCAGAGGGCCCAGCAGCAGGTAGAGAGCCAGCGTCTGCTGATGCCCATCGTGATTGAACTGACACCGGCCCAACAGCCGGTGTTTGCAGAAATTTCGGACGAGCTTGCAAAGAATGGCTTCGAAGCTGAGCCCTTTGGCACGAGGAGTATTGCCATCAAGGTCGCTCCGGCGGGAGTGGATACGAGTCATGTCGAAAAGATGCTGCACGAGTTGCTCGATCAGTTCGCGCGCGAAGATCAGGCGTTGAACCTAGAGCAAATTCGCGGACGGATTGCAGCCTCGATCGCCTGTCACGCGGCAATAAAGGTCAACATGCCGCTCGAGCAAAACAAAATGGAGTGGCTGATTGCGGAGCTCGCGAAGACCGACTGTCCCATGTCCTGCCCACACGGGCGTCCTGTGGTTCTGCGATACTCGATGAAGGACATACAAAGGGCATTCAAAAGAATCTAGCTCTCAGCCATCAATCCTCAGCCGTCAGTAAAATCTCTGACTCATATTGGGCTGGATGGTCTTTCGAAATTTGTGCCTTGGTTTTCCTGATAGCTGATGGCTGAGGGCTAAAATCTGACGGCTATGACTGATTCAGAACTCATCCAACTTCGGCGCGAGAAATGGCGTATCGCCGGCAATCCCGTGCGTACGCTCGAGGACGGGCGCGGGTTTATCGAATCAGTGGGATTTTGTCCGATGCTTCCCTTGGGCGCTCCGCTGTCACTCCCCACATTCGTGGGCGCATGGTCGGGCTCGGATGAGAAGCTGCCCACGCAAAAGCAGGCATTCACCGATCAGCGAGCGAAAGACGCGACGGAGTTGATGGTGCGCCTGTTGCGCGATAAGTCTGCCTACGAAGCCACTCTCTTAGACGAGAGCAACGCTTTCCTGCTCTCGGCTTCGCTGTTTCCTTATTTCTATGCGCTGGTTGGCGAACGGAACCCACGCCAGGCGCCAAAGGCGGGACCAAGGTCTCCGTATTCGCAGCTGGCATGCGATGTGTATGTGATTATTCATCGCAAGGGTCCGATTTCGAAGTTGAAGCTGCTCGAAGACGTGGGGAAGGGGATTTCGGTGCCCGCTCTTGACCGGGCGTTGGCCGATTTGTGGTCGAAGCTGCGGATTACTCGCGTCGATTATCATGAGCGCGATGGCGCCTCGTGGGACGTGCTGCAACGCTGGGCGCCGGAGGCCGTGTCAGAAGGCGTGAATTGCTCGGTCAATGCGGCGATCTCGGCGTTGCTCTCGAAGTATCTCGACTGCGTCGTTGCCGCCGATCAGCAGGAACTTGAGTCGTTCTTCGGAAATTTCGTGGCGCGCTCACGAGTACGGGAAGCGGTGAATGCGCTGCTCGCGGCTCGGGAACTGAGTTTTGTGCCCGTAGGAAATCGGTCGCTGATTCAGGTGACGCAAGCGCAGCCGGTGAGAAGGTTGGGGACGAGATAGATTTGTTTTTAATACGGAGCTTGTGTGGCGAACGACAACGACCAGCACGATAAAGCACTCGGCTTGAATCAGCCGATTTGCCGGCGCGATTTCTTGAATTCAACCTTGCTGGCGGCGGGTGGCGCACTGCTCTCTCCATTTACGCCGCAGCAACTCCTGGCAAGTGCTAACGAAGGCGATTGGACTGGCTACGGCGGCGTTGGAGATTACGCGAGTTCGAACGGCAACACGCTCGAGGTGATGACCGCCGGACACCAGATCCGCAGCGGGACCTTCGATAATTCAATTCCTCAAGACACCATCGACACCGGCGAGGTATTCGATTGCGTTGTTATTGGCGGCGGGGTCAGCGGGCTCTCCGCCGCGTTGTTCATTCAGAAATACGGCGGCCCGACGCTTACATGTCTGGTCTTAGATAATCATCCGATTTTTGGCGGCGAATCGAAACGCAACGAATTCCTTGTCGATGGCCGGCGGATCATGGGGCCGCAAGGCGCCGACCATTTCCAGGTTCCGCTTCCGCATAGCTTTATGGGGAGGTTCTTTGAGCAGATTGGGCTCGACTGGCGTGGGTTCGAATACCAAAAATGGGGCGGGCCTTCTCCTGAGGTTCCTCTCGGCAACAGTTTTGAAGATGCAAAAGGCCCGGATGCGCTTTATTTCGGTACGAAATTTGGGCAGAAGCCTGGGAAGTGGCTGATTGATCCATGGAAGAAAAATCTGCAGGGCGCGCCCATTTCTGAGAAGACACGCGCGGAGCTGCTCAGGTACAACAATCAGCCGAAAAGTGGCTTACCCTTTCAGTATCCCGGCGATGAAAAATCGCGCCAGCTCGATAGCGTTACCATCGAGCAATATTTGATCGACAAATATCGCCTTAGCAAAGAAACCGTTCAAACGTTCATGGCTGAAGAGGGCGGCGGGTTCGGCGCGGGTCCGGATGTGGTTTCTGCATTTTGCATTTACGCCTTCGATGTGATTGGTTCGGAGCGCGGGACGGTGCTTTCCTTCCCCGGAGGTAACGATGGAATTGCGCGGCACATGATGAAGACGCTTGTGCCGGACGCGATTGCCGGTCCCAAAACACTCGAGGCGGTCTGCCGCAACAACGTCAACTTTGCAGCGCTTGACCGCCCCGGCCAGCAGGCCAGAATTCGCTTGAGCAGCACGACGGTTTGGGTGAAGCATGAGGGCGATCCCGCAAAATCGAATTTTGTGACGGTCGCATACACGCGTGATGGCAAAGTTTATCGACTGAAGGCGCGTTCGGTGGTGATGGCGGGCGGGTGCTGGACGTCAAAGCACATTGTTCGTGATCTGCCATCCGAGCACCGCGCGGCTTACGATCAGTTTTACCGTTCACCGTGCATGATGGCGAATGTCGCGCTGCGCAATTGGCGCTTCCTCTACAAGATGGGCGTTTCAGGATGCCAATGGTTTGAAGGTATCGGCAGCTTCACCGCGGTTCGCAAACTCCCGATATTTTCGACCGATCAGAAGACGATCGGGCCGGACTCTCCGGTTGTGCTCACTTTGAAGGTGCTGTTTCCGCACTACGGCTTGCCGCTTCAGGAACAAGGCAACCTCGGACGCGCGCAACTGTTAACCACCTCATTTCGCGAATACGAGCGGCAGATTCGCGCGCAACTGACGGATATGTTTTCCGCTTCTGGTTTTAACGCCGAGCGCGACATCGCCGGCATTGTTCTGAACCGCTGGGGACACGCATACGTCAGCCCGCAACCAGGATTCTTTTTCGGTAAAGACGGCAAGCCCGCTCCGCGGGACATTTTGCGGGCCGCGCCATTCGGCAGAATCGCATTTGCAAATACGGATTTGTCCGGTGCGCCCGACCATCGCACCGCGATCGGCGAAGCGCATCGGGCAGTCAATCAATTGCTGGATCGAGTCCTCACGGGGTAAAACAATCAAAAACCTCACCCCAACAGACACTCTTCGGTTTCGCTCGGCTTTGAACTTAAAAGGCAAGACACAGAGGAAGAAGCCACTCTAATATTTGTTACAAGTCATAACGTACAGGAGGAAATGTGATTAATCGTCGGCGGTGGTTGCAGGTTTTAGGGCTTGTGGCGGGTGCTTCTGCTAACTCAAAGGCTCTTTTCGCCGTTCCGGGTACAGAAAATGAAGGAACAACACATCCCAACACAAAGCCTCCGCTGCCTCTTGCCGATTACGAACCGCGAAGTATGCTGCACGCTCAGGAAACGAATGTGCCACGCGCGGCCTTTCCCCTTGTTGATGTACATACGCACATCACCGTCTCGGCAACGCAGAAAAACGGAGTATCGCTCTCGGCGAAACGTACCTACCTGGGCCAGCCTGACGAGCTTCTCGCAGTGATGGACCGCAAGAACATTCGCGCGATGGTGAATCTGACCGGAGGCTACGACGATGGCCTGATTGAAGTCATCTCCAAATACGACAAGGCGCATCCAGGACGCTTTTACACTATGACCGAGCCGTGCTATGAAAAATTCCTGGATCCAAATTATCCGAAGATACAGGCCGACGAAATAGAGCGCGCTCACCGCGCCGGCGCCAAAGGTTTGAAGATTCTGAAGACGCTCGGTCTTTATTTGCGGGAGAACATCACATCAGGAAAGCTGGTGAAGATTGACGATCCCAGGTTCGATCCCATGTGGGACGCCTGCGGGCAGCTGAACATGCCGGTCGCGATACATATTTCTGATCCGGTGGCGTTCTTCACGCCTACCGACCGTTTCAACGAACGTTACGAAGAATTGAACAACCATCCCGACTGGTCTTTCTACGACCACGATTTTCCAAGTAATGCAGAATTGATTGAGGCACGAAACCACGTACTCGCACGCCATCCGCGAACGCAGTTCATCGTTCTGCACGTTGGGAATTTCTCGGAGAACCTCGACAATGTTTCGGAAAACCTGGATCGGTTCCCCAATATGACCGTTGATATCGCGGCCCGCATCGGCGAACTGGGGCGACAGCCGCGAAGATCACGCAAATTCTTCGACCGTTATCAAGACCGGATTCTGTTCGGAACCGACGCCACTCCGCACGGCGACGAGTTTCCGCAGCAGGTTTTCAACGACAAGCTCTATGAAATTTATTATCGCTTTCTCGAGACTGAGGACGAGTATTTCGATTACGCTCCCGCCCCGAAGCCACCGCAAGGCCGTTGGCGAATTTACGGTTTGGGACTGCCGCAATCGATTCTCGAAAAGGTATACAACCAGAACGCTGCCCGCATGTTGCACATCACCGTATGAACGGTCGTCATTCTCAGTTGGTAATTCTGGCGTTGTTGCTCGCAGCGTGCTGCCCCATGTTGCGGGGGCAGGCAAAGATCAGGAGCGTGTGGGCTAAAGCGGACGTCTCGTTCAATACGAATCCACACTCAGCATTCTGGCGTGGTGCGCAGCCGGTGTATATGGAATTGGACACGCACGGGAATCCTGTGCCGAAATATCGAACTGAGGTGCGCACGCGTTGGACGAAGCAGAACCTCTATTTCCTATTTATATGTCCGTATGAGCAGCTCAACCTGAAGCCGAATCCTTCGACGTCGAGCGAAACTAACCAACTCTGGAACTGGGATGTAGCGGAGGCTTTCATCGGCTCGGATTTCAAAGACATTCGCCGCTACAAGGAGTTTGAGATTTCGCCGCAGGGAGAATGGATCGATCTCGATATCGATCTCAATAAGCCTCATCACGAGGATGGTTGGACCTGGAACTCAGGCTTCAACGTCTCAGCCAGGATCGACCGAGATGCTCACGTCTGGTACGGCGCGATGGAGATTCCGTACTCCGCCATCGATACACGTCCCGCCGCTGTTGGCAACACTCTGCGCGTGAACCTTTTCCGTAGCCAGGGGCCCGGCCCGAAGCGCCACGAGATCACTTGGCAGGCGCCAATGGCCGATACGTTCCACACGCCCGAGCACTTTGGACTGCTGGAGCTGGTTGAGAAGTAGCGCCTAATAGCCGAAGGCCTAGGTCCGAAGCCCTCAGCCACGCTTGACGATGAACACGGTCTTGTCGTCGATCAGATCGATGTCACCGGTTTGGCGGTGATGTTCATCGGCTTCTACCGCGTAGTCGAGCAGCACGCTGCAAATTTCCTTGGCGGACTTCCAGAAGTTATCGCACATTACGGCTTCGAGTTGCTTGCGAGTTTCATCGTCGCTGCCGTCGTAAACCCCGTCGGTGTACAGAAAGAGGATGTCTCCCGGGCTCATGAGCGTGAGTTCACCGATATCGGAAAAATTCGCGGGCCGCCCACGCGACTGCAAAGAGAAATATCGGTTGCGGTCGGGATGGTCTTCCGGAATCTCCAGGCCCAGCTCAGTGAACTGCACCATGCGGCTGCGATCGATCTCGACAAACTTGCGGAACTCGGCAGAAAAGACCAGCGGCGGCGGATGGCCGAAATTTACAAATCGAAAATGGCCGTTCGGGCGAACCTCGCCGTATAGCATGGTGGCAATCTCGCGAGCGTCTGCCTCGCTTCTGCCCAGCGCATTCCGGGCCGTGACCGACTGTGCAAGGCGCAGGTTGAGGCGCTGAAACAATTCCGGCGTGGTCTTCCCATAACGATCGAGGTCGGCGAGCATCAAGGCGTGAAATGTATCGTGAACGGTCGATGCGATCTTTGCGGAAATGATCCCGTGCCCCTGCGCATCCACCAGGAGCACTCCGGCGGTGCTGTAGAGCTCGCGCAGATCTTCGGCCACGCGCGTCTGTTCGGAGCTGCGCGCGTCGCGGTATTCGGTTTCCATGCCGGGACGGTAATTTGGGCTGGATTTCAGCCACGCAACATGATCGTCGACAGAATTGCGCGGCGTCGCCCCGGGCGAGAGCGGCTCAAGAAATTCGCTGGAGAGTTTGATTGCCCGCTGGATTCGCGCGTCAATGTCATAACGCTGCTGGAAATTTATATATTCGAAGAGGTCGCCGCCCACGGTTCCGGCAGGAATGGAATTCCCATACATCTGAATCCCGGGTAGATGCGGGATCGCGCCTTCGACCGGCATCAGCCGTTCGCGAAAATACTCATCGATGCTCGGGTCAGCAGGGACTCTTCCCATCCATTAAATCTATCGTGAAAGCAGGAATTTGTGCTCTGGATTAGCCGCCGCAATTGAGCCAAAATCAGGCTCGATGGAGGAGGGGGTGCAACAATATTTCAGGCGATCGAAAGTGGATGGCAATCATCCCGCCTTCATTTGCGGCGGATTTGGCCTGGGTTCGCGCGGAGCGGCCGCATTCTGATCGCCATCTAATGCTCGACCGGGTAGAATTTCCTGCAATGCCCAGGCGATTCGGTCGACCGAAGCGCGAACCTCGTTCAGGTTTCCGTGAACATAAGCCGAATCAATGATGCTTTGAAGCGCGTTGCGGACGTGATGATTCATTAGCTCAATCGTCCTCAACTTCTCATTCGTCCGCTCCTGATCGCGACGATGCGAGATCTCGATTACAAATACCAGCGCGGCGGTGAACACTGCCAGCAGGATCTCATCGATGAAAGTCATCTCCGCGTGGAGGCCGCGAGCCGCCATCCAAAGGCCAATCAAATAATTGACCAGGGCCACGGCTAACCCTGCAAATGCGGAGATCAAATACCTACGAAGGGCTGAGGATGAAGTGAGCTTGGCTGTTATCACAACAATACCGGGGAACTTTGATTAGATTGTAGCCGAATCACACGGATTCGAAGCAGAGCGGATCAGAAAGGGCTGGCCCAGCATTGGCTCGTATCTGAAGCGATTTGAGCCTGACTTGAGTCGGATCTGGATTCGCGCTCGAATGAATTCTGCATCATAATTTCACGATGATCGTCGTAATCTCCGATTTGCATTTTGAAGAGGAAGCTTCCGACGTAATACCCGGACGGAGCCGCTATCGCGACGTCATTTTTCGCCGCAACTTGGACGCGCGCGCTTACCGGAATTTCATCGCGCAAATGGCCGAACAGATAGAACAGCGCCGGTTGCGTGACTTCCAACTGGTGATCGCAGGCGACCTGTTCGATCTCAACCGTACAACTCTGTGGTTCGAGGACGAACTGCGCCCGTACGTGGCGCTTCCGAAAATTTGCGGCCGCTTAGAGCAGAAGATTCTGCGAATCCTTGAAGCAACCGCGAAAGAGCGCCCCGTCAAAGAGGCGCTTGAAGTCTTTCAGTTGCTCTCCGAGGGGCGCTACAGAACGCCCGCCACATCGGGAAACCGTGAGCGCGATTTTCCCGCCGACAACATCGAAATCCACTACATGCCCGGAAATCACGATCGCATTAGCAACGCGACGCCGGCAATTCGTAGACGAATACGTCAATTACTCGGTTTAAAGAGTGACGGTCATTTCCCACATTACTTCCTGGCGGATGACCCGGCAGTTCTGATTCGCCACGGTCATGAATATGACGAGAATAATTTCGCCATGGACTTTGAAAAGGAGAAAACGATTCCGCTGGATGTTCCGGAGGAGGCGTATTCCGAAGCGAATTTCGGCGACTACATCACGATCGACGTAGCGGTACGGCTTCCTTATCTTTTCCGGCGTAAGTATGGTGACGCCGAGATTCTCAAGGACCCGATCATGGTGCAGCTGTATCAGCGGCTGTTGCAGTTCGATGATGTGCGGCCGCAGTCGGCGCTGTTTGACTATCTGCTCGACGATTCGTCGGGTAATTACTCTTCCGAAGAAGCCTGGGAGCGGCTGGTGCCTGTGGTTGTGGACATCCTGGATGAAATTCACGACCAGGGATTTTTTCGCTATTGGTTGCGGCGCCGGGCCAAGCCGTGGGCGCCCGCGGAACTGGAGTTGGCGCGGGGGCTGCTCAAACTTGGTGGATGGCGCAACCGGGCATCGCGCGAGGCGGCCCGTAAAATTTCCCGCTTCATGATGGGCGGAGTTACGGCGCAACCGGATGTTTTAGCTGCGCGCGAAAAATTAGTGCAAAAGAAAAACGTCCGACTGGTCGTGGCCGGGCACACGCACAATCCCGAAGTGTGCCTGATCGACTCAGATCAAAAAACCGACCGCTTCTACATCAATACAGGAACGTGGAGAAATCGCATACCGTCAACTCCTGACCAGCGCACCTTCGGAAGAATGAAGGCGCTGACCTACGTAATGCTTTTCTCGTCGAAGGAAGATAGCCGCATCAACCGAGAGACGTCGGGCACATTCGATTACTGGACTGGGTACACGCAGCACTTCGAGGACGACACAGAGTGAAGTTAAGAGGCATTTGTTACCTAAGCTTCGCTTCGGAAGGTCTATAACCCAGGGCGGTGCCCGTGTCATCGCCCCTGGATTTCCAAAGCCTTCGTAGATTGAAACGTTGCGAATGCTCTAGGGATTGCTCACATAGATTACCGACTTTACCCATGTTGCCTTGACGACATCGTACGTTTGTACGGCCACACGGTGAACGCCCGGGCCAGTCAGCGAAAGCTTTGTGCCTGCGGGCAACTTACTCGTATTCGGAAAGTCCGCCGTTTTCATGCCATCCACATAGATTTGCATGTGGTTTGTGGTATCAGGTCCCTGTGCCACTGCCGAAATAGGAAAGCTCAATGGAACGTGGCTGCCATCGTGCGGAGATGTAATATGCGTAATCTCGACATCGGGTCCACCAAAGGTGTTCGGGAACGCCAGTTCGTACTGATCGTAAGGATCGGTTTTGTAAGCAGGAATTCCCGCCGGAAAATTGGTTGGGGTATTTGCGACTGAAGGAGAGTAAGTGAAGACAGTTACAGTTTTCTTCGAAGGACTCACAGTCAGTATGCGTAAATAACCGTATCCAAAATAACCATTGTTGCCCTGCCCTTGGAAATCAGAAAGTATTTGTATCGGGCGATAAGGATTGGAGCAAAGTGTGGTCCACGATTGCACTTTACAATCCACGTGGCCAACGCCATTGTAATTAGGCACGCTTGGATAATTACCTGGGCTTGGATTGCGCACGTGTCCACTCAGAACCATAAAGATGTTAGGATGCGTACCAAGCAGGGCGTACCAAAGCCCGATTCCATCTGTGCCTCCGCCCAATGGATTGTAAGAAGACAAGGAATCGGGACGACAACCATAAAGACTGCTAGGGAACCCGGAGCACAGTGGATATGCTGTTCCCGCCGCCATGGTTGACCCGAAGGTTGGTCCGGAGCCGTCGTTTGCCAAATAGGCGTGAGTTACAACGATTACCGGGCCAGCGAAATTCGAAATAAGTGTATTCGCTGCAGTTACAACCCAACTCTCGGGAAAAAGCTCAAGAGAGAGGACCATGTAATTGGTAGATCCAATTGTTATGATGTTGTAAAAATTCGGTGTACGGTTGCCTGCCGCGTCCGACACATAAGCCGTTGGGCCCGGCGACAGATGGCCAAAGTAGTGGAAGTAGTTTGTTGCGCTGCGAGGCTGAGGCCTATCTGCCTCACAATCGTAGTCGTGATTTCCAATTGTCGGCTGATAGTAGATGCCGTGAGTATTCAGAATGCTTACGGCTGCCTGGGCGTCCTGCCATTGCTTTTGCCAGCCCGACTCCGGAGCGTTTACGCACGTGCCATTAATTACCCCATTTGCATCGATTGGGTAACCGCCACCATCGACGATGTCCCCCATGCCTATGACTGCTGTTATGTTCAGGCTGGCTGCATGACTTACGACCCAATTTGCCTGATCTTTAAATATGTAGGCATTCTGCCCACCGTAGTACTGAGTATCCGGAAAGATGACGATCGAAAAATCCGGATCGGTACTTTCAATGAGCGCGGACGACGCCTGAGCAGGATACCTGTGGATACATACGACACTAATGAGCAGAACTGCGAACGCGAAATACTTCATTAGTCCTCTCCAATTTTGCACGCAGGTGCACACTGCATGCGATGCGCTACAACTTAAAGTTCACACAAATGGAAAGGAGCCCCAGCTCAAGTTACAAGTCTTACGATCTACCTACAATGGGACAAACGCCTTAGGACTATGTGCAAATGAGGTACACGGAAGTAAAGGCCGTTGTATGTGGAGTTTATAAGCGATTACGTGAGTAATGGCGTTTTTTCTAAGTTCAATACGTTGTTAATCGCCGATTAAAGAAGTATTGATGCGGTGTTAGAGATAAGATTTGGTGCGAACATCGCTGGAGTTGAGTCCGGTGTGTAGATCGTCTTAGTTGCTCGCTTCAGCGACCCGCCTATTGATCAAAAGTCCGCTCACGATCAGCGAGACGAAAAGTGCGCTCAGCAATAGGAACCAGCCCCAGTACTGCGTGGGATGCCGCATTACACGAATGACATGTCGCCCATAAAGGTGTGCGATGATCGCGACACAGCTGTACCGAAAACCGCGAGCGAGTGCGACAGCGCTCAAAAACGTCGGAGTGCGGTGCTTGCTCGAAGCTCCGGCAGCGGCGAAAAACAAACTGGTCGGCAGAGGGAAGGGAATAGCGCACGAAGCGACAACAATGCCCATTCCCCAGCGGTCGAAGAGTTTCAGCAGTTTGGCGAATCGTTCTCCTCCGAACTTGCTCTCGAGATAGGCTTGGCCGGCGTGGCGCGCGAGGCTGAAGGTAAGATACGCGCCGATTACCGCACCGGCAGTTGCAGCGGCAGTGTATTCATACCAGGGATTGCGGCGACTCACGACAAGAATTGCGATCAGAATGTCGGGACCGCCAAAGGTCGGCAGGGGAGTGCCGTCCAGGATTGCCAAAAAGAAAAGCCCCAGCGCGCCCAAGTGCCGGAAGGCAGCGAGCACTCGATTGTGCTTGACACGTCTGGCTTGAAGGAGAGAAAGCAGCATTGTTTATGCGAATGAGCGGCCGCAAGAGAGCATACACTGCGCGTCGTTGAATGCGCCGCAAGTGGCCATGTGAGTTGTAAGGCTAAATAAGGGCTGGAGCCGACGAGCGGACTTGAACCGCTGACCTGCCGATTACGAATCGGCTGCTCTACCAACTGAGCTACGTCGGCCTGATTCGATTTTAAACGTCTGCGGGAAAAGGCGTAAAGCTCACGTTCCCACTTCTCGCAAGGGTCGGGAGAAGTGGGGTGGTCGACTGATCGTCGAACCTGGGCACGACTATCGCGCGCCACCTCGCGCCTGAGCGACACCTCGCGTCGGCGTCAGTGCTGCGCAACACGCAGGAGACCGCGCTCAAGCACTACGTCGGAACGGTGGACGAGGTTGGCGTCGCGGCGTTCAAGCTGTTCGAGCAGAAGGCAGCGCTGCGAGCGGAAGAGTTGAAGAACGGAAACAAAAGTTCCTAAACAATGTCGAGCGGGTCTACGTGAGCACTGAAAAACTGCGCGTGAGTAGCAGCATGCAAATCAATAGGCTCTCCGTACAGTGCTCGGCGTCTTGTCTCGTTACTTCTCCAGAATCCTTCCACACGGGTTTCGGTCCGTAGCTGTTCGCGCAGCGTATCGTTCATCAGGATGCGCGTGTAGATCGAGCTGGCGAGAATTTCAGCCTGCAACGCGCGGAACACGAACGCCTCATTTCGTGAAACTCCTTTGGGTCTCTTTATCATCGGCTCGATGTTCTTGGTGTGCTCAAGACAACTGCGAAGCTCGTATAGCTGCTTGAGGAGTCGTTCTGACTGTAATGAACGTCCGATTATTGTCTGTCCGCGCTCGGTAAACGTACTGGTAATCGGTCGCCAAAAGCTCCGTTTTCCTCGTCGAATCTTCCGCGAACTTGTAGGACGAATTATCGCTTCGGTAGAACGAACGAACGAATGCAGTCCTTTAGATGCGTCGTCGTTCTGGATTCCTTCAATCCACGAGTTGAATCCTTTTCTAATTCGTCGGTAGTCGGGTCCTGGAACGTGATCGTAAATGTGCTCAAGGCTAACCAGCACCACTGCTGCGCGTTCCAGGTCCTCTGCGCTAATTCGTTTCGGTCGTCGATAGCGCGGGTGGTGACACGCTTTTATTCCGAACTCAACTGGTCCGAGATGCAAGTGACCACTAGCCGTATTTCCTCCGACCGCTATAGCACTTGAGTTATAGCCACAGCCAAGGAGAAGCAACGCGAAATGGAACAATCGCACGCGACGTTCGATTCTTACGCGCGTCTCGTAGCTTGCGCCCGCTTCATATCGATCAAAATGTTCTGCGGTAATCAGCAGCGAGCTATCTGTGAAGGTTCTGGTCTGTAGAGTTCCTAACCACTCTTTCCAAAAGTCGAGGTCAATATGAGCTGTGGAATTGCTGACGTGCAGATCAGGAAGAACGGTCGTTGTTGCTGGCGCTTCCAGACGTGGACCGTTGAGTGCGAGGCAGCAGAAGTCAATATTGTCGCGGAACGGCATTTATCAGGAACGCTAGGGCGTGATTCGACGATATGCGAAGGGAGGATTATTCAAAGGGTCGAAATACAAACAGTGGACGAAACCTCCTGCTGCTCTGTGCTTAAGTTGTTGGTCGTACAACTTCTCCGCTTCGTCAAAGCTGACGCCTTCCTTCGGAGACAGAGTCGTGGTCATGTTCGCGTTCTTCTTTTGCTGATCGTCCCACCAGCCGTGCTTCTCGCGAACCACGAAGAGGAGCTTGCCATTCTGTACCACTTCATCGAGATGAACTTGGTAATACTCGCCGTTCGCGAAGTCGGTGGGTTTGTCTGTTTTGTAGAGTGTCACAAACATCTGGAAACATTCTAGAACTGAGCTGCTCAGGTACGCCAGAATCAATCTAGGCACACCGGCGTCGCGCGAGATCGACCACAGAGCTGATCGACGATCGACGCGCCTGAGAGCGAAGGAACGCGATTCTCGCGCATCGTTCGTAAGTTGCTGATTCCACGTGGCGAGCAGATCGCGCAGGCACTAGAGCGAAAGGCAGCGATCAAAAAAGCCGCTGATCGTGCAAGTGCTTACGACTCCTGGCTGGTGGAGAACACACTGGAGGAAACTGGATCAATTACTTGACGCGAAACGCGTCCTGCCTATGAAAGTCTAATCGGCGGTGAAATGCGGGGGACACTTTTCAGAAGTAAAAGCTTGAGCGCTGGCTCAGCTTGCGTCCGACTTACGCCAGGAGCGCAGGTTCGCGGCATAGAGTCCGATGCAGAAGACGTTAGCTGGAATGAAACCGTATTGGGCGGTGCGCACTCCGATCACACAAATCAGGCTGCTATTGATTGCAGCGAGGACCCAGCCCTTCCAGCAACGCCGTCCTACCAGGATTGTTGAGCCAATGGTGAGGATACAGGATAAATAATCCAGCTTCAGCCACACTGCAGGATCTCCCAGGAACAATTCGAAGTATGAGGCAAGGTAGGCGATTTCTACTCAACCTACTCCGAGTGATACAAACGAAAGTCACGCAGGTTCGGGGCTCTCAGTTCGAGATACGAACAAAAGGCACAATTTAGTGCGCGTAATCAGCTCTGGTGGTATATTCGAGTCAATCTTTACACATCCAGCCGCCGCGCTCGGGCGACGGTCTCCTTGTGCGAAGTTAGTTCATCGCAGGAGGCCCACAAATGGCGAGCCAACCAGGTTCGAGTCCCATCAAGCCACCGCAGCAACCACACGCTGCTCCGTACTGCAACGATCCGGAGTGCGAACATTGCAAAGAATTGCGCGAGATGCAGGAGCTGATTCGATTGCATGAGCCGCTCGAGAAAGTCGCGACAGAAGACAATCCGTAACCCCATACTCTAGAGAGACGGGCCGGCTCCTCGGATGGTCGGCCCATCTCGATTTTAGTTCTTCCCGCCTGCCTACCCCGGACGCGATAATCCCAGAGATGTTCAGGACTCGATTCAAAAAGGAAATCCTCGCGGAATTTCTGCCCCCGCTGCGGTCCGGGAAGAAGCAAAAACTCATCATCTTGTGCGATGGCATGCCTTCCATCCCGCGCAAGCAAGCGCTCGGGGAATTTTTGGCGCGAAAGGGATTCTGGGTTCTGTACCCGCGCTATCGTGGTGCCTGGGAAAGTGGCGGCGAGTTCCTGGCGAAATCCCCACACGAGGACATTCTCGACATCCTCGATGATCTGCCCGCGGAACTTGAGGAGATTGCATTCGGAAAGCGGTTCGCGCTTTCGCCGGATCGAATCTTTGTGATTGGGGGAAGCTTCGGAGGGGCGGCGGCAATTCTTTCGTCACTCGATGAACGAGTGAAGCGTGTGGTGGCCAATTGCGCCGTGACGGATTGGTCGATTCTCAATGCATCGGAGAAGGCCGAAACCTCAAAAGAAAATTACGTGAACTACATTCATGAGGCGTTTGGAAGTGCGTACAGGCTCTCGCATGCCAACTGGAACAAGCTTCGCAGCGGGACGTTTTACAATCCGTGGCACCACAGGTGTGAAATCGATCCGTCGAAAATTTTGATGTTTCACGCGAAAGATGATCCTTACGTGCCCTACGAAGGTGCCAAACGATTTGCAAGCGCTACGGGAGTCAAGCTCAGATCATTCAACCGCGGAGGGCACATCAGCACGGACTACATCGTCAGAAAATATTGGGTGGAGATAAAGAAGTTCTTCGATTCGATAGCGTGAGAGTTGACTATCGTCCGTACACCGCTGGTTGTTTGCGTCGCCCGAGCAGCTCAGATACTAACAGGCCAACAATGATCATCGAAATCAGACGATTTCTTTCGATTGGGCTGCTGACTGCGAGGCCGCTAGGCTCGAAGAGAAAGAACGCAAAAACAAAGGCCGCGCCCATCGTACCCACAATCCCAGCCATGTCCCCGAAGCGCATCGCAATATAGGCAATTACCAGCAAGAAAAACAACGGAGCGAGCGGATGCAGGGAGTGCGCCCAAAACAGCGGCAGTACGCAAAGCGCGGCCAGAGTGCAGCAGGCTGCTGCGATCAATGAAGATAACCAACCAGCTACTCGCGAACCGAACTTCTTCGATACAGCTGCTTCAAGCTGCTCGCGCGTGTGTGATTTTGCCCGGGTCCAATCATCGACAATTTCAGCCAACCAACAAATCCACATGAATACACGGCCCGACAGGCCGATAAAGGGAAATACTTCGGCAAATGGAATATTGGACTGCGAAATTACTGACGAATCTTTCTTCGAGACGGCTTGAGTTTCGAGTGCAGATGCAGTCCGGACTCGCACAGCGGAAGCTGCGACAGAGCGGCTTTCAGATGAAACTGGCACATCGACGGACATGCGGGTTCGGAACCTTACATAAATATTGCAGCTTTTCTGATGCAGAGATCCGACCGGTAGATGCCGGACAGCTCGCAGCAGCAACTTATTAGGATATCAGGCTGCTCCCACTTTTTGATATTTTTCATATTCTTCTTCGGAATGAGCCGGCAGCAGCACCCAAAGTGTGTAGATGCCGAGGGCCGTTCCAAACGGGATATGGAAGAACAACGAGACTACGCCGACCGCCAAAGCGAGCGACCGTGCCCATGATTGGCGGTTTAGGAGCCCCCATCCGGCCAGAAATCCAAAGCATGCTTTGGCCAGCGATAATATTCCCCCGGTCGCTATTAAAGGACGTATGAAGGACGGAGCTTCTGCCGCAGGGCCATTTGGTCCGAAGACCCAGCTGCTGACGATAATAGCCACAATGCCCGCAACAGCGTCCAACGCCGAGAGCGCAAGCCACAAAATACCCAGCAAGCGCACGTGACCTGCAACCCGCCCGGGACGAGGAGCCGCAAAGAACACCGGTCCTTTTACCTCTTTGCCACAGCGGTTACAGAATCTTTGGCCGTGTTCCAGTTGAGTGCCGCATTGATCGCAGAACATGTTTGTTCGCCTCGCACTTTCGTGTACGGCTTTTGAAGCTGGTTCGTTCCGCCCTCACAAACGAAAAGGCCACCCGGCAACAGGGCAGCCTTCTCTTTCAAGGGAGAATAGTTCTAACGGAGGGTTAAACCGTCAAAACTTTCTGGCGAAATCTTATGAGTCGGAAACTGGGGTGTCAAGCAAAGTTTTCAGAAATAACTGCCTTATTTTCAACGGCTTGAACAAAGGTTGTCAGAAAAGTTGAAAATTGGCGTTTTAGGCCTGAAACCCATTCTTTGGACTTCAACCGGCTTTGATTGAAGAACTTACGCCAGTATTCGTTGCCTTTTCGGCGTTTTCAGACAGGTGCAGAGCGATGAATTCCACCTGTTCCGGTCGGTCGAAAAATCTACCTGGGAAGAGACGTTTTATGGCCACGCGGAAACCGCCAAACGCGATTCCTGCGACCAGACCCAAGCCGCAAACGATTGCCCCCAGAATAATCACTCCGACGATCAGGTTCGCAGCATTGTCACGAAGAGAGGGAGATTTTTCGTTCCAGGTGACGTCGGCGTCGTAGTTGACCTTCGATAGAAGCGACTTGGCATCGTTCTCTGAAATTGGCCCGCTCACAGCCGCAATAATCGGGCCAGTGCGTTTGGTGACCAGGTTTGTGCCGCCGAGTTGGTGCGCCTTTTGTGCCGACTGAATCTGCTGCAACTCTGCAGTTGCAATTTGCGGGGTCGGGTAATCGATCAGCATGAGCGTTGCTTGATCGAAACCGAACGCGTAATTCTGAACCATAGCCTCTGCACCCTTATTGAAATCGACGAACTGTGTGGGCAAAGGCGCGCCTGTGGCCGCAAGGGCAGCGGGACCCAGGATGTATTTCGCGGAGTTCCTTACCGCACCTTCTTTCGGCAAATAGTTAGGAATTGAGGGCAGGCTTGCGCTTGACCCGGGCAGGCGAGGGAAATCGCTCGCCAGTTCGCGGAGTTCGGCGGCCGACATTGCCGAAAGGTGCTGGAACACTGCATCGATCAGGGTGTTCCCTTTGAAAAAAAGAATGCGTTCGTTGAGGGAAGCAGCCTGGTCGCCAATAGTCTCATCGAGCATCTGCGGCAGCTTGTAGAACAAAAATGCGCCGTAAGCGCCACTGGCATCCTTAAACCGCGCGGCTTTGATGGTGAGCTTGCGGCCGTCGTCGCGGGTGTAGGTGGCGCCTTCAAAGGCAGTGAAGCCGTACTCCTTTAGCAACTGGGCATTAATTGGGTCGGCTGATTCAGGATTTGTGCTGGTTTGCGGGGCTTTGGCAAGCTGCCATCCACCAAAGGTTTGCGGCAGGACAGATTTCGGCTTCGCAGGAGCCGCGAAAGCGGCTTGGACGCACAGCAAACAGATGAAAATGGCGGTTTTCATGAAAGAGTAAATAACTTATCGGGGCGAGCTCACCCGCGTCGCATTCGCACAGATCGTATAGACAGATCGTTAATAATTAGACTACAGAGCAGCGGGGAAAGTTTCCAGGCGGGCCGGAGCTCAGGGGTCGTAGAGAGTGCCATCAATCTTGATCTTTGAGCACCAGAAACAAAAGAGGATTTCTCTCCCCGGTACGAGAGCCGTTAAATCCAGGTTTCGCCACCGGTGCAAACCAACTCGGCAAAATAGGCCCAAAACACTGTTAGCCTCGTGTTCTCGATTCGGCCAGAGTCTCTTCACATGGGATGCGAGTTCGGAGTCGGAGATTTGGCTTTCATCGTTCTTCATACATTGCAGAACGAACATCCGGTCGGTTAGTGCGAAACTACTTTAATCTCGAATAACTTGGGCCATAATTTTCCTGTAACAAAGAGTCTATCCCCGGCCGAGTCGTATGCGATTCCATTCAGAACGGCATCAGGATCCGAGAGCTCGCGTTTGTCCATCAGCCCCGCTAGATCAATCCATCCAAGTACCTTTCCGGTGCGTGGCGAAATTCGCGCGATCCTGTCCGAATACCAGATGTTCGCGTAGATCTCGCCATGAATGTATTCAAGCTCATTCAGTTGCTGGACTGGATGACCACCGCCGTCGCGCACAGTAACCCGCCTGAGTTCGCGGAACGATGTGGGATCGAGGAAGCGCAGGATGGCGCTTCCATCACTCATGATGAGCCATCTCTGGTCATGAGTAAGGCCCCAGCCTTCACCTTTGTAATAAAACGTGCGCTGCTGCGCAAAGCTGAATCGGTCGTAGACAAAGGCAATTCCTGCTTGCCACGTCAGCTGAATCAGGCTGCTGCCCCAATCCGTTAAGCCTTCGCCGAAATACTCTTGCGGGACGCCATGTTTCTGCAACACGCGCCCAGTATTCAGATCGACCATGCGTATTGATGAGTGCCCCTTGAGTCCAGTGCTTTCGTATAAGTGGCCGTCCACATAGACCAATCCTTGCGTGAAGGCATTTGGGTCGTGCGGGTAGACGTGGACGATTTGATAGCTGTCGATGGGAACGCTTTTTTGTCCATGCATTGATGGAAGAGAAATAGCGCACAACGATGCCACAATCACCCACCGAACGACCACACGGGAAAAGAGGTACATAGAGTGAATTTAAGGTGCCGCCGCGCGAACTGGCGCCCTAATACGCCATCATCCCGTAACTCGGAGTTTTTCAGCCGAGTGAGGGATCTTGCGCGGGTCATCGCAGACCTTACCAGAAACTTGCGGGAGCTATACTCAAAATCCCTCGCCTCAGCCGGCGGAAACGCGAGGCTTGGGATGACGCGGTCTCCATGCTGAGAGTCTCCATGATTCACTCCGCTGAGGACTTCTCCATCTTGCTGGCGACCTTCAATCCGCCAAGGCCGTTGATGTAGCGCGAAATGCCGCGATAGAGCGATTCGGCGATTCGCTGCCGATACTCTGGCGTGCGAAGACGGTGCTCATCGCCAGGATTGCTCAGAAAGGAAATCTCGGCAAGGATCGACGGCATATTCGCGCCAATCAGAACTACGAACGGCGCCTTCTTCACGCCACGATCACGTTCTCCCGGATTTTTCGCAGCCAGTCCGGTGTGCAGCGATTGCTGAACGTCCGACGCAAACTCGCGCGACTCCTCGATTTTCTCTTTCAACGCGATTTTCTTCACCAGATCCTGCAGTTCGTGAATCGACTTGTCCGACGCGGCATTTTCGCGAGCTGCAACTTCGAGCGCCTCGGGTGAAGACGTGAAATTCAGATAGTAAGTTTCGACGCCGCGAGCGTCGGGGTCGTGACTGGAATTGGCGTGAACGGAAACAAACAAATCCGCCTGTTCTTGATTGGCAATTGCAGTGCGAGTTTCAAGAGGAATAAACGTGTCGTCGCGGCGTGTGAAAACGATATCTGCTCCGAGACGAGTTTGAAGCAGCTTACCGAGCCGCTTGCTCACGTCGAGCACCAAGTCTTTCTCGAGCAGGCCATGAGGGCCGATTGTTCCAGTGTCATGTCCGCCATGGCCGGGATCAATGACGATTTTGCCAATCTTTAATCCGAGGGTCCGGATGAGAGAGCGCTCGCCATCCGATGTGGGTTCAGCCTCGCGCACAGGAACCGCGGCGGTTTGAGTTTTCTTTCGTGACTTCCGCGAAACCGGAGTTCTTGCCACCGGCCTTGAAACCGGCGCTGCATCATCGGAATCGCTCGGCGGATCATTGTTTGTTAGATCGGCATCAGCCTCGACGATCACCTTCTTCGGCGTCGAAGGCGAACCAGAGCTCGAAGACTTTTCTGATGCGGAGATCGGGCTTCTATTGCCGGCGGTCTTTTCCTGAGCGCCCGGGTCGCAATCGTCAGTAGCGCAGGCTGCGCTCGCATGAACGTCATTGTTATGAACCTCAATTATCAGACGAGGCGGGTTTAACACCAGCGATGCGTTGTAACTTTGGCGGCCATCGGTTTCGACTACGATTCGCGCTCGCCCCGGCTTGTATTGAGCAATGCGAATCTTTTTCACGCGGCCGTCATCGATGTCTTCGCTTGATCCGTTCAGGCGCGAGCCAACGCGCGCATTTTTCAAATCGAAAAATATTCGTTCGGGATGGGCGATGCGTTGGGAATTGAATTCAACGTCCTGCTCGAGATTGATTGTGATTCGCGTGTAGTCCTCGGTCGATTTGTGCTCGACCGACGTCACTCGGACGATTTTGTCGGTGGATTTATTTTCAGTGAAGGCTTTTTCTGCGGCCTTTGCGCCGCTGTCAGATGCATTTGAAGCGGCTTCCTTTCGAGGGCCGTCGTGATCACTGGAATTCGCGTCGTTCTCGTTGGCTTCGGTGGAATCATCTGCGGCGGAATCCGCTTTTACGTCGGCCAGTTCCGCGCCGGCCTCTTTCACGAGATCGCTGTGCTGGTAGCGGCGCAAAAATTCTTCGAAAGTGGCGCGGGCGTTGTCGTTGTCCCCTAAATCATTTTTGTAGATCTCGGCTATCGCCAGCAGCGCCTCAACGCGATGTTTGCTTCCGGGATATTCGCGCCGCAAATATTTATACTCGCGGATCGCCGAGTAGAGCACCATGTCGTCTTTGAAATGGCGGCCCATTTCGGCGGTGAGTTGGGCAACGAGGAAAGCGCTACCGTCGGCTTTGCTCGTGGTGGGCGCTTCGAGAACAATCCGCCGATACGATGCAATTGCGGCTTGGTATTCGCGGCGGGTACGGGCTTGTTCGGCGTGTCCTTCTAGTGTTTGACGTTGAGCTTCAGCTTTGTTGAACTGTTGCTCAGCCCACGCTTGGGAACGATGGACGCGCGCCTGCGCGCACGTAGCGGCAACGAATAAACACGCGACTGTCAGTACGCCACGAGGCACACGCCTGCCGCATCCGGTTGGAAAGGCGATTGCGCGCCTTACCCTTCGGCAAAGGGTGACCTGCTTCAAACGTCGGACGTTCAAAGGTAGTACCTGAGAGAATTAAGCCTGAAAATGCCGCTATGTTGCTCTTCTTAAGATGCCCTAGTCCGTGTTGCTGATGTAAAGCACGCCGCGCGCATCCCGCTCCACGCGCACCGGATCCTTGGAAGTGCCTGAGAAATAATTGTTGCCAAGGCTGCCGCTATAAATTTCTGTAATGCGCCGCACATAGTTTCGCGTCTCCGCATAGTGCGGAATACCCGAACTACGCGCCACAGCGCCCATCCCGGCGTTGTAAGCCGCAAGACTTAAACGCACGTCGCCACCGTAACTATCCAGTAACTCCTTCAAATGACGCACCCCCGCATCGATGTTTTGTTCGGGATTAAAAGGATTGGTCAAGTTCAGCCGCCGGGCTGTTTGCGGCATGAGCTGCATGAGCCCCATGGCTCCCTTGCGGGAAATGGCGTTCGGATTAAAGTTCGACTCGACCTTCACCAGGGCCCGCACCAGATTGGGATCCACACTGTGCCGCGAAGCTGCCTTATCGATCGCTTCGTCGATCTCCACTTGAGTAAACCCATTACGCGGCAAAGAGTTTTGCTGACTCGAAGGGCTATCCAAATAGCGGTCGACTTCGGCTGCGGCTGATTTTGCCGCTTGAACATTGACATGAGGAACCGGCTTCCAGCGGTGTTCGGTGGTGCTCCAAAAAACCAGGCCGTCGGCCCGCGAACGGAACGATTGCGAGTTGGACGCACTCCGCTTCACTCCGCTGCTGCGATGCGTAACCGGAGCGCCGATGTCATTCACATAAATTGTTCGGCCAGTGCCGTCCGTGGTGGCGGTGATTCCGGTATTGCCCGCCGCCTGCGCACATGGCGTGAGGAAAAGGAAGATCGCGATCGCGGAACTTGCCATCAGCGCGAGTTGCAGGTGTTTTCGCATACCGGGATACTGCTCGGGGGAAAGACAAACCCCGACGCCTACCTTCCCGGAACCTGTACGGGGTCTCCAGCGCGCATTCCGCGATGGAGTGCCACCTGACGGAGACTTCCTACCAGAGCTATTCGATTATAGGACGGCCGGATACTGGCAACAATCGCTCCAAAGGGAATTGAACCACGGTGGTAATGCAAAGTAACCATCGCAGAATCTTACATTTGTGAGATTACTGGGGTGAGCGGCCGGCAGTTTGCTGCGAGCAAACGCAATGGGCAACGGGCAATGAGCAACACCAACGAGCAATGACCAGTAAGCCAAGGGCAGGAATGTCCAGGTCTGACTAGCAATCCATAGCGTGGGCGCCACTCAATTTTTGCGGATTAAATTGGCGTCATGCTGAGACAAGCCCCTGTTCAGGCGGAGCGAAGGAGTTCGCGTATAGCACCATTTTTCCACGCGAGATATCTTGCTCCCGCTAGTGATAACGCGGGGCTTCGAAATGACGCCGTCGTTACGCGAAACGATTTCGGTGCACTCAACTTGAGCAAATAGCGTACTCCCTGAGCTGAAAGCTATTCACAAAGCGAATTTCCCAAATTCGCAAATCACCAAAGTCTTCCTGCAGCACCATTGCAATCGCCATTTCCTTTCAAGTGTTTTAGTAACAACACGAACTTTTGCTTATCCCCGCCATAGATTTCTTTTTTCAAAATTTCTCTAATCGCAGCAAAAAAAACAATCAATTGGACAGTGCGAGTCGAAGGCAATAACTTCTCGAAACATAAGATCGCGTTGTTCGCTGAAATTAACCCCGTGTTGTTGGAGCGATTACCAGTAAGTTTTTCAAAGATTCGGTTGAGAACGAAAACTAAAACCAGACTATTGCCATAGGTCAATGCGCTAAAGAAGTTCGCAGAAATAAGTCGTCACAAAAGGAGATCAAAGTTGCGCACACGATTTTTATTTTCCTTGGCTTTCTTATTTGTAGCGGCACTGTCCTTTGGACAGAGTGCTCCTTCCGATCAGCAGAGCGCGCCGAGTCCGGCCCCCAGCGCAGCGCCTGCAAGTGTTCCAGAACCCGCTCCGCCTGCGCCGTTGCCAATGCCTTCGATGTCAGGGCCGCTGCAAACCGCCGCGCCACACGAGGTGGAAGGCCGCAAGCTGGCGGTCACAGGGGTTTTGAGCGGCATCGGGTGGACGGAGGGAAATCATATCGCTGGCGACGACTCCTCGCACTGGGACATCAGCAACGCTCAGCTTTTTGTCCAGAAGACAAGCGGGTGGTGGCAGTTCTACCTGCAAGGCGGCGCATATAACTTGCCGGCCATCGGCGTGCCGTTTCTCTCGACCGCCGACACGATCAAAAACATTTATGGACCGTTCCCGCAGGGTTACGCCAAGTTCGTGAAGGGAAATTTCAACCTCGAAATTGGCGCGTTGCCAACGCTGATCGGCGCCGAATACACGTTCAGCTTCGAAAACATGAACGTCGAGCGCGGCCTGCTCTGGGGCCAGGAAAATGCAGTCAACCGCGGCATTCAGCTCAACGAGACCTACAAGAAACTGACCCTGGCCTTGAGCTGGAACGATGGTTTTTACTCCAACCGCTACACCTGGCTGACGGGTTCCGCGACGTATGCCTTCAATGCCGCGAATAGCTTGTCGTTTGTAGGTGGTGGGAACGCCGGCGCGTATGCGAAGAATACTCTGGCGACTCCTCTCACTCTCAATAATTCCGAGATTTACAACGTCATTTACACATACACCAAAGGAAATTGGGTGGTGCAGCCTTACCTACAGTTCACCAACGTGCCAACCAATCCTGATATCGGAATCACCCGGGGTGCGGGAACGCGAAGTGGGGCAATGCTTCTTACTTACAACTTCAAGCACGGGTTCTCGCTCGCGCCGCGCTTTGAATATATCTCGACAACTGGAAGCGTAAATAACGGAGCAATCAATTTGCTTTATGGCCCGGGCAGCGGAGCGGTTTCCTTCACCGTGACCCCGACCTATCGCAAGGATGCGTTTTTCCTGCGAGGAGATCTGGCCGTGGTTCATGCAACCAATATGACGCCAGGTTTCGGATTTGGGACGACGGGCGCAAGTGCGAATCAATCTCGCGGTGTGGTTGAAGCGGGATTCATGTTCTGAAGTTTTTCACTTAGTGAAACACGGGTGAAAGGCTGGAGTAATCGTGAGCGATTAAGTTTCGTGGTGCAGCCGCTAATTTTGGGGCTGAACAATACGCGGGTTGGGTTGGAGCGCGCAACCTCCTGTCATGACGACACGGTTTCCAGGCCGGCCCGCACCAATTTAAGAGGAAGCATCCACGTCGATGATTCCAGGTTAGTTCAATTCCTCGATTCAATTCCAAGGAGAAAAAACTAAATGGCCGATGCATCCGTTGAGATGAAACCGACGTTAGGGTTGACCGGGCTCACAATGAACGCCATGGCGCTCATTGCTCCCGGCGCATTCCTCTGGCTCACATTTGCCGGACAGGCTGCTGCTGGCGCGACTGCTCCTGCCATGTGGATAGGCATCGTGTTCGCGACCGTGCTCTGTTTAGCAACCGCGGTCTGTTATGCGGAAATGGCAAAGCTTTACCCGGGAACCGGCAGTTCTTACTATTTCGCTGAGCAGTCGTTCCTCAATCACCAATCAGCCTGGCCCTATGCAAGACTCGCGAAGTTCATCGTTGGTTGGGGTTCACACCTTTATTACTGGATTTATCCGGGCGTGATGGTTGGCGTGATCGGGGTCATCTCCGGCTACCTCGTCGGGACGCTCTGGCCAAATTTTATGAGCGCGTCGAATCCCGGGCCGATGTTCATGATGGCCGTTGCTGTCTTCTTCTCCTTTGCCGTCGCTTACATCGCGCATCGTGGAGTAAACGGATCTACTTCGGTCAATATCGCGATCAACGTAATTCAGATCAGCGCTCTATTGGTCTTCACAGTCATTGCTCTCGGGTATCGCGTGAACCATCCGCCGGGAAGCATTGCCTATCAGTTCGATCCGCAAACTAGCGCAGCCTACAATTATGAATTTGCTACCAGAACGACGATGGTGAATGGCCAGGCCACTGACGCAATCGTCCGCAGCGCAGACGGCGCCCCACAGCCCAAGGTCGATTCCGTCGGCAAGCCGGTTCCGTATCACGTCAGCTATCCGGAAAAAGATGCCGGCGGCACATTTGTTTCGCATCCCACGGCGAAGTCCGTAATCGGCATGCACAACTTCGGCTGGATGTTCGTGCAAGCGACAATTGCAATTCTCATCCTCGTGGGATTTGAATCCGTTACGGCGATGGGAGGCGAGGCCAAAAATGCCAAGCGCGACGTGCCGATTGCAGTGATCACGTCGCTGCTGGTACAAGGCTGCTTCTGCTACATGCTCGAATATTTCGCGGCGAATTACTTCCTGAATAGTGGTTATCCGATGTCGTTCGCTGCCGGGTCGGCCGCTCCTATCGGCGACATGATGACGATGGTCGGCGATGCGCTCTTCGGCGCCGGACGTGGCCGCATATTCATGTTGGTAGAGGCGACCACGGTGTTCCTGGCGCTGATTGGCACAACGCTTTCCTGCATTAATACCGGAGCGCGCGTGACCTATGCCATGGGCAAGGACAAAGAGTTGCCGGATTCCATGGGCGTGCTGCACTCGCGGAACCTGACGCCCCACCGCGCGATTTGGACCCTGGCGATCATTTCGGCAATTGTCGGATGCATCACTGTCGCAGTGTTCTTCGGTGATGGCGCAGCGCCACAGGATGTAGCCATTGCTGCCATTCCGCACGGTTTTTGGTCGAGCTTCGGTTACACCACTCACGACAAGATGGCGGCGTTGCCAAATACATTCCTCGCGACAACGCTGGCATCAAACTTCGGCACTTTCCTGCTGTACATGTTGAGCTGCCTGACTTGTCTCGTGTGCTTCCACAAGCATCCGAACTTCAAGTTCTTCCAGCATCTGGTAATCCCGGTGTTTGGATTGCTGGCGAATCTGGCGTGCATGGCGTTTTACTTGATTGGACCTTTTATGGGATACGGAACGAAACTCGAGCCTCTGATTGCGCTTGGAGTGGCGCTGGTCTGGGGCATCTACGGAGGCGTGTATTTCCTGCGAACGAGTAAAGCCACAGGACGCACGACGCTGGTGCAACAAGCGGGAGCGGCATAATCGGAGGTGAGGGCGGCCTCCATGTCCGCCTTCCCGACTAGATTCGCGTCAGCGACTGTCACCAAACTGATTGCTGTCATTCCGAACTGATAGCGGAGCGTAGAAGGAGGAATCTGCAGTTAAAAGCAAAAGCAGGTTCCTCACTGCTAAAGCGGTTCGGAATGACATAGCGAAATATGTGACTCATGCTACAACTTCACAGAGGTATCGCACACAGTGCCGCCAGGGTTAATCCTGGCGGCCAAAGCTTTTCAGGGGATTCAATGCTCGATCTTGAGTTCGCCGAACTTTCCGACGCAGGAAAAGTCCGCGAACACAATGAGGATAATTTCGGCCACATTGCTCCGGGGAACCCGGCGGAAGCTCGCACGCTTGGCTGGTTATTTGTTTTAGCCGACGGCGTCGGCGGACACGATCGGGGAGAGGTTGCTTCGAGTACTGCCGTAGAAACTCTTCTTTCTTGTTTTCGCAACGCTGGTGCAGGCGAACCTGCGGCAAGTTCATTGCAGAAGCTTGTGCAACAGGCCAATTTGAAAATTTATGAGACCGGCAGCGCGGTGGGCGCGGGCCCGAGGGCGATGTGTACGACGATCGTGAGTTGCTTACTGCGTTACGACCGCGCGACGATCGCCCACGTTGGTGATTCACGCTGCTACTTGATTCGACGTGGCCAGGTTCAATTGCTTACGAACGACCACTCGCTGATCGGCGAGCAAATACGCATGGGATTGATCTCCGAGGAAGAAGCGAAAACGTCTGAAAAAAGACACGTTCTGAGCAGGTCGCTTGGCACGAACATGGTTGTCAACGTCGAGATAAACGAGCATCAGGTGCTGCCCGGAGACATGCTTCTTCTTTCAAGTGACGGCTTTCACGGTGCGGTGACCGCAAACGAGATAGGCGCAATCACAAGCAGATTCCAGGATTTAAACGAAGCAATTGGGAATTTGGTCTCTTCGGCGAAAGAAAAAGATGGCAGTGACAACATCACCGTTCAACTCATACGAATAAAGAATGTGGAACGCGTCGGGATGTATCGCGGGCGTCCGTACAAGTTGCGTTAGCGGTTATGCCACCTGTCGCTCTCAGGGGTGATATTCGTCGCGTTGCATCACGCCGACTCCGTACCATCCCCAATAAACACAGTGGCGCTGGATCAGACCGGCTTCGTTGATTTCCATGGATTCGATAAAATCCATTTGCTCGCCCTTCGGGCCTTCGCGAGGATACTCGAAGATGAGCCGCTTTCCGTCGGTCAGATATCCAGCGCGGTAATACTGACGGACCGGCGGCTTACGTTTAGCAACAGCTTCGAAGAATGGGCGCATCTCTTCTCGTCCCCGGCAAACTCCTTCTTCCTTCCCCAGAAGATGAGGTATCAGTGGACTTTCAATAACCGCGTCCGGTGCGTAGAGCTCAAGCAATGCGTTGGCGTCGTTTTCGGAGAGAGCTTTGTCCCACTCGTAATAAATACGTTCAATCGGTGTTGCGTAGTGCTGTTGTTTGGGCGCTGTCCGCGGCATAGGCATGACATGAATTCTCGGCAAAGTGCCTCCTGCGACTGGCTTCATTCGGCAAACGTTTCTGGACCCACCGACCATTTTTTGATTCAGGACGCGGGATGAGGTTGGCCGAGGTCGCCGAATTAACGGTCAATCGATAGAGGAGCGTGGCTTATTGGCATTGAAGAGAGCTCCTGCCGTCATTCGCTTTCCTGCAGCAGTTGCCCAAGCGTAGTTTTGTGTTTCTCTCCGGATTTCGTCTTCTTCTTGCGATCGGCTACAACCTGCCCGGGGCGAGGTGCGCCGATCCGTTCTCGCGCCAGTTCCTTCACGGCAGAGACAACGCGGAAAGGCTTCTTCTTTTTCGTTTTTGCCATTTTCTGCTTTGCGAGTTTAACCCACTTACGATGGCTTGCGTCGCATCCTACATACTATGGAATAATCGAAATAACCTCGGGAGCGAAGATGGAAGAGCGCGAGTTCTTTGACGAACGGCCGGAAAAAAAGCCTGCGACACTGAATTGCCCGCATTGTCACCAATCGGCAGATTACGAAGTGACATGGCTGGTGCGCACGAAGAAGCGGCAATTGCCCAGACACGCTGACGAGCGCGATCGCGCACGGTTCGCAAAGGCGAAGTCTTATATGTTGCGAAAAGACGATGTCATGGGGTGCAAGAACATGCGTTGCCGCAAGCGTTTTGATATTTCCGGCCTGCAATCGGTCGTGTTTACCGAGTAATAGCAGGCCTAATCGGGCGCAATTGAGTTCGCGGGCAACGCTTTCGTCCCTTCGCAACCTCTCAACTTGGCCGACATAAAGCCTTCAAGGCTGTTCCAGGAGGTATTCCATGCAGCTCACAAGCTCCGCCTTCGAGCAGGGCGGCGAGATTCCGGGTTCTTTCACCAGCGAAGGAGCGAACGTATCCCCGGAGCTTTCTTGGAAAGATGCTCCCGCCCAAACCAAATCCTTCGCGCTGATCATGCACGACCCGGATGCGCCTATGCCCGGCGGCTTCACCCACTGGTTGGTTTATAACATTTCTCCCGACACTGGGCACGTTGAGGAGAACGTCCCACAAGAGGAGGAAGTGCGGGGACTCGGAATGCAAGGCAAGAACGATGGCGGAAAGATCGGCTACATTGGACCGGCACCCCCATCTGGAACGCACCGTTATTTTTTCCGACTCTGTGCGCTCGACACCATGCTTAATGTCGGCGCAGGCGCCAACCACAAAGAGATCACCGCTGCGACTAGAGGGCACGTCCTTGCCCAAGCCGAATTAATGGGAACTTACGAGAACAAATCGCAACGTGCGGCATAAAAATAGCTGCTGGTACCGCTCATTTAATAAGAGCGGCCAGCAGCTTTTATTTTGTTTTAAAGGTCAAAACACATTCATTGAACTGGCGCCACTCGCTGCGCCAGGTGCACTCTGGACGCCAAGTGCTTGCAACACGGTCTTCAGCGCGTTTTGATGTTGATAAAGCGTGCCGGTCTTATATGCGTGCTTCACCTTGGGTCCGATCGCAATTGCTGCGATGTGTCCCCCGCCATGAGCGGTATCGGAATCTGCCGCCTCGTCGAAGACGATAATCAGCAATCCGTCTTTCTGGAATGTCGGACTGGCAATAAGCGGGGCGATGTTCGCCTTTAACCACCCGTCTGCCTGTTGAAGAGTTCCATCGTGTGCATCGTGCAGAAGATTGGGCACGATGAATCCAAAGTTCGGCAACGAATCGTTCGCAATGTCCTTAGCGAGTTGCGTGAATGGCACGAGGTTGTACTTTTCGCTGCTGTTCGCCACATCCGAGAAAAACGCCAGCGGGTTGTGCTTCTTTGCGTACTCGCCAGAGCCGCATCCCGTGTAGCCCACAGACGGCAAGCTATCTGCGTAAGACTTCCAGGTTTTTCCAGCCGTCAAGAGATGACGAACAATATTGTCGTTTGCAATCGTGCTGCAAGCGCTGTCGTTGTTCGTGACGACCGCCCCCGTGGTAAGCATGAAGTAATTGCCGATCGAAGGATGTGTGTTCGCGTAATACTGTGTCGCGAGCGCATATTTTGAAGCCAGGCTATTGAGGTAGGGCATTGCAGAATTGCCGATCACGCTCGAATAACCGTGATTTTCTTCGACCAGCAGAAAAACGTGATTGCTTTCGGAAACGGGACTAGCAGCAGTTGTTTTCCCGGGCACCGTAACCGTAATCGGCATTTTCGAAGCGCCACCGCACTTATCCCACTCCTGAACTTCGGTGTGATAAGTTCCGGCCTTCAGCGGAAGATAGGTATTGAGCTTTGCGCCGGAAACTTTGTAGGAGAGTACGTATGGTGCAGTGTAAATGCCCACCGAGGAAACGCCCTTCGCGCAACTCGTTGTAGCGCTTGCCACGAAGTGGACAGGAGAAGAACCGGTGCTCCCGGTGTTAGGGGAAGAAACAGATACTCCGGCAAATGCGCACACCGATAGTGCGAGCAAGCACAGTAAGGTTTTCATTGATACTCCAGGTATTCGTATTTGCCCGGCGAATGCGTGAGCTCTAGTTGGCGCGCTGGAAGGCCCGTCGAAGTGCAAGCCGAGCACGGTTCCAGTAAAATTTATTGCGTCAACAACTCGCGATCAATAGCTGGAGAGAATACTTAGGGCAAGGCAAGAGGATCATGCCGCTAGCATGTTGGCCGGTTTTTCATCGAGCAACAGTTCGGTCGCCTGTACACGCGGATGCGAATGGAACCATGATTGGACCACACCATCGGCTAGAAAGTTGGCGATCGCCAGCAGGCTCATACCTTGATGATGGGCCATCCAAAGGCAAATGAGTTCGTAATCGTGCCGCCAGCGGCGGTCTTTAGAGGCGGAAAAATCTGCCGATTCATAGAACCCGTACTCGGCAAACCATCCATCATGGGCCATGCGCCGCAAATTCTGCAGAGCGTTTTTCGGCGAAGTGTTGAGCGCCAGAAATGTCGAATATGGCGAGATCACCAGCGCGTCCACGTCGCCGTGGAAAACTGCCAATTCACGAAGGCCAAAAGCGTGGTAACCATAGTTGCCCGCCGCATCACGAGTAGCATAGGACGACTCGGAAATGCCCCAGGGGATGCGCTTTGAAGCAGTGAACTCCTGCTGCGAAAGCACTGCCCCGGTCTGCGAACGGTCAAGCAGTGTCCGGGGATAAGTTTTCATCCACACCGCGGGCATCATGTACTCGAACATGGTGCCCGTCCAGGAAAGCAGAATGGGACGGCCATGGTCAACCGTGTGGGAGCGCGAGAGCAGAAACCAGGTCTCCTGCGGGATTTCGTCCTTCGCGATCGCGATGAACGAAGCCGTCCGGGATTCCGAGGCGAGCAGGTCGTAGCAGGCGTCGTGAAGAATTTTCTGCCCGGCGTCGAATCCAATGGAAAGCAATTTACGTCGCGCGCTCCACAGGAAGGCAAACTCCATTTCGCCCGCCAGCTTTCCTGCACTCTCCGAGACAATTTCCACTTGCTGGCTCAAGCGCGTGGCATCCATGCGCGCGCCCGAAACCATGGAGAGAAGCCGCTCGAGAGACAGACGGCGAGCATCCTCGGGCGGCAAGTTATCGATTGCATGCTGCAGTCGTGATACAAATTTCGTGAGCACTTCCGGAAGGTTTTTTAATGGGATGTTTTGCTTCGGGAAGCCGAGCGTTTCGTCTCCCCGGAGTTCGTCGAAATCCAAAAGAATCCACGGCATAAAGCGGGCCACGAGTTGCTGGAATTTCTCCAGGCGCGCCAAACCCTCGCCGCTAAACCATTTCAAGTCGGAAAAATGTTTTTCGGCATCTTCCGCTTCAACAATTCGTTGCAGTGCTCCGTGCGGAAAACGCAGCAGTGACTTGATCCAGTTTCCGGTTTGGGTTTTGCGCTCGATCTTCTGGAAGAGTGCTCGCGGGAAGGCACGCAGATCCGTCAGAATTCGAAGGTGATCGAGGAAGCCTTCGGCCAATTCTGGCCTGAGAAGAGGCTCTTCTAGCAACGTGAGGCATCCTCGTTCAAGAGTCCACAGCGAAGCGACAAGATTTCCGCTGTCAACACTGGAAACAAACAACGGCGGCAAAGCCTCAAGCGTCCGCGTGTCGTACCAGTTATATAGATGCCCGCGATAGCGCGGCATTTCATGAAGCACATTTAAGGTTTTTGAGCTGAGATCGAGAAGTTCCGGGACTGTGAGATAGCCGAATTCGCAGGCTACTTGTCGGGCGTTAAGAAGAAGGCCGACGTTGGTTGGCGAAACGCGAGGCGCGACCTGGAATGGCTCTTGTTGCACATTGTCGGGAATGAGCCAGTTGTGTTCTTCGGTGCTGAATTCCAGGAAGTAGCGCCAGGTGCGAATCGCGGCGCGTCGCAGAAATAGGCGATCTTTTTCAGATGCCTCTGTGCGAGAAAGCTGGGGAGGTCGGTTGAGCCACATCGAGACCAGCTTGCTGCTTCCCCACAATACGAGAATCGGTGCAGCCGCGAAGATGGCGGGTCGGCGAACCAAGTAGACAAACGCCGCGAGGCAGAGCGCGAGGACAGGCATCCAGTCGAGATACATATCGACGGGAGTTCGCTTCTGCGCGCCGAGTTCGGCCTCGGCCGCGGTTTCCCATTCGAGCAGCCGCTGGCGAGTAAATATCCGGCGGACAATGGTGCGGACTACCGCATCCATCGAGACCAACATCTGGTGCGCCAGGAAGACGAGACTTAAAAATACCGTGAAATTTGCGCTGAACAATGTATGAAGCGCATCGCGCACGACCGATAACTTCTTTTCAAAAACTGCGCGGATAAGAGTAAAAAAGAATTCGAACCACACTGGAACGAACAAGATACAGATTGCTGCGATCGTCCAGTTGCGTGCCGAACCGGGCAGCACTAGCCAGCTAAGAACAAAAAGCAAGCACATGGCCGGTTCGACAAGGCTGCGGCGCAAGTTATCGAGAATTTTCCACTGCGACACCAGCGAGATCGGATTCGGAACCATGCGGCCGGTTTCATCCGGAACTCGCGAGAAGAGCCAACTGGTAATTTGCCAGTCGCCGCGTAGCCAGCGGTGTTTACGGCGATTGTAGGCGCTGTAATGCGAGGGATAGTCCTCGACTACTTCGACATCAGTGACCAGTCCGGCGCGCGCGTACGCCCCTTCAATCAGATCGTGGCTCAGCAGAGCATTCTGAGGGAAGCGATGCTCTAGTACCTGCTGCACGACTGAGACTTCGTAAATTCCCTTGCCGGCAAAAATTCCTTCGCCATACAAATCCTGATAAACGTCGGATACAGCGTGCGTATAAATATCCATCCCGGTTTGGCCGGAGTAGATGTTCGCGAGCCGCGAACGCGAGGCACTTTGCACGCTTACTCGAACGCGTGGCTGCAGGATGCCGTACCCGGCAACGACGAGGTTCTTTTCAGGGTCGATGATTGCCTGGTTCAACGGGTGCGCCAGAGTGCCAATCAGACGACGCGCGGTGCCGCGCGGCACTTCCGTATCTGCGTCGAGGGTGATGACAAACCGGACTTGCTGCAGAACCGAGAGGTCGCCGGCCTTGACCGGAAAACTGTCGTAGTGACCGCTGAGTAGTCGATTAAGATCCAGCAGTTTTCCGCGTTTACGCTCCCATCCCATCCACACTTTTTCTCGCGGGTTGTACACGCGATGCCGGTGCAGTAGCAAAAATGAGCCCTGTGCGCGGCTCGAATATTTTTCATTGAGCTCCTTTATCAGGCGCGCGCAGAGATCGACAAGAGGATCGTCTTCATTCGAAGGTACCGGGGAATCAGGAAGATCGGTCAACAGCGTGAAGTGCAAATTAGGATCATGATTTCCTAAATATCGGACTTCGAGGTCCTGCACCAGGCGATGTACCTGCTTTTCGCTCAGAAGCAAGGCCGGAACCGCAACTAAGCTCGTGCACTCTTCGGGAATTGATTCCGAAAAATCAAGCTTGGGCAAAATTTGCGGGCGCAACAATGCCGTGGTCAAGTAGTTCATGACCTGCACCGCGCTTTGCGACGAAGGCAGCAGCAGGATCAACATCGAAAACAGGATCAGTTCTGGCGAGGTATTGGTGCTGGTGAGCAATAGCACGATCGCGGACATGATCCCGAAAGTCAGAATCTCAATGCCGGGGAGGTAGAATTCGTCGGGATGGGTTTGCAGGAAACGCCGTATTCGCCAGCCGAGCGGCGCTCGAAAGCCTACGCGTGCGCATAGCTCATCCGAGCCGGGGCCTATCAGGTAATAACCGATATGCGATCGTCGCTTGTGCTCGCGGAGATCATGAATTTTCTCTTGCTCTGGGCTGCGCGCAAGACTAAGGGCTGCCTGGGCGACTTCCATTTCGGTCGAGTCGGAGCGCTCGGCGATTTTGACGACGCGTTCACGATAGAGAGAACGGCTGTCGAAATCCATCGCCGCATACGCGCCGGCAGGGTCCTCGCACAAGACTTTATCGAATACGATCTGGGAATCGAGCGCGTCTTTCCAATGTAGCTGGCTCATTTCACGCAGACTGCGCACACAGACGCCAACTTTCTGGGGAGTTTCAGGATCTTCCAGGGCCTTGCGTCCGCGAACCGCAATCTGTTCCAGAACGATGAGTTCCAGTGAGGGAATCAGGGCCCAGAGCTCACCAAATTTCAGCGGAACGGCTTTTTGAAAAGCGTCGAGATACGCGATAAAGCCAGGCTCGCTGAATTCGAATTCCACGGCGTGAAGGAATCCTTCAGCAATTCCCGCAGCCCTGGGAATAGTCGTCCCCCGCGGCGTTCGTACGTGAGGCAAATGTTCCAGCAATTTGAAAGCGTTGCGAGTATTCCAGAGGTGAGAAGAAATGAAAGAGTTGTTCTCACGCAACCAGCGATGATCGTCCGTTTCCGAATCGCTGCGGCCATCGCTCATTACTTTGTCGAGGACAGGCTTCAGCACGGAAGCCATAGCGTTCCAACGAACGCTGAAAAAAGGGGTGGTCTGGACGCTCGGGTTCCAGGCCAGCAAACGCGAGAGTTCTTCAGCTTGCTGCCGCAAGTTTTCGAAGTCCGGAGCAGCTGTCTTCGCGCCCTGAGGCACTTTTTCGACTTCAGCTTCGATCAGCCCAATGTGTGTGTTCTGAGGCATTCGGATCAGCGATAACTGGCAGCCTGCAACTCGAACATCTCGGCATAACGGCCGCCCATGCGAGTGAGTTTCTCGTGAGTTCCTTCTTCGACGATTCGTCCGCTTTCAAGTACTACGATGCGATCTGCCATGCGAACGGTCGAGAACCTGTGAGAAATGAACAGGGCCATCTTCCCGGTCGTCAGTTCCGCGAAGCGTTGAAAGACCTGGTACTCGCTTCGTGCATCGAGAGCGGCAGTCGGTTCGTCAAGAACTAGTAGCTGTGAATCGCGAAGGTAAGCACGCGCGAGCGCCAGCCGCTGCCATTCGCCGCCGGAAAGATCGACGCCACTTTCGAAACGGCGTCCGAGCATTTGCTCAAGGCCGGCCGGCAAGCGGCTTATCACTTCATCGGCGAGGCTCTTGTGCGCGGCGTTTTTCAATGCGGGAAGGTTTTCGACCTCGTCAATTTTCCCGACGCCAATGTTCTCTCGCGCGGTCATTTCATAACGCATGAAATCCTGAAAGATCACGCCGATCTCACGATACAAATCTTCCAGATCGTATTCGCGAAGGTCGACTCCATCGAGCAGAATCTGCCCGTCGGTCGGGTCGTAGAGCCGGGTGATGAGTTTTACGATCGTGGTCTTTCCCTGGCCATTCTCGCCAATTAGTGCAACCCGTTCGGCCGGGTGAAGATGGAAATTCAGTCTGTCGATGACCATGCGTTCATTTCCCGGGTAGTGAAAGGAAACGTCGCGAAACTCAAAGCCCCTCCGGATGGGACGCGGCGCGGGCAAGGCATTCGGCTTCGACCGGATGGTAGGTTTCATTTCGAAAAAGGCGAGCAGGTCGGTAAGGAACAAGGCCTGATCGGCAATACCCGAGAGGGTTGAGAACACTTGCTGAATATTGCTGCTGGCCTGCATGATCGCGGTGATGAGGAAGTAAAAAGTTCCTATCGTCAATCTGCCGGCAACGGTTCGCCAGATTACATACGCATAAGCGCCGTAGTATCCGCCGGTGCTGATGAGTGACAGTACCGAGCCGATCTGCAATCTTTTCTTCGCCAGATCAACATCCTGGTGGTAAATAATGTCCGCAAGCTTCGCAAAACGCGCTGTAAAAAACTCCGCCAGGTTGAAGAGCTTAAGTTCTTTCGCGGCTTCCTTAGTGGCGCCCGCTTGGCGTAAGTAATCGAGCTGCCGCTTTATAGGGGTTTGGCGAAAATTTTTCGCGTATCCCAAAAAAGCAAAATGTGTTTCGCCCAAGAATGCGGGAACCACCGCAGCAATCAGCAACAACATCAGCCACGGAGCATAGAACATAACGGCAACCGAGTAGGCGGCCGCGGTAATCACCTGTAGCTCCAGCCGTCCAATCGACTGGATCATGACCAGCCGGTCGGTTGCCTGTACCCGCGCGCGTTCGAGGCGATCGTAAAAAATGGGATCTTCGTACGCGATCACGTCGAGCTCGGAAGCATGTTTCATGACCCGGATGCTGACGTGATGCGTGTATTTATTCGCTAGCAGCGCGTCGGAGTAGTCGATCGCACGCGACACAATGCTGCTGCCCACGGCGAGGCCAAACTCGAACAGCACCAGCCACCAGAGCCTCTCCGGAACGTGTGCATGTGTTTTCAAGGAACTGTCGACGACGTCGATGATGAGCTTGGCGACGTAGGTGAGCGCGATTGGCAGCAGTGCCGCAACAATTCGCGCAGTGATGCCAAAAGTAACCACGCCGGGCCCGGACTGCCAGACAATTTTCAGAACAGGGGGGACGTTGCGGAGGGCCGACAGCCGCTCCTGCCAACTGCTCCAGAAAGTTTCGTTTTCTGACATTTGGCCGAGTCCTGGCCGTCCTCAAGTGCTCACGCGGTGGTACACACCAGAGATGCCGAAATCCAACGCAAAGGTTTGATTTTACGAACCTTTGTGTGGTCGCGAAAGAGGCCCAACTACATCGTTCCTCAATGTGTATGCTCGGCTTTCATTATAGGCGAACGCGAGTGCCGACTAAGCTTTTCACCTTATTACATTTGTGAGCCTCTCAACACAAAGTTCCTTTCCTTTGACTGGAAGTAGTCAGAAACTTAGCTCACCGAGATAAGCCGTGTGCTCGTGAAATTTTTTCTCGGAAGACGGAAGAAGTGTCACGTTTTTAATTTTTAGCGCTTGCGATCCAGCAACTCTGGTTCATAATGAGCCAGCAACTCTGGATTCGCAGTTGGGACCCGATAGTAGATGTTTTCGACCCGCCGTCATTTCCTTCGCGTGGCGCTGACCGGGGCCGCAACTCTTCCGCTTGCCGGAAAGATTGCCGCTACCGATCTCCTCACCGACCCTACCGATCTCCCGGCGAATGATGCGGCTCTGCTGAATGAAATCGAGCGTGCGGCGTTCGAATACTTCTGGAACGAAGCGGACCCGACCACTGGCCTGGTCCTCGATCGCGCCTATGCCACCGGCGGAGCAGAGGGTGATATCTCAAGCATCGCCGCCACAGGCTTTGGGTTGACCGCGCTTTGCATTGGCTGTGAACGCGAGTACCGGTCGCGGGCCCAGATCGAGCAACGGGTCGCTCGCGCATTGGATTTTCTGGCGCACGATGTTCCGAACCAGCACGGCTTTCTTTATCACTTTCTCCAACCCTCGACGGGTAAGCGAGCTGAGGTGTCTGAAATATCGCCAATCGATACCTCCATCCTGCTCTGTGGGGTGTTAACCTGCCGGCAATATTTCTCAAACCCGGAAATTCGCAGCGATGCGACCACCATCTATAACCGGGTTGAGTGGCCTTGGGCATTGAATGGCGGGAAAACTTTTGCGATGGACTGGACGCCGGAAGAAGGGTTCAGCCATCTACGCTGGGATTCCTATTGCGAGTCGATGATGCTGTACCTGCTGGCAATGGGGTCACCAACGCATCCGATTCCGCCGGACTGCTGGAACGCGATTCATCGTGCGAAAATGGTGTATCGCGGGCATCAATATATTTCCAGCCCGGCGCCGCTGTTCGTGCACCAGTTTTCGCACGCCTGGTTTGATTTCCGATCGAAGCATGATGAGTACGCCAACTACTTTGAGAATTCAGTTATCGCGTCGCTTGCCCACCGCGAATTCTGCGAGGAACTGAGCCACCGCTTTCCCTGCTACTCGAAGGATGTATGGGGCATCAGCGCCTCCGAGTCGAGCACCGGCTACGTTGCGTGGGGTGGTCCGCCAATTCTGGGACCGATCGACGGCAGCATCGTTCCCGCGGCCTCTGCCGGATCGCTGCCGTTTTTGTTTCGCGAATCGATGACGGTGTTGTTGAATTTGCGGCGCTACTACGGCAAGCAGATCTGGAAAGAATATGGATTCGTCGACGCTTTCAACCCCCTCACCGGGTGGGTAAGTCGGGATGTGATCGGTATCGATGTCGGCATCACTATGCTGATGGCCGAAAACGCCCGCACGCAGTTCGTATGGAACACCTTTATGCAAAATCCTGAGGCCGGGAATGCGATGGAACTCGCCGGTTTCCTGCCGGATGGATTCGAAGTGCCTTTGATGGCGTAGTCGAGATCGCTCATTCGGCCGGTCCAGCCAACCCAGCCACAAGCAACTTCAGTCCAGTAGTCGGTTCAACCAATTTCCGCATTGCGCAAGGCTAATGGCCAGTGCCTCGGGCCGTCTCCGGTGACTGGCCTGGGGTGTTCCCGTCACAGGGCTTTTCGACTTACAATGCGCCTAACGAGTTAATCTTATGAATGCTGCCGTGGCCCAGGAACGCTGGCAAGGTCAAATCATCGATGGAAAATTTTCTCTACTCGAGTGGCTCGGCGGGTCTGCTAACGCCGCTGTCTATCGCACAGAACTCCCCGGCGCCACGCCGCAACCTGCGGCGATAAAACTGATTCGCGTTGGCAACGCGAACGCCGCGGAACAGATCGCCCGCTGGAAAGAATCAGCGGCCTTGTCGCATTCGGGTCTTCTGCGCATTTTTGAGGCTGGTCATTGCCAAATCACCGGCGCGTATTGGCTCTATGTGGTTACCGAATTAGCCGAAGAAAATTTGGACCAGGTGTTGCCGGTCCGTCCGCTTTCAATCGCGGAAGTTTCAGAGTTGCTGCCGCCGGTCCTTGATGCACTCCGTTACTTGCACGCAAAGGGACTTGTGCACGGGCGAATCAAGCCTTCGAACATTTTGGCGGTCAACAATCAGCTAAAACTCTCCGTCGACAGCCTGCAACCGGGAAATCAGAAACTAGGAGACCATACGCTGAACGCCTACGATTCTCCCGAAGCGGAATCGGGTGTTCTCTCCGATGCGTCTGATGTCTGGTCGTTAGGAATGCTGCTGGTGACGGCATTTAATCAGAGGCCGATTACCTGGAGCAGATCGGGCCGGCAGGATCTCTCCGTGCCGAAGTCCGTCCCCGCACCATATGCGCAAATCGCGGCCGAGTGTCTGCGGCTTAATGCTGAAGAAAGGTGCTCTCTCGATCGCATTAATAAAGTTTTGCGCCAGGAGCTCTCAGCGCCGAAGCTCGTTGCGGTTCCGAAACCGGTGACGAAAACTGTCGCAACGCGAAAAGCCGATTCGCGAAACTTGCACCTGAAGTTGATCGTGCCTGTTGTGGTTGTCCTTGTAGCATTGGCACTGGTTATCGGCTTTGCTTCTCGGCGTTCAACCCGCGGTGCGGCGGTCGCCGTACCGGGCGTTTCCTCGGCAGATCAGCAAACACCTAATGCTGCTTCCGAAACAGCCGAGCCGAGCCGAACCGGAAATTCGCGGATCGCTGCGAATGGTGTTGTTGATCGAGTGATCCCGCAAGTTCCGCTTAGCGCCCGCGAAACAGTCACCGGCAAGGTGCGTGTGAAGGTGCGAGTCTCAGTCTCGCCGGATGGGAGAGTTGCTTCTGCAGCGTTTGTTTCGCCTGGTCCGAGCAAATACTTCGCGCGCTTGGCACTTGAGTCAGCACAGAAATGGAAATTCACGCCACTCGACCAAAGCGGCTCGTCCGCGTCAAGAGAGTGGTTGCTGGAGTACAAATTTGGCCGCAGCGGGACCGAAGTAACTCCTGTCGAAGTGCATTGAATTGCTGTTCGAGCGAGAGTGTCAATGCACCATTCAAGCCACCTCTGAGTCACTTTCAGCATGCTAGGCTCCTCGATAGCGCATGCTTCGCTTAGGGAGGCGCTTTGCGAAGGCTTTATTGCCTGGTCGTACTTATTTTTCTTTGGAGTTCCGCCAGCGCAGCACAGGATCAGGACAACTTGGGAAAAAACGAACTGGCCGGGACGTACGGCTATACGTTCGTCAGCAACCAAGGCGTACTGAATTCGAGTCTTTCAACTCCCATCATAACGTTCGGGACCGGATATACATTTGAGGTAAATTACGCTCGCATTCTGGTTGACCGGAAATGGTACGACTTTGGCGTTGAAGTACCCACCATCGTCAACCTAGATGAAGATTTGCACTACTTCACCGACGAGATTCCTCAGGGCTACAGCTCGATTTTTATTACCCCCGCGGCGCGCCTGCGGCTCATTCCCACAATGGCATTTTCGCCGTGGTTCAGCTTTGGTGGGGGCTTCGGCCGTTTTGGATCGAGCAGCAGCCTGATCTACGGTGGCAGCAACGCCGGTAGCCGAAGCGCCACCAGCGGAGTGATCGAGGGCGGCGTAGGCCTGGATGTAGGCATTCCTTGCGATTGCGCTCGACACTTCAGAATTCGCGTTGAGGCGCGAGACGACTGGAGTGGGGTGCCGGCGTTAAATGTCGATACAGGAAAGGCGCGACAGCACAATTACTATGTCGGCGGCGGAGTAGTCTACAGGTTCTAAGTCCGCGCTGAATTCCATACCCGCGTAATGATCCTAATCAAGTAACTATTTCCTAATCCAACCACTACAGCGAGTACTGTTTCGGGCAATTCCCAAAGTAATCTCGTCAATCGCTATTTATCCATTTCGTGGTTGACCCTCCTCGACGAAGTAATTCATTCTGACGACAACTCTCACTGTGGGTGACTGTTAAGGAGGAAGTATGAAGGGGAGAGTGCGTCACTTGTTCGCGCTTGTAGTCTGTTGTGGACTGGTGGTCGTTAGTAGCAATGCCGATGCTGGAGATTCGGCTGGCCAAGCGGCGTTCGTGCCAAGTCCCGCAGCATCTGGCAGCGTTGCAAATATGTTTGGATTGGGCGTTAAGGCTTCGTTACTCGGTGTGGGCGCTGAAGTTGCCACGCGGGTCACGCATCATACGAACGCTCGTGTCGGCTATAACATCCTGGGTTATAGCCGTGATTTCAGCAAAGACGGGATCAATTACAACGGCCATCTGAGCTTTAAAACGGTGGAAGCGCACTATGACATTTTTCCTTGGGCGAGAAGCTTTCACGTAAGCCCAGGCGTGCTGGCTTATATTGGCAACCCGATCACCGCGAACGCGACCATGCCTGGCAACCAGAGTTTTACTTTGGGAGGCCAGACTTACTACAGCGATCCTTCCGCTCCGGTAACTGCAAATGGGAAGGTGAACTTCAACCAGGTTGCGCCGATGGTGACGGTTGGCTGGGGAAATCTTGTCCGACGTGATAGCAAGCATTTCAGCATTCCGGTGGAGTTTGGAGTGGCATTTCAGGGATCACCGAAATCGACGTTGAACCTGGCTGGCAATGTTTGCAACGCGCCAAGTGGAACCCTCGGAGCTTCCTGCACGAGCACCTCTGATCCATCGGTGCAGAGCAATGTTCTGTCCGAACAGACGAAGCTGAACAAGAGCATGTCGCCATTCAAGGCATATCCGATCATTTCGGTGGGATTCGGATATAAGTTCTAAATTTCATCGCAATTCGATGGAAAGCATGAGAAATCATGCCCTGTTTTCATTATGAACGTGGGGGCCCGAGAGTTCGAAGATACAGGCCGATAATTATGGAGAACGATCTTCCTACCGAAATCAAGAACAAAGTTTCCCCTTACATAGTCGGCTGCGTCGAAAGAAGGAAATTGATAATCGGATTCGGAATGATAATGACCATCTTATGCATTTTTGGGCCAGTCATCGGGCACCCGGATCACAATGGTGTTCGCTACCTTATGGCACCGTTCATCATGCCCTATATTCCGGCTATTTATCTCACGCTGCATCCGTTTCGGCCTTTCCGTGGAGTTCCGTTTGTAACTGGCACATGGGATGTCGATACTTCTGACACTGCGGTGATGCGCTTGGTAGAGGTATACAGGTCGAATGCTGCTAAACGATTCGTGTGGAGTACTGCGGTGAAACTCTCCGGTCTTTTGCTTTGCTGCATGGTAGTGCTGGGATTCTTAATTAGGAACTCCCTCGAGTGGTCATTTTGGTCCTCATGGACGTGGCAAGGAATGGCCGGATGTTGCCTCTTCTCGGGTATAGTGCTGGCGCACGAGTACATAGCTTGGGGGTTTAGGGCTTGGGCAGCGTCACAACATCCCTGGCCAGTCGTCCGATTCGCCCTACATCGCGCCAATTACATAATCGGCGAATTCTGAAGTCCCAGCTTTGCCCCCAACGTCTTTCGTTAGTTTGTCGCGATCGCGATAGACCTTTTCGAGAGCATTGCGGATTTTCAGTGCAGCATCGTGCTCGCCGATGTGGCGGAGCATAAGTAGCGCCGAGCGCAAAAGTGCCGTAGGATTTGCCAGATTCTTGCCTGCAATGTCAGGCGCCGAGCCGTGGACGGCCTCGAAAATCGCGCTGTGATCGCCGAGATTGGCGCTGGGCACAAGGCCAAGTCCACCTACCAGGCCGGCGCACAAATCAGAGATGATATCGCCATACAGATTTTCCATCACCATAACATCGTATTGATAGGGATTCATCACCAGCTGCATGCAGGCATTGTCCACGATGTGTTCGCCGTAAGTGATCTCCGGGAATTCTTTGGCGATGTTACGCGAGCAGCGCAAGAACAGGCCGTCGGAAAGTTTCATGATGTTGGCTTTGTGGATGGCATGCACTTTTTTGCGTTGGTTCTTGCGAGCGTAGTCGAAGGCAAACCGGGAAATGCGGGTTGAGGCTTTCTCGGTGATGATCTTCAAGCTCTCAACCACGCCGGGAACAACTTCGTGTTCAAGTCCTGAGTAAAGACTTTCGGTGTTCTCGCGGACGATGACCAAATCGACATCTGGATAGCGAGTAGGGATGTGCGGCAGATTTCTGACCGGACGAAAATTGGCGTAAAGATCAAATTGCTTCCGCAATTGCACGTTGATGCTGGCGAATCCGCCGCCAACCGGCGTGGTAATTGGGCCTTTTAGCGCCACGTGTGTGCGTTCGATCGAAGCCGTCAGCTCCTTGGGAATGTACTCGTGATATTTTTCGAAAGCTTCCGCGCCGGCTTGAATGGTTTCCCAATCGAACTTGACACCCGTTGCTTCGAGAATACGGACGACGGCTTGAGTGACTTCTATGCCGATGCCATCGCCGGGGATGAGAGTGATTTTGTGAGTCATGGTGAGAATTGAATCTACGATTCAATTTCTACATCGGTTTCGCTGAACTCTTGATCTGTGCCTCGGTTGAATCTTTTGTCTTGAGCAGATCCTTGAGTTCCGCCATGAACTCCTGAACATCCTTGAAATCCAAGTAAACCGATGCAAAGCGGACATACGCAACTTTGTCATACCGCCGCAGGCGGCTCATGATCAGCTCGCCAACTTCGCTGGTTCTGCGCTCGCGCTCGGCAGATTCAATTACGAATGATTCGGCTTCGTTCACGATCTGCTCAAGTTTGCTGATAGGAACTGGGCGCTTTTCGCACGCGCGCAGCAAGCCATTCAAAACTTTTTGCCGATCGAACTTCTCGCGGCGGCCATCCTTTTTTACAACCATGTATGGGATTTCGTCGATCCGTTCGTAAGTCGTGAATCGCTTTTGGCACTTCAGGCATTCGCGGCGGCGGCGAATGGAATCCGCTTCCTTGCTCTCGCGCGAGTCGACAACCTTGTCATTGGCGAAGCCGCAAAAAGGGCACTTCATGATGTTAGGGAACTGAGTGAATTGTAGCAGGCGAACATTCAGCACCGAGTAGGTTAAGGGTGATTGCGAGTATGGAAGTCCATCGAGTTGCTGGACGTCTGAGTGCTGTCTTCGTGACTTGCTTTCGACAGCTTGCGTAACGATAAATGCCCCTGATGCGCCATTATCAGGCCGACAGGTACGCACGACATGAAAGTCACCAGCCAGAGTAGAATTCCGCAACTCAGCGCCAGTTCAGGCGGAATTCCATAGATCACCTGGAGCGCGCTGATCACGGCCAATTGGCTTCCACCTCCAACTGCCGGTAGCTGAACGACTGAACCGATCATGCTGAAGCCCATCAGCAGCAAGACGTGAGGGACATCCATATTGGCCAGGTGCGGCCGGTCGCCCACCTTCTTGATGCGCTTGTGTTGGTGGAAGAGCCATGCGTCGCCATTGATCACTCGAAGCGTATAGCCCTTACTTTGCAGCCCAGCGTTGAGCGATGTCACCGTATCTGCAGTAAGAGGCTGGCCGGCAGTTTCGGGAAGATTCGCCAGATCGGCGGTCTCAACATCGACCGCAGGTGGACCTTGTTCCAGGGTCTCGCGCGGGTATGAGTGCGCTACTTCCCGATACGAGAGCGCAATCATGAACCACATCAGCAACGAAATCGCTACCAGCTTAAACAGAGATCCTGCGCCCGAAATGGTGTTCAACCCTTCGCCGAAGGCGCGCACCTTCTGCTCAACTGCGTGCGAGAGGCGAGTGGAAAATTTCGCCGTGAGCTCGCATAGAACGCGCGCAACTTGCTGACCGCGCGTGCGGACCAGGAAGGCGACGAAGGCAGCTGCCGCGACAACGGCGCATAATGCTACGGACGCGATTCGAAACTTCGGTAGATAAGGATTCACGCGAATGGCAGAAGAAGAGAACACATCCACCGTCATCAGCACCGTGAATGCGCCGACATCAAAGATGCGCTCGACTGTCCATACCCCAACCTGCGATGCGAACGGCTGGTTCTCCTTCTTGGCAATCAGATAAGGCCGGATGAATTCTCCCGGACGCCCCAAAAGCGCAAGGCCCGTGAATCCGATAAATGTAGGAGGAACAAGACCCCAGGTGGATGTTTTGCGCACCGGTTCGAGGAAAACTTTCCACCGAAGAGCACGCAAAATGTAGGTGAGATAAATCAGGCCAATTGCCGCTGCAATGTGAAGCGGTTCCACCCGGCTCGCGCTGCGGAATCGCGCCCAGTCGAAACTGCGCCAATGCTGCACCTGAAAGTAGACCAGCACGCAAAGGATGGCCAAAACGATTGCGGTAGTCAGAATTCGTTTCTTGTTCATTAGCGCGTGGGTTTACTCATGCCGGCTCCATTGCAAAGTTATATGGGAGCGCGAATCGGGTCAATTGAGGAAGATGTTTGCTCAGCGGGAAGCCGTTTCCGTAGCAGCAGGGTGTGAGTTTGCTGCTGCAGGATTGGCGCGTATTTTTATGGAGGTCTTGGCCGATTGCGTCGACTTGCGACCCAGCGTTTTCTTTTTGTGCGCCAGTGACGGATTTTCAGCCAGCTTCTTGCGATTGTAGTCCCGAATAATTCTTGCAACGTAAGCTTGGGTTTCCGAGTATGGAGGCACGCCACGGTAGCGGTCTACTCGTCCCGGTCCGGCGTTATAAGCGGCCAGTGCCTTAGGCACGTCATAGTTGTATTTTTCAAGAAGCTCTCGCAAGTATTTAGTTCCGCCATCGACGTTAGCATTAGGATCGAATGCATTCGAGACGCCTAATTGTGACGCGGTTCCCGGCATAAGCTGCATGAGTCCTTGCGCGCCTTTTTTCGAAACCGCTCGATTGTTGAATCCACTCTCGGCGCGAATCACGCTGTTGATGAAATCGGGGTCGATCTGATGACGCTGCCCCGCGCCGTTAACCATGAGATTCAGACTTTCGCTGTCAACAACAGGGGCCTGTGATTGCGGGGCTAGTGCACTTCGCGCCGGGGCCGCTGATTGCGCCGGGCGTTCTGCGAGCTGAGCGTTTTGTGAAGATGCAGGCGACGGGTCCGGTTCGGATTCGAAGTGATCAATTTGGTCGGTCGGAATTTCAAGATAGCCGCCCGACGAATTGTTTAAATACAGCCTCGTAACCGCGCCAATGACTTCTCGTCGCTGATGGACAATCGAGTTCCCGTTGCGCAAAACCGCAACCTCTGCGGCGTAGGAATAGGTTGCGCCGAAGGCAAGTACCGCTGCAATGCAGAATTTGAATTTAGTAAACAAAGTTAAGCCGCGATTTCTCGGACCTGGCCCTCGGAATGACAAATTTGTTAAATGGCGCTTGCCGGCGCATGTTTTCCTTCGAGCACCTGCTTGATTGCAGCAGCTACTCCGCAATCGTCATTCGATGCCGTTACGGGCCAGCCACGCGCCTTCAATTCAGCACAGGCATTTCCCATGATAAATGGCAGGCCGGCAAAGGCAAGCATCTCCAGGTCATTGAAATTGTCTCCGACGGCCATTACCTGATGGTGTGAAATACCGCGGTAGTGCGCCCATCTTTCAAGCGCGTGGCCTTTCGAGCAGTTGCGATTCAGCACATCTACAATCGTCAAGTCACGCACCGGGTATTCAGTGCGGAGGAGCGTAATGCGATCCATGAGCTGACTTGCCTGCAACGCACTCACAGCTTGCTGCATACGCGCGATCGGCCCGCAGAACATGGCCTGCACTGGATTTTCCACCAGCGCCTGTTCGAGCGGAACTACGAAGTCGATATATTGAAGGTTGTTTTCGAGCCAGCGCCGAATGCTGACCGTCAGTTCGTCCAAGCGCTCGAGGACCAGCGCGCCTTTGGATTCCTTATCAAACGTTACGACGGTGTTGCCGCGAAATTCGCGCATCGTAGTGCAGAGATCGCGGCAGGTTTCGACCGGCAGGAGGTCCCGATGGAAGGTCTCGCCTGCCAATGATCGCGTGATCGCTCCATTCGAACTGATCAGCCAGAAATCGAATCCCAGTTGCTCAGCAATCGGCAAAGCAAAAGTGTGCCGGCGTCCAGTGACCAGCATGACCTCAACTCCACTTGTGTGAGCTTCGCGCAAGGCCTTCAAGTCCCGCTCGGAGATTCGAAATTGGGAGTTCAGAAGGGTGCCGTCGATATCCACGGCAACAAGGCGGATGGGAAAAGTCACTCTGGAAAGTCTAACATTTTGATGTACTCAGGCATGGTGGTTGAACGATGAATCCCTGCCGTTTCCAGGCTTGCCAAAAGCAGCATCCAGCATGTCAACGGGCGCTCAAATTGCGGCTCAGGGCGAACGGCAAGCGATGTTAGAATCCGAGCAAAACCGCGGCTGGTCCTGTTTTTAATGACTAAGACACACGCCGTGAGTGATCAGAGAAGACCATGTCTTTTGTCACAGGTGATTTTGAAAAGCTGCTGCTCGCCGCAGTACTTGGCGGACTGATTGGGCTGGAACGCGAAATAAAGCACCGGCCTGCCGGGCTGCGCACGAATCTTTTTATCTGCATGGGAGCGGCGCTGTTCACGGCCCTTTCCGATCAGATTGCGGTGCTGCACGCCGGCGATCACACTCGCATCGCTGCGCAGATCATTCCCGGGATTGGCTTCATCGGCGCAGGTTCTATCCTTCACGCTCGCGGCGATCTGATCAGCGGCATCACCACGGCATCTACCATATTTGTTGTCGCCTCAATTGGCATGGCAGTCGGCGGGGACCAATATCTGATAGCGATTTTCGCCACGTTGCTCGTCGTTGGAGTGTTGCTCCTGTTGGGCGCACTTGAGCGAATTATCAATTTGAAGGTGATGGTCTACGCTTATGAAGTTGCCGGAACGGCGGCCGAGCAAATCACTAATGAAATAAACGCTGCGCTTGAGCCGTTGCATTTCTTCCCCCTGAATGTACAAGTAGCGCCAACTCCCAGCCACGTTCGGGTGCGGTTTGAATGCGAAGGCACTCGAAAACAGCAGAAAGCATTGTTGCGGGGCCTGGAGCAATCTGGAAAATTTGAAATCGTTGCCGCATTGGGGCCGGTGCAGTCGGAATGAGCAGCACGGCCGGAGCACCAGCCGCAGTCATTCCGTTCGTGAAGGCGAGCGCCTGCGGAAATGATTTCCTGATTATTGAGGGAATGTATGCGCCGCCAGATCTCCACGCTTTCAGCCGCCGAGTATGCGATCGCCACAACGGAATTGGCGCCGACGGCGTGGAATGGTTATTCCCCGCGCAGGATGCCGACATGCGCGTGCGGCTGATCAACGCCGATGGATCCGACGCGGAAATTTCCGGCAATGGGACGCGCTGTGTGGCGGCATATTTGTGCTCGCAGAATTCCAAGGATCATGTGAACATTCGCACCGATGCCGGTATTAAGGAATGCAAGTTGATCTCACGCGATGGGACGTCGTTCGAATTTGAGGCCGCGATGGGAGAGCCGCAGGTCGGGGACGAATTTTCGATCAAAGTTGCGTTCGGGGAGGCGTGCGGAATTCCGGTTTCGATGGGCAATCCCCATTTCGTAGTCTTTGTCGACGATTTCGCTCCCGGGTGGCAAGCCGATGCTGCGGAGATCGGCAAGCACCACGACTTCAAGCACGGGATCAATGTAGAGTTGGTGCGGGTCCGCGACCAGGAAAACGTGGAGGTGCGTTTTTACGAACGCGGTGTTGGGGAAACGCAATCTTCCGGAACCGGTTCGTGCGCATCAGCCGTTGCCGCAATCTTCAGCAAAAAAGCCAAAACTCCTGTCCGCGTACACGCCCCCGGCGGCACGCAAACCATTCGCTGGGAACAACAGGTGTTTCTGCGCGGGCCGGCGCAACTCATCTGTCGTGGAGAATTCCTGCTGTAACTATAAATGCCAGCGCGCTCACAAGTTGAACGCATCAAGCCCCGCGCGCTTCAGCCGGGAGATAACATCGGCATTATTGCGCCTGCGAGTTATTTCAAGCGCGAGGATTTCGAAGCCGGATGTGCGGCACTGCGGCAGCTTGGGTACAACCCTGTTTATGACGAATCGATTTTTGATCGCGACTTATACTTTGCCGGAACAGTGGAAAGGCGAGCGCGAGAACTTGAAAGCATGTTCGAGCGCGATGATGTAAAAGCGATTATCTGCGCTCGCGGCGGTTATGGATCGAATTACCTTTTACCTGCTCTCGAAATTCGAAAGATCTCTGCCCATCCGAAGGCCTTAATTGGATACAGCGACAACACCTCGCTATTAACTTATCTCTGCGATGCGGCAAGCCTCGTGACTTTCCACGGACCGATGCTAGCGAAAGACTTTGCGAAACCCGGCGGGGTGCAGCTTGACTCCTGGAAAGAGGCGCTTGGCGGGCGCGAAAACTGGGGCTTGGATTTCGATCTGAACTCTGGAGTGAAGTCGCTAATGGAAGGATCTGCCGAAGCTGTTCTCTACGGCGGTTGTTTATCCATGTTGGTCGAATCGCTCGGCACTGCTTACGAAATTCACACCGAAGGAACCGTGCTCTTTATTGAAGACGTTGCGGCCAAGCCATATCAGATCGATCGCATGCTGATGCATTTGAAGCTCGCAGGCAAATTCAACGGGGTGCGAGGAATTATTTTCGGCGAGATGATCGATTGCACCCAGTCGGCGAATCAGGGATACACTTTGGAAGAAGTTGTAACGAGAGTGGTGGCAGACCTGGGAGTTCCGGTCGCCTACGGATTGCCATCGGGGCACGTTTCTCGCCAAAACATAACGTTGCCAATCGGCGTAAGTGTGCTTCTCAATGTCGGCCCGAGCGGCGTCAGCTTGGAGTTTTTGGAGCCTGCAACTGTGATGTGAAATTCCAATGCACGAGTTAGCTTTTGTGAAAATGCTGACAACGAAGGTTCACGAAGTAAAAACAAAATGGCTGGCGCAAAACATATTCATCTAATCGGCATCTGCGGTACGGCGATGGCGTCGCTGGCGGGAATGCTTGCGGAGCGCGGCTTTCGAGTCACTGGATCGGATTCGGCAGCTTATCCGCCAATGTCGGATTTCTTGCAATCTCTCGGTATTCCGGTTGCGCAGCCCTTTAAGGCAGAGAATTTAAGTCCGGCTGCCGATCTCGTTGTCGTCGGTAACGCCATCTCGCGCGGTAATGTCGAACTGGAACACGTGCTCGATCACCGCATTCCGTTCTGCTCGCTTCCTCAACTCTTGCACGATGAATTTCTGCGCGGAAAAGAGGTCCTGGTTATCGCCGGAACCCACGGCAAGACCACGACAACCTCGATGCTCTCGTGGATTTTCGAGAGCGCTGGAACTCGCCCGTCATTTTTAATCGGCGGGATCGCCGAAAATTTTGGGCGCAGCTTTCAGTTGGGCGATGGCAAACATTTCGTTCTTGAAGGCGATGAATACGATACAGCTTTCTTCGATAAAGGCCCGAAGTTTTTACACTACTTTCCCGATGCACTGATTCTCACTTCGGTCGAATTCGACCATGCGGACATATACAAGGACCTGGACGCGGTAGAAACTTCGTTCAAGCGACTCGTAAATCTCGTTCCTCGCAGAGGACGCATCATTGCGTTCGATCACGGTGAAAGCGTCGAGCGCTCAGTTGCACGCGCGTTCTGCCCCGTAGAGCGTTATGGCAGCACAGACGGAGCGACCTGGAGAATCACGGATTTGAACTTCGCGTCGGGCCGCACAACGTGGTCGGTTCTGCGGGACGGAAAGCATTGGGCAGATTTTGAGTTTTCACTCGCAGGCGAATACAACGTGTGGAACGCGACGGCCGCCGCTGCTCTCGCTGCCAATTGCGGAATTGCTTCCGGTGCAATTGCTGAAGCCCTGAAAACATTCAAAAGCGTGAAGCGGCGGCTCGAAGTCAAGGCCGAAGTCAATGGCATCACGATCATTGACGATTTCGCGCATCACCCCACAGCGATTGCAGCCACACTGAATGCGCTGCGCACCCGGTACCCAAGTCGTCGCCTGTGGGCAATTCTCGAACCGCGTTCAAATACCTTGCGCCGTAACATATTCCAGCAGGATCTCGTGAAGAGCCTGGCCATCGCTGATGAAATCGTAATTGCGAACGTTTTCAAGTCCGATGCGATTACGGAGGCCGAGCGACTCGATGTCGCGGAGGTTGCAGCAGAGATTGCCGAACTCGGGCGTCGAGCGCGGGTGATTGCTGATGTGGACAGCATCGTCCGTATCGCCGCGCCTGAAATGCGGCCAAAAGATGTGGTTGCCATTCTCTCGAACGGCGGTTTTGGTGGTATCTACCAGAAGATGCCAGAGCGCCTGCAGTCGCTTCAACCTAGAAACCCTGCTGAAATAGGTAGCCGCAGATGAGACGAAGATGAGCGTTTCCAGACGGAATAGCACGACCTGCTTCGTAATTATTTTTTTTATTTTTTCCTGTGGTGCCACGTTTGCGGCAAATCGCGTGCACTATGTTGTTTCACTCCCTAATCCACAGAAGCATTTGGTCCAGGTCACGATTGAAATTCCGCCTGGAGCGAACGAGCGAGAGCTGCAACTGCCGGTCTGGAATGCCCTTTATCAGGTGCGCGATTTTTCGCAGTACATGAATTGGATTCGGGCGTACGACCTTCACGGACGCGCGTTGCCGATTCTTGAACTCAATGAGAGCCGATGGAAGATTACAGATATAGACAATGGCGCGCGTGTTGAGTACGAGTTGTTTAGCGATGACTCGGGGCCCTACGGCGCACAACTAAATCCACAGCACGCGTTCTTCAATCTTGCGGAAATTCTCTGCTACATCGAAGGCGAACGCGGCGATGCTGCCGATCTAGAATTTCGCGATGTCCCTGCGGGATGGAAGATTGCAACGCCCTTGGCGCAGGCGGGAGGAACGTTTTCGGCGAACAGCTACGACCAACTCGTCGATTCCCCTGTGGAACTCAGCGCGTTCGAAGAATCCGATTTTCGGGGGCAGTGCGGGAATTATCGAGTGGTCGTCGATGGCAGCTCCGACGGCGAAATTCTCAAAAAGATTACTCCGTCAATTGAGCGCATTGTTAAAACCGAAACCAAATGGATGGATGATTGCCCGTTTCAGCAGTATCTTTTCATCTATCATTTTTCGGATTCCTCAGGCGTTGGCGGCATGGAGCATTCGTACGGCACGGCGATTACTCTGCCTCAGCGCGACCTCAAGGTGAACTTCGATGTGTTCCTGAGCGTCACCGCGCACGAATTCTTTCACCTCTGGAATGTGAAACGGATTCGTCCCCAATCTCTCGATCCGGTGGATTACACGAAAGAAAATTACACGCCCGCTCTGTGGTTCAGCGAAGGCGTCGACAGCACGGTTGCGGAATATGTGCAATTGCGCGCTGGGCTGACGGATGAGAAGCATTATATTGCGCATCTCGGCCAGGCGATTACCGAGCTTGAAAGCCGGCCGGCGCACCTCACGCAATCGGCGGAGCAGTCAAGCCTCGATGCATGGCTCGAAAAATACCCTTATTACAACCTGCCGGCACGAAGCATTTCTTATTACAACAAAGGTGAGCTGCTGGGAGTGGTGCTCGATCTGAAAATGCGCGAGAGTAGCGGCGATCGAGTTTCTCTGCAAGACTTATTTCATTGGATGAACGCTCATTACGCCAAGCAGGGAAAGTTTTTCCCTGATTCTTCTGGAGTCCGCGATGCTGCCGAGAGTCTAACTCATATTGATCTCCATGACTTCTTCGCGAAATACGTCAGCGGAGTAGAGGAAATTCCGTGGGACACTTTCTTCAATCGTGTGGGCCTACAGGTGACGAGTACGGAAGTAGTCTTTCCCGATCCAGGGTTTGAAGCCACGCGGAATTTCGATCAGGCCCCTGCCGTGGTTCAAGTTGATTCGGGATCGCAAGCAGAGCACGCAGGCCTGCAAACCGGAGATGTTATCGAAGAGATAAATGGTGAGCACGCAGGCAGATATTTTCAGAGGGCCCTCTCCGCGCTTGAACCTGAAACTGAGTTGCGGTTGCGCATTTCTCGTGACGGGGTGCAGCACGATCTCGAATGGAAACTGGGCAGCCGCAAGCAATCAGTTTTTCGCTTGACGGATGTTGAGGGCCTTACATCGGAGCAGAAGGCGCGGCGCGCTGCGTGGCTGTTTGGCGACTCGAAAGCTGCCGCCGCGTCACACCCCGCCGTATCACATCCGGCCGTATCAGATCAATGATCCGCACAATCATCATGCTCAGCTTCTGGGCAATCACCACGCCACTCTGCGCTCTGATTTTTTTCCCTTGGACACTCATCACCGGCGATGTGAGGCCGCTATATCGTGTCGGCATATGGATTGCTCGCACTGGCGTGCGCCTCGCGGGAATACGCGTGCAGATGGTCGGCCTGGAGCAACTCGATCCCGCGCGAACATACGTCTTCATGTCGAATCACGCTTCGAACATCGACCCGCCGCTGCTCATTCCTCGCATTTCCGGGCGCACGTCCGTGATGGTGAAGCAGGAGCTGTTCAAAATCCCAATTCTTGGCAAAGCCATGCGCATGGGATCACTCGTGCCGGTCGATCGGGGCAATCGAGACGCAGGAATCGCCGCCGTGCGGGCCGCGGCGGAAGTTATGCAACAAGGGATTCACATGACAATTTTTGTCGAAGGCCACCGCTCTTATGACGGCAAACTGCTGCCTTTCAAGAAAGGCCCGTTCTATTTGGCCGAAGAGTGCAAAGCGCCAGTTGTCCCGGTGACGATTTCGGGCACGCATTCCGTAATGCCTAAAGGCAGGTTTGCCATGAGATCGGGAGTCGTGACGATAATTGTTCATCAGGCGATCGAGCCTGGGGATTTCGGCACGCGTGACGAGTTGATGGAGAAAGTGCGAGCGACGATTGAGAGCGGATTACCCGAAGAATATCGGAGCTAATTCTCTTTGGATACTCACGCGATCGGGTGCCCCATTCGTGTCTCGCGGTTTTCTGGCCAGACATGGCGGGATTTTGACTTAAACAGCCGAACCGCTCTGAGCTCTCAATGTGGTCAGGCGGCGTCTTCGGCGTGCTGGCCGCAAACGGCAAACACGCCTTCGAAATTCACGAAGAAGCATTCGACTTCGGTGGTGGGAAATCTTTCTTTGATGAGTTCGCCGGCGCGCTTTAACTCCGTTTTGTGGTGCGCCGACTCGCGCTCGCGATGCCCATCAAATGCGGCAAGTCCTCCGTATGTGGCACAGTCGGAGTGGCTCATCAGATATACGCGCGGGCTCTTGTGCAGCAAGATCGACATACGTACCTGCTCGAGGATAAAGTCGCGCTCGAAATCATTCCGCGGAGACGCTAGCGTCTTTGCGCCCCCCGCGACAATCACCATGTCAGGCCGCAGAATACCTTGCTTCTTTAGAAACTTCTGCACTGTGTGCCGGATCCGCTCGTCAAAGCAGCAGAGCACAGCGGCATCGGCGATGTATGGATCGGAAGCGGAGTCGAAGTGGAAGACTTTGCGCACGATGCTTTGCAAGCCACGTTCAGGATAGCAAATGTATTGTCCCTTAAAAAACGCCTGTCATCCTGAGCGGAGTTGAAGGACCTATGTACCTGTGTTAGTTCGCTTACGGCGTTGAAGGTTCTAGCAGTGCGCGCCTTATGGTCAAACTCCTCGATGCTTCTGCGCAGGATAGCATCACTGCAGAGTCCTTCGACTGCGTGAATTCATCCGGTCAGCGGGGATGAATTCATTTCCCTCAGGATGACGGCGAAGGGTACAGCTACGCCCGCTTCGCCTTCATCTCCGCCAGCAGCTGCTCGATCCGATCTTCCTTCTCAATCGCGGTCAGCCGGTCTTCCACGTCATCGGTGCCAAGTTCGGATTTCGCCTGACTCACGGCTTCGTTGTGGGCAACTTTGCGCTTCATGCGATCGAAAGCTGCGCTCTTTGAGCCGTCGCCAATGGCGGTGCGAGCATCATGCGCTTTGCCGACAGCTCGTGCCCGGCGATGCTGCGCGATCAGCAGATCGGCTTTCGCCTGAGCTTCGGTGAGCTTCTGCTCCAGCTGGCGTAACGCGCTCTTGAGATTTTCGACCTGCGCCTTCTGATCGCCGACTTGTTGCGTAAAGTTCGCCGTCAGTTCGCGATAACTTTCCACGCGATGCAGCGCCGCACGTGCCAGATCGTCCTCTTTCTTGCCGACCGCGAGCTCGGCCTTGCGCGTCCATTCGCCGACTTTCTCCTCGTTTTCCTTCTGCCTCTTCTCGAGCAGATGCTGGTCGGCGATAGCAATAGCCACCTGCGTCTTTACCTGCAAGAGTTGATTCTGCATATCGAGGATGACCTGCTTGATCATCTTTTCGGGATCTTCAGCCTTATCGACCAGGTCGTTTAGGTTTGCGCGAATTAAAGTTGCAACACGTTCCAGTAGTGCCATGATGAACTCCTTTCGTAGCTGTCAGCCATCAGCCGTCAGCGTTCAGTAAAAAACCCGGGGTGCCCCACTTTTCCCTGGTTTTGGGAAAAGTGGAAGTCATCCTTTGTTCCTGCTTTCTTTGACATCGCAGCGCCAATTGCGACACCGATAGCGACGCCGATCGCCAGCCACGCGCCACTGTGACCGAGTATGACGTCAATCGCGATGCCGATTCCCGCGCCCAGCGCGATTCCTAAACCGATTTGCATCGATGGTCTTTTCATCGTTATTCCTCATTCGGATTGCCCCACCCTTGTCGCGTCCTTTGCGACAGGGTGGGTGTAATTTCACCTACTTGCCGCCGCGTTTGCCGGCGGAAGCACATCCGGCTTCGGTGCTTTGTCGCCAATCGGGCGGACTTTGCCGAGCAATTCGGTCATGGTCATGCCTGATAATGACTCGAACAGCGCAGGGACTTGCGCCGCCATCTTGGCGAAGTCGCCGGTGATCTTGTTCATTCCGGTGGCATCGCCGTTACCGGTTGAGACCACTGTGATTTTGTCGACGTTGGCCAGAGGAGCCGACATTGCTCTGACCACCTCCGGCAAGCTCGTGAGCAGTTTGTCTACAACCGCGGCTTGGTTGTACTCCTGATAGGCCTCAGCTTTCACGTTCATGGCTTTGGCTTCCGCTTCCCCTTTCTTGAAAATGATTTCCGCTTCCGCTTCACCTTGCTGGCGAATAGATGCCGCGTGACCTTCGGCTTCCGCCATTAGGCGCTGCTTTTCGGCAGCCGCAAGTGTTTCGATCCGCTGGCGCTCAACCTCGGCCTGCTTGAGCACGGTCGCAATCAGTTCGTTCTGACGCCGCGCAATTTCTGCTTCCTGCACTTTGACCTGTTGCTCTTTCTCGATCTGCTGCACCTTTACCTGCTCAGCGATGACCTGCTGCTGCATGATGTTGGTTTGAATGTCGTAAGCCTTGTCTGCCTGGGCTTGCTGCCGTTTTGTGACTTCCTGATATTGCGCGCGCTTTACTTCAAGGTCTCGCTGCGCCTCTGCCTGTTTTGCCAATGACAAAGTTTCCGCCAGCACGCGCTCCTGATCGGCTTGCGCTTTCGCGACCGCCGCTTCGCGTGTCGCGAGCGCGCGTTTGATCGCCGTATCGCGCTCGGCTTCGGCGTTGGCAACATCGGCATCGCGCTTGATCCGTGCCACATCGGGCTTGCCCATGTTCAGGATGTACTCGTTCTTGTCGCGCACTTCCTTGATCGTGAACGAGATCACTTCGAGTCCCATCTTGTTCATGTCATCGGCGCAAGTTGAACGCATCCGCTCGGATACCATCTCCGGCTGCTTCACGATCTCTTCGACCGTGAGCTGGCCGATGATTCCGCGAAGATGGCCTTCCATGACCAACCGGATAAGGCCTTCGCGTTCTGCCGAAGTTTTTGTCAGGAATTGCTCGGAAGCGGTCAGAATCGACTCTTTGTCCGACTTAACTTTGATCTGCGCAACAGCTTCAACCGTGACCGCTACACCTTGTTTCGTGTAGAGGTCCTGCTGCGGCGCTACATCAAATGACATCAGTTCGAGCGAAATGGCACGGCAGATCTGCACCATGGGGAAAACAACTTTGCCATGCCCAACGACCACGTGCGTGCCGCCAAATCCATAAACAATCAGCGCTTCATGCGGCCCGGCTTTCTTGTAAAGGCTCGCCAGCCAGCTCATCAGCAGCATGACTGCGAGCACAGCCAGTGCAATGACGACCCAAATTTCTGTTCCTATGCCCAGCAACATACGCCTCCTCGAAAAACTTTTTAACCACTAACGACGCCCTTCGACTGCGCTCAGCGCAAGCTCCGTGCAGCCGAAGAAAATTCAAAAGCTTCGTGCACCTTCATGTGCTTTGTGGTGCGTAATCAAATCGAGATCATGAATGACTTTTCCCGGCGCCTCATGTCCCAGAAAAACTTCTCCCTCGGTTGTTTTTATACGCACACCTGTTTTGCACCACACATATGCGCGCTGGTTGCCAACACCACGAATTCCGTAACCGCCCAGTCCGCTCCACTGATCGACCGCATAACTCTGGATCTCACTCACTGGGATTGAACGCAAACGAAAGCCCAGCGTGCGGATTTCCAGGCCCGATGCACTAAACCGGTAGTGAAAACCGTCCCACGCCATTGCCGCGCATCCAGTCAGGGCGAGAGCCGCGGTGGAAAGAGTCAACTTGAGTCCGATGGTGGGGACGCTAACGGCTACCGCGACCATCACCGCCGCCGGGATCAGGCAAATAACAGCTATTCCTTGCGAGGCGTGTGTCTCTTGAGAGATGAGCGATGAATCCGGTAGCCCCGATCCCCTTTTGCCACTGAGAAAAATTCCTATGAACACGATGATTGCGATCAATACGACGGCGGCAACTCCCCCAAGCGGAATAGAAGATTGCGACACGTTGTATTCCAGGACCGAGTCCGAGATATAAGTCACTACACCCACGATCACGTAAAACACCGCCATCATCGCCCACGCAGTTAGATCGAGATGAACAGTGCGCCGGCTGGTGTACAGCAAAATGACGGTAAATACGGTCAACACAATGGCGAGTAGCACTAAGCTGAAAGTGAGCGACTGCTGTGGAGTCATCCACCCATTCGGCTGCCCATTTGCGCCGAAGTGCGTAGCCATATGCGCGGGCAGGCGGTCCCAGGCGCTCCAGTATCTACAGGCAGTGAGCGGAAGGGCCAGCCACATCGCACCAATCAGCGCGTTGAAACCGCCGCGAGCATTCGAGCTTTGCGTCAGTTCACTCATTGCAGCCTCGTTTCTTGCCTGCCTTCAGTGCCTTGGCTTTCTATTTCCTCGCCCGCCAATTCCGACCATGGCCGCACATACGCAATGCCGCCCTCATATCGCGTGACCACCACCTCCGTTGACTTCGGAATCGCCGAGTCTGTTTCCGACCGAGCAGCACACACGCGCCGCGTTCCGGCTTGCGAATAGACCAACTCTCCCGTTCCGCCCTCGCGGATGCGGACAGAGAGTTTTCCCAAGACCCCGACCATCTCAAAATCCGCTGCGTCCAGGCATTCGTCTGGGGAAGTCAGCACCCGGGACAGGAACAGATAAATAATTGCTGCGCCGCCGAGACCCGCAACAACCGAAACGATGAGCGCTGTAAAAAACCACATGGTGGAGTGGCGCGCCAACAGGAACCCGGTTCCACCGAACCACGCGAGAAACGCCGTGAGAGTAATCAGATTAAATGGTGAAATTTGCGAGCCATGCACGCGTGCGGTCCCGACGGGAGCATGCGCGTGAACTCCAGCACCGTGACTATGGAGGCTTGGTACGTGAGCGTGCGGAAAATGGAGCCGCGCCCCTCCAAATGCAAAAATGAGCACGCTCAAAAAGAACCCGATGACGAAACAGACGAGATAAAAGTCCGCCCAGGTCATAGCCGTACTCCTTTTCTCGCGTTCGAACTCGCTTCCGCCTGGGGGTGCAGCGCCTCAAGCAACCGGTCGGCAAGCCCCGGCGTATCTAAAATCGCACCCAGCAGCAGAAAGCATTTACGCGTGTCTTTTTCGCGCGCCAGCTTAATCAGAATGTTGCTGAGCTCGGCATCTCCCGCAAACCTCTCGGAAGCATGCAAAAGCCAAACGTCAATGCGGCCTTCGGTCGTGCGCAGATCGGAGGTCAACTCAGTGTGATAGCCCTCGGGATCATCAACCAGAAACCCCGGATGAACTTTAAAAAACTTCGCCAGAAGAGACCGCGTTGATTGCGTCATGTGGCGCCGCGATCCGTTCTCGATCTGCGAAATGTATGACTGGCTGATGCTCTTGCCCAATTCCTGGCGGACGCCGTTTGCCAGCTCCTGCTGGGTCAGCGGGCGGTTCAGTCCGCGGAGTAATCCTTCAACCTCTCTCAGGTAGCGGATTTTCTCGGCCAGTTTCATGGCTATTTGTGATATTTATATTGCAATTTGCAAATTACTGTCAAGCACTGAATTGTCCTTGTTTTGAGTGACTTGAGAAGCTTGCTGACACCGAAGATAGGAACTTTAGCCGGGGAATAACCGAAAATTATCGGAAACTCTTAGGCAAATCCTACGAGTAGCGGACCCACCAAACAGTTGAATGGAAGCGCAAAAGGTTGACCTTTACGCGCGTATTTCACAGTACAACCTGTTGCAGGTAAATTAGCTACTAAGTGCGTTCTGTCGAAGAATCTAGGAGGCTCTTGTGCGCCCATTAAGAACGTTTACGGCATTGATCTTGCTGCTCAGCACTTATGCATTGGCGGATCAGGTTTCGCTCAAGAATGGCGACCGGATGACCGGCACGATTACGAAATCCGATGGCAAGACACTGGTCCTCCATACTGCCGATGCGGGCGATGTCACGATTAACTGGCGCGCAGTGGCGGCCGTCAAAAGCGATGAGCCGCTGCATGTTGATTTAGCGAACGGGAAAACGGCGGTTGGGGAGGTTGCGACCACAGATGACAAGCTTGAGGTTTCGACCAGTTCGGGCGCGGTTTCTGCGCCTTTGGCTGACGTAAAAGGTCTACAGCAGCAGACAGATTATGAAAAGCTCGAACGTCCTTCTCTTTGGCAGCAATGGAAGGGCGGGGTGAACGCCGGATTTTCTCTGACCGGCGGGAACAGTCAGACGACGAATCTTGCACTGGGATTTCTGGCCGATCGCCAAACCTTGCGCGACAAGCTGAGCGCTTACGCAAGCTCGGTTTACGCGACCAGCAAAATCACGGTCACAACTCCTATCCTACCGCCGACCACTGCTACGACTACGACAGCCAATACTGAAGCTGGGGGCGCACGCTACGATCGTGATTTCGACGCGAAGTTGTTTGGGTTTGGCTCGGCAGATTTCTTTGCCGACGCGCTGCAGTCCTTGAATCTACGGTCGGTATTCAGCGGCGGTGTTGGCGAGCATGCGATCAAAAATGAAAACACGACGCTCGATTTCCTCGCGGGTCTCAACTACACGCACGAATCATATGTAACCCTCAGCCGGAACCTTATTGCGCTCACGCTTGGTGAAGAACTCATGCACAAGCTCGGCAAGAGCACCATCGTGAATGAGAAGCTATATTTCTTTCCCGACCTGAGCAGCCCCGGCGATTTTCGCGGGACCTTCGATCTCGCTACGGTCACTAAGATCGCCAAACGCTTCGGCTGGCAGAATTCCTTCTCTGACGTTTATGTGACCAATCCGCCCCTGGGCAAAAGGCAGAACGACGTGATTTTGACCACCGGGCTAAATGTCGCGTTTGGGGAATAAATATCAGGCCTGAGAACGCGATTCTCCGGCCAGTGTTTCAAAATCTGATCCTTCCTTCTAATTCCATTACGCGGCCGGCAGTTGCGGTCAGCGCTTGCCCGAACAGCGGATTGTTGATGATTGTGTTCGCATCGCCGAAGTTGAAGGGCGAGAGGTTTGTAATGTTGAACACATTGAAAGCGTTCGCACGCGCTTCGAATGTCACGCGCTCGGTTACGCGGAAGTTCTTGCCTAATGTCAGATCCACGGAATGAAATCCCGGTCCGCGAAAGCTATTGCGACCTACGGCAGGAAACCCAGGGTTCAGGTTGTAGTAGGCTGCGCCGCCACCGGGAAAATTCTTCCCTGGAATCGTCAACGCCGAAAACGAGTTGCTATATACCGGCGCTTTCAGCACAGCACTTGGACGATATGGACTGAGGCACTGGCTTGCCACCTGCAAGCAAGTTTGCGTTGTCATCGGGGTCCACGGCAGGCCCGTATTCGCCGTGAAAATTCCACTGATTTCCCACCCCCCAATCGCTTCTTCAATCAGTCCAGAATGTTTGCCGAAGTTCGGCGTCTGATACGTGATCGCGAGATTCGCGTAGTTGGTTGTGTCGAAATCCGAAGGGCCGTACTCGGTTTTCAGATCACGCGGATAGGTTTGGTTGGTCACGAATCCGGGGCCCGCATATGACAACTCATCCATACTCTTGCTCCAGCGATAATTGAAGGCAAACTGCCAGTTGGCCACATTGCGTTTCAAGTTGACCAATAGCGCGTTGAAGTTGCCGTTGATATCAGGAGTGGGGAAAAAAGCAGCCGATACCGCGGGATTCACCTGGCTGTAGATATAGTTTTGGTTCAAAAGCCGAATCTCTTTGCGAGTCTCGCTCCCCTGATAGCCGATCGAGAAGACCAGGCGTGCAGGCAATTCTTGTTGAACATCAAGCGAGTACAAGAAGACGTAAGGATTGGGAGAATTCTGCGGAGCGCCGTAGATTTCAACCGATCCAAAGCTTGCTCCAGATACCGGAAGGTTATTCGGCCCGAGCGGCATCAAAGTCGTCACATTAGGGCTGACTGGATACCCGTAAATAGAGTTTGTGCTCGTTCCTAACACAATGAGGTTGTTATCGTACGGCGTCCCGAACTCGGTGCTGGCGGTTCCGCAACACAAACCGAAATTGATATCGCCGCCAGGAGGATCTTCGCGGGAGGGAGTGTAAAGCGCGTCGTACACGCGATCGTAGGCAATGCCAAAGCCTCCGCGCACGACGGTTTTGCCGTTCAGCATTCCTGGACTCCAGGCGAATCCGAGGCGCGGCGCGAAATTGTTCTTGTCAGGACGATGGTTCTGGGCCGCATGTGCCGCGAACGCGTTCAGGAGTCCGGCATTGAGATCTGAGCCGACAAATAAGTTCGAAAGCTGGCCGTGCGCCTCACTCATCGGGCTGAAGTATTCGTACCGGAAGCCAAGGTTCAGTGTGAGGTTCGGCCGCAACTTGAAATCATCCTGGAAAAACAGTGCTTCATCCGAAGTGCGGTAATAGCGTTGGGTAATCGCCAGTCCACCTGTATTCGGGTTGATGTGAATACCTTCGAATATGGGGGTATCATTCGCCAGGTTCCACGGTCCCGCGAATGCATAAGCCGGACGATCGCCGCCAGCCAAGTTGTCGTTGTTCTGCTCGCGAGTAAACTCTCCACCGAACTTGATCGCATGTCGTCCAAATACTTTGTTCACGGTGTCACGGATTTCGAACGTGTTTTCTGCAAAATCTGCCGGAGTACCTGGACTCGAAGTAGTCGTCACATTGATGTTCGCAACTCCGCCGGGGAGGTTCTGCACGTAAACGTACGGTATTCCCCAATTTATTCCCGAATTTCCGCTGAGCTGGTTGTAGGCCCAGCGAGTTACGTTCCCGCGCAGATCATTCAGCCAGGTGGGGGAAATCGTCCAGATCCACGCCAGCGTGCTCGCGCCATTTTCCGGATAGTAATGGAAGTCGTAAGCCGGCGCGGTCGTCGTTGGGTTCGTAGTTTGGTTTCCTTTGCTGAGAAGCCCCGACCACATGAATTGATGCGCGCCAATGCTGTAATCGACCCGGCCATTGAACTGGTTCGGAATGCTTATTGTCGGGTTCCTGGTAATGACATATTCAAGGTCGGGAACTCCGTCGAGGCCGCCACCCGCAAAGGCTGAAGAACTGCCGCTGAACATGGGAACATAGGTGCCATCGGTTTGGTAAGGAGAGCCAATGTCCAAACCATTTCCTACCACTTGGCAAGGCCAGCTTGCCGCAGCAAATTGTGCGCACGTTGGCGTGAGCTGTGAATAAATACGCGGAAGAGAATTCGGTATGGTCAATATTGTGTTTACAAACGTGCCGGGGCGCGCAGTTGCGACAGTTTGGTTGAATTGTGGTGTGAAGATATAGGTGGGACTCGAATAACCGACGCTGTTGCTGTGCAGTCCCTGATAGGACGCAAAAAAGAAAAGATGGTTTTTTAGGATCGGTCCACCAACGCTGCCTCCGTATTCCCTCCATTTATTAGTGACTTTCGTCGGCTTGCCATTGAGACTGACTGGCCCGGACCAACCGCTGTAGGCGTTTAGACCAGGATCCTGGTACAAAAATTCTGCTCCCCCGTGAAAATCGTTCGTGCCACTCCGGGTAATCACTTGAACAGTGGTCCCTGAGTTGCGCCCAATATCTGCTGAGTACTCACTGGAACTGATCTTCATCTCCTGCACGGCATCTTGATTCGGAGTCACTACCGCCGCACCTCCCCATGTTTGGCTATTTACGCTGACTCCGTCGATCCAATAGCTATTGGACGAAAGCCGCTGTCCATTTGCCACGACGGGCATTTGATTTTCGGTTTGGAAGATTGCAAGATTGCTGCCGGCAGGGCCTGTCGTGTTTGGAAAACCCATCGAGTTTCCGTTCGCTGTTCGTCCACCAGTGCCGAACACTCCAGGAGCTAGGCGAAGCAACTCATAAGGATCGCTGCCGAATTGCGGAAGATTTTGCACCTCCTGCGCGCTGATCGTGTCGTTCACGCTTGCGGTTTCTGTTTGTAGTGCTCCTTCGCTTGCCGTCACCGTGATGCTCTCTTGTGACGGGCCGGGCTGGAGGGAGATATTCAAGCCGCGCACGGCCTCTGCGGCAACAATCACGTCAGGCGTGGTTTGCGTTTTGAACGTCGCTGCTTCTGCGGCCACGGTGTACTTGGCGGGTGGCAATCCTGTGATGCTGTAAAACCCCGAAGCATTGGTTACGGTATCCCGGCTTACTCCAGTTGCCTGGTTCGTCACGGTGACCTTTGCGTTGGGAATTTCTGCGCCGCTTTGATCGGTTACCACACCTTGCAGGCTCGATCCATACTGAGCCTGAGCGACGTTCAGAGAAAGCAACAAAGAAGAGAACACGGCAAGCGCAAACACTGCGAGATTCCGTCGCATGATAACGGCTCCTTACGATCAAACTAGCCCGCGACGGAAGATTTGTAGCTGACTCGAATCGAAGTCGGATCAGCGGAAGGTTGCAATGAAAGCAAAAGGTGCTTATAGCACCTGCGAATAATCACAGTCAACCCTTCGCCGAATAACCGTTGCGATTCACAGGCGCGGGAACACAGCGAAGATGCTGGTTCTGCGCTGGTGGTTGTTTTTAATTCCGGAGAGCCTCTAGGTAGTTGCGTGCAGCCACTTGTATCCCGGCTTTAACGTACAACGATAAACGCGGGTCTGGTCGGAATTGGCGCGCGCCTCGCAGTCGGCCCAACTTAAAATGAGAGCCGGGCCTAAGGGAAACACGATGCTTTCTCCATTCAGCTCCGCCTGCAGGCTTACGCCCTCGGCCGCTGGAGGCAGTGTGAAATTCAGCGCGTCTCCGAAGACTACGGGATAAGAATTCCGCACTAAGTCGCTGATCATCGGATGCGCAACTTCCGCCTCCACCAGAAATGTCGCGGTGTCCGACCACACCGTCGCCGTTACATTTACTGTCTGTCCGGTTTGCGCCAGATCCGACGGCTCAATGCGAGTGAATGGACAGGGGCCGGCAATACACGAAGCGCGAAAATTGCGCAGCTCATTTCCTGCGCCGGCGTCGACCGTAATCGTTTGGACAGAAGCCTTCCACTTTCCATTCGGCGAACACGGAGGCCGTTCGCTGCACGGCTCGTCGCCTTTATTTTTCACTTCAAACGAGCGCACCAGCGGCCCAACATTCACAACCGTCGCAGTCTTCATCGAGTACCGGACCATGACATTATTTGAAATCGTTTGCGTCGCGAGGCTTCGTTCAAGCAATCTTTCAGGATGTATGGGTGCCATTTGCGCGACATAGATTTCGCTCGGAATCGTGATGTCCATGTCGAGCGGCTCATAGTCCATATTGCGAAAGCGAAGCGTGACGATGCGCTTGCGAAAAGTTCGCTTCGCCAGAGAAATGGCAAACGAGCCGGATGCATCCGAGTTCGTTCGCACAGCAGAGATGCCATCCGTAGCAGTCACTTCCACGTCCGCGATCGGCAGCCGTTTGCGCGGGTCCGTATTCGCCGTGATGACAGCACCGCGGATCGTGATCATGCGGTTCCTTGCGTAGCGCACCCACCACGCGGCTACAGCCCCCGCCAGCAACAGAATTAAGATGATTGCTATGGGTGTTCTTCTACGAGGCATTCTTTACCCTAAGCGCAGCTCGTAAATATCATCGCGCGATCCCGCCTCGAAGTGTAGACCATTTAAATCCATTGTGGAGCTTTGCCGCGGACTAAGATCGTTTAACATCGTTCGGTGCGAGATCGGAGTTCTTTTTCACGGCGCGATCTTCTTAGAATCGGCGGAGCTGCGTTCCTGACGCCGCTTAGCTGTGTGTTACCTGCGTCCTCTCAGTCCACAGCGTCTACTTCACCTTTGCGAAAGTCCCCCTTTTCTCCGGATGATGACCAGCTTCTCGAGGAAATGGAGCGCCTCGCTTGCTGCTTCTTTTGGGAGCAGGCAAGTCCCGACACAGGTTTGGTCAAAGATCGCTGCAACGCCCGCAAGGCGAGTACGGACAATTCTCTGGTTGCCAGCATCGCCTCAACAGGTTTTGGGTTGACGGCGCTGTGTATCGGTGAAAAACGTGGGTTCATCTCCCGTTCCGATGCAAAAACACGCGTTTTGAACACCCTGCGATTTTTGCGCGACAAGCTGCCGAACCACCGTGGTTTTTTCTTCCACTACGCGAACATCAATACCGGGGAGAGGGTTTGGGATTCCGAAGTTTCATCCATCGATACGGCAATCCTGCTGTGCGGCATTCTCACCTGCCGCACCCATTTCCGCGATACCGACATCACCCTGCTCGCGCATGCCATCAGCAACCGGATTGAATGGACATGGCTTTCGGAAGATACGTCGCTACTGTCTCATGGGTGGCGGCCCGAAGTCGGCTTTCTTCCTTACCGTTGGGACTATTACAACGAAATGATGATGATGTACCTGCTCGGCATGGGCTCGCCGACTTATCCTTTGCGTCCGGAGGTTTGGGACGCGTGGAAGCGGATTCCATTCGACTACGAAGGTATGCGGTACATCGGCTCTTTTGCGCCATTATTTGTCCATCAGTACTCGCAGGCATGGTTCGATTTTCGCGGCAAGCGGGATAAGTACACCGATTATTTCCAAAACTCTGTTATTGCTACGCAGGTGCACCGTCGCTTCTGTATCGAACTTCGACGGCAGTTCCCGGACTACAGCACTGATTTCTGGGGAATTACCGCATCCGATTCTGTAAACGGTTACGTCGTTTGGGGTGGACCGCCCGCCGTCGGTCCGATCGACGGTACCGTCGCCCCACATGCCGCTGGCGGTTCGTTGCCATTCTTGCCACAAGAAACTATGCAGGTGTTGCGGACAATTCGCCAGCGCTATCCTCAAGCTTGGAGCGTCTACGGATTTGTCGACGCGCTGAATCCGCTGAAGAACTGGTATGACACCGACATCGTCGGTATCGATATTGGAATCACAATGGTGATGGCCGAAAACGCGAGAACGGGATACATCTGGAAAGTATTTATGGAAAATCCCGAAGCGCAGGAAGGGATGAAGAAGGCGGGATTTAAACCGGACAAAAGTTAAAAGACTGGGGCGGAATCGTGACTCAGGCTCCTCCGGTGCGGTTCGTCGAAAGGGTCGGGGAAGCTCCGTTGGCACGTGTACCTGTGGAGCTTCATTATGGATGGCCCATACGCGGGTGGAGTACCTGAAACATAGAGAATGACGAGATCCCACATTTTAGTAGGCCTAATCGTCGTCCTTGCTGTTGTACTGTTTTTCGGCGGGTGGGCCATGATTTATCCGTCTCCAAGCGACCCACAGAATATGAAATACGTTCTCTGGAAAGCAGGTCTCTATAGAGTCGGCCTCGACAGGGCGACAGCTGCGATGGTCGGTGACCGCGACAGAGATCGATTGGTACTGGGCAGAACGAAGGCCCAGCTACGCAATAAATTTGGATATCTTCTGTCGCCTAAAGATGCTTCGCCATACCTGAGGGGGTGCTATCAGAGCTCGCCCTGGAAAAGCAAGGACGTCCTCTTCATTGGGGACAGTTCGTGGATGATTGTCTTCGATGATGATAAAGCTACGAGTCTCCTATTTGTGAAAGGGTGTTAGAGATTGATTCTAGATCTCGGCGAAGGCGCGAAGTTAGTCGGCCGCATGCGAGTGCCTATATCTCGCGCCGATTTCGGCCGAAGCGCGCAGCAGCGCGTCGAGAGATTTCAGTTTCGGCACTTCGGCATCACGCTGTTTCAGCGCCTCGATCACTCGCTCTGTAGGAATATTTCCCACCAGCGCATCTTGCGCGAACGGACATCCGCCGAGGCCGCCAATCGCCGAATCAAATCGCCGGCAGCCGGCGTCGTATGCCGCGAGAATTTTTTCTTCCGCCAGCTCAGGCCGGCTGTGTAGATGAACTCCGATTTCCAGATAGTTATACTTTTCCATCACTGCGGAAACCAGCGTTTTGACTTGCTCGGCGGAGGCGAGTCCGACTGTATCGGCAAGGGAAATCATTTTGATACCGCTCGACTCCAGCATGTCCACTGCGTTCACCACTTCGTCAGAGCTCCACGGATCGTTATGCGGATTGCCGAACGCCATGGAAATGTAGACGACTACGTTTAGCCCGGCGTCGTCGGCTTTGTTCTGGATTTTTTCCAGCTCGTCGAGCGATTCTTCTGGGGTCTGACGTTGATTGTTCCGCAAAAAGGTTGGCGAAACAGAGTACGGGAAACCAAGCGTGCTCGCTGCATTGGTCTTGATCGCGCGCTGAGCGCCTTTTTCGTTCACCACAATAGCAATAATCTCGACGTCGTCCGGCGGGTCCAGTTCCTTGAGCACGGCTTCTGAGTCGGCCATCTGCGGAACGGCATTCGGAGAGACGAATGAGACCGCGTCAATATGCTTGAATCCAGCGCTGATGAGAGCGTTCAGATAATTGACTTTAAGGTCGGCAGGAATTTGCCCCTGCAGACCTTGCCATGCGTCGCGGGGACATTCGATCAGTTTGATAGAGTCAAGCATGGATCAAGGGTATTTTACGCTGGGATTGAATTGATCACGCCCGTTGAGTGCCGCCAAGTTTGGTCAATGCGGCTACAACCTGCGCCGACCAATCGTTCACTTCTTCTTCGCGCAGAGTGCGTTCGAATGACTGAAATTTAGCGCGCAGCAGGATCGAGTATTTTCCGGCAGGAACGGAGCCGCCTCGGAAGATCTCGGCTGGATCAAAACTACGCAGGTCGTCGATGCGTAGCGCATAAATGGCGCCCTCGATTTTGTCAAAGGTGACTTCATCCGCGAACAGGAATGAAAAATCGCGTTCAACCGCAGGAAATTTCGGCAGCGGCTGATATCGGATTTCGCGAAGTTGATGCCGGTAAAGCCGATCGGCGAAGAGTTCTGCAAGAAACACATCCTGCCGCAACTTGCGATTACCGCTCGCTTCAGGAGCGAGAACCCCAAATTGTGCGATCACTTCGCCGTCGATCAGCGCTCTCGCGGATCGGCCTAGAGCGTAGTAAATGGCGATTTGGGAATCGAATATCAGCGACTTGCGCTCGAACTGCTCGAGCAGAGTTTCGATGGCCCCCTTGAATGACCGAAAAATATCAACGTCCGAATCCGATTTGCTCCTGTCCAATACGTCCCCGGCAGGAAGATCGTGCTTTATCGCAGACGCGGTTGCGCCCATGCAGACGCGGCGAAGTTCCGTCGTGCCCGCACCTGAAGCTTGGTAAATATCGCCAATTTCGAACAGGCGAACATTCTCTGTTCCACGATTAAGGTTGTGGGCGAGCATGTTCAACATTCCCGGCACTAGCGAGCTGCGCATCAGCGAAGCTTCTTCGCTAAGCGGATTTTCCAGTTCGATGACCGGAGTCGAGGAGAATGTCTCAGCATCTTGATGCGAGATGAACGTCAGAGACACCGCTTCGTTGTAGCCGAGCGAGAGCAGGGTAGATCGCAACTTTTCTTCTTTTGTTTTATGCGGGGCTTCGATGACTGCTCCCGAAAAGGCCGGCAGCGTGTTCGGAAATTTGTCGTATCCATGAAGACGCGCGACTTCTTCAATGACGTCGATCTCGCGTTCTATGTCGAGACGCCATGTCGGAATAACGACCGAGAATCGCGGTTCGGAACCGGGCTCGGGAACAAGTTCGAAACCGAGGCGCTTGAGAATCGCAATGATTTCGTGGGTTTCGACCTTTGATCCGAGAATGCGATGCACTTGCGAGATGCGCAGAACGACAGGCGCTTGGGCGAGTTCGCGCGCGACCGCGTCGATCTGCGCGCCATCAAGTTCACCGCCACCGGATTCGATAATTCGCCGCGCGACGAGTGAACAAGCGAGGGAAGTAGCGCCATAATCCGCGCCACGTTCGAAACGATGCGAGGCATCCGTGTGGAGTCCATGACGTCTCGATGTTTTGCGGACCGCGCCGGGATCGAACCAGGCGGACTCGATCAAAATGTTCTGTGTTCTATTCGTGATCATCGTATCGAAGCCGCCCATCACTCCAGCAAGAGCGACAGGTTTTTTTGCGTCGGCGATGATCAGGTCATCCGGCGAAAGCTTGCGGTCAATGCCGTCGAGTGTCTTTAGCGTTTCTCCTGCGCACGCCTTTCTCACAACAATCTTCTTGCCTTCCAGCAAATCAAGATCGAAGGCGTGCGTGGGATGTCCCATCTCCCACAGCGTGTAATTCGAAGCGTCGGCAGCATTGTTGATTGCGCGCTGATCAACTAACGCGAGGCGATTCACGATCCTCTCCGGCGACGTTTTGATCTTCACGCCGCGAACTATCTGAGCCGTGTAGCGGGCGCAACCGGAGGCGTCATCGATGTGAATTTCGAAATCGGCGGAGGCGTGCTTTTGGGTGGAGCTGCGCTTCAGCGCAGCATTTTCAGCGTTGATATCGTTCGCGCCTTTAGCCGCTGAGACGTTTCGGTCAACGACGGACGGGAAGGGCACGGCTTCAGCCGTGCCGCTAGCTCCCGACCCATTTCCGGCTTTAGCCGCTGAGGTCCCTAGTGGCTTGAGTTCTACTCCGTACAGCGCCGCTCCTTCACGCGCGACACCATAGTGATTCATCGCATCGGGGCGGTTCGTCCCGATCTCCATCTCGAAGACGGTATTCGGGCCCTCGCCGGAGATCCCCTCGACGCCGATTCCGATGCTCGTCAGGTCTTCTGCGAGTTGGTGCTCGTCGACAGGAGCGTCAACGAAGTCGCGAATCCATTGGGCAGACAGTTTCATTTTTTAATCAGAACAGCAGATTCCTCACCACTGGAGCGGTTCGGAATGTTGGCTATTTTGGTTTTTGCGCAAGACGTGCGACCAACGACGCATGACAGCTTTACCCAAACTGCTCTAAAAATCTCACATCCCCCTGAAAGAACAACTGCAAATCATCCAGCCCGTACTTCAGCATCGCGATGCGGTCAACTCCCATTCCGAATGCGAAGCCGGAAACTTTCTCGGGATCGTAACCGTTGTGCTTCACGAACTCGAACACATTCGGATCGACCATGCCGCAGCCGAGAATCTCAATCCATCCGGTTTGTTTGCACGGACGGCAGGGTGCATTGTCGTCACCGCGTTTTCCGCTTCCACCGCAGATGAAGCACGAGACGAACATCTCCGCGCTCGGTTCAGTAAACGGAAAGAACGAAGGCCGGAAGCTGGTTTTCACGTTAGATCCGAACAGCGCTTTCATCGCGTGATCAAGCGTGCCCTTCAGGTCACCGAAGGTGATGTTCGTATCGACCGCGAGACCCTCGATCTGGTGAAACATCGGCGAGTGGCTGGCGTCCGGCGGATCGTTGCGGTGAACTTTACCCGGCATGACAATTCGCAGCGGCGGCTTCAGCTTCTCCATCGTTCGAATCTGCACGGGCGAAGTGTGGGTGCGCAGCAGCAACTGCTCGCGCCGCGGCTTCGATTCCTGCTTCGCGAGAAAGAGCGTATCCTGCGTGTCGCGCGCCGGATGGTTCGGAGGGAAATTCAGCGCTTCGAAGTTATAGTAGTCGGTTTCGATCACCGGTCCTTCGGCAATTGAGTAGCCGAGACTCTTGAATACGCCAACAATTTCGTTCTGCGTACGGATGATCGGGTGCTCTGCGCCAATCGGCCGGCGAATGCCGGGGAGGGAGATGTCGATGACTCCCTTTAGTCTGTTTCTATCGATCGCATCCAAGACCTCCGCGACTAGTCGATCCTCGGTGGCCTTGACTGTTTGCTCAACTTCAGTTTTAAGATTATTAACGCGCTGTCCGACATCGCGCTTCGCGTCTTTGGGAGCGGCTTTCAGCCAGAGTTCGTTGACTTGAGTCAGAATGCCGTCTTTCCGCGCCAACCAGCGGTCGCGGAATACTTTGAACTGTGCGCCGCCTCCACTCTGAGTGGATTCCTCGTTCAGCGCACAGAGAAGTTCCGCGACAGCCTTATCAAGCGCGCCGGGCGAGAAATCATTCAGTGTGGGAACGGTATAAGCCACGTGATTTTGCTGAACTAGTTGAACGCACTGTCATCCCGAGCGCCGCATGAGCTTCGCTTTGCGAAGCTCATCCAGTCGAGGGACCTGCAGTTGTCCCGGCCACATTGTCATCCCGAACGGCTTTAGCCTGCGGGAACTGCAGTTTCCCGTTCGACTCCTTCCCTTTGGTCAGCCGCTCAGGGCAGGCTCTCGACTACGCCGAATGATTCGCGAAGCGAATCATTCGGCTTCGCTCGGAATGACAGAGTATAAGGGAATCCGACGCCGGCACGCCTTAAGGCGTGCCCTGATACGTGCCCCGTCCATCATGGACTTTGCGAATAGCTGACGGCTGAAAGCTGAAGGCTTGGGGTTACGCGGCCCAGCTCCTTCGGCTTCCTCGCTCCGCTTGGTCGCTCAGGACGGGCTAAGAGCGCCCTTCGCCTGCTCGGCGAGGTTCTTAAACGCGGCAGCGTCGTTCACCGCCAGGTCAGCTAGGATTTTCCGGTCGAGCTCCACGCCCGCCGTCTTCAATCCGTGGATGAACTGGTTATAGCTCAGGCCATTCAGCTTGGCCGCGGCGCCGATGCGCACGATCCACAACGACCGGAAGTGGCGTTTTTTCTGCCGCCGTCCGGCATAGGCGAACTTCAGCCCGCGATCGACAGCCTCTTTGGCTGCCCGGTACAGCTTCGATTTTGTCAGGTAATAACCGCTGGCGCGGTCAAGTATCTTTTTACGTTTAGCGCGGCGTTTGGTCCCGCGCTTTACACGAGGCATGTGTTTCTCCTTTTTATTTCTATCTAGCGGCTGGAGGCAGGATGTGCCTCTTCACTCGCTTTGCGTGTGGGGCGGGCGCCTCGCCCGCCACTCGGACAAGAGTGTCCGACCCACACGGTTTAATATGGAATCATCCTCTTAACTTTTGGCGTATCGGCTTCGCTGACGAGCGTCGCGGTCCCCAAGTGCTTCTTACGCTTTTTCTTTTTCGACGTCAAGATGTGGCGCAAAAAAGCCTTTGAGCGCTTTACTTTTCCCGTCCCGGTTTTCTTAAAGCGCTTGGCTGCGCCTTTGTGTGTTTTTAATTTCGGCATATCGATATCCAGTTTAGCATTCGGCAGTTTTCGAACCAGAACTGCAGGTTCCTCGACTCCGCTCGGAATGACAATTTTGGAAGAGTCGCCGTCGGCACGATTGAAGCCGCGCCCTCCCCGATTCGGCGCTTGCTCACCGCTCGCTTTTTACTGCTGACTACGCTTGGGCCCTCTGCTGCTGCGGCGGTTTTTCGCCCGGCTTCTTCGCATTCGGCGCGATGATTGCGTGCAGCGTGTTGCCTTCCTGCCGCGGACGAAACTCGACGATCCCCTGATCGCCGATATCTTTAATCAGCCGCTCCAGAATCTCACGTCCCAGGCCGGTGCGGGTCATCTCGCGTCCGCGAAAGAAGATCGTCGCCTTGACCTTATCGCCCTCGCCCAGAAATCGCAGCACGTGATTCTTCTTGGTCTCGTAGTCGTGATCGTCCACGTTAATGCGGAACTTCACTTCCTTGACCGTGATCGTCTTCTGGTGCTTCTTGGCTTCCCGCTCTTTTTTCTCCTGCTGGTACAGGAATTTCCCGTAATCCATAATGCGGCAAACCGGAGGCTGCGCTGTCGGGGAAATCTCTACCAGATCTAGGTTACGTTCGCGGGCCATCTTGAGCGCTTCAAACGGTGGCAGGACGCCAATCTGCTGGCCTTCATCGTCAATCACGCGAATTTCGCGCGCGCGAATACGCTCATTTGTGCGGATAAATCTCTTATCGATACAAAACCTCCGTGCGCTTTCTACGGCGTGGGGATAGGAAAGTATAGCATGTGGCATGTAGGTCAGCTCTCGGGAAACTTGCCGAGTCTGAGTTGTTTTTATAGGCTAGCAATTACCGAGAGCGCCAAGCATGAAGGATTGGAGATTCGTCACGATAGCTGTCTTCTGGCTTGCACTTGGGCTGATATTGCTAGTGCGACCCCAACAGAACCAGGAAGCCTCACAACGGTTCGAGAGTGGCAGAACAATTATTCCATTTCCACCCTTGACCGGTGTCCCAGTCTGGGCTGTCAGGCTTTTTGGGATTTTTGCATTGGGTGGCGCAGCGTTATTTTTCTACCTGTTTGTTACTCACTAGTTCGAGGTGCTCGTAACGGACGATTAAGCATCTTGAAGATTCCTCCGCACCAGCGCCTCCACCCTTTGCAGCACCTCATCCTCACTCAGCCCGGTCGAATCAATAACTGTCGCATCCGACGCGGCTATCAGTGGCGAATTGGCCCGCGTTCGATCCCGCCGATCGCGTTCCCGCAACTCGGCCGCCATTGCTTCCGCCGAAGCGCCGCGTAAATGTTGCTGGTAAATGCGACGTTGCTCGCGAATCACTGGATCAGCGTCCAAAAAAACCTTAACGTCCGCGTCGGGGAAGACTTTGGTCCCAATGTCGCGCCCTTCCATCACCACGCCGCCGTTTTTGCCGAGCTCTTGTTGCCGGGCCACCATCCACTCGCGTACCTTTGGATGGACGGAAACTCGCGACGCCGCCTGCGATACGTCCTCCTCTCGCACACGTTGCGTAACATCTCGGCCGTCGAGGATTACGCGGTTCCCACCAAGTGTCGGCTCAATCTTGATTCTTGAATTGTGGGCCAACTGATCGAGCGCAGCCTCATCGTCGAATGAAATGTCGCGTTCGATTGCCTTCAGCGCCAGCGCGCGATACATTGCGCCACTTTCGAGATTTATGTATCCAAGTTTGCGAGCGAGTCGAGAGGCTATAGTGCTTTTTCCGGCCCCGGCGGGGCCGTCAATGGCAATGATAAGTTTGCGCGGGGACGCCTCGGTCATTTCCCGTTTGATTGTACATGGGACATGCGGCAGAGCCGCTGATCGCTCAACTCGGATGTCCCCTCAAATGGCCACTAGGTATCTAAAAGGATAGTCTTGCACTCAACTGTATCTGCCGCCCCGGAGTGGTTGCTTCCGTGATCGTGCCAAATTGCGGCGTGTTGACGAAGCGATCCGGTGTTCCTAGGTTGGTATGGTTCAGGGCGTTAAAGAACTCGCCGCGGAACTGAAACCGCATCCGCTCCGTGACTGCGAAGTCGCGAGCTATAGCAAAATCCAGAGTCTGCATTCCCGGCCCGTAGACGGAATTGCGGCCCACGTCTCCGAATGTGAACGCCTTCGGAGTGGCGAACGCGAGCGGATTGAACCATTCGGTTGCGGTGCGGGTGCCGGCGCCGAATATGGGCTGCCCGGTAAGGTTTGCGCGAATCGGATTTTCGCCGAGAACGGTTCCCGAGTTGGCGGTGTCGCCAAAAACGGAAATCGTGAATGGGAACCCGGTCTGCACCTGATAAACCGTAGAAACCTGCCAATGCTTTGTCATCGCGCTCGTCCAGCGGGAATACTCCCAACCGGGAACGGCATATACCGCGCTCAATGCGAAACGGTCTCGCACGTCGCAGCCGGGCCCTTTCTCCGCTGCGAGGTCGTTGTTGTTCTGCGGAATGGAAGCCTCAAACATTGGCGAGCGGAAATCCGGAGCGTTACTCAGATTTTTTGCCCATGTGAAATTTGCGAGCAAGGTCAACCCGTGCTCATAACGGCGCCGAATGTTCACATAGCCCGCGTCGTACCAGCTCTGGGCGGTATCTTCGAGCAGATTGATCGTGCTTACCGGAAAGCACATCTGGCCGGCCGGGCATCCGCTCGCCGGCGGGACGTAGGTCACGCCAGCCGGCAAAGTTGTATCTGGCACAAATGCGATTTTCGGAAATGGCCGCCGCGGGCCGATGGGGCCGGGTCCGGGAAGCGCGTTGTTGATCAGGTGCGCGCGCTGCAGATGAACGCCGTGGGATCCGAGATAGCCGATTTCAAGCGTGGTGTTCTGCCCGAGGCTCTTCTCGACTGAGGAACTCCATTCCTCAATGTACTGTGACGGAGAATGTGGGTCCATTCCGGTGAAGCTGACCGTCGTCTGCCCGAGCACGGGCTGCCCGAAATTGAGTTGGCTCGCGAAGAGCGACGCTGGCGCCGTGAAGTTGTCGGCCTGTTGGGTCTCCGGGAAAACGTAGGGAACGTTGTGCCGCTGATTGCACCACGTGTTCATATCAACCGGCGTATAGAAAATCCCGAACGCCGTGTGATAGACGAAGCCGTGCGTCAGTGACTGCGAAAGCCCGATTCGTGGAGCAATATTATGCGTGTTGGGATACATGAGGCCTTTGGGATATCCGTTCTGCCCGCCTACGAATGCAGATGGCACTCCGCTGCCGTTAAACGTCAGATTGGTGTTTGTGTAGCTGATGTCAACCAGCGGATCCATAAATTCGTAACGGGCGCCCATTTCGATCGTTGTGCTACGCGTTATGCGGAAGCTGTCCTGCGCAAAGCCGGCGGCGTACCACTGGCGCAATTGCATTTGCGGAATGCCTGCCTGCCGCTGTTTAACGGCTGGCAGTCCTAAAAGAAATGTTGCCAAAGCTGAGCCGGTTCCATCATTGGTTCCGTTATCAGTGGTGTAGCCGTTGGTGAACTGGTAATAGCCCCGGTTCTGGAAAAATCCCCACATTGGCCAAATGTATTTGCTGTAACTCGCGCCGAACTTCAGGCTGTGGCGTCCTTTTTGCCAGCTAAGCGTGTCGCGGCCTTCGGCGAGCGTGTCCCAGGCTTTCATCGGAGTCGCAGAGTAGTTGTCGCCCATGGGCGAATACCCTTGAACGTTGAAAAATGGCGCTCCAAAGGCACCCGCGCCGCCGAACCCGATTCCCTGGATTCCAAGTTGCGTGACGATGTCATTCTTATTGGCGTTCTGCTCATAGCGGTTCATCGCCAGCCGCGAGAAGGTGATAGCAGCCGTGTTGACCAACGTCGGACTGAGAATCTTGTTCCAGGAGATGTTGCCCTGCTGCGAGAAATTGTTATTGAATGAACCAAAGCCTGGCAGCAGCGTACCTTCGCCGCCAGGCGGCATTTCGCCAGGTGTAAAGCCCGTCTCAGCACTCAGCGAATAACGCGCGACCATGCTGTCGCCGTTCGAAAAATTTTGATCTATGCGGACCGTGCCTTGATCATTGACTTGCAGCTCATTGCGAACGTCTTCATAGTTGTTGCAATCAGTGCCGCCGCCAACAATGCCTGGTGTGCCCATGGCAGCCGCGCCGCAGGGCATCATCATGCCGGGCATGACATTCGGGAGTGGAACGTACTGTTGCAGAAATGTCTTGATAGCCGGATTAATGCGCGAGGGGTCGATGACGTTCAGCTGGCCGTTGTATTGGAATTGTTGCCGTCCGTTTGCCGGATCGTAGATATTTACGCCGCTCTGGCTAAAGTCGCCATTGATCTCTGCCTGTGTCGGCACGGTATCGATCATCGTGTCCGCCATTGAATGGCGGAAGCCCTCGTAGTTCACAAAGAAGAATGTCTTGTTGTGAGCAATCGGCCCGCCGAAGGACGCGCCGAAGTTGTTCTGCACCATGTGGTTGTTTCCCATGGATTGAAACGAAGTGGCATCCATGAATCCATTGCGCAGGTATTCGTAAACCGTGCCGTGATAGTGATTGGTGCCGCCGCGAGTCACAATATTGATTTGTCCGCCGCCGGCGCCGCCCATTTCCGCCGAATAGCTGCCGGTCTGGACCTTGAATTCCTGTACCACGTCCGGCGAGGGGCTTAAATTCTGCGTATTGAACGTTGGGTCGGTATTCGTGGTGCCATCCAGCAAGAAGTAATTTCCATTCGGCCGGCTGCCGGCCACGCTTACAGCAGAGCGCTGTCCCGGACGCCAATAGAGCGGGTTCATATTTCCAGTCTGCGCACCATGGCTCACATGCGCGCCGGGAACGGTCAACGCAAGATCAATCAGCATGCGCCCGTTCAGTGGCAGGTTCTCGACCGAGGTCGGTTCAACCACTTCTCCCAATGCGGCCTCGTTGGTGTGGATCACTTCGGGGGCGCCGCTGACCTCAACCGATTCTTTTCTTGATTCCACGCTCAGACGGAGGTCGATCGCGAGTCTCTGCGCAACCTCAAGGCGTACCTTTTGTGACTGCGGAGCGAAACCGGAAACCGAAACGCTCAGAACGTAATCATCGGGAAGCAGTTCGGAAATTTCATAGAGGCCCTGCGAGTTCGTGGATACCCGTCGGACTGCACCCGTACTTGGCGAGGTTAGGACCACTGAAGCGTTGGCCACTGGATGTGACTGGGGATCAGTTACGCTGCCGCTCAGGACTGCGTAGTTGCTCTGAGCGAATGCGGCTGTCGAAAAGAAGAAGAAAATGCCTACCGCACACAGACTCCGAAGCAAAGTGCCTCCCGATGTCGCGAGTGTTTCGCAGGTGAATGTGATCGCGCACTAAAAGTGCGAACCCGGAATTTCAGGAATGTAGTGGGACAGCAGGCGCGAATCAATAATGCAAAAACGCTATGCGAGGCCACGAGATCAAAAATTTACAAATTTCGGGCGATAGTTCCAGATCTGAGCAGCTAGTTCGTGCCCCTTTTGCGCGAACGGCTTCAAGGTTCCTTTCGGCTACTCTCGTCTAGTACAAAACCATTATTGATCTACTTGGGCCTAAGTTATGAAATCTTAATTGCTTAGCGAAGATTTGGACGTTCGTTTGCCAATCGTCGGGCGGCGAAAGGCAAGTGTTACTATTCGAAAACAGCCGACTCGCGCGCGTTAAGGCACGATTTCGAAATATCGAACGAATCCAGTCCAAGCAAGTGCTTATTCCATTCAATCGTGGCAATTCGTAACAACAACTACATTTCTTTTAGGCGAGTCAGTCGAACAGCGATTGCGCTCGCAACAATAGCGTTGCTATTGACGGGATGCTCACGCTCAAAGGTCCCCGCCAAGGACTCGCCTGAATACGCAAATGCCACGCGAACTTTTTATGTTGGTCTGGCGGCCCTACAGGTTGGCGACGATGTGCGCGCCGACTCCGAGCTTGCGAAATTCGTCAAACTGGCGCCGGGAGAACCTGCAGGCTGGGGAAATTGGGGAATGCTGGCCTTGCGCCAGAGAAATTACCAGACAGCCGCCGAACGGCTGAAACACGCGCAAGACCTCGCGCCGAAAAGTGGACACATTAAGTATCTGGAGGGACTGCTCGAAAGTGGTCGTGGCAATTCGACAGCCGCAATCGATGATCTCCGAAGTGCAGTCGAACTCGATCCGCAAAATTTGCGGGCCGCCTATCAGCTCGCCGAGGAAGTGGAGCGGCAAGGCGGCGCGAATAGTGACGCACAGTTTCAGCAGATCATCGAGAACATCCTGAAAGTGCAGTCGAATAATTTGGCTGCTTTAATTGAGCTTGCCCGAATCGAGGCGAAACGCGGCGATCAGAACGATCTGCGATCGACCGTGGCCCAGATTGCCCGGCAATCGACAAATTGGCCGCCAGAGGTGAAGCAGCAATTGACGGCTTTGCAGACTGCGGCGAACGGCTCCGACCCCCGCGCCGCCGCCACGCGAACAGTTTTTCTGAAGAACACGCTAATGCGCGTTCCAGAATATCGGCAGGCGTTGTTTCAAATTAAAGCTCCACCAGGAGAAGAAGCTCAACCGTTCACCCATTTCGTGCGGATGGAATCGCCGACATTCACGACTGCCACGCCGGATACATCAATTTCTTTCGTCGCTGAGCCGGTCATAGAGAAAGGCGGACACTGGAATTGGGTTGGCGCTTTCTCGCTGAGCACAAGAGGATTCCCCGTGGTTGCAGAAGCAGATGGCCGGACGGTGCATCTGGCAACCGGCGCCACCCTTCCTTTTCCCGGAGGCGCTGCCCACATTCCGCCGTCGCCGGAAGGAATTCTTGCCATCGATTTCAATTACGACTTCAAACAGGATTTCGTGCTGGCGGGTGCGGGTGGCATTCGCTTTTTACGCCAAGACACCCCCAACAAATTTACCGATGTGACTGCCGCAACAAAGTTGCCGCGGAATGTGCTCGATGCAAAATATTCTGGCGCCTGGGGCGTAGATATTGAAGCCGACGGTGATCTCGACATCGTGCTCGGGACCGCCGAAGGTCTGCCCACGGTTGTGCGCAACAATGGCGACGGCACCTTTACCCCGATCCATCCGTTCGCAGGAATCTCTGGCGTGCGTGCCCTGCGCTGGGTTGATCTCGACGGCGATGGCAATCCTGATGCCGCAGTCATCGACGGCTCAGGCCATCTGCATGTCTTCATGAACGAACGTCAGGGACAGTTTGCCGAGCGCCAGTTGCCGGTTTTACCGGTAATCAAAGCGATTTCAGTCGCAGATGCGAATGGCGACGGCGTTCTCGATCTGCTCGCGGTCGAATCTGACGGCTCCATCATTCGAATTTCCGCAAAGGGCGACAGCCAGAACTGGGACGTTGCGCAAATTGCAACTGTCCCGAATGCAGCGCAATTTCTCAATGCCGAAGTCAGGCTTTTTGTCGCTGATCTCGACAATAACGGCGCGCTCGATCTTGTCCTTTCACGTACGAGCCCGAGTGGCGACGCGAGTGGCGCTTTAGTCTGGCTCGGCAGCGATGACCACAAGTTCACGCCTCTCGACCATCTAGTCGGACCTCCGGCAGTTCTCGCTGTTGCCGACGTGAACTCCGATGGACTGCTCGACCTCATTGGACTTTCAGCGGCCGGCGAATCTGTTGAGGCAATCAATCACGGAACGAAAAATTATCACTGGCAGCTCGTAAGACCACATGCCGCGCAGGCAGCCGGCGACCAGCGGATCAATCCATTTGGAATCGGCGGAGAGATCGAAGTTCGCGCTGGGTTGCATGTACAGAAGCAGCCAATCACCGGCCCGGAGATTCATTTTGGACTTGGGGAGCAGACCACTGCAGATGTGATTCGAGTCGTTTGGCCGAATGGCAGCGTGCGCGCCGAGTTCGACGCGAAGGCTGATCAACCGGTGGTCACCGAGCAGCGGCTGAAAGGATCGTGCCCGTTCCTCTTTGCTTACAACGGAAAGAGTGTTGAATTCGTGAAGGACGCTGTTCCGTGGAGTTCCGCCATCGGTTTGCGGATCAACACAATCGGCACCGCGCGGGTTGAGGCTACCGAAGAGTGGTACAAGGTTCCTCGCGATCAGCTCGTGCCCCGCGACGGCTACTACGACCTGCGCTTCACCGCCGAACTGTGGGAAACGTATTACTACGACTATTTAAATCTGATGACGGTCGATCATCCTGCTGGTACTGACATTTTTGTCGACGAACGATTTGTAATTCCGCCGGCGAAGCTTGCCATCACAACCGTTGAAACGCCGCATGCGATTGCGCGCGCGATCGACGACAACGGACAGGATGTAACCGACATCCTGCGCAATCTGGATGGCAAATATCTCGACACCTTTGGGCGTGGCCAATATCAAGGCGTTACGCGCGATCATTACGTCGAAATCGACCTTGGCGATGATGTCCCAGCTGACGCGCCGCTGGTTTTGATCGCTCAGGGCTGGATGCACCCGACCGATTCCTCGATCAACGTAGCGCTTGCCCAGGGTCATCACGAGCCGGCAAAAGCATTAAGTTTGGAAGTTCCAGACGGCCACGGCGGATGGACGGTTGCACGACAAAACCTCGGCTTTCCCGCAGGGCGGAAAAAGATTTGCGTGTTCGATTTGACCAATGTCTTCCGCCCCGGTACGCCGCACAAGTTACGCCTGCGAACCAACCTTGAAATCTATTGGGACAAAGTTGAGTGGGCGAAAGTGATCCCGAACGCGCGGTTGAAGGTCACGCCACTTACTCCGGAGTTCGCGGACCTGCACTATCGCGGGTATTCTGTAATTAATCAGGCCAATCCCTCCTCACCAGAGTTGCCAGACTATAACCACCTGGAAGGAAGCAAGCAGCGCTATCGCGACTTGATCGGCTACTACACGCGTTATGGCGACGTGCGCGAACTGTTGGAAAAGGTCGATGACCGTTACGTAATCATGAACTCCGGTGATGAGATGACACTCCGCTTCGCCGAACAGCCACCGGTCGAGCAGGGTTGGGTGCGCGATTACATCATTGCCGGAGATGGCTGGATCAAAGACGGGGACTACAACTCAACGTTTTCGAAGACCGTGTTGCCTTTGCCCTACCATGCGAAGAATTTGTATGTGGATCGCCCCGGTCGACTCGAAGATGAGTGGGTCTACAAGCATCATCCTGAAGATTGGCAAAACTATCAGACGCGCTACATTACGCCACACGTTTTTGAAAATGCTTTACGCACTGGAGTAAAGCCGTGAACGGGCGGCGTGTTGCAAGAATTATTCTCACCGTGCTGCTAATCGGCATGCTCGCCGTTCCGTTCATCTTGCGGCGAATCGCAGCTCATCGCGCAGCGGCTGCTCAGGCCGACGCGCTTCAACGCTACGGCTTCCGGCTACAGGAGGTCTCGCATCAAGCCGGAATCGACTTCGTCCACAAAGGCCCAATGCTCGATCACAAGCTCGACCCCATCATGCCTGAGGTTGCTTCGATGGGGGCGGCGGTTTCGATTGTAGATTTTGACCGTGATGGTTGGCCCGACATTTACGTGACCAATAGCGGTGAGGGAAGCAAGAACGCGCTCTATCACAACAATCACGATGGCACTTTTACCGACGTGGCCGAGCAAATGGGCGTTGCTGATGTGAACCAAGTCGGAACCGGTGTTTCGATGGGCGCGATCTGGGGCGACTACGACAATGACGGTTACGAAGACCTCTTCTTATACAAGTGGGGCAAGCCGGAGCTGTTTCACAACGACCACGGCAAAGGCTTCACGCGAGTAACCGATCAAGCCGGACTCCCGCCGTGGGTGAATGCGAACACCGCGATCTGGTTCGACTACGACGGGGATGGACTTCTCGACCTTTTCATTGGAGGCTACTACTCGGAGAAGGTTGATCTCTGGCATCTGGCAAATACGCGCATGATGCCCGAAAGTTTCGAGTACGCGAAGAACGGCGGACGCAAGTATCTGCTTCGCAATCTCGGTAACGGCAAGTTTGAAGACGTGACTCAACAGGTCGGCATTGATAGCCGCCGCTGGGCATTGGCCGCGGCTGCGGCGGACTTGCGCGGAACAGGCCACCCGGACTTGTTTGTCGCGAACGATTACGGCGTTTCCGAGTTGTACTTCAATGACGGAAAGCACTTTCGCGAAGTTGGTGATCAAGTCGGCGTTGGGTTCGCGCCCAAGAGTGGAATGAATGCGGCATTTGGTGACATCCTGAATCGCGGCGAATACGCCGTTTACGTCAGCAACATTTCTGAAGATGGCGTACTCATCCAAGGGAATAATTTATGGGTTCCGCGCGAGGGAACTTCCGGCGACAATCTTAAATACGACAACCTTGCGCGCGACATGGGTGTCGAACTCGGTGGCTGGAGCTTCGGAGCCCAGTTCGGAGATTTAAATAATGACGGCACATTGGACCTGTTCCTGACCAACGGCTACGTCTCGCTCGACCGCAATCGCGACTACTGGTACGACTTCTCGAAGGTTGCCGGCGGGCACAGCTTGATCATCGAAGACGCCAAGAATTGGCCGGCGATGGATGGCCGCAGCCTGTCCGGCTATCAGCACAAAGATGTTTGGCTGAACGATGGCACCGGGCACTTCGTCGATGTTGCGCAAGCTGTCGGCGTAACTGACACGCACGACGGACGGTCAGTTGCCTTGGCCGATTTGTGGAATCGGGGCGTGCTCGATGTGGTTGTCGCCAATCAGCGCGGGCCGTTGCTGATTTACAAAAACACGGTCACACCCCAGAACAAATGGATCGAGTTCCAACTCGAAGGGACCTCTTCAAATCGAAGCGCGATTGGCGCCGAGGTCACGCTGTTCTGGAATGGTGAAAAGCAGGTACAGGAAGTCGCCGGAGGCAGCGGTTTCTGCGCCGAGAACCAGCGCCGGCTTCACTTCGGGCTCGGCAGGAATCCACAGATCGAAAAAGCTGTGATTCGCTGGCCTTCCGGCAAGGTACAAACTCTCAACCAACTTTCGACCGACCGGCTGTACGCGATTAAAGAGCCAGCATGAGCCAAGCCGCTGCCCCACTGATTCCGCCGCCACCATCGGCCGCTCACAAACGAGCGCTGATCGACAGTCGCTTTGTCGCTCCGCTCTTTATTACGTGTATTCTTCTGGTGGGCCAGCTCACTTTCGGAATCCTGGAAAGTTACCCTAGAACATTGCTGGCGATAGGCACGGCCATCGGCACCGAACTCGTGCTTGGCAGAATTTTTCTCGGTAAGTGGCTGCATCCGGCAAGTTCGTACATTACCGGAATCAGCGTAGGAATTCTCTTGCGCTCTCCGGCGTACTGGCCATACGCGCTGTGCAGCGCGATCTCGATCACTACCAAGTACGTGCTGCGCGTGAAAGATCGCCACGTCTGGAACCCGTCGAACTTCGGCGTCTCGGCCATGTTGTTTCTCGCCCCGGAAACCGTCGCCTCCCTCAGCATTCAATGGGGCAATTATCTTTTGCCCATGGTCGTGATCTGGGTATTAGGTTTTGTGATTGTGTGGCGCGTCAAGCGGCTGCACATTACGGCGACTTACGTGCTCTCATTTTTCGCGTTCGCATTTCTGCGCAGTTGGCTCATCCATGATCCCTGGCAATCGGAAATCGCGCCGATCACCGGGCCAATGTATCAGCTCTTCATCTTTTTCATGATTACCGATCCGAAGACAACGGTGCGCTCGAAGCGCGGTCAGGTTCTGGTTGCATTTCTGATTGCCGTTGTCGAGACGCTGCTGCGGCTTGATCAAGTTGTTTATGCGCCCTTCTATGCGCTATTCATCGTTGGACCGATTGCGCTGATGATTGAAATGTGGCTCAACTCTCGAAAAATCCAGAAAGCTGCGTTGCCCGCGTGAATTTCCGGATCTCAAAAGCTCACATGTCTAATTCACGAATGACTGGGTTGATCTTTGCGGCTCTTTTCTCGCTGTTGCCGATCGGGGGCTGCGCCAAAAGATCGGAGACGAAAACTGCGGCAGCGAAGTCTGGTAGAGCAAAGTTGATGTCAGCTTTCGTGGGGCCTCACGTTGTTCTCGCGGCAGCACCGGAGACGCAGCAGTCAAGGCCATCTGGGCCGGTTCAATTCACAGACGTAACTGCGCAAGCCGGAATTCACTTCACATACACGAGCGGCGCGTTCGGCAAAAAGTTCTTGCCGGAGACCATGGGCCCGGGGGTTTGCGCAATCGACTATGACAACGACGGCTGGCAGGACATTCTGCTGGTCAACTCAACGGACTGGCCGGGGCACCAGACCGGCAAATCCTATCCAGCGCTATATCACAACAATAAAGACGGAACATTTACTGATGTCACTCGCCAGGCTGGACTTGCAATCGAGATGTATGGCCTCGGCTGCACTGTCGGTGACTACGATAACGACGGCTATGACGATATCTACATCTCCGCCGTTGGCAGCGGGCACCTATTTCACAATCTGCACAATGGCAAATTTGCCGACGTGACTGCGAAAGCCGGCGTCGCGAGTCCCGGGTTCGGAGTCAGTGCCGCGTGGGTCGATTACGATAACGATGGCAAGCTCGATCTTTTTGTCGGTCATTACGTTAAGTGGTCGGAGAAGACTGACCAATATTGTTCGCTCACCGGAAAAGGGAAGTCCTATTGCACTCCAGAAGCCTACAAAGGCGAGAGCTCGGAGCTGTTTCACAATCGGGGAAACGGCACCTTTGAGAATGTGACCAAGCGCGCTGGGCTTCTCGACAATTCCAGCAAAGCCCTGGGCATCGCTCTCATCGACTACGACAACGACGGCTGGATGGACCTGCTGGTCACGAATGACACTCAGCCGAACAAGCTTTATCACAACAACCATAACGGAACATTCACCGATGTCGGCGTCGCTGCAGGAATTGCATTCAGCGATGCAGGAACAACTCGCGCCGGTATGGGCGCCGATGTGGCGGATTACGACAACTCGGGTCGGCAGAGTCTGGTTATCGGAAATTTTGCGAATGAAGGCATGGCGCTTTACCACAACGATGGATCGGGATTGTTCACCGACCAGGCTCCGCGCACGGGAATCTCGCGATGGACAATGCAATCGCTGACCTTCGGGGCGTTTTTCTTTGACTACGATCTCGACGGCAAACCGGATATTCTCGCTGTGAACGGCCATGTCGCCGATGACATTAACCAGTTGCAGCCCACCATCAAGTATGCGCAATCGCCGCAGATTTTCCGAAATGAAGGAAATAGCAAATTCGAAGAGGTAACCTCCAAGCTCGGCAGCGCCATTCAGCAGCCAATTGTCGGTCGTGGCGCCGCATATCTTGACTACGATAACGACGGCGACTTAGACCTTGTGCTCATGAACAACCGAGGCACTGCTCGTCTTCTGCGTAATGACAATGGGAACCAGAACGATGTGCTTCGTGTGAAGACCGTCGGCACAAAATCCAACCGCGACGGAATTGGCGCGAAGGTCACAGTAAAAACCAACACCGGCCAGCGCTTGTTCGCGATGGTGAAAAGCGGCTCCAGTTATCTTTCGCAGAGTGAACTGCCTCTCACCTTCGGATTAGGAAACCCGGGAACCGTGAGCTCGATGAACTTAGAAATTGTTTGGCCTAGCGGACATAAGGACTCAGTCGCCGGCATTTCGCCGAATCGGTCGATCACCGTTCAAGAAGGAAAGGGAGTTATTTCGAATAAGCCGATCGTCTTCGCCAAGCCGCGCCGCTGAGCGACACGAACTCACGACAATTTCTCCCTAGTCTTCCACAGCTTTTCACACCGATTGCACCAGAAGGGCTGCAAACATTGCTATAAAAGGTTCCTCTTGAGGCTAATTTCCTATTGCGAAGGCAACCTCTGCTTTCGATAATACGCGTAGTTTTACTTCACAACGTGTATCGATACAGCCGAGAAGACCTGATCCGCATTCTGCGAGTAAGCGCGCGGCAATTGGTCGCGTGGGAAAAGGCTGGACTGCTCGCAGCCAGCGACAGCTACACGTTCTTCGATCTACTTCAGGTGAAAAAGGTCCGCGACTTATGCGCGCGCAACGTGCGTCCCGTTGAAATTCGCGAGTCGCTGACCGCGATGCAGAAGCAGGCGGCAGGAATGGAAAATCCCCTGCTCGAAGCGAGCGCATTCACTTCGGGCCGGCACCGCGTGGCATTTCGCCACGGCGGCAAGCTGCTTGAGCCGATCGCGGGACAATTCATGTTCGATTTTTCTCCGGAAGAAAAAGTAATCGCCAGCGTTCCCGTAACCAAGGGTTCACCGGCATCGGATAAACCCGCCGCCGACGTGGCCGAGCTTTTTGCCCGTGGAGTCGCGCTCGAAGAGGATCCGCGAAATCAGCTGCAGGCGATCGCTGCTTACGAAGGCGTGCTTGAACTCGACTCCGAGCACGCCGCGGCGCACATTAATCTAGGCACGCTTTACTACAATCGACAGGATTACAACGCCGCCGAAGAGCACTATCGCCAGGCGCTGCGCATCGATTCGCGATATGCGCTGGCGCATTTCGATCTGGGCAATGTGCTCGATGAAACCGGGCGAGTCGCCGAAGCAGTGCAGAGTTATTTGACAGCGTTGCAGCTTGCGCCCACCTACGCCGACGCGCACTATAATCTCGCACTCGCATATGACAAAATGCGTGAGCCGCGCAAAGCGTTGAAGCACTGGCAGTCCTACGTCAAGCTTGATGCCACCGGCCCGTGGTCCTCGCATGCGCGCACGCAGATTAAGCGCATTCTGAAGAGCGATCCGCTGAAGCTTGTGGTCGGCGGGAATGCAGCGCAAACCGTCTAGTCCCTATCTCTCTTATTCTCATTTTCCGCGGTGTAGAATTTGCTGATGTCCTAATTCGTCAGTTACAAAAGCTACGCAGAGCAATCGTATGGTTTTCCTTGGTGCTCCTTCGTGCCTTTTGTGGTGAAAGATTTTCTGTTGGCACAGGACCTTACTATGCCAGAAGCCACATTGCAGAGCGTGAACCCGCCAATCACTTCTCTTTCAGACGACGAGATACTGTTTCGCGAAAACGTCCGCCAGTTCGCGGAAGAAAAAGTCCGTCCGCTCGCGAAAGAGATGGACGAGAAGGGTGTCTTCGACAAATCGCTGATCGAACATTTTTTTCAGCTCGGGCTGATGGGAATTGAGATTCCCGAGCAGTACGGCGGCGCAAGCGGGAAGTTTTTCGAGGCAATTCTCGCAGTAGAAGAGCTTTCGCGCACGGATGCATCGGCAGGTGTTGTCGTCGATGTGCAGAACACGCTCGTTAACAATGCACTTTTACGCTGGGGTAATCCGGAGCAGAAGAAACGCTATTTGCCGCGAATGGCAGCGGAAACTGTTGGGGCCTACGCATTGAGCGAGGCGGGATCGGGCTCCGATGCATTTGCCATGCAAACCCGCGCCGAGTTGAAGGGCAGTGATTATGTTCTGAACGGCCGGAAGTTGTGGATCACGAACGGCAAGGAAGCGGGAATTTTTGTTTTGTTTGCAACCATCGATCCTTCGGCGGGATATAAGGGAATTACGGCGTTCATCATTGAGAAGGAATTTCCCGGATTCACCGTCGGGAAGAAAGAAGACAAGCTGGGCATTCGCGCTTCGTCGACTTGCGAACTCATTCTTGAAGACTGCCGCGTACCGAAAGACAACGTACTCGGTGAAGTCGGCAAAGGTTACAAGATCGCAATCGAGACACTGAACGAAGGCCGCATCGGAATCGGCGCGCAAATGCTTGGAGTGGCGAAAGGCGCATGGGAGTACGCCGCCAAGTACGCGCAGGAACGCAAGCAATTCGGCAAAAGCCTTGCGGAATTCCAAGGCATTCAATTTCAAATTGCTCAGATGGCGACCGAGATCGAAGCTGCGCGGCTGATGGTGTATAACGCCGCGCGAATGAAAGACGCGGGTATTTCGTTCGTGAAAGAAGCGGCGATGACGAAGCTATTCTGCTCACAAGTCGCGGATCGCGTAACATCACTCGCGATTGAGATTTACGGCGGCGTCGGCTACACCAAAGATTATCCCGTCGAAAAGTACTGGCGCGACGCCAAAATCGGCAAGATTTACGAAGGCACATCGAACATGCAGTTGTCGACGATTGCGAAATTGGTGCTGGGAAAGTAACCAGTTTTCAGCTGGACATCCTAAGAAATGACTTTGCCCCGACCTTTAACCCTATGGCCGCAGTCTCCACGACGAATGAATCGATAGCCGCAGCCAATATTGGCATTCTCATGGCGACAAATTCAGGATGTTTCAGGGAGCGTCGACCGTCGTCCCGCAACTCGAGGTCAACCACTGAATGGCCAGCGGAGTCCAATTGAATGAAGCGCAGACGCATCCCACCACCACCGCATTTCGGGTCAAAGTTCCCGAGTTCGAATTCTCGGCAATCTGGCGATCCCGAAGGAAACCCTTCGAGTCCCTTTACCAGGTTGGGGATTTGGTCATAGCCCAAGTAGGCTTCAGCTTGCCCGGAAAATCTACCGTTCGAGCATTTAAATAGGTATTCAACTACATCCTGGTCGTACCAAATGAGCTTGAATTCTATTCCTGGATCCACCATTTCGCTTATGAGCTAATCTTTTCCCCCACCGACTTGGCCTGCGTGAACAGCAGCAGATAATCCGGCCCGCCAGCCTTCGAATCCGTTCCCGACATATTGAATCCGCCAAAGGGATGCGCGCCGACAATCGCGCCCGTGCATTTGCGATTGATATATAAATTGCCAACGTGGAAGTCACGCTTGGCAATGTCAATCTTGTCGCGGGAACCGGTATAAATTGCGCCTGTTAATCCAAATTCCGTGTCGTTCGCGATTTGCATCGCATGGTCGAAGTTGCGCGACTTAATCACTACAAGCACCGGGCCGAAAATTTCTTCCTGCTCGAGCTTCGACTTCGGCTGAATGTCGGCAATCACGGTCGGCTGAATGTAGTAGCCTTCGCCCGCATCTTTCGCGCGCTCGCCGCCGGTGATTAACCGTCCTTCTCGTTTCCCGATTTCGATGTAGTTCATGATCGACTTCATCGAACCTTCATTGATCACCGCCCCGATGTTTGTGTTCCCCGTGGGATCCCCAATCGAGAGCCGCTCAACCCGTGCCTTCAACCTTTCCAGAAATTTGTCATAAATCCGTTCGTCGATGATGGCGCGAGAACACGCCGAGCATTTCTGTCCCTGAAATCCAAAAGCCGCAGCAGCAACTCCCTCGACCGCCGAATCGATATCTGCATCCGGTTCGACAATAGTTGCGTCTTTCCCGCCCATTTCAAGAATGGTGCGCTTAATCCAAATCTGACCTGCTGGAACTTCGGCAGCTACACGATTAATTCTCAGGCCCACTTCCCGCGACCCGGTGAATGCAATAAACCGAGTCTTGGGGTGGGCGACAACCGCATCTCCAAAACTCGCGCCTGCACCCGGACAGAAATTAACTACCCCTTCCGGCATTCCAGCTTCTTCCAGAATCTCGACGAACTTTGCCGCGATGGTCGGTGAATCGCTCGAAGGCTTCAGAATTACCGTGTTGCCACAAACGATCGAAGCCAGCGTCATCCCCGCCATAATTGCGCATGGGAAATTCCACGGTGGGATCACCGCACCCACCCCAAGCGGAATATACGAAAACTGATCGTGCTCACCGGGAAGCTGCACGGGCGCTTTCGCTGACGCAAGTCGGCGCGCTTCCTGCGCATAAAATTCACAAAAATCGATAGTCTCGGCTATATCAGCATCGGCTTCCGCCCAGTTCTTGCTGACTTCGAAGACCAGCCAGGCCATCAACTCCAGCTTGCGCTCGCGCATTATTTCGGCCGTTCGCAAGAGCAGCGAAATACGTTCATCCCACGATTTCCGGCTCCAGCTCTCGAATGCCTTTAAAGCTGCCTGCATTGCGGGTTCCACATGCTCTTTCCCGGCCTTCTGATGAACGCCTACAACTTCGGACGGCCGCGACGGATTCAGCGAACGAATCTTCTCCGCTGTCTTCACCCGATGTCCGCCGATGATCAGGTCATACTCACGACCGAGTTGACCGCGCACACGGTCGAGCGCTTCACGCATTTCCCGCGCGACGCCCCACTTCGTAAAGTCAGTTGCAGGTTCATTGCGGAAGGTTTTTGCCTGAGTACGATGATGTGGCCGGACGGGAGCTTCAACGCTTGCCATGATTGCACCTCGAAATAAGCGTAAACCCCTATTTTATACGCGTCGTTATCCCCGTGTTTCCCACCGCGTTTTTCGTGCTTACGTTATATTCAAACACTACCCATGAGAACAGAATCGTCGAAGTTCTAACCGATTCAGGATTCATTATGCGAATCATAATTTTTGGAGCCACGGGAATGCTGGGAAAGGCGCTCATGCGCCAACGTAACGGGGACGAACTCACAGGTCTCGGCAGTGCAGACGCTGACATACGCTCGCCAGAGCAGGTTGCGCGAGCGATTGATGCGACTAAGCCAGAATGGATCGTGCTCTCCGCTGCTTACACGGATGTGGATGGTTGCGAGTCCAATCGCGAGATGGCCGCAGCAGTAAATACTCAAGGGCCCATTAACGTCGCGAATACCGCAAAGCGAATCGGGGCCAAACTTCTCTTCGTCAGCACTGATTATGTTTTTAACGGAAGGAGAAGTTCGCCATATCAGGTCGACGATCCACGCGATCCAATCAATGTTTATGGAAAGACGAAGGCGGATGCAGAAATTGGTATTCTCAAAGTGCTGCCCGAAGCTTGCATCGTGCGTACCTCATGGTTGTTCGGACCTTGGGGGAAATGTTTTCCAGACACAATCCTGAGATTGGCTGCAACCCGCCCTGAACTCGATGTCGTCGACGACCAGCGCGGCTGCCCGACCTACACCTTCGACCTCGCCGAGGCGATCATCAACCTTTGCCACTCGGGCGCAAAAGGCATTGTTCATGTAACCAATGCGGGAGTCTGCTCATGGTATGACTTTGCAACAGAAGTGGTGAGGCAGGCAGGAGCAAAGACCGTTGTTCGGCCCACTACCAGCGACCGATTTGTGCGGCCCGCCGCAAGGCCAAGCTATTCAGTCCTTTCACAGGCAAGCCTTGAGGCACATGGATTACGCATGCGCCACTGGAAAGAAACGCTCGCAGATTATTTGCAGCTGCAAGGCACCGCCTATTCTCGTGTAGAGACGTAGCCTGCTACGACTCGCAAGCGATTTCCCAATCGCGAATGAATTGGTTTGATCGCAAGATGCGGATATTCCAGGTTCGACGAACGCCGTAATCTTGCACCATGAACAGCGTAATAATGGAAGTGGAATCGCAAACCTTGGAAGCACGGCCAGAGCAGTTGAAGTTTACGAACCGCGGCGATCCCCGCTGGCATGCGGTCGTTGCGCGTGACGGGGCAAGCGACGGCAAATTCGTGTTTGCGGTTTCTTCAACCGGGGTGTACTGCAAGCCATCCTGCCCGTCGAAGCGGCCTCGCCGCGAAAACGTGACTTTCTACAGGCGACCACAGGAAGCTGAATCGGCCGGATTCCGCGAGTGTTTGCGTTGCCGCCCGAGGGCGATTCCGGGAAATCCGCGTCAGGGACTAATCAAATCTGTCTGCCGCTACATTGAACAGCACCTCGATGAATCAATCACGCTTTCACACTTGGGCGCCGAGTTCAACCAAAGTCCTTTTCACCTGCAACGAACCTTCAAAGCGGTACTGGGTATTACTCCAAAGGAGTACGCGAACTCCTGCAGGATGCGCGGTTTCCGCCAGAATCTAAAAGCCGGGCATTCCGTTACGCGCGCAATGTACGACGCCGGATACAGTTCGACCAGTCGCCTGTACTCGCGTACTTCGTCCGAGTTGGGCATGGAGCCAGCGAAATACCGAAGAGGCGCCATCGCCGCGACCATCCGCTACGCTTTCAGCGATTCTCCTCTCGGTCGCATGCTACTGGCCGCAACCGACAAAGGAATTTGCAGCATTCAATTCGCCAATTCCGACGAAGAACTCGAACAGGGGCTCAAGCAGGAATTCCCGTTTGCGATCCGCCGACGCGATGACCAAGGCTTGGCTGAGCTCGCCAGAAAAGTCGTAAAAAGAATTTCTGGTGCAGAACCATCCTCATCTCTTCCCCTCGATATTCGAGCCACCGCCTTTCAGCGGCGAGTGTGGTCGTATCTGCAATCGATCGGAGTTGGGGAAACGCGCTCATACTCGCAAGTGGCGAAGGCGATCCGGCAGCCTTCCGCTGTGCGAGCAGTTGCGCGTGCATGTGCAACCAACCCTGTGGCGATTGCTATCCCGTGTCATCGTATTGTGCGCTCTAACGGCGACTTGGGCGGATACCGCTGGGGCATCGAACGAAAGAAAAAATTGCTCGCAATGGAAGCTGCAGGCACTTGAACTCGCAACTCGCAACGATTTAGCCTGTTATTCCGAAATGTTTTAGCCGTGAGGAATTGCCCCGACTAAAATTCTTTCGGACTCGCCTCATCCGCATTTGACAATTCTTTACCCCGCTTGATTCTGCCGCGTGTTTGAATAATCATCAGAGTTTGATGAGATCTCTGAGTACATTTCCACAACGCCTGTCCCGTGCTTGGTTTTCGGTCGCGGTCCTTGTATTATTTGCAACCGCCACCCTCGCGCATGCCGCTTCAACGAAGGTTCTGGGCACGGTAAAGTCGATCAATGGCACGACTGTAGTGCTAACGACCGACGCCGGTTCTCAGGCAACCATAACTCTCACAGATTCCACCCACATTCTTAAAGTTCTGCCGGGGCAGTCGATGAAAGATGCCGCACCGGTTCAGGCGGCGGATATCAAGGTTGGCGACCGCGTTTTGGCCGCGGGCGAGCCGGGCGAAGCGAACTCGACGATTGCTTCCACCGTCGTTGTAATGAAGCAGAGCGATATTGCCGGCAGGCAGCAGCAGGAGCGCGAGGCCTGGCGGCGTGGGGTGGGCGGGATTGTTAAAGAAGTGAACGCACCCGCCGGAACGATCACCGTTGCAAACTCGCTTGCGTCAGGCACAAAGCCAATTTTGATTCACGTTTCCTCTACGACCACCATTCGGCGCTATTCTCCCGATTCAGTGAAGTTTGATGATGCGAAATCCGGTACCCTCGACGAGATCAAGCCGGGCGACCAACTTCGCGCCCGCGGAGAAAAAAGCGCCGATGGCCAGGAATTCACGGCGCAAGCAATCGTCTCAGGTACGTTCAAGCAAATAGCAGGGACGGTTATTTCCTCGGATGCTGCGACCGGGAACCTCACAGTCATGGACCTGATGACGAAAAAGCCTGTGACGCTCAGAGTCACCTCTGATTCGGAAATGCGCAAACTTCCACAATTTGTCGCCCAGCGGCTGGCCATGAGAATCAAGGGAGGTCAGACGCCGGCGGGCGCGAGTGTGAATGCTGCTCCAAACGGTGCTCCTGAAGCGGCACACCCCGGAGGGGGTGGAAGTAGCGGCGGGAATCGTCAGGGGCAAGGTGGCCAGGGTCAAGGGAACCGGCGCGCTGCAGGAGGTTCTGGACCTCCGCCTGGAGGCCCTGCGTCTTTCGGCGCTGGCGCACCTCCCGATTTCCAGCAGATCCTGAGCCGCATGCCGAGCGTTTCTCTGGCGGATCTTCACAAAGGCGATGCCGTCATGCTGGTCTCGACCGAGGGCAGCACGACCTCCCCGCCGACGACGATCACATTACTCGCGGGAGTCGAACCAATTTTGACAGCTGCGCCGAGTGGGGCCGCGGCTGCGACAATTCTTTCACCCTGGAATCTCGGTGCTTCCCCAGGCGGGAATGCTGCGTCTGAATAAAAATCAAAGGAGTGAAGGGAAAACATTGAAAAGTATTTGGGCCATTTTGATCCTAATATCGACCTTTATACCGATGTTGGCGCAAAGCCAAACCGCACGTATCAGCGGCAAAGTCACGGACCCGACCGGCGCAGTAATTCCGCAAGCGACGGTCACCGTAAACGGTCCGGATGGAAAACAAGCCACTGCCACTACCAACCAGGAAGGTTCATTCGACATTAACTCCCTTGCACCTGGCACCTACACCGTTTCGGCCACCGCAAACGGGTTCGCCCCGCTGGAAAAAACCGGAGTTGAACTGAGCGCCGGTCAACGGCAGAGTTTGAATTTATCGCTCGAGGTCGAGGTCCAGCAAGAAAAGGTCGACGTCCAAGCCGAAGGCACGCAGCTCGATGTTGGGGCAGCCTCGAACGCAAACGCGCTGGTAATCAAAGGCAAAGACCTTGAAGCTCTTTCCGACGATCCCGATGAACTGCAAAGTGAACTGCAGGCATTAGCTGGGCCCGCGGCCGGACCCAACGGCGGTCAAATCTATATTGATGGCTTTACGGGAGGCCAGCTTCCGCCGAAGTCGGCGATCCGCGAAATCCGCATTAACCAGGACCCATTCTCAGCCGAATACGACAAGCTCGGCTATGGCCGCATCGAGATCCTCACCAAGCCCGGTTCCGATCATCTTCACGGGCAATTCTTTTTCAATGACACCAACGCCATATTCAACTCGAAGAACCCATACGTCCTGACCAAGCCGGATTACAACTCTGAAATGTTCGACGGAAACCTGGGCGGGCCAATTAACAAGCGAGCTTCATTCTTCCTGGATGCCTCAATTCGGCGGTTCAATGATTTTTCCGCGATCTATGCGATCAATCCTGCCGATATTTCCGGTCCACGCTTGCAGGATTCGATTTCCAATCCTTGGCACCGGACCAGCCTCAGCCCGCGAATCGATTACCAACTTACTGCCAACAACACTCTGACCGCGCGCTACCAGCTTACCCACGAGAGTGAGCAGAATTCGGGACTGGGTTCTTTTTCACTGCCATCCCAAGCCTACAACACCAACGAAACCGAGCACACGCTGCAGCTCAGTGATACTCAGATTTTTGGGCCAAAAATCGTAAATGAGACCCGGTTTCAGTTCCAGCGCGAGACCAACCATCAGCTGCCGCAAGGTTTCGGCCCGGAGGTTGAGGTGCAGGGCGCATTTACTTTCGGCGAAAGCTCCGAAGGACTGATTCGAACTACGCAGGACAATTACGAGCTGCAGAATTACACCTCAATCACCCACGGAAACCACCTCATCAAGTTTGGCGCGCGCCTGCGTGGGATCACTTCTGCTGAATCCACCGATTCTAATTTCAACGGCACATTTGTTTTTTCCCCCGTTTTAAGCGGCGGCAGCATCGCTGTGACTGCTCTTGATGCCTACCAAAGCGCAGCCGCGGGAAATTGCGTTTCCGGACCGGGCTACAATCCGCAATTTTGTCCAACACAGTTTTCCATGGCGGCGGGATCGCCGCAGGTCAGCGTGGGCTGGTTGGATGCAGGCCTCTACGCCGAAGATGAATGGCGCGCCAAACCGAATCTGTCATTCACGTATGGTTTGCGGTTCGAATCCCAGAACAACATTGGCGATCACGCCGATTTTGCGCCGAGACTCGGCTTGGCTTGGGGCCTGGGAAGCAACGGCAAATCTGGACCCAAAACCGTGCTGCGGGCTGGTTTCGGAATTTTCTATGACCGCTTCGGCTATAACTTGGTGCAGCAGGCAGACTTGCTGAATGGAGTTATTCAACAGCGGGTGACCATCACCGATCCGGATTTCTTCAGCGCCAACGGCCATGCGCTGCCTTCGTTCAGCGCGCTGCAAGCCATGGCGACCGCCGCACCCACTATTTACCAGATCGCACCCAACCTGCGCGCGCCGTACACAAGTCAGAGTGCTGTGAGCATTGAGCGCCAGATCACCAAAGCGGCGACTGTCTCTGTGACCTACCTGAACTCGCGCGGCGAACACTCTTTTTATATCGATAACGTGAACGCTCCTGCGCCGTGGCTGAACGGAGGAAGACCGGAGGGGACGCTTGACAATATTTATGAATACAAATCCGGCGGGATTTACCGCGAAAACCAGATCATTGCGAATATGCGCCTCAATGCCGGCCGCCGCCTCTCCCTATTTGGCTTCTATACCTTGAGCTATGCAAAAAGCGACACGAGTTCGGGAGGCGGCGCGGGCGGCTTTTTCTCGAGCGGCACCACGACGATGGCGAGCTTCCTTTCCAACCAGTATGATCCTCTCGCCGACTACGGACGAGCAGCTTTTGACGTGCGCCATCGCGCATTCATAGGCGGCAATATCTCTCTGCCCTATTCTTTTTCGTTGAGTCCATTCGCCATTATCACTTCCGGAGAGCCGTACAACTTGACGACTGGTCAGGACAACAACGGAGACTCTATCTTCAATGATCGTCCGTGGCTCTCGAATTCGGGCGCTGTTGCCTGTTCCTCAAGGGCTGATTTCTCGCTTGAACCCACGAATTTCGGACTGGTTCCGGTCAACGACTGCACAGGCCCGGCGAATGCAACCTTTAATCTACGCTTGAGCAAAACCATCGGCTTCGGGCGTGAAACCAAGGGCGGCTCTGGCGGGGAAGGCGGCTACCACCGTCACGGAGGCGGACTGGGTGGCCGTGGGCTGAGCGGAGGAGGCGGAAATCCGTTCTCCTTCGGAAGCAGCAGCAACCGTCGATACAATCTAACCTTCAGCATTTCTGCCCGCAATCTCTTTAACACTTTCAACCCAGGGCCAGCGGTTGGCAATTTGAGCTCGCCGCTATTCGGGCAATCGATCATGATTGGCGGCGGCCCATTTGGGTCGTCCTCGGCCAACCGCCGAATCGACTTGCAGGTGAGGTTCTCCTTCTAGAAGAGCTCTTAGCCGTCAGCCTTCGGTTCACTTTGAGCAGTGGTAAGCGCCTCTTCTCTTTCGGCAGCCACACATCCGTTTCAATCAATGGCTGATGGCTGAGAGCTGATGGCTATTTGCAGTTAACAGCTTGCGGCGTGGATAACGAAGTCAGTACGCTCTGGTTCGGATAACTATAGGCGCCGCCCAATGCAGTTGATGGCGATTGAAATTGGAACCATTGCAAGAGCGCTTCGTTCTGCGGATGGTACGTCCCGTTTTTGCTTTTAATTGCGATCGTGGAATCGGGCAGGCCTTCAATCACATCTCCAACTTCGAAATCGTCCTGGCAATTTCCGTTCTGCGAGAGCCACCACGGCGTAATGCCATGCACCCCGTCGCTGCCGACGAATGGATCATTCAAGCTCTCCGTAATTTCGTGGCTCAGCGCAGTCACGTCTTCGAATCCGGGCGCAAATAAACCGGGGCTGATCCAGCTTGAATAATTCAGCACGAAGCGCTTTTCGCGAAACCCGTTGCTCGCGTCACCGGGCTCGTAATCGTACGTATGAAAGCCGAGAACACAGCAATCATTTGGATTGTGCTTCAGATAAAGAAAAGTATTCGGAAACAAGAACGTCGCGATGTCCTTCGTCGTGATGTCTCCCGCATGCTCGGCCGCGCCAACTGGAGTCGAAGTGTCATTCACAGTCGGCGGGAACAGACGATTTGAGAACACATCGATATCGACCAGCACAAACGCGCAGCAGGAGCCGTCACCATTGAGCGCGAAATAATACGCGCCTCGCGGAATTGACATTGTCCGGCTCGTCTTAATCGCAGGCTTCAGCAGTGTGTGCCAGTCAGATTGCATTACGTTGTAGAACTGCGCGCGCTGTACCGAATCAGAAAACTGAGTTGGCACTTCGCTGCTCGTGTAGTCGGCGGCCTGGAAGATTGGCGAGTTGAGCGAGGGTTGCACAAATGGGTCGACGGAATAGTGGAGCTTGTGTCCGTTTACCACGCGGACTGATCCGTCATAGTCGAGCAGGTCCAATGACACCGGAATCACGGGAGCATTGAACTCCGTTGTGCCGCCCGCTTCCGGCCTGCCGCCCGCGATCGTGTAAAGCCAGCGACGCTTCTGGTTTCCGGTCGGACCAACGCCATTTGCGCGGAATTCTCCGCTGAAGGTCTTGATCGAATCGATGCCCCGAGACGTTGCCTTCGGTGCACTTGCTCCCTGATGGCCACGCGGCGCGAAGACGGTAAATCCGTGGTGCGCACTCGAGAGGGTGGGCGCGACCTGGTCCCGGCTCTGCGCAATGGCTGTACTTACGCCGAGAGCTCCGACCACCAGGAAAAGAATGATGTTTTTCAACCACTTACAGCCGTGCAACTGTCACCGCCTTACCAACAAATTACTTGGATGCGCAGAGACTTGCAAACTGTTTTGGTAAAACTTTCGTGAATTTCGTGGCGAAAGTAATAGGTAGGGACATCGGCTACGTGCCTACCTTCTTGCTTTATGAGCTGTCATCCCGAGCGGAGTTGATCTCGTCAGAAAACGCCTGTCATCCTGAGCGAAAACGATCAGCGGCTTTGCAGCTGGTCGTTGCAGTCGAAGGACCCCTTGGTCATTTGTGGTTGCACAGGCAATTCTAGGCACTCGACCGCGCCCATTGAGAATTCCCCCTGGAGGGATTCACTACTTCGCTGGCCTCGTTATTGCCCCTTCCGATGCCGATGCAACCAGCGCTGCATACTTTGCGAATACCCCGCTTGCATAGCGCGGCTTACCTACCTTCCACGACGAGATCCTGCGCTGAATTTCCGAATCACTGATCTCCATTTCGAGCACCCGCTGGGTGACGTCAATACGAATCGTGTCGCCTTCGTGAACGGCAGCAATGGGACCGCCGAGCGCCGCTTCAGGAGAGACGTGCCCAATCATAAGCCCGCGAGTTGCACCGCTGAACCGGCCATCCGTAAGCAGCGCAACCGACTCGCCGAGTCCTTCGCCGACGATTGCTGCCGTTACGCTCAGCATCTCCGGCATGCCCGGGCCGCCGCGCGGGCCTTCGTTGCGAATCACGACAACGTCGCCGGGCTTCAAACGCTTACTCATAACGAAGCGCATTGCGTCTTCCTCAGATTCGAATACACGCGCCGGGCCGCGATGGCTCAGCCGCTCATGCCCGCTGATCTTTGCCACGCAGCCCTCAGGCGCAATATTTCCTCGCAGGATTACGAGGCCTCCGGTCGCTTTCAATGGCTTAGCTAAAGGCGCGATCACTTCCTGGTCCGGAGTTTCAACCGCTGCAGCGGCCTCTTCACCGATTGTCTTTCCCGTGACCGTCATCGCGCGCTCGTGCAGCTTCTTCGCGTGAAGCAAACGGTTCGCAAGCAATCCGATTCCACCGGCGCGGTGCATGTCCGCTGCAACAAATCTCCCGAATGGTTTCAGGTCGCACAGCAAAGGAGTGCGCTCGCTGACTTTCTGGAAATCGTCGATGACCAATGGCACGTCGGCTTCACGCGAAATTGCCAGCAGATGCAACACAGAATTCGTCGATCCTCCTGAGGCCGCCACGCCGGCAATCGCATTTTCGAAGGCTTCGCGCGTGAGGATGTCCTTCGCCTTCACTCCGCGCTGCAGTAAATTCAATATCAACTCTCCGCAACGAAAAGCGATGTCGTCTTTTCGTGGGTCGATCGCGGGTACGCTGTTATATCCGATCGGCGAAAGCCCGATCATTTCCATTACCGTCGACATGGTATTCGCAGTGTATTGGCCTCCACACGCCCCAGCGCCTGGACATGCGACATCTTCGAGTTCGTATAAATCCTTGTCGCTCATTCTCCCTGCCGCGTTTGCGCCGATCGCTTCATAAACATCCTGAATGGTGACGTCCTTACCGCGAAAGCTTCCTGCGGCAATTGTTCCCCCATAAAGCACCAATCCCGGAATATCGAGCCGCGCCAGCGCCATAGCAGCTGCAGGGATTGTCTTATCGCACCCGACAACACAAACCACCGCGTCGAACAACTGACCACGGCAGACCAACTCGATAGAATCGGCGATGACTTCCCGGCTAACCAGCGACGCACGCATGCCTTCGGTCCCCATCGTTTCGCCATCGCTGATAGCGATCGTGTTGAACTCCATCGGAGTTCCACCAGCTTTGCGAATACCTTCTTTTACCTTTGCTGAAAGGCGTCGCAAATGGAAGTTGCACGGCATAGTTTCGATCCAGGTGTTTGCGACTCCGATCAGTGGCTTCGCGAGATCTTCGCTGGTAAAGCCGACAGCTTTAAACATGGAGCGAGCGCCGGCGCGGTCTCGTCCTTCAGTGATGGCACGGCTGCGATGTTTTAGATCCATAGAGATAAAAGATTACGACAGAGCTCACGAAAGCGAAAGTCGGCCACCGAGTTAACGGCAAGCGCTGGGAATGAATCAAAAGTGCCGGTGCGCTTATGAGTCGCAACACCGGCCCGTGTACTTTCGAGTCATTCCAGATGTGCGCTGCATAACGAATGAGCAACTCTCGGCGAGAATTTGGGCATCGAACCGTCGCCTCTGAGTCAACACTAAATTAATCGGGCGTTAACCATGAATAGAGTCGCATTAACGAAGCTTGCTGTGACCGTTTCATGTCTGATCCTGAGTAGCTGCAGTGGAACCTCAAACTCTAATCCCGCCAACCCGGTAGATGATTCGCAGGTGCCGCGTTCCTCGATTCAACACCTTATTGTGGTGGTCATGCAGAACAACTCATTCGATCACCTTTTCGGCACATATCCTGGCGCGAATGGCTTAAGTTCTAGTGTCTCTGGCTATCAGCAGGTCGATCAGGCCGGAAATATCGTTTCGCCGCAATTGTTGACGAATTTGGATCCCGCCGATCTGAACCATACGCAATCCTCATATCAGGTCGCCTACGATTCCGGGAAGATGGACAAGTATGCGTGGGAGAACGGCGATGCCTCGATGGGCTATTTCGATAATTCCAGTACGGGCACTGCTGACGACGGGCAGCAGTTTGGTGTGAGCACGTTGTGGAATTACGCGCAGCAATACGCGCTGGCTGACAACTTCTTTGCTTCAGCCATGGCCAGCGAACCGAGCAACATGCTTTACATGATTTCGGCCGGGGTCGGCACTGGAAATGATTCTTTTGGGTATCCCCAACTGGATGGCTGCACCGCGGCTTTGTACCAGCAGAACCAGGGCTCGGGCGCAAATATCACGCCACCGCTAGGTTTTCAGAACGTCGGTGACCAGCTTACTGCGGGGAAGATCTCATGGAGATGGGCTCATGAGGATTTCACCAATGAGCAAAATGGTAGCTGCAAGGACTACGTCCCCCAGGAAAATCCGTTCCAGTATTTTCAGACCACCGCGAACTCCGCGAATCTCACCGACTTTGCGCTTTCAAACTTTACGACCTTGCTTTCTTCCCCCGACCTGCAGTCGGTGACGTGGGTAAATGCCGCTCCGGAACACAGCATGCATCCAGGTGCTGACAACATCGGCAACGGAATTGAATGGCTGGACAACCTTGTTCAGGCGGTGAAGGGATCGAGTGCATGGCCGAGTTCAGCGATTGTGGTGATTTGGGACGAGAGCGGTGGCTGGTACGATCATGTTCCCCCTCCACAGTTCAGCGGGACGCTTGGCTTGGGCGCACGCGTTCCCATGCTGTTGATTTCCCCGTTTGCGAAAACCGGCTACATTTCTCACCAACAAATGGACTTTGTCTCCATTTTGCGCTTCATTCAGTGGAATTGGGCTCTGGGCCAGTTCTCTGACTCAGGCCAGGCCGCCCGTGAAGCACAGAGCGGGGATATTTGCGATCTGCTGACTACGAGCTGCGCCGCGCCGTAAGAATTATCGTAAGTATGGCTCGGACATTCCTATCCGAGTTTCGCCGTGCCAATTACCTCAAGGTTGCCTCGCTCTTGTCTTGCTGATTTTGCGAGACGGCGCGGAAATTTTGACTTGCGGGCATTTCGCAGTTGGTCAGCAGCGAACACGGAGTGAGTGCAGAGAGGAATCGAGGGGAGCCGCCCTGAGCTGCCGTTTGGGAGAAACTTCTACGCCATCGCGGCGGTTGAACGTCCACCTGCGCTAGCGGACGACGGCGGATGAGGGCCAGAGAATCCGGCACCGCCTTCGAGCATCTGCGGTGTTGGGACGCCAACCCGAACGTCGATCACATCGACAATCGCATGCCAGTCACGGCAGAGCTGGCCAATCTGCTTCGCATTCACGTCCAGCAGAATATCCGCGCGATGTGGATTGCCCGAAGCTGAGGCAAGCACGTACGGTATATCGAGTCCTCGCCTGGAAACTGCCGTGAGAATGCGCATCAGTGTGCCTTGCGTATTGCGATAATGAATATGAAATGCGTGCATATGTTTCTCCCTAAACTGCTCGTGGGAACGGGGGTTTGCCGTTCGCACGAGCGAAGCTCGACAACCTTACTCTTCCTCGAACAACATCTCCGAAAGCGCCGCACCTGCTGGCACCATGGGATAAACATTCGCTTCCGGCGCGCAATCAAACACCAGTAGCTCTGGTTCCGGAGAATGCAAAAACTTCTCGAGTACATCTGCCGTTTCCGGCGTCACCGGGTACTCACGCACGACATCTTCGTTTATCCGCACTGCATTGATGCGATACGCCTTTGAAATTTCTACGAAATCCGGGTTGTCACTCAGGTCCGTCTCAGCATAATTCCGCTGATAGAAAAGCTGCTGCCATTGGCGCACCATGCCCAGATATTTGTTGTCGATGATCACCATCTTGATCGGCAGGTTCAGGCGACGAACCGTGGCGAGCTCCTGAATATTCATCTGGAAGCCGCCGTCGCCGGAAACGCAGAGCACCGTCGCATCGGGCTTCGAAAGTTGAACCCCCACCGCCGCTGGCAGGGCGAACCCCATCGACCCAAGACCGCCCGAAGTGATGAATCCCCGCGGTGAATCTGAACAATAGCGTTGCGCGGCCCACATCTGATGCTGGCCCACATCGGCGAGAATCACACTGTTCTTCGGCGCGCGCCCGAAAAGCTCATCGAGAAAACGGATCGTCGGCTGCGACAATCCCCGCGGATCCAGCTCGGCGCGGTCTTCTCCGCAAGCGATCGCACGCCACCCACTCCAATCCGGCAATTTTGCTCCACGAACTCTCTTCGCGAACGCTGGAATCGTCTGCGCGAGATCACCAATAATCGGCAATTCACACTGCCGAACGCGGTCAAGCTGTCCCGGATCAATCTCGAAGTGAACGATCTTCGAATTTGGCGCAAACCGCGAAGGATCGCCGGTTACACGATCATCCAACCTTGCCCCGAAAACCAGCAGCAGATCGTTCTCATGCAGCGCCATATTCGCGGCCCTCGTGCCATGCATTCCAACCATGCCGAGATAGTAAGGGGCTTCTGGCACGACCGCACCTAGTCCGTGAACTGTCGCGAATGTAGGAATGTTGAGTTCATCGAGCAGGGAGCGCAATTCTGGGATCGCACCCGAAAGCTTCGCGCCCGCCCCAACCAGCGCGACTGGCTTTTGTGCGGTCTGCAGCAACTTGATGAGTCCATCTGCAAAAGCTCCGTCCGCTTTTTCATCCGATTGCCGCGGCTTCGGCGTGAACTTCGCTGGACCTGAAAATTCCACCTTCGCCTTCAGAAAGTCCGTCGGAATGTCGATGACCACCGGCCCAGGCCTTCCTTCGCGCGCCCAGTAGAATCCTTCGGCGATCACAGCAGGAATTTCGTCAATCGAGCGGACCAGCCGGCTCCATTTTGTGAGCGAAAGCGTTAGACCGAAAACGTCAGTCTCCTGAAATGCGTCCGTGCCGATCAGCGCGCTCCGCACTTGCCCGGTGATGCAGACCAGCGGAACTGAGTCCATTTTCGCGTCAGCAATTCCGGTAACAAGATTCGTTGCGCCAGGGCCACTGGTAGCAATTGCCACGCCGACCTGTCCCGTCGCGCGGGCGTGCCCTTCGGCGGCGAAGATCGCGCCTTGCTCATGGCGGGTAAGAATATGGCGAATGCCGCTGCCATCGAGCGCGTCGTATAACGGCATGATCGCGCCCCCCGGATAGCCGAATACTAGCTCGACGTCCTCAGCGCGCAGGCACTTCAAGAAAATTTCAGCGCCTTTAAGCATTGACGACCTTCTTCTGAGCTGTTTCGGTTCGTTGCGCTTGCTTCGCGGAGTCCTTCTGCAACCAACTCATCATTCCGCGAAGGTTAGCGCCGACTTCTTCCACCTGGTGCTTCTTTTCCGCTTCGCGCAGCGCGTTGAACTTCTTTACGCCGGTCTTGTTTTCGTTGATCCACTCGCGCGCAAACTCGCCGCTCTGGATTTCCGCAAGAATCTTCTTCATCGTGGCGCGAGTTTCGTCGCCGACAACTCGCGGTCCGCGCGTCAAATCGCCATATTCGGCGGTGTTTGAAATCGAATAGCGCATCCGCGCCAGTCCGCCTTCGTAGATCAAATCCACAATCAGCTTCATCTCGTGAATGCACTCGAAATACGCGATCTCCGGCTGATAACCGGCTTCAATAAGCGTCTCGAAACCTTTCTTCATCAGCGAAGTCAGGCCTCCGCAAAGCACCGCCTGCTCGCCGAAGAGATCGCTTTCTGTTTCCTCTTTGAACGTAGTCTGCAAAACCCCGGCGCGTGTCGAACCAATTCCGTATGCATAGGCCAGCGCCAGTTCATGCGCGCGCCCGCTCGCATCCTGCTGAATTGCAATCAACGACGGCACGCCTCGACCTTCGGCATAAACCCGGCGCAGCAAATGACCGGGACTCTTCGGCGCAATCATGACAACGTCAACGTCTGGGGGAGGGACAATCGCTTTGAAATGAATGCTGAAGCCGTGGGAAAAACCGAGCACCTTGCCTTTGGTCAGTCCAGGTTTGATCGCCGACTCGTAAAAGTCGGCCTGCGTCTCATCAGGAGTCAGAATCTGGATCCAGTCGGCTTTTTTCGCGGCTTCGGCTGGCGCAAGAACGGTGAAGCCATCGGCCTGGGCTTGTTTGGCGCTGCCGCGGGTGGGATCAAGACCAATGATTACGTTATAGCCGCTGTCGCGAAGGTTCTGCGCCTGCGCGTGTCCCTGACTGCCATAGCCGAAAACGGCGATAATCTTACCCTTCAAGGCTTGAGGATTGGCGTCGCGCTCGTAGAAGATGGTGGCCACAGTTCGCTCCTGAGATTAATCCGGGTAGGACTCCGGATTGTGCATACCGACCGGTCGGTCGGTACCTGAAATCCTAGGTTTTCCCGTGACAAAAGTCAAGAGCGAAGTTGGGGAGCATCTGTTCCCCCTGCCTTATCCCGAGACTCGGCGTTTTCATCAGCCGAGTGAGGGGTCTGGCGTGCAGCATAAACGGACTTAGTTCCCAGGTCCGATTTGATCCGCGCGAGATCACGCAGCCAGTCGCCATCTTCGGGGAGCTCGGGAAGGCGCTGGCACTCCATCACTCCAGCGGATTTTTCCACCTCAAACCGGGGAACCGCGCGAAGTCGCGGTCAGTGGTGTGCAGAGTGCCGCCATACTCGACCGTAAGCGCCGCAAGCTGCGCATCAGAAACCAGAGCCCCCGGCGCTTGTCCTTCAACTATTATGCGTCGCAACAACGGCCAGTGATCGTCTCCCGGCGCCAATAGCCGGACATTCGGTTGCTCCAGCCAGCGGTCCACAACTTTCGCGGCTTCCTCAAGGCTGAATCGTTCGCCGGGCAAGCGCGTATTGGTTATAATTCGCAAGAATGCGCCGATGGTTTGCCACGGCAATCCAACCGGCGTGGCTTGCGAAAAAACCTCCTCGACCCAAGCGCGAGCTGTTGCATGTTTCGCCGACGCGCTGTCATACGCATACAAAAGGATGTTGGCGTCGAGCACGATCACCGGCGCGCTGGCCCTTCAATCTCGTCCAGCAATTGGTCAACATTGTCATAGCTCAGCCCGGAAGGCAGGCCCAGCTTTCGCGGAGTGACCACGAACGGCTTTCTCGGAGGCCGCGTAGCCGCAACCAGCCCCAGCCGCAAGAAGCGGTTCACCACTTCTTTAAAGGACGCTCCCGTGCGCCGGCTTTCCTTTTCGAGCAGCCGGGCAACGTCGTCGTCAAGCGAAAGAGTAGTTCGCACATCATGATTCTATGTGTATGACATCATGGTGTCAAGGCAATGATGTCGTGATGTCCAGGAACACGCTGGGTTGCCGCCGTTACTGGCAGTGCGCTATGAATGACCCGCCACTGTAGGTACCAGTCACATAATTGTCGTCGTTGATGCCATTAACCCCTGTCGTCTCGCCGTTTGGCCCTAAGACATCTTTGAACTTGCCATTCACGAAGAGGAAGCTTCCACCATTCCCGTCAGAACCGCCCCACGAACCAACGATCACTCCCGCAGAATTGATGTCGTTCAAAGAGGTTCGGAAGGCTTTGGGATAGTCGAGCGTCTTGTAGATCCCATTCGCCAACACGAACCCGTGGTTGGGATATGGGGAAAAGGGCACAGCATCGGAACCGACATACCAGCCCACAACCGTGCCGGTGTCGCTGATGCTCGTGGGGTTTGTGTCAATCGCTCCGGATGGGCCGCCGATTGAGGAGAAACTGCCGTTCTTCCACATTTTGAATCCGGTCCACTCGGGTCCGAAGTCGGCATCGTCGTTGTATTGGTAAGTTCCCACCATTGAGTTCCACTTATTAATCCCAGTGAGGATGGTCTGCGGGGCGCCGGGATAATCGATCGTCGTTGCGCTGGAACCGGTAACAATCAACCCATGATTGAAGTCGACGTCGCCAACTGTAACGCCATCCTTGTTGCGTTTGGAAAAATGCGTCTGAGTTGCATTCGGATATTTATAAGTCGCGATACCGCCGTTTGAATAACGGACGAATCCCACAATGCTGCCGTCACTAAGCGTGCCTGTGCCAACGACTGTGTTCCACTGATTGATTCCTGAGGGCGAGAAGCTTTTGAAAGTTGTCCAGCGATCGCAAGTTGCTTTTGTTTGCGCCTGGCAAAAGAAAGATAGCGAGAACACGAGTACTGCAGTCAAAGTTATGCGGGAGTTCATGGGAATACCTCGTCCCCTCAAAGATGCTGGTTTCATTTTGTGCGGCTACACAGAAAAAGCTGTACCGCGAGTAGGTACTACTCGCGCCGGGTCAGCCGCCGTGGCTTTCGCGATGGGCAGGGATCGGGCGCGCGCGTAGCGAGCGACGAAGATGCGCCCCATGTTGGGACGCATTTTTCAGGTCCCGGCTGCCTGCTCTTTTGTTTCGAGGGCTGCCGGCGTCGTTTCAGCAGGCGTCTGATTCACTAATCTGAAGATATGCAGTGTTCTAACCGCCCGTATCGTTGAGATTCCCATTTTGGGATTGCCCCACCCTTCCCGCGTCTTTTGCGAGAGGGTGGGATGCAATTTGGAATTAGAATTCCCTCGCAATGGGACCGAAGTCCAAACGTACCAGCAACAACGTTGCTTGCACTTCATCACATTCAGTTGTTATCGCCGGATGCCACTCCTCGATTCGGTGATTGCGCGCGAGACATTCGAGCGAGAACTCGAGCGCGTGCGCCGTTGGTACGGCTGCTACATCACAGCTTACGTAGTAATGCCCGAGCACGTACATCTGCTCATCAGCGAACCGGAACGCAAGACTCTTTCGGTCGCGATTCAAATGTTGAAACAGATCACCTCCCGCAAGCTGAAGCCGATCGGTTCGCCTAATTTCTGGCAAGTTCGCTACTACGATTTTCCGGTTTGGAGTGAACGGAAACGCGTGGAGAAGCTGCGATATATCCATCGAAATCCAGTGAAGCGCGGCCTGGTCGCACGGCCGGAGGATTGGCCATGGAGTAGCTTCATTCAGTGGACAACTGGTCGTGGCGGAACAGTTGAGATCGAATGCCGATCAACCGCGATGACACGGGAACGGATGGGAAAGCCGGTAACCGTAGCGAGAATCCCACCCTATCGCAACACCAGCGATAAGGGTGGGGCAACCGCGTAAGAATTGTAGGTGAATGCCGGCAAGTTTCTTCATCACTTCCGGTTCGTGTATTAGTCTAAGAACGATGCTGTGATTTCCGCAGTTCAAAGAAAGCGTGGGCCAGCCTCCCAGAGCTTGTCATGAGCAGATCTTCTTATGGCAGAGCTTGTCATGACTAACTCTTAGGTCTTGCGGGCGGCCTTGCAGGAGGGAGTTTTGGAAACTGCGATCGGAGTATTTTCCTCGCGCCACGGCGCAGAAGAAGCGGTCAAGCAGTTGCGGCGACAAGGAATTCCTGAACAAGCGATCGTCTTCTTAACCTGGTCGGAAAATGAAGCGAAGGTCGCTGCCAGGCGATTGGCCGGGATTGCAGGGCTTGCGGGAGGAGCTGCGGACGCATCCGTCGCAATTGCCGAGTTTCTGCTTCCGGGCATGGGAACGGTTTTCGCGCTGGGATTCGGCAAAGTCACACTCTTGCGGCTGGCGGCGGTACGGGCGGCTTCGGCCGTCGGGCTGCACGTGATGGAAGGAGAGAAGACTCCGCAACCAGTCTCCGGCATAACCGCCGATGTAACTTCCAATGCGACGTCGGATATGACATCAGACGAAAAATCCAAATATGCCGCCTTCTTCCGCGAAGTTTTGAAAGATGGCCGGTCGCTGGTGATGGTTCGCACCGAATCAAGGGAGCTGGTGGCGTCGGCGTCCCACATATTGGACCGGCTGGGATTGGGCCTCGAGGAAAGAACCTCCTCTGAGTTGCGAATTACCAGCCGACAAGTTGGTGAAGCGGTGGTTATAGAGATGAGCGGCAGAATCACGGTGGGGGGGAGGGAAATCTTCTACTTCGCGAGATGGTCGGAAATCTGGCGGAAAGCGGAAAGAAGAATATTGTTCTCAACCTCGGTGGGGTCACGTATGTGGACAGCTCGGGACTGGGCGAACTCGTGAAGACTCACGTGACAATCCGCAACCTGCAAGGCGAAGTGAAACTTGTGAACCTGAGCAAACGGGTGAAGGAATTGCTTCAGATGACCAAGTTAGTGTCTGTATTCGACATTTATGAAGACGAGGCCAGCGCCATCGTATCGTTTGGACGGCAGTCGTTGAGACAAGCGATGGCGTGATGATTCTTTCGTACCGAGCGAAGCAGAATCGCTCTGCGGAGTCGAAAGATCTCGTGCTGCAGGGAATCAGCGCAGGCGTGGAAAGAAGTTTGCTGAGCGAAACATGTGCGGTGAAGTCCGTGGTCGGAATTCCCCGACGGGTTCGGCGAATACTTGTGCAAACGCGAGGTCTTTCGACTACGTGAATGGACGCGCAATCGAGTCCATTCACTCCGCTCAAGATGACATAGTTGGGATGCGCGACATAGATCCGCATTACGCGGACGATGCTCACGATTGTCGCAGCACCGTCTTCCCAATCACCAGAAGCAGCAAGCTTGCTCCGATCAGGCTGAGCATGACGTGGTGATAAAGGTCGTTACTGGCTGTTCGCGGACCTCTGCCGTGGGCAAGAGCAACCATTCCCATGCAAACACCGGCGGCTGCGATCAGATTTGAAATCAGCGGCGCGGCCCAGCCGAGAACTGGCCGTCCTAAGACGATCGCAGCTCCCCAGGTCAGCGAAATTCCGCAGATCGTTTCGACAATCGCCGCGGGAATAATTCGCGGCTCATGGAAAGGACCAAGCGTGATGCCAACGTGCTGAATCGCGCCGAAGAAAAACAGGGCAGCGTTCGCGAGCATGATGATTCCGAGAGCGGTTTTCATGGTTTTAACTCCTGGCAGTTGCGTGAGACTCTGTGGTCCTTAAGTTGCCATCAAAGCCGGACACTCGGCGCATGCGAAGGCCAAGAACGACACCCGAGACGGACGCGATCGTGAGCGCCAGAAGCGAAGGCATAAGCGTGGGCGTGGTTGACATTAGAAAGACAATTCCGACTGCGAGGCCTGCGCGAAACCCATAGGAGACGGCCAGCGTATTTCCTCGCGCAATTGCGGCGAGAGGCTCGAACGCGCTGCTTTCTTCAGCGGCTTTTCGCAGGCGTGACATTTTCCTGGCCGTCATAACTCCGCCGATAATAGCGATGAGCAATGTTGCTCCGAGCGCCAGCGGCACCCATGCCGCGCGAATGTGCAGTTGCGCTGCAAGATAAATCCCGCCCAGAAGAATGCCGATGAAGGCCGGGCCATAAATCGCGCCAAGCCTGCCTGAGTTGCGAACTGCCAGCTTCAAAGCTTCGATATTCTGAGCGGCTCGCACACGGGCGAGAATGGCTCCTTCGAGAGCGATTGCGACGAACAGGGCCATCGCGGAGAGGACGTGGACGAAAAGGACGATTGAGAAGGTGGACATGGGAGAATCTCCTTTAACAATATATTTATACATATTGTATGATTAAATATACAAGTCCAATATGTCTCCTCGTTCCTATAACTTAGGGAAGCGCAAAGCGTCGATTGAGGGAACGCGTGCCCGCATCCTGGAAGCCGCGCGTAAGCTGCTCGCGGATGAAGCCAGCCCAGCGGACCTGAGCATGGAAGCGGTTGCGCGGGCGGCGGACGTTTCCCGGCTTACGATTTATTACCAATTCGAGTCGAGGCGGGGTTTGCTCGAAGCGATCTACGACTACATGGCCGACCGTGGAAATATGCGTCAGGTCGCGGAGATATTTCAGGAGCCTGACCCGAACAAGGCGCTTGAGAAAATGGCGAAGACGTTCGTGGAATTCTGGGCGTCGGATCCGGTTGTGATTCGGCGTGTGCGCGCAATGGCCGCTTTGGATGAAGAGGTCGGGGCAGGCATGCAGGCGCGAGATTCACGGCGACGGCGCATAGCCGCGGAGCTAGTGAGGCGGTTTCAAATGCATCAGGTCGAACCGGAGAAGATCGGGAAACAGAATCTTACGGCAGATGTTTTGGCAACGCTGACGAGCTTTGAAATATACGATGCATTGGCGCGGGCGGGACATGATGAGGCGTCGATTTCCGCGATTGTGCTCAAGTTTGCTCGCGCGACGATTACGGGAGAGTAGGAACGGTTGCGAGTTCTTGAAGCCTAGCCCACGACTTACGTCGTGGGCTATTTACACGCCGTACTGCGGGACTGGTTTTCGGGTATGCCTCCTAGAGCTTTGGTCGGAACTTGGGAATGTGGAAACCACACGGGGCCGTGCCGAAGTTGATATATTGACCTCCGTGCCTCGCGAAGCTACAACGGATTCCCGCCAGGAAATTCTGCGCACCGCCGCCCGCCTTTTTCAGCAGCAAGGCTACGATGCCACATCAATGAACGATGTCGCCGCCGCGCTCAAGCTCAGCAAAGGTGGCTTATATCATCACTTTCAGAGTAAAGACGAAATTCTTTTCAATCTGATGTCGCATGCCATGGACATCACGGAAGAGCGCGTGATTTCTCCTGCCAAGCAGATTCCCGATCCCGAGGAGCGACTGCGCACAGTAATTCGGCGACATATCGCAGTTGTGCTCAGTGAACGCGACCGCGAAATTACCGTGATGCTGCACGAGAACCATCCGCTACCGCCGGGACTACGCAAGCGAATCAACGCCCGGAAAAAAGATTACGTGCATTTCATTGAGAATCTTGTGACCGAGGTGCAGAGAACGCGGGGATCAATAGGAACCGTCACCCCGCGAGCGGCGGCATTCGCTCTGCTTGGCATGATCAATTGGATTTATCAGTGGTATCGCCCAGAGGGGGCGCTGCACGAGGACGATATCGCGCAGCAGTACACAGAAATTTTCTTTCAGGGCGCGTTCGCGTGAGCGAGATTACTCGAATCTCCGACCAGCTTGCGCACATTTCTGATAAGCGGCCATATCACGAGTTTCTGCGCGTTCCGGGTATGAGCGCGGGCTTGTATGTTTTGCAAGTTGACGCAACGGATGGGCAAAGTCCGCATAAAGAAGATGAGATTTATTACGTAATTCGCGGACGTGCGAAGATGCAGTTGGGTAGGGAAGAACGCGAGGCGCTCGCGGGGGATGTGATTTTTGTGGAGAGAAATCTGGAGCATCGGTTCTTCGATATTGTCGAGGAACTTATTTTATTGGTGGTGTTTGCTCCTGCAGAAAGTGGATGATCTTTGAACCCACTTCTCGCAAAGCCGGCGACCTTCTATCGCGATGGCGCGGGCGGCATGGCGTAGTAACCTTCTTTAGCCGTTACATCAACACACGGACGAATTGACGAGCGCCGGCAGCTGGGGCGGTCGACCAAAACTTCAATGTCGTTATGCTGCCCGACCAGCGGCTCATGGGTTATGTAGCCGAGCGTATATTGGTTGCGTGCGTCTCCCATCAGTTGCGAATACGCGTCCTCGAGACCAGTGCGGGTAAGTTTGTTCACGACCTCTCCGCCGGTTGCGCTGGCATATTTCGGAAGGATGTCGCTATAGCCGAAGCGCGGAAGGTGCAACCGTTCAATCTTGTTGTAGCCTGGAATGGCGCTGCCGCCGACGCCGATTGCATAAACCATAATGTTGTTGCTGAGCAGCACCTTCAGCACATCGCGATAGCTGGCATTACTACGATATTCGCGTCCATCGCTGACGATAAAAATTACTTTGCGTCGAGCAGGATCACGCTTCGCGAGATCGAGGGCCGCCCGCAGCACTGCATCATTCAACACATGAGATTCCTGTGCCGGCGTGGTAACGACCGGAGTATTGGCCTGCACCGGGACATTGTTAATCACCGGGCCTTGAGGCCCGAAAGGACCATCGACGATCGGCGGCCCGTTGTTTCTGCCGGTTGCGCTGGCGAGCTGGGTGAATGCCTCGGAAAGCCTCTGGCCGGCAGCAACCCAACTCGAGAGTTGGCTGACAGCGTTGCTATAGCTGTAAATCGAAACCTCATCGAATGGACTGAAAACTCCTTCGAGTGCCGAAAAGGTGTGATTGACCTTTTGCACATCGACGTCTTTCATCCCAAGATCAAAAATCACCGCGGCAGAGAGCGCAAAAGGATCGCTGGTGAAGAAGTTCAGGGTTTGCTTTTTTCCGTTTTCGCGGACCGTGAAATCCTTGGGAACTAACCCATTCACCAGATGCCCAGATTCGTCCTTCACAGTGACGGGGACGATTACCTGATTCACATTGCTCCTGATTCTGAAGAATTCTTCTTGCTCGTCGGCGCCTGGCTTTGTCGCACCGCCTTCAGGAACCGTCTTTATGTTCAGCGGGGGACGTGGACCGGCAGGCTCCTGATCTGCAGGCGATGACTCGTACCGTGGCGGAGGCTGGTTCGCCGGCGGCGGCGTGGGCGCTGGCTGAGCTTGTCCTCCAGAGCTTTGTCCTTCCGAGCCTGGCGTGGGCGGAAGATTCGGCACCTGCGCTGGAGGTTGCACCGCCGATGGTGCGTCCGGAATGCCTTGCTCCTGCGCGTTATCGGGGTGCTGAGTCGTGGTTTGCCCAGAAGCTGATGATTGCTGTGCTGAAGCATTCGCGTCTTGCCTGCCAAATGCGGAGCAAGTAGCGGTCAAAAGCATTGCAAGGAATAGCAATCGCGTTGCAAGACGTCCAGGCAATCAACCCCCGTCGAAAGTTCTGTCTATGGGATGCCGATGGCAGTTAGTTTGGTGCATCTAACTGAAAAGAAGCAGTAGACTACCAGAAACAGGATCTTCCCTATATGTTGTCTTTCTTTCGCCTGCGGTCCATTTGTGTCCAGTTGTCTCTTTTTGCCTTGTTAGTCGCGCCTTTAGCCGTGTTTGCTCAGGATGTGCAAATGGTTCCTGATCAACAAGACAAAGAGGCCGCTGACAAAGCGCAGTCACAGAAAAGCGATGACGAGCAGCCGGTTACAACCTTTAAGGCGAACACCGATATTGTTCAGCTCTTTTTCAATGTTAAGGACAAAAAGGGTGGCCTGATACCGAACCTGCCGAAAGACAGTTTCGAAATTCTTGAAGACAAGAAGCCGCAGACCATCAAGTACTTTTCCGCTGAATCGGATCTGCCGCTGACTTTAGGCATTCTGATCGACTCAAGCGCCAGCCAGGAGCGGGTGCTTGATATGGAAAAACAAGTCGGGGGCGCGTTTTTAGGGGACATTATTCGCGCTAAGGACATGGCCTTCGTGATCGATTTCAATATTGGTGTGAGCCTGCTTCAGGACTTCACCAGCAATGTTCACCGCCTGAAAACTGCTTTATACAGTGTAAAGATCAACAGTGGCGGACAAGCGGCGGTCCCGGGTATTCCCGGCGCGGGCGGAGGGCCAGTGCCAACTATTGGCCAGCCTAAGGGGACGTTACTTTATGACGCCGTGTACCTCGCATCGCATGACGAGATGGCGCAACAGGTTGATCGCAAGGCGATGATTCTGCTTACCGATGGAGAAGACCAGGGCAGCCAGTACAGAATCAAAGACGCGATTGAAGCGGCGCAGAAATCCGACACAATCGTGTATGTGCTGCTTTGTGCCGATCGCGGGTTTTACGGATTCGGCGGATATGGCGGCGATAGCGAAATGCGCAAGTTAACCAGCGAAACCGGCGGCCGTGTGATCGAAGTCGGCAACAAAACCGACAAGCTGAAGGCGGCGTTTGATCAAATCTCGCAGGAGCTACGCAGCCAATACAACATCGGTTACGTTCCGACTAATCCCGTAAAGAACGGCGGCTTCCGGCGCGTAGAAATTCGTTCTAAAGACGGCTACAAAATACAGGCCCGCAGCGGATATTTTGCGGTGCCGGATAAAGAATAGCCGTCAAAAGATTAAGGCTCGAATAATGAATCATAGTCGGCGAGTGCGGCCAGGCTTCCTGTTTGCATCAACTGTTTTCCTTGCTCGTTCAGCCGGCGGCGCTTAGGATCGCCTTCTCCGGAAAAGATTGCGAATTCGCCGCTGTCACTAATTCGCACACTCGCGCCGGGGTCGCCGGCCTGTCGTAGTGCATCGCTGAGGAATTTTTCTAAAGCTTCCTTATATGGCAGATTTGGGTTTTGCATGTGCATAGGATGCAGTATTGCAACTGTGATCTCGCATCCGCCAACTTCGCCAAGCCCCATGAGAAGTCTGATGAGTGCCTGGGGTCTCACATGCTGTTGAACTGCACGATCTTCCGCAGGAACTGGTTGCCGGATCCATGCGAGATGCACGAAGAGTGTCCGGGTCCTTAAGAGCTGCGACAGGGGCTGTGAAGTTGAACTATAAAATACATGCAACTCTTTACCTCATTTGCACATGCATTTTTCCCCTTGTTATCGAGGTGATCGGTTTGAGGGGATGCCCATTAATTTAAAGAGCGTTTTGGGGCCGGTGTACGGAGAGGGAGAGTTTCAAAGAATTCGAGACTCTCTTCTCGTTGCTTGGGCTCCTCGGTCAATGAGCGATATCGCCTGATAACATCAATTGATATTATTCGCCTCCGGGAGTTATAGAGGTCAGTTATTTTTGTCCCTTGTGCTGGAGACAGCCTAGGATGACTGACTGCATAATGGAGTTGATGTTGGGCATCACCGGCAAAATCTGATTGTCCGCGTCCTCCACTGCTTGCTTATTGAACTCAGCTAGCGTCTCTGCTCGAGTGGTTATCAACGCGCTTCGCCACAGCCATCGAGTCATGTAGGCAGTGTCAAGAGCAACGTCGGCCGGGATTGGCTCGGCCAGTCTCAGGCCGCTAGGCCCGAGATAAAGGAACGCGTCCACGAGATCGGCCATCGGCCTTTCTTGCGGAAAATTGTAAACGGGCTGGCACTCCTGGTTAAGGCTAAAGGGAACCGGGAAGACCTTCGCTAACTGCATTCCACCAAGCCATGTGTCTCTCGCCGCAGCAAGCGACGGAACTGGCCAATTCGCGAATCGGCTAACCGCCGAGGCTGGCACATTTAAATCGTCCGCTAGGTTATTTATGACGAATGTAACGTGCGGATGATCCTTCTCGTAAATTGTGACGGCGTTGCCGGGAGGAGGGACAGCGACTCCGTGCATCAGATGAACTACGCCGAACAACATTAGAGCTTTGCGATGCTTCGCGAGAACTTCCTTCTCCATGATAGAAGCGATGCTGACATCGCGATCTTTGAATCTTAGATAGTCATCAATCGTCTTGACGTGATCCCAATCAATAGCTGGATCGGCCGCGAGCACCCGGAGCCGTTTCGTAGGGGAAAGTGTCAGATTGATCGCTCGCACGAGCGGGAACAATTGCTCGAAAAATCCCGAAATGCCGCACATCGGCTGCGTGGTGTTCCGCCATACTTTCTGTACTTTCGCGAAGGGGACGTTTTCTCCTGCAATGTAACGATCGAGAATGGATTGATAAAGCGAGTTACCGCATTCCACAGCGATATCGTTGACCTTCTCTGGAAATTCCGGATTGCGGATTAGGGAGAAAATGAAGTCGTCCAGGTCTTTGTCTCCGTGTGCCTCTGGCATTGCGACTATTTCGTATCTATCGAATGCTGCGAGGATCGCGGGCGCTGCAGGTTGTGGCAATAGTCTTGCGTTCGGCGGTGTGTTCTGCGGAGCCTGAGCTCTGCAAACGATGGTCACAATGACGAGGATGACCCAAATGGTGAGCCATCTCAAACTGCCAAGGAATCGTCCCGTGTGCATACGTGAATTATAGATTCCTACGTATGGTAGGGTTATCTATCATCAAGGCGGTCTTTACTTATAGGGAGGCATTCCGGGCATATGGTCGGCAAATCCGGACCCATCTTTGTGATAAATCCCCATTACACTCATCAACCACACCAGCAATCCGAATGCGGCGGCTAGGCGCAATACTGCGATAGAATCCCCACGCGGTGAAACTGCTCATTGTTGTTGAAGACATTTTCGAGTTCAAAGACGGAACACTGCATTTTTCGCCGTTCGTGGCAATTGCGGAACTCAAAGAGGTGAAAGCGGGAGACCGACTCGAGTTGCGGAGACCGGACGGCACCACGATCCACACTACGCTCTATGGGTTCGACAGGGCATCTTCTCCGGTGAGGGGTCAATGGGGGTTAAGCGTGAACAAGCCGCTGACGAGGGCCGACATACCGATTGGCACAGAGGTCTGGAAAGCAGATTAGGCCAGAGTCCGAGGTAGTTGGCGTAACATCCCGATATCATTCATTGAGTGATTTCCATCTTTGTCGCCTGCAGCATGGCTGTCTTTGAGCCCTCTCCAAACCTCCTTTGAAGCATCCTAGACAAAGGGTAGGCCAATTTCGCCAAAGCTTTATTCGGGATAGAGAAGGCAGCAATGGAGTACCACACCTGATCTTCAGAACGATTCCATTCGACTGTGAATCGCTCTTCTCCTCGCTCAGCATGTTCGCTCAACGTGCCGTATGCAAAGCCAATCGAGCGATCGGGCCGTCTTCATCAACGACCTAGACGATGCGAGCAGCGTTCAAGGAACAGAATCCAAAGTGATGCACCAACACTGCAACATCTCTTCCCACTTCGATTGGGGTATTCGGCCAGCAGAGGCGTATCCATCGCATGTTGAACATTTGCCATCCCCGAATTGCCTCTACGGCTCGAAGCCAAATAGCCTCACCACTTCCAAGCAGAATGCGAGTGCGATCTTCGTTGTAATGATTGGGCAATTCATTTGCTGACGCACCGACCTCTGAGTACGAGAAACCAGAATGTCGCTGTCTCGTAATAAATTCCCGGATTTTGTCGGCGGACGGGGGCTGTAGGCGAACAAGATCACCTGCGCGTCAACTGATGATAAATCTCCATATCACTCATGACCCGGGGGCCTCGGCGATCCATTCGAGAACCCGTCACCAATTCATCACCCAAAAGTCGACCATTTTTTGCCGCGATCTTTTGGAGTCATGAAGAGGCGGCATAGCAAGGAAGCCAAGGGGCTCAGAGTTTGCACGAGTTGATTTCGTCAATCGGCGGCCATCTTTCAGTAAGATACTCGTGCAGATGGAGCCTTCGATCCCAAGCTCGAAACGTGCGGAAAATCCGCAGGAATCAGAGATAGTTTCGGCTACCACTCACTCGGGACCTCTCTCACTCGAAGGCATTCACAGCAGCATAGAAGTGCCCGACTACAAGGCGGGATTCTGGCAGCAATGGCGTGCGTTTATCGGGCCGGCGATTCTGGTCAGTGTCGGGTACATGGATCCGGGAAACTGGGGCACAGACCTGGCTGGCGGCGCGCAGTTCAAGTATGGCTTGCTCTGGGTAGTCGCGCTCGCCAGCTTGATGGCGATTTTCATGCAGGTGATCGCTGCAAAGCTTGGCGTCGTAACCGGAAAAGATCTGGCACAGTGCTGCCGAGACTGGTATCCGCGATGGACGCGCTGGCCGAATTGGCTGTTTTGCGAAATCGCAATTGGCGCGTGCGATTTAGCGGAAGTACTGGGTAGCGCGGTCGCCATCAATTTGATGTTCCACATCCCTCTGCTCTGGGCGGTGATCATTACCAGCGTGGATGTGCTGTTGCTCCTCGCTTTGCAACGCTACGGAATGCGGACGATTGAATCGGTGGTCGTGGCGCTGATCGCGACCATTGCCGTCTGCTACTTCATCGAAATTTTTGTCTTGCCGGAAACGCGGCCGAATTTCCTTGAGATGGGCCGCGCTTTGATCAGCCCGAATTTCCATCAGGCAGGAATGATCTACATTGCAATCGGCATGATTGGCGCGACCGTCATGCCCCACAATTTGTATCTGCATTCGGCGCTGGTGCAGAGCCGCAAATTGCAGAAGGACGAACACTCGATCCGCAGTGCAATCCGCTTTAACGTCATCGATTCAACCACCGCGTTGAGCGTGGCATTTCTGGTCAATGCCGCGATTCTGGTCCTCGCAGCGCTGGTGTTTTACGGAAAGACCAGCGTGGTAGCGGCGGGCGGGCACATAATCACCTTCAGCCCCAATAGCGACTGGATCCGCATTGCGTATCTCACCCTGGCGCCGCTGATGGGGACCGCTTTCGCTAGTACGCTGTTCGTAATCGCGCTACTCGCGAGCGGCCAGAGCAGCACGATCACGGGCACGTTAGCCGGTCAAGTCGTGATGGAAGGCTTCATGCACTGGCGCATTCAGCCGTGGTTGCGGCGGCTGATCACGCGGGCGCTTGCAATCCTTCCGGCGGTGCTCATCATTGGAATGCGCGGAGACGCCAGCGTGAATGATCTGCTCACGCTAAGTCAGGTGGTGCTTGCGCTGCAGCTTCCATTTGCGATGTTCCCGCTGCTTCATTTTACGAGTTCGCGAGCGAAGATGGGCGTCTGGAAGAATGGCTGGTTGTTAATGGCGGCAGGTTGGGGAAGCGCGATTTTGATTACCGCGCTCGACCTTTGGGGATTGCCGGATTCGCTGCGCTCGGCATGGCAGGCGATCGTCGGCGGATAGGGGCCGCAGAATGTATAAAACGATTCTGGTCACCGTCGATGGCACGCAGACCGATCGGGCAATTCTCGATCATGTAAAGCAGCTCGCGAAACTTGCCGACAGCCGCGTTGTACTGCTGCACGTTGCCGATGGATGGGCGGCGCGCACATACGGCAAGGACGCGGTCAGCCGCGAAATCTCTGAAGATACCGATTACTTAAAGAAAGTCCGTTCTGAATTTGAAGCAGCTGGAATCGCCACCGAGGCTGAGCTCGCTTATGGTGATCCGGCAAAAGAAATCGTTCGCTGGGTGAAGCAGAAGGGCTGTGATCTGGTTGCGATGAGCACGCATGGGCACCGCTTCTTCGCCGATTTATTTCTGGGAACGACGGCCAATCGGGTGCAGCACAATGTGAGTGTGCCGGTGCTGCTGCTGCGGGCGAAGTGATGGTGCCGTCGCGCGGCATTCGCTGTCGCGCAAGTTGTAAGTTTCAGGCGAAATCTGGGATTCACGCAACCGTTTCTGCGGGGCAATGCGGTTGGGAACCTGCAGGCCCTGAGTTATAGCGCGCGCAAGGTTCTGGGGTTTGACGCCGGCTTTGACCATGGTTTTACTCACACTTGGACGCAATGGGAAGTTTTCTCTGGATTCACTTAGCTGCTTCCTCACAAATTTTCAGTGGTGAGGGTTCACACGGCGGCGCAAAGTCCGCGGCAAACGACTAAACTAATCTGTTGCTTTTCCCGAATAAGAATCATAGGAAGGCTGGTTCATGGATAGCTTTCGTTCGCGTTCTACGTTGAAAGTCAGCGGCAAGGATTACGAAATCTGCAGGCTCGATGCCCTGGATAAGCAGGAAATTTCAACGGCGCATCTGCCGTTTTCGCTGCGAATTTTGCTCGAAAATCTACTCCGTACGGAAGACGGCCGGAATGTAAAGGCGGAAGATATTCGTGCGCTGGCTTCATGGAACAGCAAAACAAAATCAGAAAAAGAAATTGCTTTCACCCCGAGCCGGGTGCTCATGCAGGATTTCACCGGGGTTCCTGCTGTCGTGGACCTGGCCGCAATGCGCGACGCGATGAAGACCCTCGGCGGCGATCCGACGCTAATCAATCCTTTGCAGCCGGCTGAGTTAGTCATTGACCACTCGGTTCAGGTTGACGAATTCGGCAAACCTACCGCACTGGCCGTGAACGCCGAGCTTGAATTTCAGCGCAACAAAGAACGTTACGCATTTCTGCGCTGGGGACAAACTGCGTTTCGCAATATGGCGATTGTTCCGCCGGATACGGGAATCGTGCACCAGGTGAACCTTGAATATCTAGCGCGTGTGGTGTTCGTCAACGAAGCTCATGGCAGGCGAACGGCATATCCGGACACGCTCGTCGGCACCGACTCGCATACGACCATGATCAACGGTCTTGGCGTGCTTGGCTGGGGCGTCGGTGGGATTGAAGCTGAAGCCGCCATGCTTGGGCAGCCGGTTTCCATGCTGATTCCGCAAGTTGTCGGCGTAAAGCTGACCGGACGTTTGCGCGAAGGCGCGACTGCTACCGACCTTGTTCTTACGATTACCGAAATGCTGCGCAAGCACGGCGTGGTCGGGAAGTTCGTTGAATATTTCGGGCCAGGGCTGAAAGACCTGCCGCTTGCTGACCGCGCGACGATCGGCAACATGTCACCTGAGTACGGCGCGACTTGCGGAATTTTTCCAATCGATCGCGAAACCCTGACCTATCTGCGCCTGACCGGACGTTCCGAAGAGCAGATCGCCCTCGTTGAAGCATATTGCCGCGAGCAGGGATTGTTCCATGATGAGAACACGCCGGAAGCGGAGTACTCAGAGCTGTTGAGTTTGGATTTGGGGACGGTTGAGCCGAGCCTTGCGGGGCCGAAGCGTCCACAGGATAGAGTGCCACTCTCAGCGGCGAAACAGTCGTTTGATAACGCACTGCCGTCGTTGGTGAAGCCCGGCAAAGCGCAGTCTGAAACAGTCTCAGGCAACGGCCATCTGAGTAACGGCAAAGTTGTTATTGCCGCCATCACCAGCTGCACCAATACTTCAAATCCATCGGTGATGCTCGCTGCCGGCCTGCTCGCAAAGAAAGCTGTCGAGCGCGGGTTGCAGGTTCCAGACTGGGTAAAAACCTCGCTTGCGCCCGGGTCGAAAGTCGTTCGCGAATACCTCGACAACGCGGGATTGATGCCGTATCTCGAGAAACTGAAATTCCACGTGGTGGGATACGGCTGCACTACCTGCATCGGAAACTCCGGGCCATTGCCACAAGAAATTTCCGAAGAAATTGATCGCAAGAATCTGGTGGTTGCGTCAGTGCTGTCTGGCAATCGTAATTTCGAGGGTCGAATCAATCCCGATGTCCGCGCAAATTACCTGATGTCTCCGCCGCTGGTCGTCGCATTCGCGCTGGCGGGAAGAATTGATGTCGATCTGAGAAAAGATGCGCTTGGCAAAGACCGCGAAGGCAATCCGGTCTATCTCGCCGACATTTGGCCGACGCAGCGCGAAGTGGATGAAGTCGTGCAGAACTCAATTTCTTCCGCAATGTTCAACAAAAGTTATGGCGAGGTGTTTGCGGGAGACGAGCATTGGCAATCGTTAAATATCCCGAAAGGCGAGACCTATGCCTGGGACTCAAATTCAACTTACATTCGGCAGGCGCCGTATTTTGACGGGATGCTGCTCAAAACGTCGCCCGTAGATGACATCAGGAAAGCGCGCGTGCTGGCTGTGCTGGGCGATAGTGTGACCACCGACCACATCTCTCCTGCAGGCTCTATCAAGAAAGACAGTCCGGCGGGAAAGTATTTGCAGGAGCATGGAGTGAAGCCAGCGGAGTTCAACTCTTATGGATCGCGGCGAGGCAATCACGAAGTCATGGTGCGTGGAACGTTCGCTAATGTGCGCTTGCGAAACAAAATGGTTCCGAATCTAGAAGGAGGATTTGCCAAACACTTGCCTGACGGGGCGGAGATGTCGATCTTCGAGGCCTCCGAAAAGTACATTGCTGAAGGCGTGCCGTTGATCATCATCGCTGGTAAAGAATATGGTTCAGGGTCATCGCGCGACTGGGCGGCGAAAGGGCCGCGGTTGCTCGGGGTGCATGCAGTAATCGCTGAAAGCTACGAGCGGATTCACCGCTCGAACTTAGTGGGAATGGGAATTTTGCCGTTACAGTTTTTGCCGGGAGAGAATGCGCAGTCGCTAGGGCTGACCGGCGAAGAAGTTTTGGACATCAAAGGCGTGCGCGATGTCATTGAAAAGTTCTCTGCTGGAAGCCGGCTTCAAATACGAGCCAAGCAAGGCAAGCAGACCAAAGAATTTGAAGCGCTGGTGCGAATCGATACTCCGCAAGAAGCACTTTATTTTGCGAACGGTGGGATTTTGCAGTATGTGCTCAGGCAGTTGCTCGCGGGAAGCAGAGAGACGGTGAACGCGTGAGAGCACGTTTCTCGCTGTTATAATCAGCAATTGTCCTCATGCCTGGTTCTCATGTCTAAGAAACGCCTGATTCGTTCCACTACAGTTCTATGTGTTCGCCGGAATGGCAATGTGGTTATGGCCGGGGACGGACAGGTCACGCTTGGCGAAGGCGTGATCAAGCACTCGGCAAGAAAGATTCGACGCCTTTATCAGGACAAAATTTTGGCAGGTTTCGCAGGATCGACTGCCGATGCATTTTCGCTCTTCAGCCGCTTCGAAGGAAAGTTGGAGCAATATCACGGAAATATCGGTCGGGCCGCGGTCGAGTTGGCAAAAGACTGGCGCACGGACAAATTCCTGCGGCATCTCGAAGCATTGCTCCTCGTGTCAGACAAAGAGCAGACATTTCTGTTGAGCGGTCAAGGCGATGTGATTGAGCCCGACGGCGGAATTGCGGCAATCGGCAGCGGCGGTCCGTATGCTTCGGCAGCGGCCCAGGCCCTTGCCGAGCACACGCAACTCCCAGCCCGCACGATCGCTGAAGAAGCAATGAAGATTGCCGGTAAGATGTGCATCTATACAAATGAGAAGGTGACGATAGAAGAACTGTAAGGCGTCGTTAGTCGTTGGTCCTTCGTCGTTGGCCAATTCAGAGGCGCGAAAGCGAACGACCAACGACGCACGACGAGCGACCGAATTTATGGCCATTTACCTCCCCGCAACTGCCGAAGAAGAACAGCTCGCTCTGGACGAGCTGACGCCGCGCGAAATTGTCGCTGAGCTCGATAAGTACGTTGTCGGGCAGAAAGACGCGAAACGCGCCGTGGCCATTGCTCTGCGCAATCGCATGCGGCGGCAAAAGCTTCCTCCGGATATGGCTGAGGAAGTAATCCCAAAGAACATCATCATGATTGGGCCAACCGGCGTTGGCAAAACCGAGATTGCCCGTCGTTTGGCAAAGCTTGCGAATTCGCCGTTCCTGAAAGTGGAAGCTTCAAAGTTCACTGAAGTCGGTTACGTCGGGCGTGATGTCGAGTCGATGATTCGCGATCTGGTCGAAATCGCGATCGATAATGTCCGAGAAGAAAAGCTCGAGGATGTGGCAGACAAAGCCGAGTTGAACGCCGAAGAGCGACTGCTCGACATCCTGCTTCCACCCGCCGCCCCGGCGTCGCACCCGGAACCAGCTGGCTTCACGCTTGAGGCTTCTTCAGGAGACTCCTACTCTCGGACACGGGAGAAATTGCGTCAGCAGCTGCGCGAAGGCAAGCTCGACGAGCGCATCGTAGAAATCGAAGTTCGCGAGAGAAATTTCCCATCCTTCGAAATCATCTCCAATCAAGGCGTAGAGGAGATGGACGTAAACATAAAGGATATGTTGCCGAACATCTTCGGCCAGCGCACCAAGAAGCGGAAGATGAAGGTGAATGAGGCGTTCGAGTACCTGATTCAGGAAGAGGAACAGCGCCTCATTGACATGGATCAGGTCACGCGGACTGCTATCGATCGAGTGGAAGACTCCGGCATCATCTTCCTCGATGAGATCGATAAAATCGCCGGACGCGAGGGCGGTCATGGTCCTGATGTTTCGCGTGAAGGCGTGCAGCGCGACATTTTACCGGTCGTCGAAGGCACAACGGTGAACACGCGTTACGGGATGGTGCGCACCGATCACATCTTGTTCATTGCTGCGGGCGCATTTCACGTTTCGAAACCAAGCGATCTAATTCCCGAACTGCAAGGCCGCTTCCCGATTCGTGTTGAGCTGCAGTCGCTCACCATGGACGACTTCATTCGGATTTTGACCGAGCCGAAGTCGTCGCTGGTGAAGCAGTACACGGCACTGCTTGAGACCGAAGGAGTGAAGCTAGAATTCACAAAAGACGCTCTCGAAGAAGTTGCCCGTTTTGCATTCCGCGTGAATGAAGGGACTGAGAACATCGGCGCTCGGCGACTGCACACGATTATGGAACGTGTACTCGATGAAATCAGCTTTTCCGCTCCAGACAAAAAGGGCGAGCAGGTCACGGTAGATGCCGAGTATGTGGGCAAGATGCTTTCGGATATTGTGAAGGACCAGGACCTGAGCCGGTACATTTTGTAGTCCTGGCGAGGACGTCCATTCCTGCAGATGGTCAGTTTCCTCGTCTGTTACTCTGTGTCTTTCATTGAACAACTCCAGCAAATCCAAGCTCTTCGTGTGTGCGATTTTGGTCTCGCTCGCAGTAGGCTGCGCCGCTCCTGGCGCTCCTGAGCCGCCATCGCTCGAACTTGCGCGTCCGGTTCGCGACCTCAGGGCTATCCGCAAGGGCGATGAAGTTCATCTCACGTGGTCGGTGCCCACTGACACCACAGATCATCACGCATTCCGACATGTGGGGCCGACGCAAATTTGCAGAAGTTCGGGCGGCCCAATGCGCGAATGTACGCAAATCAGCGAAGTCCCGACTCCTGAAGTGCAAACGAAGAGTGCCACGCGTTTTCGTTCGGGCAACAGGTCACCTCGGCAGCAGGCGCCAAATCCGCAAGCCAGTTACACCGATCAACTTTCGCCAGCTCTCGAACAGCAATCGCCGACTTCGAATCTCGTTTACGCAGTTAACGTCGTGAACTCCTATGGCAGGAGTGCAGGCCTTTCGAACCAAGTCGAGGTCCCGTCTGCTCCCACGCTTCCTGCACCGGAAAATTTCCATGCGGAGCTCAGCGCGGAAGGGGTGAGATTATCCTGGGCGGCGGTTCCCACACCGCAGCCGATCCCGGGATTGCGTTTTGAATACCGCATTTTTCGCCACGATATCGATTCGCATAGAGACTCAATTGCGGGGGAAGTGCCCGTCTCGCCGGTATCTATCCCAACTTTCCTCGATACCAGCTTCGAATGGGAAAGGACATACGAGTATCGCGCGACAGTTGTAACGTTCATCGATCAACCGAATGGCAGCGAAGAGGTGGAGGGAGATGACACGGCAGCGGCGAGAGTTGTCGCACACGACGTGTTTCCGCCGGCGACTCCGACGGGCCTCCAGGCGGTCTTCTCCGGTCCGGGGCAGAAGCCATTCATTGATCTTATTTGGAGGGCGAATACGGAAGCCGATTTTGCCGGCTACAACATCTATCGCCACGAAGCCGATAAGCCAGCAGTCAAGATCAATTCCGAATTGATCAAGACGCCGGCGTATCGCGATCAGAATGTTTCTTCGGGAGACACATATTTCTATTCAATATCCGCGGTGGATGTACGGGGGAACGAGAGCGCAAAATCGAGCGAAGCCACCGAAACTGTTCCTGCAATACATTGATGTCCAAATGTTCTAAGCGGCGGCAGCCAACCCAGAGCAGCGGGTTTGTCTCAAAAGTGCTGAGGATTCAGGGGCTCGCCTCTTCGTCGCAGGTGCCCCGTTTAGCAGGGCGGCCCATGGCCTCTGAGCCGATCATTCCAGACCAATTCGACAGAGACTTCCGCCCGGACAGGCGGAAGCGCGCCCAAGCAGAAAGAGAAATCCGTCCTGATCGGCGCCAGCATGACCCCACTGAACAAGAGCGGTTCCGAGCTGGCCATCCCAAACCAGCTCCTCACGGGGTTTTCCGCTCACTCGGTCTGGGGCTGATAACCGGCGCAGCCGATGATGACCCTTCGGCAATCGGAACCTATGCCAGCGCAGGTGCTGCCATTGGACCTGCATTCCTTTGGACCGCCCCGGTCACGTTCCCGATGATGTTTGCCGTTGTCTACCTGTGTTCAAAGTTAGGCCAGGTCTCGGGACAAGGTTTGTTCGCTGTAATACGACAGCACTATGCGCGCTGGATTCTGTACTTCTTTCTGGCGACTGCGGTGGTCGGCAACATCATTGAGGCGGGCGCAGATATTGGCGGGATGGCGGCGGCGCTCAACCTACTTGTACCGATTCCAATCGCGTGGATTGTCGTAATAGTCGCTGCCGTTGTTCTTGCTCTTCAGATGTGGGCGTCGTATAAAACCATCCGCAACATCTTTCGATGGTTGGCGCTTGCCTTGCTGGCTTATGTGGGGTCGGCAATTCTAGCGAAACCTGACTTGCGAGAGGTAGTCAGAGGCACACTGATCCCCAACATCAAATTCAATAGGGATTTTCTCGCGATGCTGGTGGCTGTGGTCGGGACAACACTCTCTGCGTACCTGTATTCATGGCAGTCGAACCAGGACGTGGAGGAAGATATCTCGATGGGGCGCCGTCGTCTCATCGACCGGATCGGAACCACTAAAGCGGAGCTCCATCACTCCGCCCGCGACATTGCTTTCGGAATGTTTTTCTCTAACGTGGCGATGTACTTCATCATTCTTTCGACCGCAGCCACGCTCTTCAAAGTGGGCAAGACCGACATCACGAGCGCGGCGCAAGCGGCGCAGGCTTTGAGGCCACTTGCGGGACATGCGGCTGCGCTGCTTTTCGCGGCCGGCGTAATCGGCGTCGGCTTTCTTGCGGTTCCAATCATGACAACCGGGGCAGCTTATGACCTCTGCCAGAGCTTCGGCTGGAAGCACGGGCTGCATTGGAAGGTCGCCGAAGCGAAAAAGTTTTACTTGGCGATTGCGATATTTACCGTAATCGCCACGTGCCTGAACTTCTTCGGTCTAAATCCGATGAAGGCCCTGGTGTATGCAGGCATCGTACAGGGCTTCTCGACGCCATTCCTCATGATGATCGTAATGCTGATCACGAATAACCGGCGAATTATGCGCAAATGGACGAACCGCACCCCCATCAACATCTTGGGCTGGCTTACGACTGCCGCAATGTTCGCCGCCACCATCGGCCTGGTAGTTACGATGTTGAAGTAAGCACACGTCGTAACAATGCGTGACTGCCTACCTCTTCTTGCTGGGGTAATCTTGCCGGGAGTATTCTGTCGCTCAGGTATGTTCCTGGAGGTGCCGCATGTCCAGGCCTCTTTCCCTCATCTCTCTTTTTTGCGCTTTTGTGTTATTCCTCGCGACCCCATCGCAACGTGCTTTCGCCCAGGGCTTTTTTCTAACGCCTATTCCGAACTCGCCTTTCAGCGGCGTCGTTAATATTGAGCGAACCATGGTTCGCAACGATGGATCGGTCATCCAGGTGAAATCGATTCAGAATGTGGCCCGAGATAGCCTAGGCCGCGTTCATAACGAAATGAGGACATTCGTCCCAATATTGAGCAGCGAAACGCCGCAGCTCCTGCGCATTCATTTATACGATCCGCACACCCGCATCTCTACGAACATCGACGTCCCCAAGCGAACGTTCTGGACAACAACCTTGAATCATCCGCCTGCAACCGAGCCACCTTCCATCCGCTTCGCGGCGCCCGATGGCAACGCTCCTGCTAACGATTTCACGCAGCAGGAAGACCTCGGAATCCGCGACTTCGAGGGTGTGGCGGCGCACGGGATGCGACAAACTCAAATAGTTGCGGTGAGTGGAGGCAAAGAGGTCCAGCTTGTAGATGAATACTGGTACTCGCAAGATCTTCGCGTCAACTTAATGGTCAAGCATGTCGATCCACGCAAAGGGACGATCACAATGACGGTTACACAAATTAGTCGGACCGAACCCGATCCCACGGCTTTCGATGTTCCGGAAGGTTACACACAGCCCGGACCACATCCTGCAGCGCAAAAAGCGAACTGAGGAGTGGGGATGTTGCGACAATCAAATAGTTACGATGCTGAAGTGAGCACAATTCTGCCGATGACTAACGTCCCTGATACTTTCTTCTCAGATCAGCACTTAAGTCCTGGTCCTCGTCAGACGGTTTCGGATGCCAGTATGATTAGGGTTTCGCTTTGAGTGAGAGCTCATCCCCTATGAAATATTGCCGATTCGAACACAACGGAATTCCGCAGTTTGGTTTGATTGAAACAATCGCCGGCAGCGAACAGATCACGCGTACTCTTTCGTCAATCCCGGAAAAATCTGCGCCTGACTCTGGATCAACCAAAATTTCAGCAGTGCCACTCGCCGAAGCTACCCTGCTACCCGTCGTAGACGCCAGCAAGATTGTTTGTATCGGACGAAACTATCGCGAACACGCAGCGGAATTGGGCAACGAGGTCCCGCCGGAGCCGCTGATTTTCCTGAAGCCTCCATCTTCTTTGCTTGCGCCTGGCGAACCAATCATGCTGCCGGGGATTTCAGCTCGCGTTGATCACGAAGCTGAGTTGGGTGTCGTGATTGGCAAAAAATGCAGGAGTTTGAGAGATGACGAAGACGTTCGGCCATACATCCTGGGCTATACGTGTGTGAACGACGTAACTGCGCGTGATCTACAAAGGAAAGACGGACAGTGGACTCGTGGCAAGGGATTCGACACATTTTGCCCAGCGGGCCCCTTCGTGGTCGATGAGATCGATCCGTGGGCGGGCGTTGATGTTGAGGCGCGAGTGAACGGGAAGGTAAGACAGCATGGGAATACACGAGACTTTATCTATGGGCTCGACGTCGTGATTCGCTTCATTGCGCAAGTAATGACCCTTTTTTCCGGAGATTTGATCGCGACGGGAACCCCAAGCGGAGTTGGGCCAGTGGCAGCAGGAGATGTGGTGGAAGTTACGGTGCAGGGAATCGGCACTCTGCGGAATCCAGTGAGCAAATAGCCAGCAGTTACTCCGCTTTGGGTTTCACGCGCACTTGCACCACTGTGCCGTCTGGAAGATTCCCATCCAGCAATTCGATTTTTCCGTTGCGAACAATGCCGTTGAACTCGGGCGATGATTCTCGAGGTGGCGGCTGTGGCGGCCGGAACGGTACCCGTCCAGAGCCCTTATCCATAGCCGCATTTGCGAGTTCGTCGGCTTCGCGATTGTCTCCGCGGAGAACGTGCTCGACCTCAAACCAGTCGAGTTGAGAAATAAGTTCTTTGGCGCGTGCGTGCAGATCGCGTAATGTTGGCTCTTTTACTTTGTAAATTCCTTTGATCTGCCGCACCAGAAGCTCTGAATCGCTGATTACCTTCAGAGCTTTGGGGCCGTGTTTTACCGCATACTCCAAAGCTGCGATCAGTGCACGATACTCCGCAAAGTTATTGGTCTGCCTCCCCAGATATTGGCTGAGCGCCGCCACCTTGTTTCCACGCGAATCATGAACGACTACGCCGTAGCCAGCTGGCCCGGGATTGCCGCGGGCTCCGCCATCTGTGTGGGCGATCAAATAATTCTCGGGAGTCGGCTTCATAAGTCCCCATTTGCAGATTTTGGATTGAAGATTTCAGATTAAAAAAGGGACTGTGTCGCAGGTTGCTTTCATCTACGATCTAAAGTCCCCAACCGCCAATCTTCAATTGCCAATCTTCAATCTTCAATTTCCAAATCTTCTCATCTCCCGGCAGCCAATCTCGTTGCCAGTCGCGCAGGCAGATTCGCAGCCATGACCTTTTCCTGCGCTGAACGTAAGTCGTAGGGCACCCGGCAAAAGGTCACAACCTGCTTCTCGGAATCGAAAACCGCAAAAGCAGCGCGCCAATCGCCGTCACGTGGCTGGCCGATCGACCCGGGATTAATCAAGTAACGCGCGCCCAGTTCTAACTTTAAATCCCAAGTCTCACTTTTGCCCACGCTGTCATATTCGGGAACCAGGTCTTCGACAGATGTGAGCTCGTTTCGAAGCAGAAAACCGCCTTGTACGTGCGTGTGGCCGAAGAAAGTCAGCGTTTGATTGATGTTTGCAAGCTGCTGGGCGGCTTCCTCAAAGGTCACCACGTAACGGTCTTCGTCATCCGCAGCCCCGTGTACCAATTGAACTCCGGGAAGTGTTTCAACCAGCACAGGGCCTTTCGGCAAGCCACGCACCCAGTCAAGATTTTCGGTGGTAAGTTGATCGCGGTTCCACAGCGCGGCCACGGCAGCAATAGGATTGAACGTCTCGGCGCTCTCGATTCCTGCCACAACTTTGTCATGATTACCGCGAACGTATGTCCCGCCCAGTTCGCGCGTCCGTTGCGCTACTTCATTCGGACTGGCGCCATAGCCCACGATATCGCCGAGATTGACGACCGCGTCGTGGGCCGGAGCTGCTGCAAGGCACGCTTGCAGGGCTTCGAGGTTGCTGTGAATGTCGCTTAGGAGCAGTATGCGCAACTGGTGGATTATAAGCTCAAGCTGAATTCGCCACTGGACACCTGGCCCAATGACCGGGACCAACTTCGACCAGAGGGGGCAAAGCTGTGACACATTGCGGAATTCGGAGCTCGCATCGAGGTTCGAAGAAGCAACCCGCAGGAAGCGCTTCAAGCGCAGGAACTGATCCTTCAATCGTTCTGAGAGGCTGGCTGCGTTCTGTTTTCAGCGTGGGAACAGCTTTGAGAAGGCCGCGCGTGTAAGGATGAGCAGGCGAACGGAAAATTTCTCCACGCGTGCCGAGCTCCACCAAGCTTCCGGCGTACATGACCGCCACCCGATCGGCAACTTTTGAAACGACTGCGAGGTCGTGAGAAATGAAGAGCATCGTCAAGCCAAATTTTTGGCGCAAGCCGGCGAGAAGGTCGAGTATCTGCGCCTGAATTGTGACGTCAAGAGCGGTGGTTGGCTCATCCGCAATCAGCAGGGCCGGACGGTTCACGATCGCTATGGCAATCATCACTCTTTGCCGCATTCCTCCTGAAAGCTGGTGCGGATAGTCGCGAGCGCGGCGTTCGGGATCCGGAATTGCGACGTCCTGCAGGGCTTCAATTGCGCGATTCCACGACTCTTTTTTCGACACGTCATTGTGCGCTCGAACTGCCTCTGCCACCTGCTCGCCTACGCGCATCACCGGATTCAACGCGGCCATGGGCTCCTGGAAGATCATGGAAATTTTTGATCCGCGAAGTGAGCGGATGTGCTCGGGATCGAGCGACAGAAGATTTTGTGGAGCCCCGCCTCCATCTGCGAACTGGATTTCCCCTGTGATGATGGACTGCGGGGGAAGTAGGCGCATTATGGCCAGCGAGGTAACGGATTTTCCTGAGCCGGATTCTCCCACCAGGCCGAGCACCTCGCCTCGAGGAATGCTGAATGTAACTTCCCGCACGGCAACCAGCGGCTTGGGTGCGGCGGGAAATTGTACGCTCAGGTTGTTGACTTCGAGGAGCACACAGAGATGTTATCAGTCACAAACGCTGGGAAGGCCTGCATCGCGCATCCAGCTACAATGATCCTCGTGAGGCCGCCATTCAATTCCATCGATCATGTTCAGCTCGCCATGCCACAAGGCCAAGAAGAAGCAGCGCGGCTCTTTTATTCCGCCTTACTCGGCATGCGCGAAATTGCAAAGCCGCCGGAGCTGGCCAAGCGCGGCGGCTGTTGGTTTGAGAGCGGAACGGTTCAAGTTCACCTCGGAGTCGAAAAAGATTTTCGGCCTGCAAAGAAGGCACATCCCGCATTTATTTGCTGCGACTATGATGGGCTCACATCAAAGTTGCGATCGGCAGGAGTGGAAGTGAACGGGGTTGATGATATTCCCGGCGTCCGTCGCAGCCACGTACATGATCCATTCGGTAACCGGATTGAGTTCATTGACAGCGTTGCAAACAGATGACGGAACTACCCCGACTCACGGGTACACCAAATGCTTGCCGCACAACGCACGAGTCATTAGCATAGAAGCTGAATCCAGCATCTTAGATACGGGGAGTGGTGTCTTTGGGACCTCAAGTTCGATGGACTGCTCTGGCGTTATGTTCTCTGATTGTCGGTTTTGGTGCAGTGCCGCGGGCCCTTGCCGATGGCGCGGCATTTGATCTGATTGGCCCGAAGTTTCAGGTCCATGTGCAGCGTGCAGGTGTAACGTTGCCCATTGCCGAGGTGCCGAATCTCCAGACCGGCGACCGCCTGTGGATTCATCCCGACTTGCCCGACAGTCAATCGGTGCACTACCTGATGGTTGTAGTTTTCCTGCGTGGCGCGACCAATCCGCCGCCGGAATCGTGGTTTACCCGCGCTGAAACCTGGACAAAGCCCATCCATGACGAAGGCATATTTGTTACCGTCCCCCGGGAGGCGGAGCAGGCGATTGTATTGCTCGCACCTGAAACCGGAGGAGGATATTCAACTCTCCGTGCGGCTGTGCGCGGCAAGCCGGGTGCATTTGTTCGGGCTTCGCAAGACCTGGAACAACTGAGCCTTGATCGCTCGCGATTGGAAGCTTATCTCGATGCGGTTCGCGAAACTTCAGTTACCGATCCGGACCAACTCAAGACCCGCACGACCATGTTGGCACGAAGTCTCAACATGAAGCTCGATCAGCAATGCTTCAATAAGCCCACCGCGCAACAGGAGGCTTGCCTTGTACAGAACACGGATCAGTTGGTGTTGGATGACCAGCACAGCCAGAGCATGGTCGCGACACTGACGTCCGCCACTTCTACGGACTTGATAACTCAGATCAGCGCTACCCCAACGGCAAAAGCCGGATATTACAGCCCCTACGTCGGTGCGGTTGTCGACGTTGTACGGATACTGGGTACCGCGCATACAGCACAGTACCAATACATTCCCGCGCTGGCATTGCCAACGAAAGATGATCTTAATCTTCGGCTGAATAACCCGCCGTCATTCCGCAATCCAAAATCAGTTTTGGTAATTGCGTTGCCACCCGTGCGTGATGCTATTCCACCGCCACTGAAGGCGATTGACGGGACGCAGGTATTTTGCGCGAACAAGCCGGATTTAGTTTTGCCCGTCGACGGAGCGCCGCTGGCATTCGCAACCGAGTTGGCGCACAACATGGTGCTGCACGTTGAGACGAAAACGGCCAAAGGGATTGATCTCCCAGCGCAACCCGATGCGGCGCGAGGAGGATTCGTAGTCGAAACCGGCGGGATGGACGCGAAATCTTTTGATGGAGAGGCGACCGGCATTTTGCGGGGCTCCTGGGGATTTCATACTTTTGACGGTCCACGCTTCCGTTTACGTACTTCGCGTCCATCGCAATGGACAGTGGCGTCCAAAGATGCCAGCGCATTAATTGTTGGTCGGGAAGATACTCTGCACATCGAATCGCCCGACGTCTGCTGCGTCAGCGAAGTACTCATGAAAAATGATGAAGGCAAGAATGTTCCACTGCAATGGAAACCTGCAAAGCCAGATGAACTGGAGCTGAAAGTTCCGTTGAAGGATGCGAAAGCGGGCTCGTTGACTATGCTGGTCAAGAAATTTGGGCTTCGAGAGGCGGATGAGGTTCCGTTGCATACGTACGCTGAAGCCGCACGGCTCGACTCTTTCACTCTTCACGCAAACGATCTCGAGGGAGTTTTGCGCGGCACGCGGCTCGATGAAGTCTCTAAACTGGAACTGGATGGCGCAACGTTCACGCCGCAGAATCTTTCCCGCGCAAACCAGCATGATGAGCTGAAAGTTGTAACCCAGGACTCGGCAACAGCCGCTAAGCTCAAAGCGGATGCAACATTCACCGCCCATATTTCGTTGAAAGATGGACGTACCCTTGACTTGAGCACCGCGATCGCGACCCCGCGGCCAAAGCTGAGTTTGTTGAGTAAGAGCGTGCAAGCGCAGAGTTCGGATTCGACTCCGGTCATCCAGCTCGGCAATCCAGACGAGCTTCCCCAAGATGGCCGCCTCAGTTTTTTTCTGAAGACACAGGTGCCGGAGAATTTTGCTCCCGCCGAGAAAGTTGAAGTCTCGACTGCTGACGAGTCATTCCACGTGCTGCTAAGCGAAAAGGACGGCAATCTCACCTTGCAGGATTCGAAGACAATCTACGCCGTTCTCGATCCGATGAAGCTGCTTGGTCCGTCAGCTTTTGGGCTGCTGAAATTCCGACCTGTTAGTTCCGACGGAGTTGAAGGTGACTGGCAGCCGCTCGCAAATCTCGTACGCATTCCGGAGTTGAAGGACATTCGTTGTATTGCTCCGGTCAAAAACAACAAACCAGGCAAAAGCACGATCGCTGCAAAGCACAAGCCTGAAGCGGACTCGGCACAACCCGCATCCGACCACAGCACTGCAACCGAAGCGGCGTCGAAGAACTCCGAAAAACGAGCTTTCGATGAAAAGATCGCGGATGGCGGCGGTGACCCCGACTCGGATACTGCCATCGAGAAGAGCGTCGCAGGACCTCGATGCACCCTAAGCGGAGACAAGCTCTTCCTGATCGATGCTGTGAGTGCCGATCCCGACTTCAGCAGTTCCGTGACCGTACCCGACGGCTTCGTTCAACCCGCCCTGAGCATTCCGGCACCCAAGGGGAACACGCTTTATATCAAGCTAAGAGATGACCCTGCCACCGTAGATACTGCGGTGCTACCCACGTCTACAACTCAGCCATAAACAACCCTGTCGTTATTCGGCCTCCGCAGGTGTGCGAACCCGGTCATTCGCGGCTTTTTTGTCCAAAATCGGACATTTTTCCGCTCACCAAACCATTTTTGCTGCGTCTATTCGTTGTAGCCGGGGGAAGCAGGGTTCCGGCGCAATGAGGATAGAAGAGAATGCCGGCCGAAGCGCGGGCAGTACAATTTCCGGTTGGCAAGTATTGGCTTCGCCCGTCTATAGCAATGGCGGGCGCAACAGTGACCCGAGGGACGGTTAAGTGTGAGGCACATGCTGATCCTGCTCAACGGGGATGCCGTCAGCTTGCCGAACGGGAGGAACGAAACAGTGGAACGCGGGAGCTTGGGACCCGGTCTCACATGTTAAGTCAGAGTCGTATCGACGACACGCTCCTCGTGCGCGAGGCGCAGCGCGGCAGCCGTGCGGCTTTCGAGGAGCTAGTTCGCCATTACGACCAGGCAGTCCTGCGACTAGCGCTGCATCTGACGGGCTCGGAGCACGAAGCTCAAGATATTTATCAGGATGCGTTCCTGAAGGCCTACAAAAACATCGGAAGGTTCCGGTTCGAGTGTTCGTTCTATACCTGGATTTACCGGATCGTCACTAATCTCTGCCTCGACAATATTCGCAAAAAGCAGGTGCGTAAAGAAGACGCGCCCGTTACGACCGATTCCGACGGCGAAGTATATGACGTGCTTGCGCAAGTGGCGGACGGCCGCAGTGGCGCGAATCCTGAGCGCGATTTGATGCGGCGCGAATTGGGCGGCAAGATCGCCCGCGCACTCAATAAGCTGACTCCGCGCGAAAGAATGGTTTTCGAGTTGAAGCATTATCAAGGTTTGAAGCTCAGGACTGTGGGTGAAATGTTGAATACGACGGAAGAGACCGCGAAGAACACGCTTTTCCGCGCGACGCAGAAATTGCGTGCGAATTTAGCGGAGATGAGATGAAAGCAGTCGGTGGTCATTGGTCGCTGGTCGTTAGCAAAATCGGCAGGCACGATTTGATGGAGGCTTTGGCCAACGACCAACGAGGAACGACCAAGGACGAGGTTCAGATGTTTTTTCGGCTAAAGGCAAACCTATGAACTGCGAATGGGTACAACAAAACGTTCTGCTTTATGTCTACGATGAGTTGCCCGACGATGCTCGTCACGAACTGGAGCAGCACATCGCCCGCTGCAAAGATTGCGCGGCGGCACTCGAGTCGGTAAAGAAGTTTCGTGGCGAGTTTTCCCAGCCGATGCTGGAGCCAAATCCCAGCTTTCTCGCGGCCGCGCGGATGAGGTTACAGGAGGCGCTCGAAACGGCGGAGCAGGGCGGGTGGTGGTCGCGCTTCGTCTTTGATCCTGTTCATTGGCTCAATCAGATTCGATTTGCCCCGGCGCTTGCGGCGGCAATTTTCATCGTCGGTTTTGCCGGGGGGATCGGCGCAACCTACAAGTTAGCAAAAACTCCAGTCGAACCTCTTCCGAATACTCCAGGCCCGCAGGTAAACATCGCTTCCATCAGCGGAGTGAGTTCTATCGTCCAGCAGCCAGGCTCGAATCAAGTCACAATCAAATACGAGACGGTGTCGCCGCAGGAAATGCACGGATCCATGAACGATCCGAATGTCCAGCAGCTTCTTCTGTACGCGGCCCGGAATAATTTCAACGCGGGCGTGCGCATGGATTCGGTCGATGTGCTGACGCAGCATCCTGACAATCAGCATGTCCGCGAGGCGCTGCTCTATGCTCTCCGCTACGACTCGAACACTGGCGTGCGCCTGAAGGCGCTCGATGGGCTGGGCCCGTATGTGAAGAGCGATGTCCAGGTACGCGACGCGGTGCTGGAATCACTGATGTCGGATTCAAATCCCGGGATCAGAGTCGAGGCTTTGCGACTGCTGCAACCATGCGCGGCGGATAGCAGCGTGCGAATCGTGCTGCAGCGTTTGGCAGCGAAGGACGACAACCGCTACATTCGTGCACAGTCACGCGCCATGCTTGCGCAATTGCCTGAAATGAATTGAGGAGAAACCAACAACCCAACATGCGAAAAACTCTAACCAAATTCGGACTGCTGGCCGCGCTACTTTCGACCATATGTTTCGCCCAGCAAAGTTCCGTTCGGCGGGAAGGCAACTACTGGACCGGAGTCGTCAATGGCTCAGTTTCGGGCGCTCGCAACCTGCACATTAAAGTCGACGTCGGCGCCGTTCACGTGCAGGGCGGATCCTCGCAAGGAATTACTTATGTAGTTCGTAATAAGTCCTACGAATCTTCAGAAGACCAGGCGCGCCGGCAATTCGATTCGTACAAGATCAGTTCGTACGTTCGGGGCGATACAGCCTGGATCGTCGGCGAATGGGAACAAGGGCGTCCGCACAAGTTCTCGTCGGATGTAACGGTCAATGTGCCCCGCGAAATCGAACTCGTAAAGATCGAAACCGATGGTGGTGAAATCGTAACCACTGGTATCTCCGGCCGGCTGGAAGCCGAGAGCGGCGGCGGATCGCTTCACCTCGACGACATTGGCGGAGCAATCAACGCAGAGACAGGCGGCGGCTCTATCGATGTCGGTAACGTCGGTGGCGATCTCAGCGTGCACACCGGAGGCGGATCAATCCACATTGGTTCCGCAAAGGGCAAAGTGGTGGCTGAGACCGGCGGGGGTAACGTTGTTCTGATTTCGGGTTCGCAAGGAGCATCGCTCGAGACCGGTGGTGGCACCATCCACGTGGAGAAATGCGCTGGTCAAGTGAAAGCTGAAACTGGTGGCGGCACGATTGACTTGGGCGAAGTTGGTGGCGAAGCAACCATGGAAACCGGTGGCGGCAGTTTGAAGCTGAATTCTGCAAACGGTTTGGTCAAAGCCCAAACCGGCGGCGGGAGTATCGAACTCTATGGCGTTCCGGCAGCCCATGTCGAAACTGGAGCGGGAACAATCACGGCGAAGTTTATTTCGTCATCGAATGCCATGGACTCTCAGCTCGAAACGGGATCCGGCGACGTTATTGTTTATCTGGCTCCTGCTATGCGTGTTACGTTGCGCGCCAGCATCGAAGCCGCTAGTGGCCATCACATAACGTCAGATTTCCCCGAGTTCAGAGTTTCTTCTGAAGGGAGCCAGTGGGGACCGAAATTCGTTTCCGCAGAAGGCATCTTGAACGGTGGCGGGCCGGTGCTGAAGATTCGAACTACGATGGGCAACATTTATATTCGTCGTGCGCAGTAAAGGGGAAGCAATGATCACGAAAAGACAGGTAGTAGCGGTCGCGGTGCTGTTAACTCCCTTTTTGTTGCCAACGGGATCGAACGCGCAGCCGGAGAATCGCCCGTACGTCTATTTCGGTGAGGACAGCGGGAGCACCTCCTATCTAGGCGTGGATACGCGTGACGTTACACAAGATCAGGTTGCTGATCTACACCTGAAAGAAGAGACGGGTGTAGAGATCACCATGGTCGATCAGGATGCACCCGCCGGCAAAGCCGGCCTTAAGGAACACGATGTAATTCTCAGCATCAACGACCAGAAGATCGAAAGCGAAGAGCAATTGCGGCGCGTAATTCACGAAATTCCACCAGGCCGCACGGTCACAATTGGAATCAGCCGCAACGGGCAACCGATGACGCTGAAGGCGCAGTTGGCGGAAAAAGACATGGATCATGGCATGGGAATGGACGTGCATGTACCGCCCATCAATATTCCAGCCATCCACATTCCTCCGATCAACATGCCCGAGATCGATGTTCCCTCCGTGGTTGTGATCCACTCGCCGCGCAGTAGCGGCATCATGGTGGAAAACCTTACGCCACAACTCGGTGAGTTCTTTGGAGTGAAGAGCGGAAGCGGCGTCCTGATCCGTTCCGTCGAGAAGGGGAGCCACGCCGAACAGGCGGGGTTCCGCGCCGGCGATGTGATTGTCAAAGTGAACGGATCATCGGTTAACGACTGCAGTGATTTCACCCGCCTTCTTCGTGAACGCAGGGAGACCAAAGCTGCGGTGACTGTAATCCGCGACCACAAAGAGCAGAATTTGACATTGACTTTGCCGGAACCGCGTCGGTCAGGCTTGCTCGAAAATTGCGGCCATATCGAAGGTGTTACCTGTGCGCAAATTGTCGATGAAGGAACAAAAGTTGCTAAGCTGATTCCAGAAATAAACACGGGTGAGTTGAAACGGCTGCAGCCCGAGATGGAATGCCTAAAAAAGCGGCTCGCCGAGGATGCCGAGAAGAATCGCGGGCAGGTACAAAAAGAACTGGAGAACATGCAGCAGGAGTTGAGTCACGAGAAAGAGGAGATGGACCGACAGATGAAAGAGTGGATAAAGGACTCGGAAATATAAGGCTCATCCGGCAAACCTGCTCCCGCTTAATTCGTATAAATCCGTACATAGTCAACCAACATTTCTGACGGGAATGGCGTGCTCGAATCAGGATTTCCTGGCCAGCTTCCTCCGATTGCCAAGTTCAAAATGATGAAGTTGCCTTGCCCGCCGTCGAAGGGCCACACCGCACCGCTTAGTCCGTTCAGGCTGCCTGGAGTAAATGTTGCGTACGGCTGCGTGGGATCGTCGATGTAATATTTCACGCTGCCTGGAGCCCAAATCATCCCGTAAGTGTGAAATGCGCTGCCGGCGGTCTGCCCAGCGGGAAAGTTGTACTTCGTCCCCAGGTTTCCGCCCGTAAAGCCTGCTCCATGAATTGATCCTGCGTTCCAGTCTGGGTTCGAAGCCGCGTTCACGCGCTCCTGTACATCTTGTTCTCCGCACGCCGGCCAGTTGACAGTCGCAATATTATTGCCCAAAAGCCACGCTGCGGGCCAAAATCCCTGGGCTTCTGGCACTTGGATTCGAAATTCTATCCGTCCGTACTGAAAACTGAACAGACCTTGTGTTTTTAGTCGCGCCGAGGTGTAAACGCCTGCCGATGGTTGCTGAGCTCTGATATGCAGGTAGCCGTCCGTTCCTACATATTCGCTAGGACTTGTTGTACTACATGGTGCAACTGACGATCCCCACGAGCAATACGTTTCCAGTTCGTTATTGCCAAAACCGCTGTTCCCAGTGTCGTAGGTCCAAATTTTGGGATCGGGTTGCGCATCTGTACCGGTCGTATTGGAAAACTCGTCGCTCCACACCAGCGTTCCAGAGGGAATATTTGGCGAGAACACCTGGCTGGTTACGGTGCTCGCCGCGCCGGCCGCAAACGCAATTGCCTTGATGGTCAAGTCAGAGGCAACCAGAAATGGGGCTTGATATTGCTGCGAAGAGCTGCTGGGCGTGCTTCCGTCGAGCGTATAGTAAATTGCCGCTCCGGAGGTCGTAGAGTATAAGCTGACGATCTCGGCGCCGTTCTGTGCCGGATCCGCGGAAATGCCCGGGGCGACAATTGACGAGCTCCCGGAGCTGCCGTTTCCTGTGGCTGCTCCGTCGCTGCCGCCACAACCATGTAACAACGCGCTCAACAGCAACGCTGGAAGTAAAGCAAAGACCCGCATGAGCTAATCCCCAGTGGCTGATTTCGACAAACGTAGTTCGGCTTTGTATTTAATCGCCAATGAATCGCGCAGTCAAACATGAGCGGCGATGTCGGACACCGCGAAAATCATCGAGGAACGGTTAAGTAGATGAGGAGAACTTCATTGAGACTGGAATCAGCGGCGCTCCTGCTGATGAGGTTTTTGGCGTGGCTTCCATAAAGTTTTTATCACTCCCAAAAAGACGAGACAGAACCAGAAGTCAACAAGCACACCAAGGTCGAACTTCATAGGATTATGCTGTGCCGCCGCCGGCAAGTGGGGCATGAGCAGGTAGTAAACTAAATTCCCCGCCAGAACGGCGATCAATGACTGAACGAAATTCAACTTAGCTGGTTTAGACACCGGAAATCCTGAAAAAGTACTCAGCAATCAGCAATCAGTATCGTCGTCGGTACTTGGCCGTCGTTCATTCGATCTTTGCCTCATATCGCAGGCTGCTTGCGCTTGGGTTGGCCAATGGCGAACAACGCAAGGCGCACGATACATTTGCCCGCTGCTGAGCGCTGAACCCTCATTTGTTACCATCCCTTGAGATGCTGGAACCCTCCACCCCCGTTCAGTTTGTGAAAGGAATCGGGCCGCGAATAGCAGAAATTCTGGCCGTTAAAGGCATCAACACTGTCGACGACCTACTCCATTATCTGCCATTTCGCTATGAAGACCGACTCAACCCACGAGGCATAGCCGAGTTGCGCGCCGGTGAAATGGCAACCGTAATCGCCGAGGTCCGCACCTCCGGCCTGTTTCGCACACGTCGCATGCCCATCTTCCAAATGACTGCGGGCCAGGGCCGCAGCCGGCTGAAGTGCATATGGTTCAATGGCTCCTATTTGAAAGATAAGTTCCAGCCGGGGCAATTGCTGGCTTTGTACGGACGAGTTGAGGAGAATCGCGGTGAATTGCAACTGGTCCAGCCGCAATTCGAAATTCTTGGTGAAGCTGAGAGTGATGCCGAGCAGAAAGCTACTGAATCACTCGAGATCGGGCGGATCGTCCCGATATATGAGTCGGCGGGCCAGGGAAGGCTCACATCCCGCTGGTTCCGGCGCATTCTCCACAAAGCCCTGGAAGATCTAACTCCTGAGTTGCGGGAGGCGATTCCTACCGCCGTTCGCGATCGTATGAAATTGCTTCCACCACGCGCGGCGCTCTGGAACGTTCACTGGCCGGAAGCAGGCGAGAGTATGGCGGACCTCCAAGCCTCGAGAACACCTGCGCACGTCCGGCTTATCTTTGAAGAGCTGTTTTTCATTGAACTTGGGCTGGAGATGAAGCGTCGCGAACAAAAGGCGCAAACCGGAATCGCGTTCAACCTGAACGATCGCGTGCGGGGCGCAATCAAAAAAATTCTGCCCTTTCATCCCACCGGAGCGCAGAAACGCGCGCTGAAGGAACTTGCCGCAGACATGGAGAAACCTTATCCAATGCGGCGTTTACTACAAGGCGATGTCGGCTCAGGCAAGACTCTAGTAGCCTTCGAGGCTGCCATTATCGCGATCGAAAATGGATACCAGGCCGCGCTTATGGCGCCGACAGAGATTCTGGCTCAACAACATTATTTTTCTGCACGGCGCATTCTTGAGCCTTCGGGCTATCGGATTGTGCTGCTAACCGGATCCCTCGAAGATGATCGAAAGCGTGAGATTCGCCGTCACATCTCGCAGGGGAATGCGCAGCTTGTTATTGGCACTCATGCCTTAATCGAGCAGAAGGTCGAATTCGCGAAGCTCGGTCTCGTGCTGGTAGACGAGCAACATCGGTTCGGTGTCCTGCAACGGTTCAAGTTGATGAAGAAGAGTGAAGAACCGACCGCCGAGCCGGATGTCCTTGTAATGACTGCGACCCCGATTCCTCGGACGCTAGCCCTCACGCTATACGGCGATCTCGACAGCAGCGTTCTTGACGAAATGCCGCCTGGCCGAACTCCCATAGTCACGCGCCGCGTCGGAGATGAACGTGCCGATGAAGTCTGGCAATTCGTACGCAAGCAGGTCGAGGCTGGGTATCAGGCGTATGTGGTTTACCCAGTGATCGACGAGAGCCAGGAGTCCGAACTAAAAGCTGCGATGAAAATGTATGGAGAACTGAGCAAAAAGATTTTCCGGGACTTGAACGTCGCCGTTCTGCACGGCCGCATGGAATCGGACCTGAAAGAGCAGGTCATGCGTTTGTTCCAGCAGGGCAAAATTCAAGTCCTGGTTTCAACCACCGTGATCGAAGTTGGCGTCGACGTTCCCAATGCAGCGATCATGGTGATTGAACATGCCGAACGCTTCGGCTTGGCACAGCTTCATCAGTTGCGCGGGCGCATTGGACGCGGGGCCGCGAAATCCTATTGCATCCTGATGACGAGCGGCAAAGTCTCAGAGGAAGCCGAACGCCGTCTCGACGCAATGGTGCGCACCACCGACGGCTTCCAGATTGCTGAACTCGACTTGGAAATGCGCGGCCCGGGAGAATTTTTTGGAACGCGCCAAGCCGGATTGCCAAGCTTTCAAGTTGCGAATTTGATTCGCGACCGCGACTTGTTGGAGATCGCCAAAAGAGAAGCGGCGGCCGTGCTCGCCGGCCCTAATTCAGAAATTTCGCAAACGGAAATCGACCGTGCTCTGCGGCACATGCGCACGAAATGGCAAAAGACCTACGGACTAGTTGAAGTAGGCTGATCCGTCTGGCGCTGCCTCGTTCTCACTCAGATCCCTTGCTATCCCTTATGCATCGCAGTGATAATCACTTCTGGTGAAAGCTCACGCCAATCTTTACCGCGAGCTGCCTTCCATCGACGAACTCCTGCGTTCATCGGAAGCGGCGTCTCTTATCCAAGATGAAGGTCAGCCAGCGGTGACCGATGCATGCCGCGCGGTCCTGGCACGTTTGCGTAACGAGGTTGCGACCGGCCACTTCGATCCAGATAAATTGCGGCTTGCACTTACCGGAATCCATGCCGCAATCCGAGCTCAGCTTCGGCAATCGCTATCGTATTCCTTGAAGCCCGTTATCAACGCAACCGGCGTGGTTCTGCACACGAACTTGGGTCGCGCGCCGATCGCAAGTTCCGCTATTGACCACATAGCCGCCACCGCAGGTGTGTATTCCAACTTAGAGTTTAATCTCGATTCGGGTGAACGTGGCAAACGGGATGTGCACGTAGATCGATTGTTTCGGAAGCTGCTCTCCTCACACGATGTCGTCCACACGCAATCAGCGGATGGTAGGGGCACGGACGTCCCCGCGAAATCCTCAGTCTCAACCATTGTGGTCAACAACAATGCTGCCGCCGTTCTGCTCGCGCTTAACACGCTGGCCGAAGGCGGAGAGGTCATTGTTTCACGCGGGGAGCTCGTCGAAATCGGCGGCTCATTCCGTATCCCGGATGTGATGAGCAAGTCTGGCGCAGTTCTGCGGGAAGTTGGCACAACGAACCGCACGCGCGTAGCGGATTACGAAAGAGCAATTAACGAACGGACAAAGCTGTTGCTGCGCGTACATCGCTCGAATTTCGAGATTAGTGGATTTACCGAGCAGCCGCAGATCAGCGAATTAGTTGCCCTTGCCGCAAAACACAAGCTACCTCTCATGGAAGACCTGGGCAGCGGCGCTCTTTTCGATCTCCGGACCGTTGGAATTAGCAATGAACCCACTGTGCTCGATAGTCTGCAGGCGGGCGTGCATGTTGTGACCTATAGCGGCGACAAACTTTTGGGAGGACCACAATCAGGTCTGATTAGTGGGTGTGCAGACCTGGTACAGAAGATGCGTAGTAACTCGCTATTTCGCGCGCTTCGCGTGGACAAGCTGACTTATGCCGCTCTCGAAGCTGTGCTTCTTGCCTATGTAAAGCGCGACTACAATGCGATCCCCACGGTGCGAATGGTGCAACTGTCGAAATCCGAAATTGCGGGACGTGCGGAGAATCTCATCGCTCAGGTGAGTGGAAATGTCGACCAGCGTACCACCGGCAAGCTGCGCTTCGAGCTAGTCGATGGCGAATCGCTCATCGGCGGCGGTTCCGCGCCGTCTGCGGTTTTGCCTACCACTTTAATCGCAATTACTGCGAGCGACCTGAGCGCGAACGATCTCGCCGCCCGGCTCCGTTCAGCGACTCCGCCGGCAATCTCGCGCGTAGAAGAAGGACGTGTTCTCCTCGATCTTCGCACCGTCTTCCCATCTCAGGATGAAACCTTGGTCCAATTGCTAGCTCAAATCCCCGGTGATAGCCACCGAGAAGAATAACGTGGCAAGTTCGGTCCGCGAACTTTCCCTGCATCGAATAACCCATGCACTTTTAAATTCACTTCTTCTGGTCTGCAGCATTATTGCTCTTCACCGCCGCATACACCTCGCGAACAAACTCTTCCGGCTTCACGCGTCCATGGCCCCAACGTTCATCAAATTGCACCGTTGTATTGGCAGCAATGATTTGTTCCTCGGTCTTGCCGGCGGTTGCCATTGATTCGATCTTTTCGCGAACTGCCACGATCATGTCACGATACTGCTTTACTGCACTTCCATCCGTCACTTCGCCTCGGGCCGGGACTATTCTGACCGAGCTTCCTGCCCACCCGTCCAACGTTGTGAGCAGGCCCTCCAGAGTGCCTCCCTGCGCGGCGTCAACTTTGGGGTAACCATCGCCAGGAAATACCTCACCGAGGTAAACCAAATTCGCCTTATGAAAATGTGCGATCGAGTCTGCATTGCTATAACCAGGTTTTTGATGGACGACGTGGATTGCATCTCCATTGAGATCGAACTTCAAAACTTCAGAGAATGCGACGCGCGGCCGTTCCACCCCTGGCTGCTCAAAGTGCACGGGAAGCGATTTCATCGTTCCAATTCCTCCTCCGCCGAGCCGTTGCAGATCATTTTCCTGCATCGCAACGAAAGCTCCGCGCTGTTGCCATCCGGCATCGCCTTCAGGGTGCGATGAGTTTTCCGGAAATATGACGACATAGCGAACCGGAGATTTGGTGCGACTTCCGATGATGTCGGAGATGCAAGCGGTACTGGAAGCCGAGGGTGTTCCAACAAGCAACGCGCCGTCAGGGCCAACCGATGACACTACATTGCCGCCCGAAGTAGAAACGACAAGCGTGGTTGGCGTGATCTCAGTTACACCAACATTCTCGTCCGAGGCTGCCGCAACCTGAACAATGAAGAGCAGAAAAGCCGCAGCTACAAGATACCCGAAGTAGCGCATGGGGCGGTCGATCATGGTTTCGATCCTCCCTATCAAAGTAAGAGAAACTTAGCTGGGTTTCACAAGCCAACTTCACAAACCAGACAGTCGTGCTTCCTCGAATCTTTGAATGGTAATCACACCCACCCACTGCCCGCCGCGGCGTTCCGCATATACCACATTTCCACCTAATACTGACGCGGCGGCTTCCGGCCCAATATCCAAATGGAAGTCGAAATATCGCAACTTCCATTGCTGCCACAATCGCCAACGGTCGAAAACAGAATGCGGCTGATACTTGGTTGAAAACACCAGCGCTACATCGAACCGCGAACGGGCTTCGGCGGCAGAAAGCATTTCTTCGATCGAGAAATTCTCAATTCGCACCACCTGAACCGGTTTCTGCACATATCCCAGATATGGCCGGGTAAGTTCATCGCTTGCCGGCCACGCGGTCAGAACTCGCGCGTTCGGGTATCGCTGTCGAAGAAATGTCTCAGCTCGCTGATGCAGTCGAATGTAGTCGCGGTAGGCGAGATTGTCTTCAGGAGCGAATCCATACGGCGGATTAATAAACAATGACGAAATAAACGCCAGCGCGACCACGCCGAGGACCGCTTTCCACGCCGGCAGGCGACGCCAGATTGTCGAAACTGAAATGAGAATTATGAGCGGAACAACGGGCAACATATATCGCGCAAGCACAGCTCCGCCGATGACTGAAAGCGCAACGACATACATAATGATGATCGCGAGAAAACTGTACTGAACGGCAAAATTAATGCGGGAACGCTCTTCGATCTTCTGTTTACTCTGCCAGTCTTTACTCGGCCAATCTTTGATCGGCAGAAACATCATCGCAGCGGCACATGCAAGCGTAAGCACGTACAGATCGAGATACCCGACCGCCTGCCAGATACGCAGAAATAGCGCGAGAACAATCCGCAGCGGATGGAGTGTTCCCTGCACGTTGTAGCGAAAAAAATCCGGATTGCCGAAGACACGTCCGGTGCGGGCATAGTGAAAGCCGTACCATGCAGCAAGCGGAATGATCGGAAGGATCAAGGGCCAGACGTGAGCAAGGCCGGGAAGGGCACGCCTTTTAGCCGTGCCGAAAATCGCGTTTATCGATGTGGCCTTAGCCGCCGGGGCCTTAGTTTTCGAAAGAGAACTCACGACCTCGCAGCACAGCAATGCCAAGGGCACTAGGATCGCGGTTTCTTTCGTTAGCGCTGCAAGAGTAAACCAGACCGCCGAACCAACGCTTCGCCTTTCGAAATACGACTCGAGTCCCCAAAAGATAAATCCTGCCGAGGCGAGATCAATCTGCGCCAGCGAACTTTGCGCGAAGAAAACGGGATAAATCGCAACCAGCAGCGTGCTTGCAATTGCGACCGGCGTGTTCGCGACCGTACGCGCAAGTCGAAAAAATCCCAGAAGCGACAACGCCGCCATCAGCAACATCGCGCAGCGGGTCACGACAATGCTCTGCCCGAAAATCTTCCAGCACAGCGCCAGCCATGCCATGACTAAAGGAGGATGTGCGTTCGAAGGAGTGGAATGAGGAATCAGCGATCCGGCAAACAGGTCGCGCGCGGCAGGAATGTAGTAACCGGCTTCGTCCCAATAATAAGGAAGGCGCAGCAGCGATGCATGCAGCGCAACCAAAACAACTGCAAATAGCAGAAATAGCCCAGCCGTTCGCCCGGTTCCGAGTTTTGGCTCGTTCACCAGTCTCAGTGCACCGGCCCGGCCGCCTGCACGCGCGGGTCAAGTTTAATTTCGCCGAAGGTGCCTTCGTAATTGGTAATGTTCTGCTGCAGGATGGCGGCCAGAGCCTTCGCCTGCTGCGGGCTCAAATAGATTCCCTGGAAGTTGCGCACCTCGACCTGATTTTCCGCGGGTTGCTGCATCGTGCCAAAGACGAGAAAGAAGTCCCAAACGCTCACACGTACTTGCACGCTGTTGGCATAGGTTTCGCGATACTCAGGAGTATTAACCAGATGAAAATTCGGCTGCTGTGTAGGAGTGATCATAAGCTCCACAGTTTAGCGGGAAGTCGGGATTTAAGAAAGGAAAGACGAATTCCTTGCAATGGGGAGAATAGGATAAGACCAATGCTGTTGTGACCTAATGGTTTCGGATTTCTTATTACAATCCTGCGAATCCGCGGCTGCGCGTAATGAACGCAGGGGCTGATTGCTCACGTGTGTTTCGCCACCCAGAGCAAAATCGCAAAAATCACCACCGGAATGGCCGCCATTGCCAAATAAAAAAGCACCTGCCGGGTTCGGGGTTGCCGACGGACTTTCCAGTTCGTCAGTTCTTCGCGGTCGGCCACGCCCACCTGCTCGGGATGCTGCAAATCGTGCGCAAACTCGCGCGCGGATTGGTATCTCTTCGCCGGATCACGTTCAATCGCACGATAAATGATCTCCTGCATCTCAGGCGAGATCGACGGATCAAGTTCCCGCGGCGGCACCGGATTGTTCAGTAGGCGGTCGTTCATGATGGTGAACGCGTTCGATCCCGTAAACGGCACCTTGCCCGTCAGCATTTCATAAAGCATGACGCCGAGCGCGTAAATATCGCTGCGAGCGTCGCCTCGTTTACCCTTCACCTGTTCTGGAGAAATGTAGTCCGGCGTGCCCATGGTTTGCGTGAACTTTGCAAAGGTCAGGCGCTTCGAACCGACATTCGCCGCAATGCCAAAGTCAATCAACTTAATCCGGTCGTTTTTATCGACCATAATGTTTTCCGGTTTTAGATCGCGGTGGACGACACCCTGGGTGTGAATGTACTCGATCGCCTGCCCAATCTGCAGCGCGATATTCAGCGCGCGTTCGGGGGGAAACTTTCGCTGCTCATTCAGTACCTGCCGCAGCAGCCGGCCATCGACCCACTCCATTGCCATATAGATCTGGCTGTGATCGCCGTTCGCGAAAACTTTCATGACACCCGGATGATCGAGCTTCTCGCCAATTTCTTGCTCACGCTGAAAGCGATCGTAGAAGACCGGATCGGCCTCCATCTCTGGATGCGGGACTTTGATCGCGACAGTCTCGCCGCTGCGCTCGTCGACGGCGCGGAAGATCGAAGCCATGCCGCTGCGCGCCGCGACACTCTCAATTCGATAATGGTCGAGCTTATCGCCCGCGTGGAATGAGGTCATCTGTGGGGTGCCCCATCCTTGTCTCGCCGCATTTGGGGAGACAGGGGGGGAGCTTCGCTTGGATCTACTTAATCATGCCAGAACGTGGCATGAAGAGTGCGGAAATTTGGAGAGCTTACCTCCGGCGGCAACTATCTTTAATAGTTGCCCCATCCTTGTCTCGCCGCATTTGCGAAACGGGGCGGGGATTTTGACCTGGATCGATGCGCAATCGGCAGCAAGTGAACTTCAAAGCAAGGCTTGCGAGGCGGAGATCATGGGAGTTCGTCGGCGCGTCCACAACCTCGCCTCGATTTGAGCCGAATTCGCTGACTACGACGCCTTCTTGCGATCAGCCGCTCTTGCCGGAGGCAAATCGTCCGGGTGTCCATATTCATTGTGCGTGTGCACGGGCCGCTCGGGATGATCGGCCGCATCTTCCAAGCCATCCACTCGCGCCGCCTCGATCGCCTGGTCGGTATCGGAGAGCTCTTCTACGCTCTCGTTATCCATGTCCGCTGTGGTTGAGAGTCGCTGCGGATCACCGGATTGGCCCGCGCTCTCAGCGCCAACTTGCCTCGGATCATTCCCTAGCTCATCTGGTCCTGCTTCGTTTCCCTCTACATGGCCTTCAGTCTCGCGGTTCTTATGCATCGTTCCTCCTCTTAAGCAAGAGTTGGATGCCAATCCGAGGAGCGCCGATAACCTCGATCCATAGCAAAAGGCTGATCAGGCAGCCTCGTTCAATTCTTCCAGCAGGTCAGCTCGAAGTTCTTCTTGCTGTGCTGAGGTGAGTTTTTTCTTGTCGGAGGTGAGATAGAAAACATCAATGGCCATCTGCCCTTCGGTATCGATGAGCGCAATCTCTATGTTGCAGCCATGATGGGAGAAGCGTGAGGAGATGCGATGCAGAAGTCCAAGCTGGTCTTGCGCAATGATCTGCAGCAGAGTGCTGGCCGTTGAAGAGTCATCGTCAAACTCGACGCGGGTCCGCACTTTCACCTTCGCGCCATTTTTGGAGTCAGACCGCATTCGATCGCGCAACATGCGGTCAAGGTCGGCTTCGCCGGTCAGCACGTCGGCAACGCTGCGCTGAAAACGCGCCCACTCGCTCTGATTCAGTTCGAGGGTGCGGAAGCGGTCGGTGAAGTAGAAGGTGTCAACCACCACGCCGGCGGTATTCGAGAATGCGTCCGCCTTTACGATGTTCATTCCCCAGCCAGCCAGCGCGCCGGCGATATTAGCGAAAAGGAATGGCCGGTCCTTGGTCAGCACAGATAACTCGTGCCAGTGACGCCCGCGACTCAGATGCAGTTGGACAGGCTCTTCTGCCAGCAAGTCCGAAAGTTCCAGATGTTTCAAAATCTGTTCAGGCCGGTAAGTCCGAAGATACCGCTTGGGAAAGCCATCGAGGAAAGACACGGCATACTGGGAACAGTGTGGAGACAGCGACGCGAGTTGGGCAATGGTTTCGTCCCGGTCAGCTTGCGGATGGACGCGTGTATCGGCACTGCGGCTTAGGCAATTGGATGCGGCAATGTAGAGTTGCCAGACATTTTCCGCCTTCCATGGCGTCAGTGCCTCTGGATTCACCGCCTTAATATCGGCGTAAGTCAGCAGCGAGAGCATTTTCAGCCGCTCCGGAGTTCCGACCTTATCGCAAAAAACCTGTACCGTTGCCGGATCGTAGATGTCGCGCCGCAGCGTTGCTGAGATTTCCAGATGATTCGAGATCAGGAACGAAATCATCTCGCGGTCGGATTGCTCGAGCCCCAGGCGCTCCAGGCATTTCTGCGCAACTTCAAGGCTGGTGATCAAATGATTGTCACCCGGCAAGCCTTTCCCTACATCATGGAGCAGAAGGGCCAGGTAAAGCAGTTCGGGACGCTCCAGTTCCTCGAGGAGATGGCCGTAGCGCTGGTCCCACTCCGAAGTCGCACGACCCGCGCGGTGCAGGCACTCGATTGCGAGAAACGAATGCTCGTCCACGGTGAACCGGTGATAAAAATCACGCACTACGAGCGAATCGATCAGCTTCAATTCCGGGAGGAGCACCGTGAGCAGGCCGAGCGAATGCATGGCGCGGAGCGCCTCGGCGGCATGCGGCTCAACCAGGATCGAGCTCAGATATCGCCAGCTTTCCGGCCCGGAAGGCGGCGCTTCTACGAGCGCCGGCAGAACCTGCTGAATTCGCGTCTCAGTCGAAAGCGCAGGCTTCAGGCCGTGATGTGCGGCGAATGTAAAAATGCGAAACAAGAGATCACGGTCCCGAACTGCTGAAGGCTGATGTAAATAGATAAAGCTATCGACAACTGAAAAATCCGCGTTTGAAAGCCGCGAACGCCAGTTTTGGAACTGGCGATAAAGTGACGACCGTGCCGCCGGTACGGATTCAAGCAGCCGCAAACAGTCGTGCTGCACAGCGCGGGCATGGCGAAAATAAGTTCGCATCCATGCAGCCGCATTCAACTGCTGAGAGCCGGTGAGGCCAATTTGTCGCGCAGCAGCTTCGTCCTGCGATTCCCATGCGAGCATGTTGTCATCACGACCATGGCGGTAATGAAGAAATGCGCGCACCGAGGTAAGGAATTGCAACGCCGGCAGCAAGTTGTGCGCTGAATCCGGAAGCAATGATTCAGCTGATGGCCAACTTCTTTCCTGATCGATTGCGGCAAGCAACGCCATCCAGCAGGCAATGTTGTAGTCCCGCAGTCCGCCGGGCGCTTCTTTCACATTCGGCTCGAGATGAAAGACGGTGTTGCCGTATTTTGCATGACGCGAGCCCGTCACCTCCGCCAACTGCTGAATAATGTAGTTGCCCTCACGGACGAAAAACTTTGGCAGCACCTTTTCATGCAGGCGGTCAAACAATTCGCGGTCACCGGCTACGTAACGGGAGTCCAGGAGAGAGATCGTGAATTCGACATTCTGTGGATCGAAGTGGTCGCACTCGGCGAGCGTTCGCGTAGTCGGCCCCAACTTCATGCGCAAATCCCACAACTCCTGGCAAAACGTTCGCACCGGCTCCCGCAGTCCGTCTTCACTGCCACGCTCTGCATGCAAGAACAAAATATCAACGTCCGAGTGGGGAAATAACGCACGCCTTCCGAAGCCGCCGAGCGCAACTAAGGCGAAGTTTTCGGGCCCGTTATCGGCAGAGCCGATCACTTCGCCCCAAAGCCGGCGCAGCACTTTTTCGACCAGTTCGGTACGTGCGGCAATGGCGCGTGAACCATCGCCTGAGCCAACGAACTGCTGTTGAATGCGCGCAGATTCATTCAGATATAGATCACGGAGTTCACTTCGCAACGTAGCTGCTGTGCTCATGGAAGGCTGAAATGTACTGCCGTGCGCTGAGGCAGTGATAGATCAATTTAAATGCGCCCCCAAGGCTGTGGAAATTGAAACTATTTATGGAAGGAATTAGGAATGGTTATCAGTGCGTACTAGTCTGAATCGAAAAACCGGAGGGTGCCGCACCTTGTGGCGCCTTTTGCGACAGGATGGGCATTTCGACTTTAATCTCGAAGTACGAAGGTTCGCGGGTTCCCCACTCCTCGTCCGTTTTGCGAGAAGTGGGAGTACTCCGATGCCAGATCGAACTACGTCAATTCAACCGTCCATCATCGTGTCTTTCTCGATTTTTCGATGGCAGGTGCTGCTCGTCTGCGTTGATGGAAATATGCTCGTGCTTAATTTCCAATCGCAAGCGGTCGTAAATGCTCATGTATTGGTTGGCAATCCACACCAGCGAGAAAAACGAAACCAGATATCCGCGCCAATCCGGAAACAGGAGTTTGAAACGGGTAATCAGCAGAAGCAAGGCTGTGACATAGTGGCTGAAGCAGTATTCGCAGGTGAAGACGTAAAAGAACTTACGTCTCACAAACCTGCGACTGTTTTGCTGAGACTTGCAGAACTGCTGCAGTTCACGAAAAATTGCTTCATGAGTCACGGTCCACGCCGCCGAAGCAACCGGTATTGCCAAAAGAAATAGGGCTGCGCTCTCTTGCCCAAGGGACACGTACTTCGATGTGTGAACGCATCCCGAGGGTGTCCATTCGTGAGGTCACAAATACTTAATATCGTCTTCCGAACTCGTGTAGCTTGTATTCGGAGTCGCTTCCCATGTTGCCGTCGCTTAAAAGCCGAGCACTCTTAATCTTCAGCGCCCTTATTTGCGCATCTTGTCTCGCGCAAACTCCGGCGCGCACCCACCGTCCAACCAGCACTCCTTACACCGGCGATCTGTCTCACTTCGATAAACCCGGGAGAGCGGAGCGGCTGGAAATTAACCGAGTGATGGACACTCTCGGAATCGCTCCCGGCAAAAGTGTCGGCGATATTGGAGCCGGCTCAGGATTTTTCACCGTGCTCGCGGCACGGCGAGTGGGAGATAAAGGCACGGTTTACGCGGAAGACATTAACCCGGACGCGATTCAGTACATCGACCAACGCCTGAAAAAAGAAGGTCTGCACAACGTCAAAACGGTCCTGGGAAAGCCCGGTAATCCGCTTTTTCCTGCTTCCATTAACGCCGTGTTGCTCCTGAAGACTTACCACGAGATCGCGGAGCCGGTCATTCTCTTCCGCAACTTGCGCCATTCACTCGCGAAAGGTGCAAAGGTCGGAGTTATTGACCGCAACGGTGACGGCACCGATCACGGACTCAATCGCGACGTGGTCATTCGCGAAATGAAAGACGCAGGGTACAAGCTGCTACAGCAGCAGGATTACAAAAAAGACGGAATGGATTACTTCCTGGTCTTCACATCTGAGTAGCTGCTCGAAGATGTTCCCCGCTAGAGCAACAAGCTTTACACCCCCGACATCTCATCATCATCGTAACAATTCATCCCACGATGCCTGGAGCCCGCAATGATATTCCACCTCAAACACATAGATAACCTTCGCAAGTTGTACGTTGACCAGATTGAGCACCTGCACTCGGCGGAAACTCAGATCGCCGAAGCTCTCCCTGGAATGATCGAGAAAGCTGACGATCCGGAACTGAAGCACGCTTTGCAGACTCACCTGCAGGAAACTCGTGAGCAGGTTTCGCGGATCGAGCAGATTCTCCGCGAAGTCACGGATAAGATAGAGCCGAAGAAGAACAAGCCGATCGCAGCCCTCCTCGCCGAAGCTGACGACATGCTTGCGGATGCCAGCAACCCGGCGGTCACTGATGCTGCAATCATTGCGGCCGGGCAGCGGCTGGAACATTATGAAATTGCCGCGTACGGAACGGTTCGAGATTTTGCCGAGATCATCGGCGAACACGACCAGGCAGCGTTACTGTCAAAGACACTGGAAGAAGAGAAAAATGCCGATAGCATGCTGAGCAGCATTTCCAGTTCTGCGAACACCAGAGCTGATCGCGCAGCATGATTCTGGTCGCGACTGAGAGGTCGAAGGGGCGCTCATCAGTCATAACACTGCCTCTTGAGCGAGGAATATGGCTAGAGTACGGCGCCAGAGCCAGAACGAAACGCAAAGAACGCCACCCACTTCCCTGGCTATGCGCTCTTAACTCTTTGACAACACGGCCTGAAATCGTCGCATCTTACCTGCGCTTGGGCATTGCGCGCTGATTCGTCTGCTTCCTTTTTTGACGCGCACCCTGCAAGCGCCGAACTTGACTTCGAATCTACAAAGGAGGCACGAATGAAATCGAAGCGCAGCGCCGAAACGCAGCTCCGCACTTATGAGAACGAACCTGCAGCGCAGGTCCCGGTCGCCACGCCGGATGTAACCGTCCTGTCGGTCTCTTCCGAAATCAGCATTACTGAACCAGACGTGCAGTCCCGGATTCGCGATCTGGCATACCAGCTGTATCTGCAGCGCGGCTGTGTGTACGGCCATGATGTCGAGGACTGGCTCGAAGCCGAGTCCATTGTCCGCCAGGGAGAAAAGCTTGCCGCCTGAAGTTTTGAACAAAGCAAAAAAATTATCTTGAGGAGCGTATATGCAAACCGGTCACGAACTCTTTGTACACGGACTTAACGACATGTTGGATTGCGAGCATCAGCTCGTCGAAGCGCTGGAGAAACTCGCCGGCGATTCCTCCAATCCGCAACTGAAGAAAGCCTTCGCACAACATCGCGAGGAAACCGAAGGCCATGTCGAGCGTCTCGAGCAGTGCTTCGAGTTACTCGGCGAAGAGCAGGAGGAAACCGAATGTCACGGCATTCGTGGCATCGTCGCGGAGAAAGAGTCTTTCTCAGAAGAAGATCCTTCTGACGATCTGATTAACGTCTTTAATGTCGGTGCGGCCATCAAATCTGAAACTTACGAAATCTGTGAGTACAAGTCGCTTATCGATATGGCCCGCGAGATGAACCACAAGAAAGTTGCCCAGCTGTTGAATCAGAACCTGAAACAAGAGCAGGCAGCACTCAGTAAGATGGAAGCCTTTTACAAGAAAATCAAACCCGAGCAGATGATGAGTGAAGAGGAAGAAGAACAGGCTGTTTCGAGCGAACGTTCCGCTTCCGGCAGGCGCTCCGGAGCACGCGCTTCTTCACGAAGCAGCTCTAGTCGCCGCAAGCGCGCCGCTTAAGACCTGATCCAAATTAATTCGGTTCGGCTGCCCCGTTCTTGTTCCGCTTTTTTGGCGGAACCGGGCGGGGAAGTTGACTTTAGGCTTACGGATTCCTCATCCTACTCTCCCGCGTCCCGACTTCTTGCCGGCTGCGAGAGTGGGTCGTCCTATTTCACAGCTTTGTAATACGCCACGCCGCCAAATAACTGACTGCGTCGCCCTACCTTTGCGGCCTTGCCGAATCCGGCCTCTTTCATAATCGCGAGAACGTTGGCGGCAGAATTGTCTTTAAGCTGATGGTGCGAGTGCAGAAGGCGCTCGATAAATCCCGGCTCGTGCTCTCCCGGCGCTTCAATATCCATCAGATCTAGTTCGCCGGCAGGCTTGAGCACGCGATGCACTTCACGCAACGTGTTTGCTTTCTCCTCCGCTGGAAGGTGATGAAACATCAGTGAAGAGAGCACCCGATCGAATGTAGCTGGCGGATACGGAAGCTGATCGCCGAACCCCTCGTCGAACTGAATGGCAAGCCGTTCCCGCGCCGCTTTCTTCCGCGCACGCGCCAGAGCTTTCGGATCAGGATCGATGGCGACAATATCAACCCGCGGAGCCCGCCTTTTAATAACGACATCCAGCGTGCCCGTTCCGCATCCGAGATCGAGAATCCGGTCTGTAGCTCGAAGGTCTGCATGCGCCAGCAATTGCTCTCTCGCCGCGTCCCCACCAAGCAGCGCCACAATCGGATCGTAAAGCGGCAAAAATATGTCCCGTCCTGCCGCTGGAAGATAGGTGCGTGCCGAACCATTCATGCGTTCACCCCTTAGCCGATTGGACTGCGGAAGCAATCCAATCGCATCAGGGAAATACATGGTCTGCTTGAATTACGGTCACCTCAGAACCACCTCAGCAGAAAATGTGCCACCACCAGCATCAACAGCACAAACCCGGTGATAAACATGAGAAAGCGCCCAGTCAGCTTCGGAGAATTGATTTCCTTCTTGTCCATCAATCAAGAATACCCGGGTTCCGCAACCTAAAGTTCTGGCTTTTATCTTTAGAAGTCACCAGGGGCAGTTTTAGGAGACATGAACGAAGTGCAGCTCCAGATACAAGCAGAGTTCCGGCAAAAAATCCGCTGGCGCGGTTTGCGTCAGCGGATCACGTTTTAGCAGATCGTTCCCAGCAAATCGTTTCCGGCAGATCTCAAGAACTTACCTTTTCTTCAGAATGCGCGGTCCTGGCCGCGAGCTTGAAGTTGACCCATTGGTTCCGTTTGCCTGACGCGTCCCTTGCTCCTGCGAGGCCAACTCCTTAAATGCCGGAGCTTCGACCAGTTCGACATCCTCGCCTTGGTTCCAGGGACCACGCGCATTCATCTCTCCTCTGTCGCCAACTCCGGTCGAGTCGTCGAAGTACTGGCGCACCAGATCAGAGCTGGGAGGAAGACTTCCAATTGAGAATGGTTTCTTTCCCATGGTTTCGAGTGCCACAGTGAATGCCTTCATGTGAGTGATCTCACGTGTCATAAGAAACTGGAGCGCCCGGATCGTTCCCGGATCGTCGGTGAACTGAATCAAACGCTCATATACGATCTTGGCCCGAGCTTCTGCAGCAATGTTGCTACGTAAATCCACGTCCAGCTCGCCGGTTATCTTGAGGTAGTCTGCCGTCCAGGGATTCCCCTGCGAGTTGTTCAGAGCAACGCCCCCGCCGCCGGCAATCGCGATCAGCGGGTCGGCTTCCGCCGCTGACCGCTCGTGCTTTAAAGGTTTCAGGTGCATGCGGGCCAGTGTCCCCACAACTTCCAGGTGGCTCAGTTCTTCCGTGCCAATATCCATCAGCAGGTCTTTGCGCTCCAGGTCATCGCAGTTCAACCCCTGAATGGAATATTGCATTGCAGCAGCCAACTCTCCATTCGCGCCGCCAAACTGTTCCAGCAACATGTTGCCGAATTTTGGATCCGGGGTGCCGATTTCGACCGTGTACATCAATTCCTTAATGTGGTGATACATGTCTTCTCCTATGGTCTTCTTTATGGTTATGCGCGGCGGGCCTTGGTCTTGGCGGCTGGCGCGTGGGTTGGGGTCTCGTCTCCGAGAGTGGCATCCTGCAGTATGGGCTTGCTCAATTCGGTTAGCAGATAGTCCGAACTCTCCTCTTCGCCCAAAGTGCGCGAAAGCAGTTTTGAAACTTCGCGCTCTCCTATCTGCCGAGCCAGGCAACGTGCTGTGCCGTACCCGGAAATTTCATAGTGTTCGACCTTCTGCGCCGCGGCGATCAGCGCCAGGTCTGCAGCAAGTTCTTCCTTGTCTTCGTTCTCTGAGATTATTTCCTCGCCTTCAGCGATCAGGCCCTGCATGCCTTTGCAAGGTTTGGGCTGCGCCTTCTCGCCAAGCAATTCGAATGAATTTTTTAATCGCTCTACGTGGTTCTCTGTTTGAGTCAGATGCTTTTCAAACGCTTCTTTCAGTTTGGGGTGGGAAGCTGCCTCAGCCATTTTCGGCAGGGCTTGAACGAGCTGCATTTCTGCATGCAGCAAATCCTGAAGATTGTCGACGAGCAGATCCTTCAACTGATCCATGGGGTTTCTCCTGTGAGCGAAGGCTAGAAGGAATCCTAAGCTCGCTAAATACCCGCATGGGTCTAATACTGTAGAAAGAATCATGTAGTGGGCTTTCCCAACCGTGAAGCGAATCCGGAACATTGTTTTCAGGGATAACTCTGTCATCCTGTGCGAAGTCGAAGGACCTCTGCACTTCGTGCCCTGGCACGCACGCGTCACAAACTTCCTCGTCACCAACCGTGATGTCCGAGCACGTACATCTACTCATCATGGAAATTGGAACGCAGCACCTTTCCTCGCCGCCACCTTGTCATCCCGAGGGAAATACCGTGCGGAGCACGATGCGAGTCGAGGGACCTTGCGTTTGCCAACATTCAGCACAGGCCTAAACAGGAGTTCTCTGGCCGCGCGCCAACAAAGTGTTGCACCATACTCCCGAATTGGAACTCTGGCGGATTTTTCATCGAAAAAAGCCGATTCCAGACTTCAGACGTTATAAGCTACCCTGCACCTTAATCGTGGGACATTCGGCAGGTAATACCGCCATCCACCTGAAAGGCAAGCTCCCTCATGTGAAGGTACTGTGCTTCCGGGCTATGACGTTCAACCATGTTTGCCCACGCGAGCTCGAACTCAGACCATATGTACTCAGGGGCGGCGACCGCCACGAGAGTTAAATAATTTCGGTCTAGTTTGCCGCTGCTGTCGAGATATGCACGAAATGCGGTCAAGGACTGTTTCTGCAGCTGTTTGGGATTGAAAACGATGGAGCTGGCCCATATCGGTGCCCTACTGCTACTTTGAAGTACCTATATACCGAGCCAAGACCTTGACGAACTCTTTTGTGAGTGCGTTTACGAACCCTTTGCGGTGAAGCGGTTGCTGCGAGTCACTGTGAAAAGAACCTTCGCTTCGGGATTCATGACCACAATATTGCCTTGTGCCCAGTTCCACGTGCTGGCACCTTCGCTGCTGAGCACTACCCTGTAGTCGTACTTGTCGCTCTGCCTGTCTACAAAGTGAAAATCGAGCCCGCGCTTGGGGCCAAGATCGCGACACACGTTCACGAATTTCGGAATAACCGAGGAGTCACCTTCAACAAAAACCGTGACTGCCTTTGGAGCCGCAGCAGGGAGTGCCGGCAATGAGATCACAACTAATAAAAGAAGAACTAGAGCTTTCACGAACGTGAAATATGCACTTACCTATTGTCGAAACGCAAGTGACAACTTCATCAACATGATCGAAGAATGGAGGATTCGCGCGCACCGCCGAGCTCCAGTCGAATCCCTGGGCTGGGCACTCGCTTTCCCGCCGAAACTCGCTCGCCGCACCTTTCGCGCTTCTCGAAGGGTGGGTACTAACTACCGCACCGCTTCCACCGTCTCCACCAAGGCCTCAATCAAGCCATTCCACTTCGTATCGCCCAGGGCGTGCCGGAATCGCCTCTGCGCTGACTGCCAATAAGGCAAGGCCCGCTCATATTCCCGTTCTCCAGCTTTGGAGAGGCCAAGGCGCAGCGCGCGACGATCTGCCGCGGGCTCTGCGCTGAGCCATCCACGCTTTTCCAGGACAGCGAGCGTGCGGGTGAGAGTTGTGCTGTCCGTTCCCAGAATTTCACCCAATTGCTTTTGCGAAATGCCGGGAGCGAGTTTCAAAGCCTGCAGCAGCGTAAACTGCGGCCCTGTCATTCCGGTCGGCCGTATGGCGTCCTCATAAAGCTGCGTCACCAGACGTGCGGCACGCCGCAGATTTGCGCAGGCGCAGGGCAGTCGGACTACGTCAGATCGGCCCTTGGTTTGCTCGTCCCGTAATCGTTTGGCCATACAGATAAGTGTATATGCATCTTATGCACATGATTTCCACAGAAATCCGCGAAACTTTATTGTATCTCAATAGATGTATATACATCTATCCTGATAGATTCTTTCCATGGAGGCAAGTTTATGAATTACTCGGTTCCGGATTACCTGACACCGTTCATCGTAACGGGCATGGTCGCGATTACCGCCACGATTCTGTTCGGATTGCGTCGCGCATTACAACCGGCGGAGTCTTCAGAAAAAGCATGGCCAGAGAAAGGATGGTCAAATAAAGCAAAGAACACGGCGTTTTGGAGCCTTGCCGTGCTTCTGCTCGGATGGTTCACATTGGCGGTGATCACTGCGAAAGATAGCTTCTATCGGCCGCCAGAAGGCAGCCCTCCTACAATTCAGTACGGTCTACTCACTCCCATTGTGGTTGGGTTGCTGTTGTTTTGGACCTGGCCGCTGCTTCGCCGAACACTCGCGATTATTCCCAATACCTGGCTGGTTGGAGTGCAAACTTATCGCATGCTGGGAGCGATCTTCGTCGTCCTATATGCGGGTCAACACTTGCCGTGGCTTTTTGCCTTGCCTGCCGGCATAGGCGATTTTCTGGTAGGAATCGCCGCTCCTTTTGTCGCTGCGGCATATGCGAGTACGCCGGAACGTGCCGGCCGCCGGGTCCGAATTTGGAACTTGCTAGGCATAGCCGACCTGGTAATTGCGGTGACGATGGGCTTCATTACCTCGCCGTCTCCGTTTCAGTTGGCTGCATTTGACCGACCAAGCGGCCTTATCGGGATGTTTCCGCTTGTGCTGATTCCTGTCTTTGCGGTGCCACTGTCGGTTTTGCTGCACCTCGCGTCATTACATAAGCTCCGACAGCAGCAAATGGCAGGTTATCGGCCACAAGCGCAGATTGGATCAGCGGCGAACCAGGCAATTGGATGAAGGTATGCTCACGCATATCGGCCATCCTTGCCTCACACATTAATCTTCTGACGGTGCCCCATCCTAGCCCGCTTTGGCCAGGGTGGGGATTTTGACTTTGGGTCTTTTTTGGAATTGAAAATCCCGGCTGAAGGCAAATTACACTCCAACGTCCCCCAAACCAACCCCAATTACTTCAATAACTTAGCTCTGCTCACTGCGGGTTTTACCCGTTCAATGGCGATTTTTGCCCGCTCATTGTTAATGTGGTGTGCTAGCCTAAGCGCCTCAATAACATAGAAATACAGAAGACTGTCGAGCATCGTGCGCTATGCGTCGCAGAAATGTGGCGCGTTCCCTAAGTCTTTTGGCGTGCGACGCAGGACGAACGACGCCTGACAATTTCAAAATTTCCTGTAGCGGAAAGGCACTGGAAGCATGCACAAGCCGATTAAATATGTTGAGAAGGCGGTTACGGTAGGAGCCAAAGGAGCTTGGTTAGTATTTGATCGCCTGAACCGGATCAAACCGAATCCATCGCCGACGCCCAAGTGGTCGGACAAGCCTCTGCTCAAGTCTTATCAGAAGTCGAAGCCGCCGCTCGGTTGGCCGCGCTCGACCGACTCGCTCTGCCCGAAGTGCGTGCCTGAAATCCGCCAGCAAATTCTCGACGGGCACCTCCCCCACGAAGTTCTGCTGAACGAGAAAGTCGGCGAGATCAAAGCCACCATCGTCGAGATGGACGGCAAGATCATGATGGTCAAAGAGTGCCCGAAGCATGGTCGCTTTGAAGACGTCATGTCGGTCGACACGGAATTTTCCAAGCACCTCGAGGAAGTTTTCCCTGGCCGCGATATCCGCGCTCACAACGACGAAAAGCTGCACAAACATGGATCGTCGACCGTGAAGTATGGCCGCGGCTCGGTATTGACCATCGACCTGACCAACCGCTGCAACATGATGTGCGATCCCTGCTTTATGGACGCGAACCAGGTCGGCTTCGTGCATGAGCTGACGTGGGAAGAAATCAAGCAGATGCTTGACAACGCGATCACCATCAAGCCGCGGCGCCAGATGAGCGTGCAGTTTTCGGGTGGCGAGCCGACTCTGTCTCCTTATTTCCTGGACGCGGTGCGCTACGCGCGCCATGTGGGATACAACTCAGTGCAGGCTGCGACCAACGGAATTGAATTTGCGAAGAGCTTTGAGTTTGCGCAGCAGGCAGCCGAAGCGGGGTTGCGCTACGCGTATTTGCAGTTTGATGGAATTGGAAACGCGGCGAACGCGCACCGCAAGGTGGGCAACCTGTTTGACGTAAAGCTGAAGGCGATCGACAACCTGCATCGCGCTGGCGTCGAGATCGTGCCGGTCGTGACCATCGTCAACGGTATTAATAATGAGCAGGTCGGGCGCATCATTCAATTTGCTTTGGACAATCCCAAAAAGATCGGCTTCCTGTCGTTCCAGCCGGTCAGCTTCACCGGCCGCGACGAGGCGATCACTGATGAGCGCCGCATCGCGCAGCGCTACACTCTTTCTCACCTGGCCCACGACGTGAAGAACCAAACCGGACTCGGCGAGCCGAAGCGCGACTGGTTCCCGATTTCGTTCATGTCGACCTTCAGCGACTGGGCCGACCTGATGCACGTCAACGACTTGAAGAACGACTGGGGCCAACTCTCCTGCGGCTGCCATCCTAATTGCGGGACAGGCATGGCGGTGATGATCGACAAGGAGACGAAAGAGGCTGTACCGGTTACGGCATTTCTGCACGGAGATCAGCTCGCGAAAGACATCGCCAAGGTGAACGACGCTTCGCGCGGAAAATTTCTTACCGGGTTCGGCATGGCGCTTTGCCTGATGAAGAATTACGATCCGTTCAAGTCACCGACGCATTTCAAGTTGATGGACCTGCTCTCGAAGTTCGACAAGAACTACAACGTGACGGGCAAGAACTACGGTAAAGTCGGGCCGGACCGCACAATAGATGACGTCATGAAACGGCGTAACGACCGCTGGAACTTCCTGTTCATCGCAGGCATGTGGTTCCAGGACCTGTTCAATTACGACTTCCGACGCACGGAGCAGTGCATTATTCCTTATGCGACGCAGGAGGGCGAGATTTCATTCTGCGCGTACAACACGGGCGTGGGCTGGCGGAACATCATCGAGAAGATGCACATGACGGCTACGCTCACCAAGTGGTACGAAGAGCACGGGCGGCACGAGATTTTTGCCGGCGGCAAGAACGTTGCGATGGAAGCAAAAGAGCACTCGCTCTATCTGCGGGATGGGATTGTAACGCAGGAAGAGCAGCACGATCTCGATAAGCTGGGCATCGCGAAGAACGCACGCGAAGAGAAGATCCGGGCGCGGGATGCGAAGCTGAAGACAGCCGTCAGCCATCAGCCATCAGCCGTCAGTGAAACCCAAGCTCGGGGGCCGAAGAAGAACGATGCGGCTTACGATGCGCGTATGGCGGCGCTGTATCGCGAAGTTGTGCTTAAAGAGAAACCGGCGCAATCCGAGAACGGATTCATTCCCTTGGGCGCACTGGCCAAGCCGAACGGAAATGGCAACGGTCATTCCGCTCCGGAGGCGAAGCCGGAAGTCGCGGAGCCGGTAGCGGGGGATTAATTCGACCGTCAGTCCTTGGAAAAACCAAAAGGCCGCCGAAAGGCGGCCTTTGTTTTTGCGCTGATTTTAACAACCCACTCAAGCAAAAAGCGGGCTTTGGTTTCCCATCCGCCCAGGGCCACCAATCAATATCTCCCCCTTCGCTCAGGCGGTTCCAGCTGTATCCATTCAGCTGTTTAGAACTGATATTGGAAAGGAGCGACCGTGTCATGACTTGATTTTCTACCAAGTTCGCGGATGGTTACGCTTCCTATACGAAGCGGCAGCGCCACTGTTGAACTTCCAAGCTGAAACAGCTCAGAGTCTAAGTTCGAGATTCCCACCGTTGCAAAGCGTGCAAGGACGGGCACCCTCGGCTGACATTAATAGATCCAAGACAAATCCGGACCTGTAGTACCTCTCGCGACGAGGATCGGCAAGCGGCGAGAAGTGGGAATCAGATTATCAAACTCGTTTTAGGTTTCGTGACTGGGGACGGTTAACATCTGGAACTTTTTCTCCGAGCGCGGTGGCGAGGTCGATCTGGTGGTCCTGCTCTTGAACCAGGATTTGACGGATCTGCTCTGCCATCGCGTATTCACCCAGCGCCTCACATTGGCGGATGCGGTCGCGATAGTTGCGAACGGTTTCGTTTTCGTTCTCAAGATCGAAGCGCAGCATCTGTTTCGCATCTTCAGAGGTGCGCACAGGTTTCGGGATCACGACCGGCATTTTGCCAAGATAGTCAATCTGGCGCGAGAGAGTGAGCGCGTGATCGAGTTCCTGCTTAGCGTGGAGTTCGAGCTGCGCGGCGATGTCCATGTACTCGGCGCCGCTGAGCACCTGGGAGTAGACCACATAAGAAATGATGGCTTGGTATTCGCGGGCGAGATCTTCATTCAGCAGCTCCGCGAGGCGATCACGGGAGATCTCGATTTCGTGGGTAGCGGGTTTCGGGTCAGGCATTGCTTCTCCTTTCAAGCTCGATCGATACCAAATCTATTATCTGAGAAAATCAAAATCCTCGCCGCTTCGACTCTGCCTCAGGGCAAGCTCGGTCTCGCAAAAGAGCGGCGAGATAAGGATGGGGAGCCCTCAGGACGTTTGGTTGGGCGAGCATTTGGAGCGCAAATCACGAATCCCACTTTTCGCAAAAGCAGCAAGAAGCCGAGCACCTGCCATTAATTTCAGGAAGCCCTGAAGGAGACTCTAACTTTTGACTCAAGTACATTCCTGTTGCGCCGATATTCAGGTGAAGGGCAGTCTCCGACACTGAGTGGAGGGCTGGGTGCTTTCCTGTTCACAAACGCCAAAGATCCCAAAAGTGCGGGAGGTTGAGGCAAATTGTCGAACTCGTCGGCATGGTTTGCGCGATGTCAAACTGGGTTTCTGTATTGCGATTGCGCTCACGATTCCATTACGGGCAGAGACGGCGGAGAGTGCCCCACCGGGCGTAGATTCATCGAACGTGGCGCAACTGAAGCAGCTCAGCCTCGCGCAACTGGGCGATCTTGAGGTCACCACAAGTTCTAAAGAGCCGGAGGAGGTATGGAAGACCGCAGCAGCGATTTATGTGCTGACGCAGCAAGACATCAGGCGATCGGGCGCGACCAGCATTCCTGATGTGCTGCGGTTGGTTCCGGGCGTGGAGGTGGCGCAAGCAAATTCAAATATTTGGTCGGTGGGAATACGCGGGTTTGGCAGCGCGTTTTCGAAATCGGTTCTGGTGATGATTGATGGACGAAGCGTGTATACACCGATGTTCGCCGGAGTGTATTGGGACGTTCAGAACCTGCTGCTAAGCGATGTGGAGCGCATCGAAGTGATTCGCGGACCGGGCGGCACCATCTGGGGATCGAATGCCGTGAACGGCGTGATCAATATTATTACCAAGAGCGCGGAACATACGCGGGGAAGCTATGCTTCCTACACTGGCGGCAACATTGAACAAAGTTCAGGAGCTGTGCGTTACGGGGGAACTTACGGGGCGATGGATTATCGCGCCTATGCAATGGGTTTTGGCAGGAGCCCTGAATTCCATACGGATGGCGATAACTATGACGGGTGGCAGTTGGGGCAAGCAGGTTTCCGTACCGATTCCCGGTTGAGCGGCCGCGATAGGTTGACCGTGCAGGGCGACCTTTATAAGGGCAGCGTCGGGCAGCAAGTTAGCGTTGGCGTGCTTTCGCCGCCCGGTCAACCGAATCTGGAGGGCACCGAAGATCCTTCGGGCGGCAACCTGATAGCGCGCTGGCGACGCGATTTGAGCGACCGATCGGACATTCAAGTGGAGGGCTACTACGACAGAACCTATCGCATAGGTCCGCAACTCGGCGAGAGCAGAAACACGTTCGACCTGGATTTTATTCATCACTTCTTTATCGGCAATCGAAACGAGCTTATCTGGGGCGCGGGGGCACGTTGGAGCCCGAGCAACTTCATTGAAGTTGTTCCGACTACGGTATTTGTTCCGCTGCGCGAGGATGAGAAGTTGTACAGCACTTTCGTGCAGGACCAGATTGCATTAGTGCACAACCAGCTCTGGCTGACTCTTGGGTCGAAATTCGAGCACAACATTTTTACCGGCTGGGAGAACGAACCGAGCGCACGGCTTTTGTGGACGCCGAGTTCGCACCAGTCTGTGTGGGCGGCGGTGACGCGGGCAGTACGCACACCATCGCGCATCGATGAAGATTTGCAGCTAACCCAGGTGGACCCGACGGTGCCTATTCCGATCTTCGTATGTGTTTGCGACAACGGTAAGTTTCAATCGGAGACGCTGCTCGGCTACGAAACCGGGTACAGGAGACTTATTACTTCGAAGTTCTACGTCGACTTTGCCGCGTTTCATAATAAGTACAACGACCTGGAGAACTTTGGCGACGCTTCGGTCGCAATCCTGACTTCACCGCCGCCGTTGGACATCCTAATCTCGTTCCCATTCGCCAATGGAATCATGGGAACGACCAACGGCGGAGAGATCGCACCCGACTTCAAGATCAACAAGAACTTTGAAGTTAAGGCGGCGTATTCCTATGTCAGTCTGAACCTGGAAGACCGTGCCACGCACACAAAGGGTAGCGATGCGTTGTCTGAAGAAACGTCGAGTCCTCACAACGAAGTGACTCTGCAAGCGTTGCTCAATTTGCCGAAGAGGTTTGAATTTGATCCGACATTTCGTTATGTGAGCGCATTGCCCACGCAGACGGTCAATGGGTATTCAACGGCGGACACTCGTTTTGCCTGGCATTTTTCGCACGATTTGACATTGTCGGTGGTCGGGCAAAATCTATTGCAGCCGCGGCATGCGGAGATGGCCCCGCTGCTGGTTGAAAGGAGCGCATACGCACAGATCACCTGGAACAATGCCGCGGAGTGAAAATTCATGTCGCGTGAAGCGCTCGGTGCAGGCCTTCGGGAAACTCACGCTGATAGCAGTTTATTTGTTCTCGGTCTCGAACGCCGCTGGTCAGGAGTCGAAAGTTTCCGAGTACCAGGTCAAAGCCACCTATCTGTATAACTTCAGCAGATTCGTCGAGTGGCCACCGCAGGCTGGCCCAGCAACGCAGAGCGACAACTTTTTGATCTGCGTGCTAGGAGACAACCCATTTGGATCTACATTGAACGATCTGGTTGCGAATGAAAGTATCGAAGGGAAGAGCGTGGAGACAAAGCAGGTGCTCGCCCCGGCCGACGCCGCGAAATGCCGCGTGCTTTTTATCAGCCTTTCGGAAGAAGGCCGTTTAAAGACGATCCTCGCCGGCCTGCGCAACACGAGCGTGCTCACGGTCAGCGACTTGCCTCGATTCGTGGAGAAGGGAGGCATGATTCAGTTTGTAGTCGAGGACAATCACGTGCGCTTCCAAGTGAATGCCACCACAGCGAAACGCGCCGGACTGCTTATGAGCTCAGAACTGCTCAAGCTCGCGGTCGGCGTATCGCAGAACACCATATTTGGAAATTGAACGCAATGCCGCGACTTTGGCACTCTTCCATTGCAGGCAAACTCGTCCGGCTGAATGCTCTGGCGAGTGGCACAGCCCTGCTGCTCGCTTGCGCAGGTTTCTTCATCTACGATTTTTATAGCTTTCGTGCAGACCTCATCCGCAACCTGGGAATGCAGGCGCAAATTATCGGATCCAACTCGATCTCTGCTCTGGTATTCGACGATAGCAGCGCGGCAGAAAAAACTCTGTCTGCGCTGAAAGCTGTTCCACATATCGTGTTGGCGGAAATTCATACGCCGGATGGCCGGACCTTTGCAAGTTACAATCGCGCCCGGTCAAATTTTTGGCGAGGGCCGAGTTTAGTACCCAGCGGGCAAACCGAAATCCACGGCTTCCGAAATCAGCACGTCTTTTTGACGCGGTCACTCACATTTGAGGGGAAGAATATTGGAACGGTATGCATCGTTTCGGATATGAGCGCATTGAGGCACCGTGAGCGAAACTTCGTGATACTGATTGGTACTGTGCTGCTGGTTTCGCTCGGGACCGCCATGGCGGTTTCCTCTATTGCACGCCGGTCCATCACCGATCCGATTGTGCAACTCTCGAACGTTGCAGCAATCGTTTCGCGGGAGAGGAATTACTCGGTTCGTGCAATGGGCGCAGAGGGTGAGGACGAAGTTTCCGGTCTGGTCGCGGCGTTTAATCAGATGCTTGAACAGATTCAATTGCGCGACGCGGCCTTGCGGGATGCTCAAACCGATCTGGAACGTCGCGTCGAAGAACGTACAGCGCAGCTGAATGCTGTGAACGCGGAGCTTGAGGCTTTCTCGTACTCCGTTTCTCACGATTTACGTGCGCCACTCCGCCACATCAGCGCATTCGCGAAGATGATGGACGAAGAATATGCAAGCACGATGGACGCCGGCGCACGGAAATATCTCGATCGCATTCAGGACCGCGCCAAAGCAATGGCGGAACTGATTGAGGGCTTATTAAATATGGCGCAGCTCGGACGAAAGAAACTGGTGATGAAGCGGACGGAATTGAAGTATCTGGTAAAACGAGTGCTGGGGGAAATTCAGCCGGAGTGCGAAGGCAGAAAAATCGAGTGGCAAATTGGCGAGCTGCCGACAATCGACTGTGAACCGGAATTGATGAAACGGGTCTTTACGAATTTGTTAACCAATGCCGCCAAGTACAGCCGCCAGCGTGAGGTCGCGGTAATCGAGGTTGGGCAGTTCGAGCAAGATGGCGCGACAGTTCTGTTCGTCCGCGATAATGGGGCGGGCTTTGATCCGCGCTATGCGGACAAGTTGTTCGGCGTCTTCCAGCGCCTGCACCGGGCAGAAGAATTCGAGGGCACGGGAATTGGCCTGGCAACCGTGAAGCGGATTATTCAAAAGCACGGCGGCAGGATCTGGGCGACTTCAGAGGTCAATAAGGGCGCAACCTTCTTCTTTTCGCTGAGTTCCACAGCGTTGACCCCGACAATCGCTATGGAGGCTGCTGCGGTTTGAGCGGAAACGGCTACCCGCAATCGCGCACCTCATTCTTGCAAATCCAAAGCTGATACCCTAGAAGCAGCTGGTCTTCCTGACGACTCAGGACCAATCGATGACTGCTTCTTATGAAACTGCAGTGGCGCGGATGTATGCGCTGGGCCAGGAGCTTGCGACCACCCCATCGCACAAGTTCGACTTGGCGCACATGCGTGTGCTGCTGGGCGCTCTTGAGAATCCGGAACGGAGATTTCCCAGCGTACTGATCGCCGGGACGAACGGGAAAGGTTCGACGGCGGCCACACTGGCGTCAATTCTTCGGACATCGGGAGTGCGAACCGCGCTGTACACTTCGCCTCATCTAGTTCGGATCAATGAACGGATCCGCATAGGTGGTGAGGAGATCGATGACGAGAAATTTGCTTTACTGCACGACCTGGTGGCGCGAACTGCAGAACGGTTAATCGAAGACGGCGAACTGCCGTGGCATCCAAGTTTTTTCGAGATGCTGACGGCAATCGCGTTCGAGCACTTTGCCACAAGCAAAGTTGACATTGCCGTGCTTGAGGTGGGCATGGGCGGGCGGTTGGACGCGACCAATGTGGTTGAACCGCTGGTCAGCGTGATTACGGATATTTCGCTCGATCATCAAAAATTTTTAGGGAACACTATTGCGGAGATTGCGCGGGAGAAGGCGGGAATAATTCGGCGCAATGGAATCGTAGTTACTCTTCCGCAAAGTCCCGCGGCAAATGACGTGATTGGGCACGCTGTACTCGAGCGGGATGCAATTGGCGTGAGCGCTGCGCCTTATGTGCCGGGAGTGAGTCCGGGGGCGCCGGATTTTATCGCAAGGGAATCTGCTAACTCCGGAATACAGGCGAATTACCCATTGCAGGTGATGGGGCGGGAAATTCTTGTGCAGAGCGCACTTGTAGGACGGCATCAGCTTCGTAACGTTGCGCTGGCGATTTGTACGGCGGAAGAACTGAGTAAGCAAGGGTTCCCGGTCACGCCGGAGTCGATTGAACGCGGGATTCGTGAAACGCGATGGCCAGGAAGATTCGAGATCCTGGCAGCACATGGCTCGCAGCCGGAGATTGTTTTCGATGTCGCACATAATCCGGCGGGAGCCTGGGCGCTGCGCTCGACGCTTTCCACTTGCTATGAAGACCGGCGATTGATTTTCGTGTTTGGCGCTATGCGCGATAAAGCTATAAGCGAAATCGCAGAAATTCTTTTTCCGCTGGCGGAGCGAGTTATCGTTGCGGCGGCGGGAAATCCTCGGTCTGCAACGCCGGAGGAAATTCGTGAAGCAGCATCACGAGTGCAAGCGGACATTGAATCCGCGTCCGATGTTCCTTCGGCGTTAGAATGCGCCCGCAGGGTTGCAGGCAAAAACGAGGTTGTCGTGGTCACCGGGTCCATTTACGTCGTAGGTGAAGCGATGCACGCGTTGGGAGTTTCAGTAGATGGAAAATAGTACCGTGACTGAGTCTGCTCCGCCCAAAACTCCCAGTACAACTACGAAGGAATATGGCCTAATCAGTCGGCTGCGTTCTTATTTCTTTTTTGATCCCCTGATCTGGTTTTACACGGTCGCTTTTGGGCTGGCATCGATCCCGTTCGGATTTGTTGATAGAGATGGCAGCGTCCTGCACGGCTTCGCGCGGGCGTGGTCGAAGCTGATCCTGAAAACGATCTTCTCGCCTGTTCAAATATTAGGGCTGGAAAAGATCGACAGCTCCAAAACTCACGTCTATGCCGTCAATCACGTTTCGGCGCTGGATATTCCGGTACTTTATGCGTGCTTGCCGTTTCAGTTTCGAATCGTTCACAAAAGAGAATTGTTGTCCTACCCGATTGTTGGGTGGCACCTGAAGCGGTCGGGACAAGTGTGCGTTGACCAGCAGAATCCGGCGCGGTCGGTCGGGCAGATCAAATCGGCTTTGCGAACTTTGAAAGGTGGCATGCCGCTGGTCATTTTCCCTGAAGGAGGGCGTAGCGCGGACGGAGTCATTAAGCCTTTTCTGCCCGGTGCATTTTTTCTGGCTATAAAGGCCCAGGTGGATATTGTTCCGATTGCGCTAGTTGGAACATATGAACTCCTGCCAATGGACACCTATCACATTAAGCCGCGACCGCTCGAAATGCGCGTGGGCGAACCGATTTCGACGTCGGGTTTGACACTGCGAGATATGGATCAGCTCTCGGCGAAGGTGCAGCAGGAGCTAGAGAACCTGTACTACGGGTAAGTGTCGCACTGACGAGAATCTAGCAACATCGACGGGCGAGGACCCGTCGCCCCACGACAGTCAGAACTCATAGGCCAAAAAACAAAACGGCAGGGCCGACCCCCTGCCGTTTGAATTCTGTTGCCGGCCTACTACTTGCCGCGATTGACGGCTTTTTTCAGCTCTGCGCCCGGAGTGAATTTTGCGACTTTGCGGGCGGCAATTTTGATGGTTGCGCCAGTTTGCGGATTGCGACCATTGCGCGCTTTCCGCGACGAGGTAGAAAAAGTTCCGAAGCCGATTAAAGCAACACGGTCTCCCTTTTTTAGGGCGCCGGTGATGCTTTCTACGGTGGTGTCGATTGCGTTCGCGGCCTGCGTCTTACTGATACCGCAGCCGTCCGCGATCCGATCAATGAGATCTGCTTTGTTCATCTTAGCTCCTGGGGAGGGTTTCCTTTCCTCAACCATTCAGCGCCGAGGCTCGGATGCGCTACCAGCCGTAGCTTTCAGCAGGTGAGTGCAACCCAAATGAGCGTGGAAACTCGCCGGAAGCTATTTAGCTCCTCGTTTTTACCGTTGTCAACTGTGAAAATCCGCGCCAGATGCCGAATTTGGCTCCTCCTGACGTGAAACCCCGCACAGGGAGGCGGTTTGAGCAACCATGGTTCGAGTACGTCTGACTAGATCCGCAACTCGGCGACGGTAGCGCCTGCGCCACCTTCATTCTGGGGCGGTTCTGCGACTGATTCGACATGAGGGTGTTTCTGCAGAAACTGGCGTAGCGCCTTTCGCAAGATCCCCATTCCGCTGCCATGGACGATGCGCACGCGTGGCAAGCCGGCCAGGAAGGCGCGATCGACGAATTTCTCCACCTCTCGGGTAGCATCATCGACGGTGTGGCCGATTACGTTGATCTCGGAAGGGACATTCTCATCGCTTTCGAGCGCGACTGAAATGCCCCTGGCTCTGGCTGCCGTGACTGGGCTGTCTGAGGCGCGAGTGACAAGCTCAGCAATGTCTTCTCGCGGAATGCGCATCTTCATGGCTCCGACTTCGACCTCGAAGTGCTGATCGTCGAGTCGTCGCGCGATTTTTGCATTCCGACCGACAGATTTCAGCTTGACGATATCTCCTTCCAAGACATGCTGAACCAGGCCAGGCTGCGCGTTGGGATCGCCGAGGTCCGCGCCGCTGACGTGGGCGACAACGGCTGAATCGAACCGCTCGCGAAAATCGCGGCGCAACTTGGCGATGCGCCGTTCCGCATCTTTTGAGAGTTTCTGCGCTTCTGCGCGGTCCTGTAGCGCGGAAACCGCCTCGCGGGCATGGTATTCGAAATCGCGAAGCAGGGCTTCGAGCTTCTTTTCCAAGTCGCGGGCTTTCTGTTGTTGCTCGCGTTTACCTTCTGCATCAAGGCGCGCACGTTCCCGATCGAGTTCTGTTTCTTTGTCACGCAATCGAAGGCGTTCGGCTTCCGCATCACGCAAATCCGAATGCAGACGGTCGAGAAAATGGCCGATATCTTGCGCTTGCGAACCGAGACGCGACCGGGCCGAACGAATGATTTCAGGATTCATACCGAGGCGTTGCGCGATATTGATTCCGGCGGAAGCGCCGGGAACGCCAAGGCGCAATTCATAGGTCGGCTTAAGCGTAGATTCGTCGAAACCCACAGCCGCGTTCACCACGCCAGAAGAATTCGAAGCGAAAACTTTGAGCGAAGTGTGGTGGGTGGAGATAACCGTGAAGCTGCCAGTTCGCAGGAAGTGCTCGGCTATGGCGACGGAGAGAGCGGCGCCTTCTTCGGGATCGGTGGCAGAGCCGAGTTCGTCGAGGAGTACGAGGGAATGCGCTGTCGCGGTGCGCGAAATGAAATCGATGTTAGTGATGTGGGCTGAGAACGTGGAAAGATTTTGCTCGATGGATTGATAGTCTCCGATGTCGGCAAGGACAGAGTCAAAAGCAGGCATTTTCATCCGGTTCGCCGGGACTGGAATTCCTGATTGGGCCATGAGAGTGAGCAGGCCGATGGTTTTGAGGGCGACGGTCTTGCCACCGGTGTTTGGCCCAGTAATGATCAGTTCGCGACGGTTCTGGTCGAGTTCGATGCTTGTGGGGATGACATCTGTCCCTTTGGTTTTTAGATTGCGCTCGAGCAGAGGGTGACGGGCTCCGTCGAGAATCAGTTCGGAAGTTGACGAGGGGAAGTCACTATCCGCAGCCTGTCTATTCAAGGTCGGGAGAGACGAGGGTGCGACACGCTCGGGAGTTTCAAATTCAGGGCTGGTACATTCGTAGTCTTCCGAGAATTTGGCCTTCGCGAATTGCAAATCGAGTTCGGCGAGAATCTCGGCGGCTGCGGAAATCTCGTTTGCGTGTTCGCCGATCTGCCGAGTCATTTCGAGCAGAATGCGGCGCACCTCGGCTTGTTCTTCTTCGAGCAGGCGCACCAGTTCGTTGTTTTGCTCGATGGTTTCGAGCGGTTCGACGTAAACCGTTTGTCCGCTCGAACTGGCTCCGTGTACCACACCTTGCACGCGTCGCTTTTGTTCGGCTTTTACTGGAATGACAAACCTTTCACCTCGGACAGTGATCACTTCTTCTTGCGCTGCTCCGCCTTCGCTTAAGCGTCGCAGTTGAGCTTGCAACGACTGCTGTATGGAGCGTCTTTGTTTTTCGACTTCGCGACGAATGCCGGCGAGCGCTGACGATGCGTGATCGTCGAGAGTGCCGTCGGGGAGGATCTTGTTGGCGAACCGCCGTAGGAATTCGGAGAAGTCTGCGATGCCGCTGGATAGTTTCCGGACCCCAGGCCATCCGCTTGGGAGCGACTGCGGTGGATTCAATGCAATTTCACGCCATTCGGCCGCGCGGTCTACAACCATAATGACATCGCGAATTTCGATGGTTTCGAGCGTAGCGCCAGAGATTCGGGCTTTTTCGAGCAACGTTGATATGTCTTCGAGGCCGGAGAACTCGAAACTTCCGCCGGCGCGGCGAAATTCGCGGATTTCGGCGGTGAGCTGATGCTGGCGCTGAATCCAATCGAGGTCGGTTGATGGAGCAAGCTGCTGGACGCGAGCGCGGCCGATCTCCGACGATGCATAGCCGCGTATTACCTCACGCAATGCGTCGAATTCAAGAACTCGGGCACTTGTGTGTTTCAGCACGCTCATGGAATTATCTTAGCTTTTCCGCTTCTAACGCGGGCGAGTTCTGTAAGACACGGAGCTCCTGCTAGAATTTGCGCATGGCATTCCCGGCCACTCGCCTTCGCCGTTTGCGCCGCACGGGCGCGTTGCGCTCCCTGGTGCGGGAGACGCGGCTTTCGCCGGACAACTTTGTTTATCCTCTGTTCGTCTGCCCGGGAGAAGGCGTTCGCAAGGAAGTGAGTTCAATGCCGGGCGTTTTCAATTTGTCGATTGATGAAGCGGTTCGCGAGGCGAAGGATGCGCACTCTTTCGGAATTCCGGCAGTTATTCTCTTCGGCTTGCCGGAGAAAAAAGATGAAGTCGCAACCGGCGCTTGGGAAGAAAACGGGATTGTGCAGCGGGCGGCTCGTGCAATCAAAGCCGAAGTGCCCAATGTTCTTTTGGTCGGCGATGTATGCCTTTGCGAATACATGTCGCACGGGCATTGCGGGGTGGTGAAAGCAAGTCCTGCGCCAAAGTCATTGGGTGCGGCTGCGCGCGATCTGAAAACAACAGCGATGGCTGCGAACCAAGAAGACAAGGTGAAGGTGATCGAGGCCGCTGCAGTCCACATGACTGGTCAGGTTCAGCCCAGGTATGAAATCGAAAATGACTCCACGCTTGATTTGCTTGCCAAGACCTCCGTGTCGTTGACTAAAGCCGGGATCGACATCATTGCTCCCTCTGACATGATGGATGGGCGAGTGAGTGCGATCCGGAAGGCACTGGACGGCGCTGGATTCGAGAACACGCCAATTCTTTCCTATGCGGCGAAATTTGCTTCCGCTTTTTATGGGCCTTTCCGCGAGGCCGCGGATTCGGCTCCGCAGTTTGGGGATCGGCGGTCATATCAGATGGACGGGGCAAATTTTCGTGAAGCCATGCGCGAGGTGGCGCTCGACATTGAGGAAGGCGCTGACATGGTGATGATCAAGCCAGCAATGCCGTACCTTGACGTCATCGCCGCTGTCCGGGAGCGGTTTGATGTGCCGATTGCGGCTTATCAAGTATCGGGTGAATACGCGATGATCGAGGCCGCAGGGCGGAATAATTGGATTGATCGCGACAGGGTGATCATGGAATCGTTAACTTCGATCCGTAGAGCTGGAGCGGGAATTATCCTCACCTATCACGCAAAAGATGCTGCGAAACTGCTGGCATGTTCTTAATGTGACCGATTTCCGCCGATAGCAGGAAACGGTACGCAATTTGGAGCTTGGATCAAATCTGATTTTGAACGGGAAGGTGAAAATGGACGTGCATCCCGTTGCGGGGCCCATCCATACCTGGCGTGATTTCTTCATTCATCTCACCATTATTACTGTAGGACTGCTGATTGCGCTCGGTCTGGAAGGAGTTGTGGAATGGAGCCGCGATATACGCCTGGAGCACAGAGCGGAAAGCAACCTCAGCTACGAACTGCAGGTGAACCAAAAAACTCTGGCGAATAACAGCAAATCTCTGAACACTGCCGAAAGGCAGGCTGAGGCGAATCTTGAGGTGCTCTCCACTTACAAGGCGAAACACCATGCTGACGGAAATCTAAAATTTTATTGGGAATGGAATACTTTGAGTTCCGCGGCGTGGGACGCAGCACGGGAAACTGGAGCCGTGGCGCTGATGAATTACGGAAAAGCGCAGAAATATTCCGAAACATATGCGCAGCAATCGTTAGTCAGTCTTCAGGCGGCTTCGTATATTCGAGACGTTTATCGCAGTGCTGCTCCGCTTGAAGGAGGGCGTCGCATTTCGGATTTGCAGCCTTCGGAACTGGACGCGATGATTGCCGATGTGCAGCAGACGATGGCTGACTTGAATTTCCTGCGCGACTTAAGCGATGCTCTCTCCCGTGACTTCGAGCCGGACGGTGCTTCGGGTCGTCACTGATGGGTGTGTTGCCAAGAGTGAACCGCACAATCCTAGCGCGTTACAGCAGGGACGTCTTGCTTTAGAGCCCAAACCAGCGCGATAACCCAGCCGATCAGCGTCCATCCCAAGAAGAAGTTAAGCGCCAGGATCGAGGCCACATCGCGCTTGCTGCGTGCAAAGGCAATGATGGTGGGCAGGAAGTACATCACGAACCCGAACCCAAAAATTGGAAGGAAGAAACCGAAGATGTGCATAGCTTCAGCTCCGTTAACGACCAGTTATCGTCACAATATTAATACGAGGCCGGGGCTTAAGAGGTTCCGTTCGCCGGCGGAATGCATCCTGGTGACCATTTCGCATTCAGGCTCCGTGGTCTAGAATCATTCGTTTGCCTAAGCTCATCCATACTGAATAGAGGAGCACCACTTTGGCTGAAATAACTTATGACGTCGCCGTAATTGGCAGCGGACCGGCGGGATATACGGCCGCGATTCGCGCAGGTCAGTACGGCCTTAAGACGGCTTTGATAGAGAAAGACCCTTATCTCGGCGGCACCTGCCTGCACGTGGGCTGCATTCCGACGAAGGCTCTGCTGTTTAATGCGGAATTGTGGGACCATCTGAAAGACGCAAAGGAATACGGGATTGAGGGTGTGAACGCGCGCAAACTGAATTGGGAGGCGGTGCAGGAGCGCAAGACGAAAATCGTGGACAAGCATGCGAAGGGTCTGCAGTTCCTGATGCGAAAAAACAAAGTCGATACCGTGAAGGGCTTCGGCAAGTTGACTGGGCCGGCGCAGGGTGGGATCCATACGATCGAAGTGAAAGATGGAGGCAAGACGAGCCAAATTAAGGCAAAAAACATAATTTTGGCGATGGGGTCCGAGGCGCGAATAATTCCCGGATTGGCTCTCGATGATCGCGTGCTCACGAATATCGAAATTCTGAAGATGGGTTCGATTCCGAAGTCGCTGATCGTGGTGGGATCGGGTGCGGTAGGAGTGGAATTTGCTTCGATTTTCAAGTCGTTCGATACGGACGTGACTATTTTGGAGATGCTTCCGCGAATGGTGCCGCTCGAAGATGAAGAAGTATCAAAAGAATTGGCGCGAGTGTACCGCAAACGCGGCATCAATTTTCATTCAGGCGCGAAGATGGAGAAGGTTGAAAAGACAAAGGCCGGCGTTGGCGTGACGTTCACGGCTGATGGGAAACAGCAGAAGCTTGAGGCGGAAAAGATTTTGATCGCCATTGGCCGCAAACCTTACACGGATAATGTTGGCATCGAGAAGACTAAAATCCAGACCGAACGCGGCTTCGTGAAAACAAACGAGTGGATGCAGACCGCGGAGCCGGGAATTTACGCGATTGGGGATATCGTTCTGGGCACGCCACAGTTGGCGCACGTTGGAGCGATGGAAGGAATCGTTGCGGTCTCGAAGATCGCGAGGAAACAAGATAAACCGATTGATCTGCTGAAAATTCCGAACGTGACGTTCTGCCATCCGGAAATCGGGAGCGTGGGGTTGACTGAAGCGAAAGCACGCGAAAAAGGCTACAACGTGAAGGTCGGGAAATTTCCGTTTACGGCAAATTCTCGCGCGTCAATCGTTGGCGAGCATGAAGGATTCATCAAGATAGTGTCTGATGCGAAATACGGCGAGATTCTAGGTGTGCACATTATTGGGCCGCAGGCGACGGAACTGATTGCCGAAGCCGTTACAGCGATGGAACTCGAGGCCACGGTCGAGGATTTGATGTGGACAATCCACGCGCACCCGACACTGGCGGAAGCGATGCTGGACGCATCGAACAGTGTGTATGGGCTGGCTATAAACGCGTGATTTCTGTTCTCCAACTCGGCACGATTGATTACTCGACCGGCCAACGTCTACAAGAAAAGCTGATCGCGCTACGCAAAGATGGACGAGTTGGTGACGTGGTTCTTCTGCTCGAGCACACGCCGGTAATCACGCTCGGCAGGAATGCAAAGTCGGCGAACATCGTGGCCTCGCCGGAGAGCCTTGCCCGGCGCGGAGTTGGAATCTATGAATGTGACCGCGGCGGGGATGTTACTTTTCATGGGCCCGGGCAGCTGGTCGGGTATCCGATCATCGATTTGCGCGGATTTCCGTCAGAGAGCGCGACGCAGAAATCGTTGGGTGCGGTGGAGTATGTTCGCCGGTTGGAAGAAGTTCTGATTCGAACTTGCGCAGAATTTGGAATTCCAACGAAGCGAATCGCGGGTATGACTGGGGTTTGGACGGTCGAGGTCGCCGATCAACCCACAGGCTCATCCGCATATGAAGCCAAAATTGCCGCACTTGGGGTTCACATCTCGCGCGGCGTGGCGTCGCATGGGATTGCTCTCAACGTGAATACAGATTTGAGCTTCTTCAATCTCATCATTCCGTGCGGAATTGCTTCGAAGCCGGTCACGTCAATGAAGAAAGAGCTCGGGCGCGAAGTTTCGATGCAGGAAGTCGCGCATGTGCTCAGCCGAAATTTTGGGGCTGTCTTTAATAGTCAGATGCTATGGCTGGAGAGCCTCGATTCATTGCTCGGCAAGGATCTTGGCGTTCCGGCGCGCCCTCCAGCAGATCTGCAAAAGTTGCATGGTGAAGACGATTCGGCTTGGGCGTAACACGTTAAACCTTGAGCCACGAAGGACTACAGGAAGGCTGTAAAGTGAAGACTTCTTCATCCAACAGAAATTCTGACTGCCCGCCTTTTTGCCTCGCTCTCTGCACCAGGAGTACGATTAGCTGGTCGCCTGTGCTATGAAGAAGACCAAGGCTGTTCGGCCCAAACGCACGAATAACATTTCCAAAAATGGCGCGAAGCGCGCTACCCCTTCACTTCCGCAGCAGCGCTCCTACGAAATTCCCGACTATCGCCTCGAGAATCCTGAGATTTCGGTCCGGCAAATCCGCAAAGGGGAAGAGTGTTGCTACGAAGTCTCAGGCGATCTAGGCGCTCCGGCACCTCCCATCCGCGATTCGAAATATTTGAACAAGCAGCAGTGCATCGAGATTTATCGCTGGATGGTGCTCAATCGCAGGATGGAGCAGGCGCTTGAGAACCTTTACAAGCAGGGCAAAGTAGTTGGCGGAGTTTATTTCGGACTGGGTCAGGAGGCGTGCTCCTGCGCGTCCGCATACGCTCTCGGAAAAGATGACTGGCTTGCGCCTATGATCCGCAACCAGGGCGCGCTGCTGGTTCGCGGCTTCGAACCACGCGACATGATGATGCAGTACATGGCGAAGGCTGGGTCTCCTACTAAGGGCCGCGACGGGACCTCGCATTTCGGCGACATATACAAGCGCAATGTTGTGTCTCCGATTTCGATGTTGGGCGATTTAATTCCAGTGATGGCCGGAGTGGCCCTAGGTTCGCGGCTGCAAGGAAAGAATGTGGCAGTGATGACCTATATAGGCGATGGCGGTCAATCGACTGGCGTGACTTACGAAGGAATCAACTTGGCGGCGGTACAGGACCTCGGGCTGGTGCTTTTTATTGAGAGCAATCTTTGGGCGTACTCGACGCCATCGGAGATGCAGTATTGCGTGAAAGATCTTGCCGAACGCGCGATCGGCTATGGAATTCCGAGCGTGATTATTGACGGCACAGACGCATGTCAAGTTTATGACGCAGCCCACGAAGCTGCGGAGCGGGCTCATCGTGGCGAAGGACCTACGCTGATCGAAGCCAAGATGATGCGCATGAAAGGCCACGCGATTCACGATGCGGCAGATTACGTCCCTAAGCCGATGTTCGAATATTGGCGCAGACGCGATCCGATTACGAGATTTGAGAATTATTTGGTCAACGTGAAGAAATGGCTCTCGGCTAAGGAACACGAAAAACTCATTGCCGACGTGGAATCGTATCTGGAAGGCGAACGAGAAGTTGCAGTCAACTCGCCAATGCCTAGGCCGGAAACCGCTGAGGGCGGCGTCTACTGCGAAAGCGGTTGCCACGAGATCAAGCCGAAGTATGGAATGCCGGAGATACGCGCCACAGCCTCGAGCAGCCGCAAACACAAGGAAGCCGCTCTGCACTTCTCTTGATCCGTACCATTCGATCTATGCCGACAGATCTATGCCGATCCTAGTGTATTGCGTCACGAAGGCCGGCGCGGCGGCTGATGTTTCACCAATCGGAGTAGCCGATCTACCAGTTTTCCGTTGGGCATTTTCGCAGGTTGATCTATTTGCTTCACGAGCTCCCGATCCTGCCGTATGGCTGAAACGTGAGTTGCGCACTTCCGCGTTGGAATTTCACCGTGTGCTGAGGCAGATCTTCGAAGCGTCGGCAATTGTCCCCTTTCGTTATCCAACTATTTTTGAAACTGGTGAACAGCTCGAAGAGCACATACAGCAGCGTTCGGGCGAGTACGTCACGTTGCTGGATCGGTTCGCTGACACCGTCCAAATGGAAATCCGAATCAGCGGCGCGGCAAGCTCCCCGCGAGGACAATCAGGCAAAGATTATCTCAAGGTCCGCCAGCAATCGATCCAGGCCGGTGAACGATTCGCTTCCCAATTGAAGGAGGATCTCTCCTCGGTGTTACAGGAATGGCGACAGCGCACGGCCCGGAATGAGCTTCGCGCATTCGCGCTGATTCCGCGCAATAAGACTGAACAATTCGAAAAAGCCGCAGGCGCTATTGTCGTTCCGCAGGGATTACATGCGCGAGTAAGCGGTCCGTGGCCGGTCAGTGAGTTTATCGAGCAGCCCTGATGTGCCACAATCTAGTTGGTTGAAATGGCATCAAGCAACGGCAAACCGTCATTGGCGCAGTCGCGCATAGATTGTACGCCGGAGAACATTGATCAAGGCCTTGCGAAACTTGTGCTCAGCCTGATCGAACTGTTGCGGCAGTTGCTCGAAAGGCAGGCAATAAGGCGCATGGAAGGCCGCTCCTTGAGCGAGCAACAAGTTGAAGAGATGGGGACTGCGTTAATGAAACTGGAGCAGAAGATTGGTGAACTGGCGGAGCATTTTGGGCTTACCATGGCCGACCTGAACCTCGATCTAGGCCCGCTTGGAAACCTTCTAGAGCACTCGCCAGGCGTCTCGAACTCAAACGATCCGGAGCTCTCAAATGGGGGAGAATAGCGGTGCTTCTAGTGAGAGTTTCGGGAGATTGCGGGCAAGGAATTGTGCAGCTGCTCAGGCAACGGCAGCCGGCAGCTCGGAATCTTAAACCTACAGAAAATTCGGGCTTTGTCCCCTTCTTGTTTTCCTATTCCAACGCGTTGACACGCTGTCATCGTTGCATTTAGCATCAGGCGCGCGGAGCAGGTGTTTGGCGCCGTATCCGGCGGAGGAAAGACGAAATCAATGGAGCGGTCGCCGACAGTCTCGGGAACCACGAACCTGGTTGACATATTGGATCGGGTTCTCGACAAGGGTCTAGTCATTGCGGGTGACGTGCGTATTTCGTTGGCGAATGTAGAGCTGCTCACGATTCGCATTCGGCTGCTGATTTGCTCGGTGGATAAGGCTGAGGAGATCGGGCTGAACTGGTGGAAATACGATCCGCACTTGACCGCGCAGTCGCCTCTACTCCCCCGAGGCCAAGCAACGAAGCGTGCCGCAGTGGTGCGAAGTTCCGCCACGCCTGCGGCAGCAACACGCAAGAGACGCTAGGCGGATGTTCAGAACTCAGAATGTAGAAGTCAGAATGCGGAATGCAGAAGCCGTAAAGATGGAGCATCAGGTGTCAGTTCTGGATTCGTCATTCTAACTTTGTCCTTCTGACTTCACGTTGGCGAGGAGGGAATTCAATGGCCGTCGAACGAGTTTCGGGCGGATCGAGTCTAATCGATGTACTCGATCGGGTCCTCGACAAAGGTATCGTAATCGATGCCTGGGTGCGCATCTCTCTTGTCGGTATAGACCTAATTACGGTCGAGGCGCGCGTGGTAGTGGCGTCGATCGACACATACCTGAAGTACGCGGATGCAGTCGGAATGATGGGACTTGTGTCGAGGCCACAGCTGGGCGCCGAGCCCGTTCCCGAAATCGAGATGGAAACAACGCGCCGCATTTCGCGTGTGCCGGCGCGGCGAACACAGGGGCGCAGAGGTTAGCGCCTTCAAAATTGACTGGATATTTCTGCGGCAGATGATTGTGCGCTGCGTGTTTAGAACTGTGTTGTCGCCATGGCCAGTCCTGCACTAAGACGGAGACGCGAGCATCTTCACACCCAGCGGTCGTCGAGTGAGTCGGCCGCGCTGCGAATTTTTGCGGCCGAGCGCCCAGAAGAAATCCTTCCTATTCTGCTCGAGGAAATTGTTCACCTCGGTTTTCGAAGCGCGTTTGTACTCGAGTTGGACTTCGATAGCGGTCAGATGAAACCTTCCGCTTCCTTGAATTGCAGTTCTGAATACCTGCGACAGTTCAACACTTCCTTATGGGCGAGCGAGAGCCCATTTGTTTCGGCGCTGCTCAATGTGAAACCGGTGCTGGTGAAGGATGGCGCGCGTGGCAATGGGCAGTATGCGCACCCGATGATCTATCGTGATGCATCTCCGTGCTGGGAGGCAGAACGGCAACGGCGGAACGATTGTCTTGCGGTGCTGAATGCAAGTCCGGGCGGCAAGCTGCAAGTGCAACATCAGATCTGCACGGTGTGCGGCATGCGTGCCTACCTCAACGTGGTGGTAGGGCAGCTTGGCGCCAGAACTGGGCAGGGGCAGTTGCGGCAGTTTCGGGCCCTGGTGGAGAGGGCAAACCGGCAACTGGTCCGTTTGTTCAAAGCCGAGCATTACTTCAATCGCATGCGCGATATGGAAGTGACGATCGGACGGATGACTACGGTGATGGAGAGTATGGCCGACCCCGTCATCCTCACGGACAATCAGCATCGCGTGCTGATTCAGAATCGGGCGGCAGAAAGGTTCTTTCGAGTGCCGGAAGGAGTAAGTGAGGGCGGTCGCCGGGCGGTGGAGTTCAACAATTTACTATTTTCCGCAGCGCTCTCCTCGATGACGGTCAGTGGCGGCGAGAGCTCACGCGACCTGACGCTCGTCGACGTGATGGAAGGCGAAGAGGTACTGTTCGAAGCGGTTTGCGCTCCAACGCAGGCCCATGGAACCAGAACCGGCATGGTGACAGTGATGCGTGATGTCACCGATTTGCGCCGTGCAGACCAGGAGCTACGGGCAAACCTCGAAAAGCTGCGGGCGGCGGAAGAAATCGTCCGGCAGGACCGAGACCGGCTGAATTTGGTGATCGAAAATGTGGGCGATCCTATTATTGTTGCCGACAATGCGGCGAAGATTGTTTTGCTCGATCCGTTGGCAAAAGACTTGTTCGGATCGGGTGTAGCAGTCGGCGATCCGCAGATCCTGAAGAATGAGGCGAAGCTGGACGCCTACTTAACGGTATTCACGTTTTCCTTCCTGGACCACCAAAATAAAGCGCTGCATTTATTTAACCCAGTGCTGGGCACGGAAATCGAATACGCCGGCCGCTCCGGCAAGATCTACGACTCGCGTGGACAGGTCGCTTACACGGTCACGGTTTTGCGAGATTTTTCGACATGGAAGAAGCTCGAGCAGTTGCAGCTCGAGCGCCGCATGCTCGAGATGGAGAAGTTTGCAGCAACGGGCCGGCTGGCCGGAACGATCGCCCATGAGATCAACAATCCCATGGAGGCAATTAAGAATGCCATTTTCCTCTTGCGCGACAAAGTCGAGCCCGATTCGCAGCCGATCTACGAAGCGCTGAAGAGCGAAACCGAACGGGTGACGCGCATAGTTCGGCAGATGCTTGGGCTTTACCGTAATACGGGCCAGCTTGCGAACTTTGACCTGAATGCAATTGTCGAAGACACCCTTACTTTGTTTGGACGTCCGCTTTCGAAGGGTGGAATAACGGTGGACAAGCGGTTCGGGCAATTGATACCGATGAAAGGATCGGCTGACCAGTTCCGGCAATTGCTTTCAAATTTGGTGGTAAATGCTCAGGACAGCATGCCCGAGGGCGGAAGGCTGGTCCTTAAAACTTCTCATGTACACTCGCGCCGAGGCGAGGAAATCAGCATCGTGGTTGCCGACAGCGGAAGCGGGATTCCGCGCGAGATCCGCAAAACTATGTTCGAGCCGTTTGTGAGTTCGAAGGGCGAAAAAGGTACGGGGCTGGGACTGTGGATTGTGAAGGGAATCGTAGAGAATCATGGCGGTAGAATCCAGGTCAGAAGCAGCATTGGAAAGGGTACAATTTTTAAAATTATCTTCCCGCTATCGCGCGTCTGAAGGACTCCCGCTGCCACTCGGGAGATAGAGAGGAACTATGGATTCCGGGGTTGTGAAGCAAGCGAGCAAAAAAAAATCTGGCAAGACTCTGGCCAAACCGCGCAACGGTGGTAAGCGCGAAGAAGATATCCGCGTCAAATTTTCGGAAAACGGCGGCGCAGCGCCTCCGACTCCCGGCGAAAGCGGGCGCTACGTCTACGGAATTTTGCAGTCGAGAGACAAGCTCGAATTCGGGCGCATTGGCATTGGCGGATCCGGCGAATCGGTGTACAGCGTCACCTATCAGGACATTGCCGCCGTAGTGAGCAACACATCGGTATACATTTTCGATCCGACCCGCGAGAACGCGCTGGCGCACGAACACGTGATCGAAACGGTAATGAAGAACAACACCATCATTCCGATGAGCTTCGGCACGGTGTTCCGTACCGACAACGACATTCGTGAGGTGCTGAAGAGCATTTATCCGTCGCTCAAGGATGTATTGCACCAGATGTCAGGAAAACTCGAGTTCGGACTCAAAGTAAATTGGGACCGTGATCGAATAATCGAGGACATCAAGCAGGAAGATGAAGAGATTCGCAAGTTTCACCAGGAGATTATTCGCAAGCATCTGCAATCCACTTATCTGGCGAGAATGCAGCTGGGCCGCATGATTGACAAAGCGCTTGCGGAGCGTTCGATTACCTACGTTCGTGAAATCTACGAGGCATTGCGCAACGTTTGCGTCGCCTCGCGCGATAACCAGCCGATCGGCGACAAGATGATCATGAACGCGGCTTTTCTGGTGGAACGCGAGCGCGAGCCGGAGTTCGACGAGGCAGTGAATAAAATCGCGAAAAAATACGGACAACGCTTGAAATTCAAGTACACGGGCCCCTGGCCTCCCTACAACTTTGTGAACATACGGCTGAAGCTGGAAAGAGTCGGAGTAGGTTAGAGATCGCGGAAGACGAAATTCATGCTATTGATTGACGACATCCTCGGGCTGCCATTCGCCGGATTTGGCTTTGTGCTGCGTACACTGCAGCGCCTGGCCGAGGAGCAATACACGGACGATGCGCCGATCAAAGAACGGTTGTTCGAACTACAGCTCAAATTGGAATCTGGAGAGATCAGCGAAGACGAATATGTGCAAGAGGAGGGAGCAATCATCCGTCAGCTGCGTGAAATTGAAAACCGCAAACGTGAGCTCGCGGGAGCGCCTCCGGTAGAGCAAGACCGCGGATTAGCGTTCACCGCTGCCGATACGAAAGCCACCGCCTCAGTCACTCTGCATCAGGATACTGAACGTAAACCGTAGTACTCTGGCCAGGGAGGAAGCGGTTGAGCGGTAAGAAAAAGCGGGTGTCGCCTGCGAAAAACAAAATCAAAGTGCAACGACTTTCTCCGAGCTCGGAGGCTGCGCGCGACGAAGGCCCACGTCTAATTCCGCTCGAGGACCATGCGAAGGAAGCTTCGCGATTGGACCACTACCTGGACCTTGCAGACACTGCATTGGGTTTGAAGCGGTTTCCCAAGACAAAATAGCTCTATTGCGGACTATTTGGAAAATCGTAACGGATGCCGACGCGGCCCAAAATGGGCGCCCCCAGTTCCTGGACGGGCGGTGAAATTTGGAATGCGTAGCGCTGATTAAGAAAGTTTTCGACCGCGACATAGGCGACGAGTCCGCGAGCCAACTGTCGGCCGGCGAAAAGGTCCATTACGTAGTAGCGGCCAAGAAAAAGAGTATTCAGGTCATCATCCCATTGTGAGCTGGAATAACGTCCCTCCACACTCAGCATCAGTCGTGAAGGATTCCAATAGCGTGCCTCCCATGTGAGCTGGTGTTTCGGAACTTCAGGTACGAGGTTACCTCTCAGGGTGGGAGAATCGGCTACGTACGCGTGTACGAACTGATAGCCCGTCGAAAATTCAACGGATTGAGTCAAATGCAAAACGCTGTCGAGTTCGGCGCCAAGCGACCTGGTGCGGCCAAGGTTTTCTCGCTCACGAGTAATAATACTTGGTGTGGTAGATAGGGTGACGTTGGTGACGGGATCGACAATATCGGCCCAAAACAGCGTTCCGCGAAATTCTGCTTTGCCTTCTAAAGGCGTGGCCCGTGCTCCAGTTTCGGCTCCGGTGAGGCGCTCGGCGCGCAAAAAAGCGTTGGCATTCGTCAGGGCGGTTCCCTGGCGAAAGCTGCGGTAGAGTTCGTTCAAGTTGGGAGCGCGAAATGCACGATAACCCGAGAGCCATACCGCGACATTACTCTTCACATTGCGCATAACAGAAAGGCGCGGGCTGAACGAAGTCTCACTGCGATCCGGAAAAAATTGGCCAGTAACCATCTGCGACGGAAGGCTAACTCGGATATTGCTGGCTGCGAAATTGTTCCAATCGTCCCAACGGGCGCCGGCGATAACTGTCCATTTGGTTCCAATGCGAAAAATGTCTTCGCCGAATACTCCGGTTGAGCGTTGCCGCCCACCGGCAACGTTATTGGCAAAGTGTGCGCCTGTGGTCGAGGAAAAGAGCCGCTCGTCGCTCGAGCCCATCACTTCGGCTGAGTCAATGCCGGCGATGAGCGTGTGGTTCTTTAACACGTGGTTCCACTGAAAAGCCCCGCCGAAGTCCTGGGAGGGTACGTGCTGCAAATCCGTCAGGTTTTCGGCATTGCGATCTGCAGCAATTGAGGAGAAGACTTGATCGTAGCCTTCGGCCTGGCCAAAGATTCGGGCGACCAGAGAATCGTGGCGACCGACATCTGTGTTAATGCCAACGACGCCAGCCGCTGTTCCGGTGTTATTCGTCTGTAGCAGCGTGCCATTGTTGCGCGCTTCATCGAAGAAGGTTCCCCGCATGAAGGCGCGGCCGGCGTCCGAAATCCGATAGCCGAGGCCTGCGTCGATGGTGGCATGTCTTGAATTGGCTGCCGCGTCGATTGCGCCTCGTTCGGAGGCCGGAACCAGAATGTAGCCATCGGTCCGGGCCATATCGGCTGCGGCTTCGAAATCCCAGCGTTTCACGGTTGTGCCGGTCCACGCGGAAACGTCGGGAGTGTTCTCGGTCCCATACGACACATCGACCGAGAGCGCGGGGCCTTCGGTTGGAACTCGAGTAAGAAATTGAATAACTCCGCCAAGTGCATCGCTGCCATAGAGGTTCGACTCGCCTCCGCGAAAAACTTCTACGCTCGAAAGCTCTGCGCGCGGGAGTTCATCCCAATAGACCCAACCGCCGAAAGGATCAACCAGGGATACGCCGTCTTTGAGGACGAGCGCTCGGCTCGGGCCGCTGGCGCCCAATCCGCGAAGAGAAGCACCAAGGGTTGTCGGATTTGCGATTCGGCTGCTCGATCGCCGGAAGAGCGAGAAACCGGGAACCTGACGGAGAACGTCATCTGTATTGAGGGATGGGTTTGCGTCGAGATCGGCAGGAGTAAGTTGCACCGCACTACCGGGAACTTCAGAAAGTTTCAACTGGCTGCGCGCGGCCGACACTACGATGCGCTCGCTTTGCCCTGCCCCACGCAAAACAAACGTAAGTTGCAGAGGCTTTGAGTCCGCTGCCCAGTTTTGCTCGGCGGATACAAAGCCGTTGGCGACCACCCGAATCGTACCGCTTGCACCCGGCGGTACTGTGAATGTGAAGGTTCCAGAGGTCGTAGTAGTTGAATTCTGAGTGCGGTCAACAGAAGTCAGGGTTACCTGTGCTCCAGAAATTGCGGCCTCAGTTGGATCTTTCACTGTGCCATTAATGGTGGTTTGTTGCGCTTGTGCCAGCGAGATCAGAAGAAAAGCGGCAGGAAAATATCTGAGTAGAAGAAAGGCCGACCTTCTGAACACTTTTCGCCGCAACGCTTGAACTCCAGGCAAGCTATTGCTCGCCGGAATGAAGATACTTGGAATGAAAGTACGAAGAGGGTACACCGATTCAATTATCCGCACCAACAAAATGACAAAAATTTACTTCGCGCGTTCGAAGCGATACCGTCCGGCTCGGGTTTCCGCCACAGTTTCGGCTACTTTCACAAAGGCCCGGCCGGCATGCGACAGGGCGGCGGATTTTCTATAGATGAGCCTGAGCTTCCTGTGTACCCGCAGTTCCTGCACCGGAATCCGCACCAGGTCACCACGAGCAATTTCATCTTCCACGCTGATTTCGGGAAGGAATGCGACGCCACTTCCCATCGCTACAAAGCGCTTGATTGCCTGCAGGGTAGGAAGCTCCACCCCCATATGTAAGGGCGTCTTATATTTTTCGAAGGCCTGGATTACTTTTTCCCGGTACGGGGATGAGACGATATGGGCAACGAACGACTCGGCACCCAATTGCCTGATGCTGATGCTGGATTCGCGCGCAAGAGGATGCTGCGGAGGGACGACGAAGATTAACTCGTCGGAATAAACGACTACGGAGGAGATTTCTGGATCTTGCGGATCATAGGTGAGGATGCCGAACTCGCAGTTGTGACGCCGGACATCATCGGGTATGTGGCTGCCCAGCGAGCGCTGAACGACAATGCGGATGGCTGGATGCAGCCGCTGAAATTCGGCGAGAACTCGCAGCAGATAAAGCGAGGTTAACTCGTTGGCGCCGATTACGAGCTTTCCTTTTTGCAGTTCACGCAATTCGCCGAGGGCTTCCCGGGCATTTTCGCGTACATTAAGCAGCCTTTCGGCGTACTCGCGGAGAACCTGGCCGGCATCGGTCAACATGCCGTCCCGCGTGGAGCGATCAAAGAGAGACTCGCCTATTTCTGTTTCCAATTTCCTGATCGCCTGACTTACGGCGGATTGGGTACGGTATAGCTTTTCGGCGGCACGGGAGAATCCGCCTTCGCGAGCGACCGCCAGAAAGACTTCAAGCTGCGAAATCTCCAAGACGCCTCCTCATTAACGAAATGAGAGTTCATCATCAGAATATCTAATTATATAAGCAATGCTATAGGTTATTACAATAATAATAAGCTTTGCTTTTGACCTATATGTAGCTAACATCGAATTAGTTAAGCGGGAGTTCTTATGGAAAGCACAAGGATAACGATTTTCGATACTACTCTGCGCGATGGAGAGCAATCTCCGGGGTGCAGCATGAATGTGCAGGAGAAGGCTCGGCTGGCGCTGCAGTTGGACCGTCTGGGTGTTGACGTCATCGAGGCTGGATTTCCAATCGCGTCGGAGGGAGATTTCGCGGCAGTGCAAGCTGTAGCTGCCGCAGTTCCGCGACCGATCATTGCGGCGCTCGCCCGTGCCGCGCGGCACGACATTGAGCGTGCTGCCCAGGCTCTCGAATCGGCTGTGCGTCCGCGTATTCACGTGTTTCTTGCGACATCAGACATTCACCTGAAACACAAGCTGCGAATTTCACGGCAGCAATGTTTGCAACAGGCCGCGGAGTCTGTACGTTTAGCGAAAAGGTTTTGCGATGATGTCGAGTTCTCGCCGGAAGATGCGACTCGAACGGACCCTGAGTTTTTGCTTCAGGTGCTAGAAGCCGTGATTCAGGCGGGCGCCACCACGGTGAATATCCCCGACACCGTGGGTTACACGGTTCCGCTGGAGTTTGGCGATCTTATACGGAACATTCGCGAACGTGTGTGCGGTATTGAAAAGGCAATCATTTCAACGCACTGCCATAACGACCTGGGACTTGCTGTCGCCAACTCACTGGTTGCGGTCGCAAATGGCGCTCGTCAAGTGGAGTGCACCATCAATGGTATCGGCGAGCGCGCGGGGAATGCTTCGCTTGAAGAGATTGTGATGGCTTTGCGCGTGCGTCCTGACCGCTATCCATTTCAGACGGCGATCACAACTGAGGAGCTTTATCCGACTAGCCAGATGCTTGAAGAAATCACTGGAATTCCGGTGCAACCGAACAAAGCCATCATTGGCCGCAACGCGTTTGCGCATGAGGCGGGTATTCATCAGGATGGAATGCTGAAAAACCGGCTCACGTACGAGATCATGACGCCGCAATCGGTGGGGGTTCCGGATTCAAAGCTCGTGCTTGGCAAGCACTCGGGACGACATGCGCTCAGCTTGCGATGCGAGCAATTGGGCTATCACTTTGACCGGCGCGAGCTGGATGAGGTTTATCGCCGATTCGTGGTACTTGCCGACCAGATCAAACACGTTCACGATCATCACCTGCTCGAGTTGATTCGCGAAACTTACGGCGAGGCCCATCGCATGCCGCCCAGCCGGGTTGAAGCCGCACAAGCTTCGGCAGTGGCCGCCGGCGCCGAAGAGGCTCCCCGAAAGCCGTTTCCGGGGACGCCCGCAGATTTGAGCGTGGTCGGACTGACGGGAATTCCTGCCACCGAGCAGCAACTTCCCGAGCAGGAGGATTATCTGTGGGGAGTGTGATAAGTCACAGGAGCAGCCACTACTCCGAGGTAAAGAACGAATAGGTCACTCCTAGCGGTTAGTCTTACTGCAGCGGCAGCCGATAAAGATTCCAATGTGAATTCCGCTTGCTGAACGAGTAGGACGACTGGTTTGGCCCAGGCGATGCTGCCGCGTCAATTTCGGTCGCGTGCAATGCGCGCAACTCGTCTTCAGATTGAAATCCATTCTTCGGTAGGTTCGGCAGATCCGTGCCGTGCGCAATCGGGACAACGTAAGTCCGGATGTTTGACCACGAGGACATCCAGTAGAAGTACATCGCCTTCCCGTCTCGTGTCCAATCCACTCCGCACCAACCCGAACACAGAGGCACCGGTGGTCCACCCGAGGTCGGCACAGCATCAGCTTGCATCCAGTCGTTGTCAGGATTGACGACGCGCCGCACGGCCATAAAACGCTCGTCGGGCGAGATTCCAGTCGCGTAGTCAAGCCCCGCATAGAGTTTCTGTTCTCCTGTCCCATCCTCACTGACCCGCTACACAGCATTCGGTTGTTTGTCCGACGACTCAAAATAAATGCGGCCCGAGCGCGAGTACATTGGGTACGAGCCCTCTATGCCGGGTCCTATTGAATGCGGAGCGGAAAGATGTTCCGTCGAAGCCAGCCACAACCGATGTTTGCCGCCCGTTTCAAGCGTGTCGAAGACGACGCGCTTGCCATCCAGCGAGAGGCTGAACGTGAGTACTGCGATTCCGGGCAGTACCTTCGAGCTTTCACCGGTCGCGAGGTCTGCAGCCCAGAGTTCACCTCCTCGGTCCTCTCCGGATTCGTTTTCAGCTCGCAGATAAAATAAATGCCGGCCATCGGTGGTCAATTTTGGGCGATAGCAAAAGCCTTCAGAAGAGATCTGTCGCTCCCCATGCTGGTCGTGCACCCACACGCCGCCATTGAGCGTGCCGACGGAAGTAATAATGGAGTGTCCATCCGGTGCTATCGCCAGACCGTCTTCCTCGGTCAGGCCAGCCGTCAGTTGCTGAGGCGATCCGTCGGGGAAAGCCTGCTGCCAAATGTGATAGCCGTGCGCACCAGCATCCGAACTGAAGTACATCCACTTTCCATCGGGCGACCACGCCGCGTAGTCGCAGCCGCCTTTAGGTGGACCAACCAAGCGCACGGCCCGGTTGCCTGAAAATGGCGCCAGCCGGCATTGACCCATTCTGCCGTCACTTTCCATTTCAACCACGAGTACCCACTTGCGATCGGGCGAAAGATAGGAAACATGCGCCATGTCGTCCTGGTTCAGCGGTACGTACACATCCCGCTGCTCCGAGCGGCTTTCGGTTGAGGTGACCACTGACAGGTGAACACCACTTTTGATCTCGCTGAACATTACGTGTTGGGGATCAATCCAAGTCAGCCCAGCCGCGTTCGAGAGTAGAAGCTGAGGCTGCCCGCCCAGAACGGGCACGACCCAGGTCTGCCAGTTGTGGCCGGCGACCCCGTAGGCGATGCGCGATCCATCCGGCGAGAAGGCGGGCATGGTCTTCAAGACTTCTGCGTGCGTTAATTGCACGGGTTCTCCATCAGGGAGAAGCTTCACATAAACCTGGGCCGCCCTGCCTGATCCACGCAGAAAGGCCAGCATTCGTCCGTCAGGCGAAAGCGCCGGCTCGAAACTCTCGTCCACAAAACTCGTTAGCTGCACCCACTGGGAAGGATCGGGAATTGAGGAAGTGCGGGTCGGTCGCCATAACTGCACTGCGCCTGCGGCCAGCAGCACAATAGCCACTGCCACGGCACTCCACATTGCTAATCGGCGACGCTTTGACCGCGCCGGGGCTAAACTTCGGCTGCTTGATGAATCAGTCTCCCGCTTCAAGCGAAGGAGATCGGCCCGCATTTCCGCGGCGCTCTGGTAACGCAGATTGCGATCTTTTTCGAGAGCTTTATTGACAATCCGTTCTAGTTCGGCGGGAACGTCAGGATTCAGTCGAATTGGCGCAATCGGGGCACGATTGAGAATGGCGTCAAAGATCAGCCCTGAGCTTTCGCCACGAAACGGTAATGTGCCGGTCGCCATTTCGTAGAGCACGGCACCGAACGAAAACAGATCAGTGCGCGAGTCCAACTCTTTTGCGCGCACCTGCTCGGGCGACATGTAAGCTACCGTTCCAACCGTGGTTCCGGGGCTGGTTAAATCGCTCTCAGTCACGCCGATGGTGGCGTCCTGCGAAATACCGGCCGCAACCGCTGCACCTTCGCCGTAGCGGACTTTGGCGAGTCCAAAATCCAGGACCTTGGCATGCCCGCGCTTGGTAACGAAGATGTTTGCAGGCTTGATATCGCGATGCACGATGCCTTCGCTGTGAGCCGAGTCGAGCGCATCAGCTATGTTGATCGCGAGTGATAACAATGCTTCGAGTTCCAGTGGGCGGCCGGTGATCCGATGCTTGAGGGTTACGCCGTCCAGAAACTCCATTACGATGTAGGCCTCACCGTCCTGCTCGCCAATGTCGTAAATGGTGCAGATGTTTGGATGGTTCAGCGCAGATGCGGCCTGGGCTTCGCGACGGAAGCGGGCAAGCGCCTGCGGATCACGGGAGAGTTCTTTGGGAAGAAACTTGAGCGCAACAAAGCGATGCAGGCGGGTGTCTTCGGCCTTGTAAACCACGCCCATTCCGCCACCGCCGAGCTTCTCGACAATGCGGTAGTGCGAGATGCTCTGGCCAATCATTGGCGGAAATGTTACGTTGCGGAAATGTGCAAGTCAACGCGAGCTACATCCCTCACGACGAGCCTTCGATACAATCGTTGTTTGAACCAGTCTGGATAGGAATCGATGATCATCAACCTCACTACTCTCCCCGGAGATGGAATTGGGCCTGAAGTTACTGAGCAAGCTGTTGGGATATTGCAAGCCGTCGCCGAGCAGTTTCACCACAACCTGAAAATTACGGAAAAGAATGTCGGAGGGGCGGCGCTCGTCGCCAGCAATGATCCGCTTCCGCCTGACACGATTGAAGCCTGTCTGGCTTCGGGCGCGGTGCTGTTGGGAGCGGTTGGCGGGCCGAAATTCGACTCATATCCGGCGAAGCTTCGGCCGGAAGCCGGCCTGCTTCGTTTGCGAAAAGAATTAGGTGTGTTCGCGAATCTGCGTCCGGCGATTTGTATTTCTGGTTTAGAAAATCTTTCGCCGCTTCGTTCTGATGTGGTTGGCGGCACTGACGTGATGATTGTCCGCGAACTGCTGGGGGGGCTCTATTTCGGCGAGCGTTCGACGAAGGGAGACTCCGGGCGGCGGCGAGCTATCGATACGATGGCATACTCCGAAAACGAGATTGAGCGCATTTCCCGCATCGCATTTGATCTGGCGAGAAAGCGGAAGAAAAAGCTAACTTCCGTTGACAAAGCGAATGTGCTCGATTGTTCCCGCCTCTGGCGCGAAGTGGTGAATCGAATCGCTACCGAGTTTCCTGACGTTCAGCTTTCGCACATGTACGTCGATTCGGCTGCCATGGCACTCGTATCCCGGCCTTCGCAATTCGACGTGATTCTTACCGAAAACATGTTTGGCGATATTCTTTCGGATCAAGCAGGAGCGGTGGTTGGTTCGCTCGGATTGCTGCCGTCGGCAAGCGTTGGTGGGAAAGTTGGTCTTTACGAGCCGATTCATGGCTCAGCGCCCGATATTGCGGGGCAGGGAATTGCCAACCCACTCGGCGCGATTCTTTCGGCGGCCATGCTGCTGCGGCACTCGTTTCAGCTTGAGGCAGAGGCGGCATCGATTGAAGCAGCGGTTCGCGACGTTCTGGCTGAAGGTCACCGCACTCGTGACTTGGCGGGCAAAGCGCAGGCGTTTGTAACTACGAGCGAGATGGGGGACCTTTTGAAAGGCCGCATACAAGCCAGACAGACCGTGGCGAGTTAATATCTTCATCTATTCACGGCAGTGAACAAATTGAAGCGTTCAATGTTGCACTTGCATCTTGAGTGAAAAGTTGCGAGTTCGCATTTTATGAACCTCATTTTATGAACCAGGAGCCTCTATGAAGTCTCAGTCCATTGGACTTGCAGTACTTCGGATCGTAGTTGGCATCGTTTTCCTGATGCATGGATATCAGAAGCTGTTTAAGTTTGGTTTTCACGGGGTGGGTGCGATGTTTGGGCATCTTGGCCTTCCATTGCCAATGGTCTTTGCCGTCATCGTGACGTTGGTTGAGTTTGTTGGCGGAATTCTGCTGATTACCGGACTGGCGACTCGCATTCCTGCGGCCTTGAACGCGATTGACATGATTGTTGCTATCCTGCTAGTCCATGGGAGACACGGTTTCTTCAATCCTGGCGGTTTCGAATATCCGTTGACGCTGCTGGCAGCAACAATTTGTCTGGTTCTGGCAGGTGGCGGAGCGGCGTCGTTAGAAAAGCTTTGACGCTCGACGCTCAGTTTCGTGCAGACCTGGCCCTGCCGATATGGCTTAACCGAATGATGGTTGCGGCAGTCCGGTAGCGCACCTGATACTTATTGTCTTCTTCCAGGTTTTTTGCCAGCCGTTCAATACACTTCGGGTCGCCGCGCTGAGCCAGTGCATCGATGGCAGCTCCCCGAACAATTACGTTCTTGTCGGCAAGCGCGGTCTGTATCAATGCGTCTTCAGTAATTGAATCGGGGTCGAGCGCCAGGAACCGCGCGGCTGCGGCGCGCACAGGCGAACTGTCGTGATTCATAAGGGTGCGATAAGCCTCGTATCCCATGCCGCCAAACGGAACGAAGCCGAGCCCTTCCTGAAAACCCATCTCCGCGACTTGCTTGGGATCTTTCAATCGGTCGAGTTGAGACTGGATGATTCCTTGGCTGCTCTTCTTGTCTCCCATCAGGATGGAGTAATAGATGTCGAACCCCGCCGGGTCTTTGAGAATATAGAGGGCGTGGGCTGCCGCGAGCATGACTGAGACTTCTTTATCAGAGAGGGCCAGCCGTAAGGCGGGAATCGCCTTTCTCACATGTAATTCGCCGAGAGTTGCGGCGGCCGCAGTTCGCACGAGCGCGTTCTTGTCGTTGAGGGCTCTAAGTGCGAAAGTCATGGCTCGCCGATTACCTTTGATCAAAGACAACGCTTTCACTGCTTCCGCTCTTTTTGCTGCCCTGGGATCATGCAGGCCAAGCCAAAGCACTCGCCAAGCCCTATCCTCAAAATCCGGCGCTGATCTCGGAGCGGACTGTGAAGCCGTGGAACTCGCTGAGGAGCTGCTTTGGGCCGGCGATTCCGGCGTACTCAGGGAGCCGGCTGAGATGCTGAAGGCAAGAGCGAAAAGCAAAAAGAATGCAGGACAGGGTTTGTTTATCACGGGCACTTCTCCGCATCGATAGCGCGAGAACTAGCTGTTGCGGCGACGCGCTTTTCGTTTTTTGACGCTCGAAGGTGCAGTGTTGCGTGGGGCTTTCGCCCGCTGATTGTTTCCTCTACCGGGAGTCTTACCGAACACCCGGGCGAAGATAGCATCGATGTTCCGCAGCTGACGATTGAGATCGAATGCTCTCTCGATGACTTGTGCAGGAACGCGTCTTGTAATTTCGGGATCTTGCGATACACGTTCACGAAAGTTTGAGCCCTCGCGCCAAGCTTGCATGGCATGGCCTTGCACCAGCCGGTATGCATCTTCACGAGAGACTCCATGTTCGACCAGGTCGAGCAAGAGCTGGCCGCTGAACACCAGTCCGCCGGTGCTTTCGAGGTTTGACTTCATCCTTTCGGGATAGACGAACATTGTTGCGAGCAGGTTAGTTGTCTTTGCGAGCATGTAATCGACGAGCGTAGTCGAATCTGGAAGGATGATGCGTTCCACAGACGAATGGGAAATATCGCGTTCGTGCCATAGAGGCACATTTTCAAATGCGGCTTGTGCGTTCGCACGGACGACTCTTGCGAGTCCGCTGATCTGCTCACAAGTGACCGGATTGCGTTTGTGCGGCATGGCGGATGAGCCCTTCTGCTTTTCGCTGAAAAATTCTTCCGCTTCTCGAACTTCGGTGCGCTGCAGGTGACGGATTTCGGTGGCGATCTTATCGAGCGTAGAAGCAATGACGGCAAGAGTCGCGACATAGTTGGCGTGGCGATCGCGCTGAATAACCTGCGATGAAATTGCTGCCGCGTCGAGCCCGAGACGCGCGCACATCTTTTCTTCCAGTTCGGGGCTGAGGTGAGCGAAGGTCCCTACGGCGCCAGAAAACTTGCCGACTCGCATATCTTCGGCGGCGCGCTCAAATCGAGCGATGTTGCGCCGCATCTCCGAGTACCAGTTGGCCAGCTTAAAACCGAAAGTGACCGGTTCGGCGTGCACGCCGTGGGTGCGTCCGATCATGGGTGTGTCCTTGAATTCCCAAGCACGGCGTTCGAGCACTGTAGCGAGCTCGCGAAGATCGGCGGAGATAATGGCGGACGCTTCGGCTATGAGCAGCGCCTGCGCGGTGTCAACTACGTCGTTGGAGGTCAGGCCGTAGTGGAACCAGCGCGATTCAGGCCCAACAAATTCAGCGACGACAGTCGTAAAAGCAATGACGTCGTGCCTGACTTCAGCTTCAATCTGATGAATTCGTTCGACGCGAAAGTCGGCCCGCTCGCGAATTGCTTTTGCGGCTTGCCGGGGCACGATTCCGGCTTCGGCAAGAGTTTCCGTGGCGGCAATTTCGACTTTGAGCCAACTGCGAAACCGGTTCTCTTCACTCCAGATGCGCCCCATTTCGGGGCGCGTATAGCGTGGGATCAATGCGTGCTCCTCTTCTTACTGGTTGACGAAGAAAGATTCTAAAGGTAAAAGCTGCGCCATTCCAGTTTTGCACAAAAATGCCGAATGTATGTCGTGATACGATACAAATGCTGTCGCCGCACGATATAATCGGATGCGCATGAAGAAGAGCTTGACAGTAGAAGATTATCAATCGATCGCGGAATTCCGGCATCAGATCCGGCGGTACCTGCGGTTTAGCGATGGCGCGGTCAGGGATTCACGCCTGGAGCCGCGGCAGTACCAGTTGCTGCTGGCGCTCAAAGGGCTGCCCCCGAATTTGAGGCCCCGGATTGGAGAATTGGCCGAGCAGCTGCAAATCCAGCACCACAGCGCGGTAGAGCTCGTTGACCGGCTCGAGGCGAGTGGCCTGGTGCGGAGGCAGCGCGCTACCGAAGACCGCCGCGAGGTGCTGGTGCTAATGACCGCGGCTGGAGAGAAGCTTCTGCGCGAACTGGTTTTACATCATCGCTCTGAACTGGGTTCAAAAGGTCCAGCCCTCATCGAATCGTTGCATCGAGTTTTGCAGAACAGCAAAAGGCCTCGTGCGGCGAGGAACAGAAACTAAAACCTATATGCCGGAAAAGAACGCGCCATCTGGAGAGATCACCACCCCCGCTAACGACGCCGCTCGCCTCTCCGTCACCGGGTTGAACACGGCGGCAACACAGCGGCCGTTGGAACCGGCCCCGTTCCGGTTGCTATTAATTTCATTTTTGGCAGCTGCGGTCGGCTTGATCGCGGGTTTTATTGCTTTCCTGTTGTATCGACTGATCGGATTATTCACGAACCTGTCGTTTTACGGACACTGGAGTTTTACTTTCTCGAGTGCGCGGTTCAACCATCTTGGTTGGTGGGTGGTTCCGATTCCGGTTATCGGAGGCCTGATTGTTGGAGTCATGGCGAAGTACGGCAGCCCTAAGATCAAGGGGCATGGGATTCCAGAGGCGATGGAAGCTGTACTTGTAAACCGCAGCCGAATTCAGCCACGCGTCGCGATTTTAAAACCGATCTCCGCAGCGATTGCAATCGGTACTGGCGGCCCATTCGGCGCCGAGGGCCCGATCATTCAGACCGGCGGAGCCTTCGGCTCACTTATCGGACAAGTGCTGCACACGACCGCTTCGGAAAGAAAAGTTCTTCTCGCCTGCGGCGCGGCAGCGGGAATGTCGGCGACGTTCAATACTCCGATCGCCGGGGTAATTATTGCCATCGAACTTCTCTTATTCGAGTTCAAAGCTCGCTCTTTTATTCCGCTTGTCGTAGCCAGTACCCTTGCCGCTGCCGTGCACATGGAAATGCTAGGTGCAGGGCCGATGTTCCGCGTGGCGTCCATGGATTTTGATATTCCGCGAGGGCTGCCTTTCTATTTGCTTTTAGGTGTTGCCTGTGGGTTAGCTGCGGTCGGATTTACACGTCTCCTTTACTGGACCGAGGACCTGTTTGAAAAACTTCCGGTAGACGAACTGTGGTGGCCAGCTATTGGGGCGCTCGGACTCGGCATCATCGGTTACTTCGTTCCGCGCGTACTCGGCGTCGGTTATGACACGATTGGCGACATTTTGAACGCGAATCTCGGACTCAAGCTGTTGGTGATCGTCATGATCGCGAAATCCGTCGCGCTAGTCATTACCCTTGGCTCGGGGACCTCCGGCGGATTGCTTGCTCCGATGTTTATGTCAGGAGCTGCAATGGGCGGAGCATTCGCGATGGTGTTCAACTTGATCGTGCCATCTGCGCACCTCTCTGCCGGCGCATTCGCGCTGGTCGCAATGGGCGCGGTGTTTGGCGCGGCTTCACGAGCAACTTTCTCCTTCATTATTTTTGCGTTCGAAATCACACGCGACTACAACTCCGTTCTGCCGCTGATGCTGGTCAGCGTGATTGCCGATGGAATCTCGATGCTGCTGATGCCACGAGCATCGATCATGACCGAAAAGTTGACTCGCCGTGGGTTGCGAATTCATCAGGATTACGAAGCCGATGTTCTACAGACCACCTATGTCGCTGAGACGATGGACCAGGACATTCCCACGATTGCGGCAGACTCGAAGCTGCGAGATTTGGCTGACCGCATTGCGCACCGCGATCCAGGGGTTAGCCGGCATCAAGGCCTGGTGATTCTTGATGCAGATGGAAAACTCGCGGGAATCATTACACGCGGCGATGTGTTGCGGGCTTTGGATAAAGATGGTGCGGGCGAGATGTCGGTACTGGACGCCGGATCGCGGAATGTCGTGGTCACTTATGCGGATGAGACCTTGAACGAAGCTTCGGAAAAGATGCTGCGCTACAATATTGGGCGGTTGCCGGTAGTGGATCGCAATGATCCTCGTCGTATTGTCGGCTATGTTGGCCGTCCGAGCGTGATGGCGGCACGGTTGCGCAAATTCAACGAAGAGTATGTGCGGGAACCAGGATGGTTCCACGGCTTCAAACGCAACACCGAATGAGTTTCCATTCGCGCTATAATCTGCACTCCCTTACTCATGAGAATCGGATACGGCTGGGATTCGCACGAATTCAAGAGCGGAATTCCGCTGAAGATCGGAGGCGTCGAAATTCCGCACGCGAAAGGTCTCGGCGGACACTCAGATGGCGATGTTTTGCTACACGCCATCACCGACGCTCTGCTTGGCGCCATTGCAGCGCCGGACGTCGGCACATTGTTTTCGCCCGCAGACGCGCAATGGAAGGGAGCGGACTCCGCGGTCTTTCTGGAGGAGGCCCTAAGGCGGGTAAAATCCGCGGGATATAAGATTGCAAATATTGATTCGACGCTAATTCTTTCGGCACCCAAGATTGGGCCACACGCCGGCAATATCCGGGCACGCGTGGCGGAGTTGACTGCGGTTTCTCCTGACTGCGTTGGAATTAAGGCAAAAACTCCAGAAGGAATGGGAACGGAGAACGCAGCTATTGCGCACGCGACGGTTCTTCTGGAATCTGCTCCTCGCACACCTAAGCGAACGTTTACAAAAAAGAGACAACGCTGAAAATCTCAAGCTAACCAGGCGTGGAGTTCCGCGTCCAATCTAGAAAAGGAACTTCAGCGAAAAGCATTTCGTACTGAAGTTTGACGGAATAGTTCTCCGTCGGAAATTACAAATTTAAAGGGCCAGGAGACTGTCTCGCACGGTTTGGCGGCCAGCGGAGAACAGTCCCCTGCAGCAGGCGAGCGCGCTCTCGCGCGCCCGTCTGCTTTTCCCGAGCCTGCATTGTAGGCGTTTGCGGAGAAAAAACAAGCCCGACTGAGCAAACCAGGACCAGCTAACCGCTTCCGGCGACCCGGAAAAAGGAGGAGTTGTGGATACGAAGTATGCTCTCAATGGGAAAGCGTTTTTTCTAGCGTCGGTCGTTCTGTTCGCAGGTATGGCCTTTGCAGCGGCTAACAAAGGTTCACTCCAGCTGCAACATCCGGCGAACGTGGCGGGCAAGCAACTGGCCAGCGGCAATTATTCGCTGCGATGGGATGGAACTGGGGACCAGGTCGACCTGAAGATCTATTCGGGGAAGAGTGTGGTGGCGTCAGTGCCTGCGCGAATGGTGAAAATGGATCGTCCTGCGGCTAACAACAGTGCCGTGCTGAATACAAATGCCGACGGAAGCTACTCTCTTACGCAAGTTAGATTTGGGCACAAAGACTATGCGCTTGAAATCGTGAATGACGGAGGCGCGGGTGCTTCGTCTTCAGGGGCGGCGCGCTAAGGAAGTTCTGAAAGCAGGGAAACGGCAGGGCTGTTTCTGTTGTTAAAATAACTGAGCAATGGTCCTGCCTTTCGTCCGCGATTTATTTGCGGACGTGGAAAAGTCACCAGCTTTTACGCGTGTTACTTCCCACCTCCGGGCGAACGCGGGCCGGATTCGTGTCTCGGGGCTCAACTCTCCAGCAAAAACCTTATTGATTGCCGAGTTGCAGAAGGCACTTTCTCGCCCGCTGCTCGTCATGGTGAGGAACAACGAAGCAGCCGACGACCTTCTGCCGGTGCTGCAGGCTTTTTGCGAGTTGACGGGCGGAGCGTCCGCCGATGCGGTTGTATCTCTTCCTGCGCGGGACGTGTTGCCATTTCAGAATTTGTCACCGCATCCTGAAATTCAGGAGCAGCGGGCAATTGCGCTGTGGAAGATTGCGACGGGCGCGGCTTCGGTCGTGGTGGCCCCAGTCGCCGCGACCATTTTGCGGCTGCATTCTGCGGAATACTACGGCGATCTGGCGCGCACCTTGCGGCGCGGCGAAAGTTTCGACACAACGACTCTGCTCGGGCACCTGAACTCTGTTGGCTATAACTCGACTGACGTGGTGGAGATGCCGGGTGAGTATGCGCTGCGAGGAGGAATTTTGGATGTGTACTCGCCAGAGATGGACCGGCCGGTGCGCTTCGAATTTTTCGGCGATGAAGTCGAGTCGATTCGCAAATTCGATCCCGCGACCCAGCGATCGTCCTCTCCGGCTGATGAGGTCGTTTTGTTGCCGTTTTCCGAGACTCCCGTGCGCGAAGAACTTTTGGGCGCGATCCATGCTCGTCTTTCAGGGAAACGTTTGAGCGGATCGGAAGAGATTATCGAGCAGGCAGTGCGATCGGGCGGGGTGACGGTATTTCCCGGCTGGGAATTTTATGCTCCCGTTGCCGGAGCGTCCGGCACGGTCTTCGATCTACTGTCCAATGCGCTGGTTGTGCAGGATGAACCTGATCTATTAAACAGCGAGCTGGAACTCGCCTGGGAAAAGATTACGGAAGCACACGAGCGGAGCGGAGTTGGGAACCTGGTCACGCCGAGCGATCTTTATGTTTCCCCAGAAGAATGGCAGAGCAAAGTGCAACCGCTGCCTGGCGCCGATGTCGAGCATCTCGGGCTTACGCGCGAGGATGGGCTAGAGACAGTCGAGTTTCATTCTCAACCAAGCCCTCGCTTTCACGGGTCAATACCGATCATGCTGGGAGAAGTAAAGCGACATCTCTCGGAGAACCGGCGTGTGCTGGTTGCCGCCCCGAATACTGGAGAACTGGAGCGGTTGGCGGATTTCTTCACTGAGTACGCGGTTTCCTTTCGCCTGGGTAGCCGTACTCGCGGTGGTGAAAGCTACGCGGATGAAACGGCTTACTTTGCCGGTGAAGTACTCACAACAACGCTGGTCAAAGCCTATATCCCGGATGGAATGATTCTTCCGGATGCTGGGTTGGCCGTTTTCGGCACGCGCGACCTGTTTGATGAATCTGAATCCATCGTTTCGCGCCCGCAACGGCAGAGGTCGAAGACTTCGGCTTTCCTTTCTGATTTTCGCGATCTGCAAGTCGGCGATTACGTGGTTCACGTTGAGCATGGAATCGGTCAATACCAAGGCCTCAAGGAGATTAATCAGGGCGACGGTAATGCCGAGTTTATGGTGCTCGAGTATGCCGAAGGCGCGAAGCTTTATGTCCCGCTGACCCGTCTTGATCTGGTGCAGAAATATCGCTCGCAAGAGGGCGCGAAGCCTGCGCTGAATCACTTGGGAACAGCAGCCTGGGCGAAAACCAAAGCCCGCGTGCGGAAGGCAATGAAGGATATGACGGAGGAGCTGTTGAAGCTTTATGCGCAACGCAAAACTGCGCAGGGGCACAGCTTTCATGCTGACAACGAATGGATGCGTGAGTTCGAGGACGCCTTCGAGTACAGCGAGACCGAAGATCAGGATTTAGCGATCAAAGATGTGAAGCGAGACATGGAATCGCAGCAGCCGATGGACAGGTTGCTTTGCGGAGACGTCGGCTACGGCAAGACGGAAGTTGCGATGCGCTCGGCGTTCAAAGCCATCAGCGACAACAAACAAGTCGCAGTGCTGGCTCCGACGACTGTGCTTGCGTTCCAGCACTATGAGACGTTTAAGCAACGATTCGCGGCGTTTCCGGTAACGACCGAAATGGTCAGCCGGTTTCGTTCTCCGAAGCAGCAAAAAGAAGTCTTGCAGCGCGTAGAGGCCGGGAAGGTTGATATTTTAATCGGCACGCATCGGCTGCTCTCAAAGGATGTGAAGTTTGCCGATCTTGGGCTGCTTATCATCGACGAAGAGCAACGCTTTGGGGTTCGTCATAAAGAACGCCTGAAGCAGATGCGCAAAGAAGTCGATGTGCTCACGATGTCAGCCACGCCAATTCCGCGCACCTTGCATATGTCTTTGGTCGGCTTGCGCGACATGAGCGTCATTGAAACCCCGCCGAAAGACCGCATTGCGATTCAAACTGTCGTCGCGAAATGGGACGAGAAGTTGATGCGTTCCGCGATTGAACAAGAGCTAGATCGCGGCGGGCAGGTTTATTTCGTTCACAATCGCGTGGATACGATTTCGGAAGTCGCTGCGAAATTACAGGACCTCGTCCCAAGGGCGCGGATCACCGTGGGGCACGGGCAAATGGGGGAAGGCGAACTGGAAAAAGTGATGCTGAAATTCATGCGTCACGAGGCGGACATACTTGTGGCCACCACCATCATTGAGAATGGACTCGACATTCCACTTTGCAACACCATTCTTATCAATCGCGCGGACCGGTTTGGGCTCTCTGAGTTGTATCAGCTGCGTGGGCGCGTCGGCCGATCGAACCGGCGAGCGTACGCCTACCTGCTCTTGCCCGCGGAAATTGAGCTGACCCCGATTGCCCGGCGGCGTTTGGCTGCACTGAAGGAATTCTCCGATTTAGGTGCCGGATTCAAGATTGCGGCACTCGATCTTGAACTTCGCGGGGCAGGGAATCTATTGGGGGGCGAGCAGAGCGGCCACATCGAAGCGGTCGGGTTTGATCTCTACACGCAAATGCTTGAGCAAGCGGTGCGCGAGATGAAGGGCGAAACCGAACCACAGCCGCAGGCACAACTAAATCTCGGACTCAATATTCGCATTCCGACCGACTACATTGCAGAAGAAAACCAGCGGCTACGCATGTATAAGCGAATCGCCGGAGTAGAAACCGAACGTCAGCTCTCCGACGCCGGGGCTGAACTGAAGGACCGCTATGGCGACCCGCCATTGCCGGTGCAACAGCTCATGCGGTACGCGGCCTTAAGGCTGCAGGCGGCACAGGCCGGGGTCACGGGAATTGAGCGCAAACGCGATCTGGTCAGCGTGCGCTTCCGCCAGGATGCTCCAGTAGATCCCGCCAGGCTGGCGAATTTTGTTTCAACGCAACGGGGCGCGCAGTTCCTGCCCGATGGCACGTTGAAGTTCGTGGCGAAAGGATTGGATGCGAAGGAGCTGCTGGAACAATTGCAATCTTTGCTGGCGAATCTCGCAGAGAACGTCTCGCCTTCGGTGGTGTGAGTTGGCGCTGTCGATCGCGTCCGGGAAATGGGGGATGTATTGTGGTACCGTGAACTGGAACTCAAATGAACAAAATTGCGATTGTGTTGACACTACTGTCTTGCTTGTTCCTTGTTTCGAGCATCCACTCCGCTGAAAACCCGGCCGTTGGGCAATTCAACGCGCTGGTTGATCAATACTTCGACTTCTATTTTTCTTTTCATCCGAGTGAGGGGACTTCGTCCGGCTTCCATCAATATGATCCGAAGCTCGAAGATTACTCGGCCGCCGCACAGGAAAAGCAGATCCGCGGGCTGAAAGAATTTATCGGCAGGTTCGAAGCGGTGGACGGCTCGAAACTCCCCCCGGATAGTGCTGAAGACCGCGATTTGGTCATCAGTTCCATCCATTCCGAGTTGCTCGAACTGGAAGATGTCCAGATGTGGCGCAAAGACCCGGACCATTACAGCGGTGGCGTGACGAACAGCATTTTTGTGATCATGAAGCGCAACTACGCCGCTCCCGATGAGCGGTTGCAGTCGGTGATCGAACGGGAGAAGCAGATTCCGAAGGCGCTGGAGTTTGCGCGGCAGAATTTGCAAAATCCGCCAAAAATTTATGTTGAAATTGCACTCGAACAACTTCCGGATGAAACGGATTTCTACCGCAATGACGTTCCGCAAGCGTTCTCATCAGTGACTGATCAAAATTTGTTGGCACAGTTTAAATCGGCAAACCAGGCTGTAATCAACGCGTTAGAGGGCTATCAAAAGTTTCTTCAGGACTCCGTTCTGCCACACGCGAGCGGCGACTTCCGACTGGGATCCGAGAACTACCAAAAGAAGTTGCTCTACGACGAAATGGTCGACATACCGATCGACAGGCTGCTAAAAATCGGATACGAAGACCTGCATCGGAATCAGGAATCATTGAAACGAGCCGCTGCGCAAATCGATCCGAAGCATTCGATGCAGGAGGTAGTCGCTGATCTTCGGAACCAGCATCCCGCGCCCGATCAGCTCATGCAAGCGTTTCGGAATACATTTTCTGGACTTACACAATTTATCGAACAAAAACATATCGTCATTATTCCGAAGAGCCAGCCGCCGATCCTTGAAGACACGCCGCCGTTCATGCGCGCCACGACCGAGGCTTCAATGGACACTCCTGGGCCGTACGAGACACATGACCGGGAAGCATTCTTCAATGTGACGACGCCAGATCCGAAGTGGCCGCCGCAGAGAATCGAAGCATGGATGAAAGGATTCAATGACAGCATGATTCCGGGGGTGTCGATCCACGAGGTGTATCCCGGACATTTTGTGCAGTTTCTCTGGATCGAAAAGAACCCTTCGAAGGTTCGGAAATTGATTTACGCCGGCACCAATGTGGAGGGTTGGGCCCATTACTGCGAGCAGATGATGCTGGATGAAGGCTACGCCAACGGTGATCCGAAGCTGCGCGCGGGACAGTTACAGGATGCTCTGCTGCGAGACGCGCGCTACATCGTCGGAATCCAAATGCACACCGGAAACATGACACTCGATCAGGCACGGGATTTTTTCGTGAAGCAAGGCTTTCAAACTCCCGCAGTGGCGGAGGTCGAAACAAAGCGCGGGACTGCCGATCCCACATATCTGATGTACACGCTTGGTAAGCTGCAAATTCTAAAGCTGCGAGAGGATTATCGTAAGATGCGCGGGAGCAATTTCAGCCTGGAAGAATTTCATGACCGCTTTATGGAACAAGGCGGTGTACCGCTCAAAATAATTCGCAAAACAATGCTGGGAGATGATAGCCCTACGCTTTGAAGTAAAGTTGCATCCAAAGCTGTCACCTTTTGTCGCGCAAGGCCAATGAAAATGATGAAAGTTTGCAAAGCAGTTTTCCCTGCCGCGGGACTGGGTACCCGGTTTCTGCCTGCGACCAAAGCCCAACCGAAAGAGATGCTACCGCTGGTGGATAAGCCGATCATTCAGTACGGCGTGGAAGAGGCTCTGGCCGCCGGCTGCGACCAGATCATCATGGTCACGGGCCGCGGCAAGACCGCGATTGAAGACCATTTTGACGTGAGCTTTGAATTGGAGAAGATCCTTGAGGAGAAGGGCAAGAAGGACCTGCTCAAAGTGGTGCGACAGATTTCAGACATGATCCACCTCGCGTATGTGCGGCAAAAGGAGCCGCTGGGCCTGGGACACGCGGTACTTACGGCTCGTGAGCTGGTCGGGAATGAGCCGTTCGCGGTGCTGCTTGCGGACGACGTGATTGACGCCGAGGTTCCGGTGCTGAAGCAGATGATGCGCGTGTTTGAGCAGACGCAATGCTCGGTCATTGCAACGCAGATCATCGAAGGCGCTGCAATTTCTGCATATGGGGTGTTGGATGTAAAGCCGGCTGACGGTCATCATGGCGGCCGCCTTTACGAAATCCTGAATATGGTGGAGAAACCGAAGCCGCAAGATGCACCGTCGAACCTGGCGATTATCGGCCGGTACATTCTGACCCCGGCGATTTTTAACATGCTCGAGAACACCCCCAAAGGTGCGGGCGGCGAGTTGCAGCTTACCGATGGAATGCGCTTGCTTCTAAAGCAGGAAAAAATGTACGCGTACGTTTACGAAGGAAAGCGGCATGATACAGGCGACAAGCTTGGTTTCTTAAAGGCGACCGTTGAGTTTGCGCTCAAGCGCGATGATTTAGGGGGCCCGATGAAAGAATATTTACGCACCCTGAAGCTCGATTGATTGTTGCTCGGTACTGGCTCGGGTTCTCCGCACAGGGCGATGACTACCTGCTCCGACTTCAGTGCCGAGCAAGATGAGAAGCACGGGCGCGAACGGTAGCCATTTGCGAGACATGCGGACTTCCGGCTGGCTAGATGTAGAGGCGTCCTTGCCGTGCTACTTTAAACTCGCCTGCAGGTTTTTCGATTTCTCCTCTACGCCTTTCGCTAATTTTTCTTTATGTGCATGCAGCTTTTGTGCAACGGCTGAGTCCGCGACTCCCAGAATTTGAGCAGCGAGAATTCCGGCGTTGGTTGCTCCAGGCTTTCCAATCGCAACCGTGGCCACGGGAATTCCAGCAGGCATCTGCACTGTTGCGAGCAGCGAATCTAATCCGTTCAGCGACGTTGCAGAAATAGGCACTCCAATGACGGGCAGCGTTGTATGCGCGGCAATCACTCCTGCGAGGTGCGCTGCGCCGCCGGCGCCGGCGATGATGACGCGAATTCCTCGTTCCGCAGCTTTGCGGGCATATTCGGCAGTGCGGTCTGGTGAACGATGCGCCGAGGTCACGTCTATTTCATACGCGACCTCGAAACCATCGAGTGCCTTGCCTGCTTCGCGCATGATTTCCAGGTCTGAGTCACTTCCCATAACAATTGAAACGAGTGGTTTGGCCATTGGGTCTCCTTTATGTAAATCAGCGGCAAAAGCCGCTTCAACTCCGCGCCGATCGGCAGGACTAAGTCATGCCTCGATACGAACCATTCCTGATAGGAACCGCCGCCAACATTGTTGGTCGAAAGTCCTGCTCTATTTCGGCAGTCTCAGCGCGCGTGACGCAATATCTTTACGGTAGTGCGCGCCTTCAAACTGAATTGTTCTAACCGCTTCGTACGCACGATCCACTGCCGTCTGCAAAGTTGCTGCGTGCGCAGTGACGCCGAGCACGCGTCCGCCTGCGGTGTAGAAGGTGCCATCTCTCTTACTGGTACCCGCGTGAAACACCTTCACACCCTCGATTGCGTCCGCTTGCTGAATACCGCTTATTTTCTTGCCGACTTCGAACGTGCCAGGATAGCCACCCGATGCCATAACCACGCAAACCGAAGCGTTCGGCGACCAGCGAAAATCACCCTCGCTCAAGCGGCCCTCGATTGATGCTTCGATGCCGTCGAGCAGATCGCTTTCAAGGCGCATCAGGATCGGCTGCGTCTCAGGGTCGCCAAAGCGGCAATTGAACTCGAGTACCATTGGGCCTTTCGCGGTCATCATTAGGCCGCAATAGAGAATGCCTTTGTACTCGGCGCCTTCGGCTTTCATCCCGTCGACGACAGGACGAGCGATGTGTTGCAGCAGCCAATTCGTCATCTGCTCATCCATCAGGCCGGAAAACGAGTACGCGCCCATTCCGCCGGTGTTCGGGCCGGTGTCGCCGTCGCCGACGCGCTTGTAATCCTGCGCTGCAGCCAGAGGAGAAACGCGCTCGCCGTCACTGATTACGAGGAAAGAAAGTTCATCGCCTTGTAAGCATTCTTCAAGTATCACGCGTGCGCCGGCTTCGCCTAGCAGCTTTCCGCTAAGCATCTCGTTGGCGGTTGCGGCGGCTTCATCTTTCGTTTGGCAAATTACTACGCCCTTTCCTGCCGCTAGGCCGTCGGCTTTTACGACCAGTGGTGTGCTGAAGCGGCTGAGAGATTCCTTTACTTCGTCCGCGGAGTCACAAACGGCGTAGTGCGCGGTTGGAATTCGATGCCGCTGCATGAATTCCTTCGCGAAGCTTTTGCTGGTTTCGAGTTGCGCGGCAGCTTTCGTGGGACCGAAGATTGGCCAACCACGGCGGACGAATTCGTCGACCACGCCAAGTTGGAGAGGCAACTCTGGGCCGATCACGGTGATATCCGGCTTGAGGCGGGTGGCCAAGCTGACGATCGATTCCACGCTTTTCATATCCGCGGGAACGCATTCTGCCTCCCCGCTGATGCCGCCGTTTCCAGGCGCGCAATAGAGCTCAGTGATGCGAGGCGATTGTCGCAATTTCCAGGCGAGCGCATGTTCGCGGCCGCCGCTTCCGATGAGCAGAGCTTTCATGCCGAATTAACCAAGGTAAGCGGGAAAAGAAATTTATGTCAAACGGCAAAAACGGAAACTGAGTTCGTCACGCTCCGCACAGCAACGTGAGATCGCCTGTGATGGTGATGGAATAGACTAAAATCTCTTCAGGCTCTTCTTGAATACTGTCTTCTAAATTTATCCATGGCAGTAGCTCACTCATTAGTTCAGCCAAATTGGCTCACTGTGCTCAATTCTGAGGTCGTGGCGTGTACGAAGTGCCCACGTCTTGTGGCTTATCGAGAGCAGATTGCGCGCGAAAAGCGGCGGGCGTACCGGGATTGGGAATACTGGGGCAGGCCGGTACCTGGGTACGGTGATCCAAATGCGCGGGTGGTCGTTCTGGGCCTTGCTCCGGGAGCGCACGGATCTAATCGAACGGGGCGGCCGTTTACCGGCGATGCTTCCGGGAACTTCATGTATCCCGTGTTGCACGAGGCGGGCTTCGCCAATCAGCCGAATGCCAGCAACCGGGATGACGGTCTGATATTGAGAGACCTGTACATTACGGCTGCGGCACGGTGTGCTCCTCCGCAGAACAAGCCTTTGCCACTCGAACTGCGAAATTGTGCGCCTTTTCTCGAACGCGAGTTGGAAGGGCTCAGCAAGGCGAAGGTCATTGTCGCGCTCGGGAAAATCGGGTTTGATGCGTATTTAAACTACTTGAAGGGGCGCGGAGTGCTTCAAAGCAAGGGTGCGTATCTGTTTCAACATGGCGCCAAGTACAAAATGCCTGATGGCCGCGTGCTGCTTGCCTCTTATCATCCTTCGAACCAGAACACGCAAACCGGCAAGCTGACGCGGGCGATGTTCGTGAAGATATTTAAAGAAGCGGCAAAAACTGCCGATGAGTAAATTGGCGGCTCATCGCCGTCCGGATCCTCAAATCGAGGGGGAGACCATGCGTGTCCGGGGCAGTGGCCGCCAGTTTTGATCACCTCAATTTTGTCACCGTAGCTTCTAACTGAAATTGGCGATCGGAATTCGGGTCGTCGACGATTCCAATGGCCATCGGTTTGCCAACGCTCACCAATGCCTGGGATTCTTGCTCGGAAAAATGTTGCGGAGTCCTAAAAGTCAACAAAAACCGGTTCGGGTTCAAGCTCAAGGCCCCAGAGCTTCTCGATTTTGGACTGGATTTCTTCTTTCAACGCAATGATTTCTGCGGCGCTTGCGTGCCCGCGGTTCACGATTGCCAGGGAGTGCTTGTTGGAGATTCCCGCGTCGCCTAGTGAGTATCCCTTTGAGAAACCGGAGTTTTCGACCAGCCAGGCGGCGGAGACTTTGTGCTGTTGGGCCAATGCGGGATAGCTGGGAATTTGCAGGTTGCGGATTTTCGCTCGGTGGACGAGGTCTGCGTATTGTGACTCCGAGAGCACCGGGTTCTTGAAAAATGATCCGGCGCTGCGGCTGTCGGGATCGCCGGGAGTGATCAGCATCCCTTTACTGGCGCGAACTTTTAGTACCGCGTTTCTAACATCGGAGAGGGTTGGAGCACTATGGCGACCCGCAAAATATTTCTGCAGATCGGCATAGCGCAGGGTCGGTCTGCCGCCCGGATGCAGCGCGTAAGTTACACGCAGAATTACGTAACGTTCACGCTGAGTAGTGCTGAAGATGCTGGTGCGATAACTGAACTGGCAATCTGCGGCGCTTAGTTCGTGTACCTGGTCCTGTTTGCGGTCGAAAGCTAGTACGGAAACGATGGCTTGCGATACTTCCTGGCCGTAGGCTCCGACGTTTTGCACCGGTGTACCGCCGATGCTGCCTGGAATTCCGCTGAGGCATTCGATCCCGGCATAATTCTGCGTGACTGCACGGGACACGAATTTATCCCATGCCTCGCCCGCGCCTACAGCGAACCGTTCTTGCTGCTGCTCTATTCCCATGATTCCGATTTGTACGACCAGCCCAGGCCATCCGTCGTCGGAAATCAAGACGTTACTGCCTCCGCCGAGGATGAAAACGGGCAAGTCTCTTGTTCGTGCGAAGGCGAGTGCGGCTTCCACGTCTTCGATTGATCGGGCTTGCGTGAAAAATCGGGCAGAGCCGCCGACTTGAAGCGTGGTCAATGGCGCAAGCGGAATATTTTCTTGAATGTCCATTCGCGAGAGGGGAACGAAGATTGTAAATGTGAAGGCGTTAGCGGAGTGAGATGTCAGGAGACTGCAGGTCCCTCGACTGCGCGTGATCTTCGCGACCGAACGATCACGCTCCGCTCGGGATGACAGACTGTGGTTTGCTGGGTACGTTAAAGGGTGGCTTCTCAGGGCTACGCCTGAGTGAACATGTCTTTCATCTTGCCGAGAATGGAGCTGCGTTGCGGCTTGTTTTCGACCTGAGAGATGGTCTGTAACTCCTGCAATAACTCCCGCTGGCGCTTGCTGAGCTTTGTGGGTGTTTCCACACGGATTTCGACGAAGAGGTCGCCTTTACCATGCCCGTTCAGCACCGGAACACCTTTGTGGCGCAGCTTTAATGTGGTGCCGGATTGTGTGCCCTCCGGAACCTTCAATGTCTGCTCGCCTTCAAGCGTGGGGACCTGAATTTCCACACCTAGGGCGGCCTGAGTTACCGAGACGGGAATCGAGCAGTACAGGTCATTTCCCTGGCGTTCGAAGAATGGGTGCTCTTTTACCTGAAGGACAGCGTATAAATCTCCGGCAGGTCCGCCATGCACCCCAGCCTCGCCAACTCCGGTGAAGCGAATGCGCGTGCCGTCTTCGACCCCAGCCGGAATTTTCGCATCAATCGTTTTTTGTTGGAGCACCCGACCTTCGCCTTTGCACTTTGTGCAAGGATCGCTAATGACGCTGCCGGCACCCTGGCATGCTGGGCAAGTACGGGCGATGCTGAAGAAGCCCTGTTGGTACCGAACTTGACCGCGCCCACCACAGGTGCGACAAGTCGCGGGAGCCTTGCCCTGCGCACTACCAGAACCTTTGCAGGTTTCGCACAGCTCGTGCTTGCGATACGTGATTTTCTTTTCGGTTCCGAAAACGGCTTCTTCGAATTCGATGGTGATGTCTTCGCGCAAATCGGCGCCGCGTTGCTCGCGTGTGCGGCGACCACCGCGGCCTGCTCCGAAGAGGTCGCCGAAGCCGAAGAATTCACCGAAGATGTCGTGGAAATCCTGGAATACGGTGGCATCGAAACCGGCACCACCACCGGCGGCGGTGCCTACTCCTGCATGACCGAAGCGGTCATACAATCCGCGCTTTTCGGTATCGGCAAGGATTGCGTAAGCCTCACTGCATTCTTTAAATTTCTCTTCTGCATCCGGGTTGTTCGGATTGCGGTCAGGATGGTACTGCAATGCGAGCTTGCGATAGGCGCTCTTGATCTCCTGATCGGTCGCCCCACGTTGCACGCCCAACACTTCGTAATAGTCTCGTTTTACGCTTGGCAATTTTCCTTTAGACCCTCGTTTCAAAGTTTCACAGGCTTCAAATTTGAACGCGCCTGATGCACCGGGCCTCTTCTGAAACGTCGAGACCTTGGAATTTTGAACTTTACTTTCTCGAATTCCTCGCTACTTTCACCATTGCCGGACGGAGCAGGCGCTCTTTCAGGCGGTACCCGCGCTGTAATTCTTCGAGCACCTGATGATCTTCGGCATCTTCGGTGTCGACCATTTCAATGGCTTCGTGATATCGCGGATCGAACTGCTCGCCTCGCGCAGAAATTTGTTTTACACCTAGCTTTGCCAAAGCGTCGAGCAATTGTTTATGGATCAGTTCGACCCCGGTGTGGAACTCAGATTTTTCCGGCGAACTCTGCAGTGCGCGATTGAAGCTGTCGAGCACCGGAATAATGGTTTTGATAGTGTCAACAAGCGCATAATCGCGAAATTCCTGCTGTTCTTTTGCGGCGCGCTTGCGAGCGTTGTCGAATTCTGCCTGCATGCGGGCGAGGCGGTCCACCAGTGCATCACGCTCCTCGCGCAGTTTCTCCACTTCGGACACCCGTTCGGCTGGAGCAGCTTGTGCAGTACGAGGATTCTCGCCTTCTTCGCCTTCCGGTAGTTCGCGTTCGAGATCCAGATTTTGTTCTTCTACTTCGGATTTTCCGTTTCTTCCCATAAATCACTCAGACTCGTTAAGAATTTTGTCAAAAAGCCGCGCAATGTACGACACAGCAGTAATCGTATGTTGATAGTCCATGCGCGTGGGTCCAATTACGGCGAGCGATCCCATGACTTCGCCGCCCACTCGCGCTGGCGTACCGATGAGTACCAGGTTGCGCATAGAAGGTTGGGCTTCGTCGAGGCCAATCACTACGCGCACCGCTTCCTGCTTGGCATCAAGATAGGCGCCCAGCAACTCTACGAGTCTCTGTTTCTCATCGAGTGCCTGGAGTAGTCCCTGGAGCCGCTGGCGGTCCTGCTCGCTCGCGACCAGATTGGCTGCACCCTCGATAAAAACCACCTGGGACGATTCTTCCCCCGAAAGTACGCCCTGTTTATAGAGCTGCTCGACTGAGGCCATCAGGCGGTCGTATTCGCTGCGTTCGCGCTCAAGGCGGCGGGCGATCTCGCTACGAACAGATTCGAGCGTCCATCCGCGGAAGTTCTCGTTGATGTAACGCGCGGCAGCATCGAGATCGGCCTGGGGCAAATCGAGCCGCAAGAGCCTGTCGCGCACCAGGCCAGCTTTCGTGACCACGACGGCAAGCACCTTCTGATCTCCGAGCCGCGAGAAATAAACGTGTTCGAGCGCGTTCTTTGGACCACTGACTGCCACTGCGACGCCGACATTGCGAGAAATCAACGAGAGCACATGGGAGGTGCGCTCCATGAACTCCTGAACGTCGGTCACACCTTGCAGTGATTGCTCTATCAGTCCGGCATCGGTTGGCGCGAGCTGCGTCTTTCCGCTGAGTTGCTCCACGTAATAACGGTATGCAGCCGTGCTGGGTACTCGGCCTGCGGAAGTATGTGGCTGTTCCAGATAACCCGCATCAACCAGGTCAGCCATAACATTGCGAATGGTGGCGGGACTCAGCCCCTCGCGGCTGGCACGAGACAGCATACGCGATCCGACCGGCTCGCCCGTTGAGATAAAGGTCTCAACGATCGCGGTCAGGATTTCGCGTTCTCGATCGCCAATAGGTGAAGTGGCCGACATAGTGCTATTTTATATTCGCCATTCTGCCGTCGGGTTCCGCTGGAGAACCTCGGGCCGCCCCAGTAACAGCTTGAAAAATCGGGGCTTATTGGAGCCATTCATGCCGATACTCTCCGAGTACATCGTCTGGCACCCATTTTAGCCGCTAGTGTTTTTGATGTCAGTACCCGCACGGCTACCTATTAGATGAGCGACACGGCTTACTGGATTTGAATCACGCTCTCGGAGGCGGCGGACTTGATTTGCTCAATTTTCCCGGCCACGCGGCGGGCGAAATCAAACAGGGCCTTGGCATGAGGAGAGGACTCGCCCCTGAGTACAGCGGGTCTGCCCTCGTCTCCTGCTTTGCGGATCTCGGGGTCGAGTTGAATGCTCCCCAGGAAATCGACACCAAACTGACGCGCGGTCTTCTCAGCACCACCGCGAGAGAAGATATCGATCTCGTGATTGCAGTGCGGGCAGACAAAGTAGCTCATGTTCTCGACCATGCCGGCGATATCAACTTTCATCTGTCGAAACATCTCAATCGCCTTGCGAGCGTCTTGCAGAGAAACATCTGAAGGTGTGGAGACCACGATTGCCGCGGTAAGGGGGACTGTCTGGATCAAGGATAGCGCGACATCGCCGGTGCCGGGAGGAAGATCGACGATCAGGTAGTCAAGTTTTCCCCATTCCACCTGCCCGAGGAATTGCCGGATGATCGAGTGCAACATGGGCCCGCGCCAGATCAGTGGCTTGTCGCCGGGATTCAGCAGACCGACAGAAATGGTCTTTAATCCGTGAACGGTTAGTGGCTCAATGCGGTTTTCACCGATCAGTCGCGGCTGGGCGCTGGTTCCCAACATCAGCGGAACATTTGGTCCATATATATCCGCATCGAGTAGGCCGGTTTGGTGGCCGAGTTTGGCAAGCGCCAGCGCCAGATTCACGGCAAGGGTGGTCTTTCCTACGCCGCCCTTGCCGGAACCGACGGCGACAATTGCACCAACTCCGGGCAGGGGTTGTGGTGCGGGCGGTTGCTGCCCTGGACGTGGCGGCATGTGCGAGCTCAAGAGATCACCTGGGAGGAAGGATCCAAATTCGATTATACGAGGTGAGACTCAGCCGTTTGGAAAACCTTGAGGAAAGCCTTAAGGAGCGGATCAGATGTTGAGTCTCAGGAGTCTCGCATTCATCTTAGCGTCGGCGATACGGCGCGCTCGCGCCCTATCCTGCGCGGCTCTCCAGCGCTCTCCCGACAGAACCAGCATTAGAATTACCGGGACGAAAACGGCTACGAAAATAGCTATAAAAATGGTGGCGTCTTCCATGTTAGGCGTTAGGCCTACGAATAGCTTACAGCTTCGAGGGTCGGACGGCCGGACGGTATATCCCGGCGCTGTCCAGCCCAAAATACAATCAACGCAGATTTAGGGGACTACGGACAGGCCGGCGACCGGCGACTCTAGATAGACGTCATTCATCGTCGGGTGCTTTTCCGACGGGCCAATTCAGCCTTGCGAATCTCTCGGCGTCGGCCGGCATCTTCGTAGCGACGTTTTTGTTCCTCTGTTTCAGGGATGACGGGCGCAACTTTCAGATGGCGTCCGGCGGCATCGACCGCGACAAAGGTGAGATAGGCAGAACTCACCTGCCGCTGTTCGTCCGCGAGATAGTTCTCCACCCAGACGGTAACGCCAACTTCCATCGAAGTCGTGAACACACGGTTTACGGATGAGCGCAGGATGACGAGGTCGCCGACGTGCACCGGCGTCCAGAAATCAAGGTGGTCGATCGAGGCGGTGACCACGTAATTACGCGAGTGGCGGTGTGCGGCGAGTGCGCCGGCCATATCGATCCAGTGCATTAGACGGCCGCCAAGAAGTGCGCCGAGTGGGTTGGCATCGTTGGGGAGAACAAACTCGTTCATCTCGGACTGCGAATCGCGCACCGGGCGCGGCATCAGGGGATCATGCAGTGGATCTGTGGGCATTTTGTGTGGTGTTTCTATTTCTGTGTACTCCTGAGTGTGGCCGATGTCTAGTGACTTGCGTCGCACGTTAATTCTTTCTAGGTGACCGGGAACGCAGCGAAAGTCACACGCGATTTGTTCGCTCAAGGTACGACTGCAAAAAGCATTCGGCCTTTTTCTGAATGAGGTGGTCAGGATGGCGGGAAACCCAAGTTCTTGAGCGCGGGTCAAACTTGAGGAATCCGTGCCCCGCGGGACGATACGCCGCTTCTAACACGAATTGTAGCGTGATGTCATCGCGAGAGCCACTGGTCACTACGAAACGTACCGCGTCGCAGGCACGCTCTTCTGGAAGCCGCGGACACGATTTGGCATATCCCAAATTGCACGACTCCAACTCTTTCGGATCGGCAATGGTGATTGGTTGTGAGCAAGCGCAACACGTACCACGCCAGCTTGAACCCAAGGGCAAGCGTGCCGGATGCGGAAATGCGAGATCGTCAGCGCGCTCAGTAGGGAGGAAGAATGGACAGGCCAAGTGGACTCCGTGGACTTGTCGGGATTGTATGCGCAGACCGGGGTCTGGCCAATTGTGACTGATTGTGGAAAATAGGGAGATGGACCGCATTGCGACACTCAACGAGATTCTTGCGCAGGACCCGAACAATGCCTTCGCACGATATGGCCTTGCCCTGGAGTACTCGAACTCCGGCCAACTGGAACACGCACTTGAGGAATTCAAAAAACTACTCGCTGCCAATCCCGACTACGCAGCCGGATATTTCATGGCGGCGCAAACGCTGATGAAATCTGATCGCAAAGACGAGGCTCGAACGATGCTCGAAAATGGAATCAGCGCCGCTCAGCGGAAAGGCGATTCGCATGCGGTTTCGGAGATGCAGGGGATGCTGGAGGAGATCAGCAGCGGATAATGAGCAGCGAACAATGAACTGCGAGCAGCGAGCAAACGAAAATCAGCTTCGGGAGTGGAGCCAGGGATTAAGAATGGGAAAATCGTGATGGCTCACGGCTCGCCGGCCATCCTTCGCAGCTTCTTTACACCCAACCAGCATCAATGATGAAGTTCTGTCCGGTGATTCCGGAGCTGTCGTCGGAAGCGAGGAATAAAACCAGCCGGGCCACATCTTCCGGCAAGAGCTCGCGCTTCAGCGCCTGGTTGCCCATGACTTCCGCGAGGTAGTCCGGGGTCATCCAGAGCCGCCGCTGGCGTTCGGTCATGATTGCGCCGGGAGAAATAGAGTTCACGCGAATGTTTGCGGCTCCGAGTTCGCGCGAGAGCGTCCGCGTCAGCCCTATAATTCCCGCCTTCGCCGCGACGTACGCAGGCAGGCCGGTCGCGGGAATGATCCACGAAATCGAACTCATATTGATGACCGAGCCGCCGCCGACCTTAGTCATTGCAGGTACAACTGCCTGGATGGCAAAAAAGTGATGGCGCAAGTTGACATTCATGCGATTGTCCCAATACTCGGGCGTCACTTCGGTGGTTTGGTGACGATCGTCGTTCGCGGCGTTGTTCACAAGCACGCGAATCGTCCCGCATTCCGCCTCGATTTGTGCGATTGCAGAACGCAAGTCATCAATTTTAGTGAGATCGCATTTTAGAAATTTCGGTGCATGCGTAACCGCTTCCGCGCATTTGCGAATTAGTTCTTCTGCCGCCCGCTCGTCCAGATCCAGAAATGCAACTCGGGCGGCTTGGAACGCGAAGTGTTCAACCATGGCTGCACCAATTCCGGTAGCTCCGCCAGTAATGACGACGACCACATCGCGCAAGCTTGGGTAATGCGCAAAGCGTTCATTCTGGCTCATGGGACGAGTGGCCGCTTTCTGGTCATGCGTATCATCGACCATTCAACTAGCCACGGGAACAGTTGATAGATCTTGACGACCGGATGCATAGTCCAAGGCACAATTACTTCGCGGCTTTGCTTCAGATATCCTTTCAAGACCGCGCGCGCCACGCGTTCGGCGCTGACGCCTCGCGCTGTCTTGGGACGTACCTGCCTGTAGTCTGGCCCTTTCACTGCATTCGCGCCAAAGTCGGTTCGGACGTACCCGGGGCAAACCGTTGTTATGTGAATGCCGGAGCCTGCCAGTTCTATGCGGGCAGCTTTCCCGGTCGCGTTCATCGCGAATTTGGTCGCACTGTAACTCGCGTTAAAGGGGAGAGGAATGTGTCCGGCAACGCTCGAAACATTGATAATCGAGCCTGAGCCCTGTTGCTTCATGATGGGGAGTACGGCTTGCATAGCTTCAACGGTTCCAAAAAAATTGGTGTCGAACATTTCGCGGCAGTCGGACATCCGCATATTAGCGATGGAATCGAGAAGGCCATGGCCGGCATTGTTGACCCAAATGTCGATTCGCTGAAAGTGGTGCATGACCAGACCGATTGCACGATCAATTTCCTCGCGATGGCGAACATCGCAGGCCAAAGCAAGAGTTTGATCCGGATAGCCAACGCGTCCACGCGCGGCCTCGAGCCTTGTAGAATCTCGCGATAGAAGCACGACCTGGGCGCCACGTTGCGCAAATAATTTCGCGATTGCCTCGCCAATGCCCATGGAAGCGCCCGTAATCACGGCCACTTTGCCAAACAATTTGTTCTGGGTGGACTGTTCCTGCGCGAAGGAGGCCATGCCGGGGTTGTACCCTGCCGAGCAATTCAAGTCAAGGCGCGATTACAATCTATAAACGCCCAGATAGGCTTTGCGAGTTGAGTGGGGCTGCGGCGTCCTCGCGCATTCTGCCGATTGGATAATTCTTTGAGTACGCTACTTCCTCTATTTCCGTTAGATCTGGTTCTTTTGCCAAGCGTACCTTTGCCTCTGCACATTTTTGAGCCACGCTACAAAGAAATGATCAAGGAGTGCCTTGATCAGAAGCATCCTTTTGGCATTGTTCGCGCCAAAGAAGAGGCGTTCGTGAACACCGGCTGTACGGCGGAAATTATCAACGTGCTGAAGAGCTATCCCGATGGTCGCATGAACATTCTGGTCGAAGGTCAGCGGCGATTCGAGGTGCTGCAGTTGAACCAGGAGCGAAGTTTCATCCAGGCGGAAGTTTTCTATCTGGAAGATGAAGAAGATGCGGCAGCGAACTCTGATGTCAAGAAAGCCCTGCAGTTGCATGGCGAGATCATGCAATTAGCGGGAGCACAGCCTGCTGAGAGCGAGCAGTCTGATGTTTCTCAACTTGCATATCGTCTGGCGGGTTCGCTTCCATTCGATCCCGATTTCCAGCAGGCCCTGCTGGAGATGAACTCCGAGGCACAACGTATTCGCGCCATCATTTCTTTCTTCGAGCGCATCCTACCCGTGTTGCACCGCAATGCGCGTGCGAAGCAGCGGGCCGGCGGAAATGGCCACGTAAAATAGCACGCGGGAGCGGGGCGTATAATCAGAACAAATTCGGCTGCCCTGCGTCAGTCTTCCGCACGCATGAAGCCCGATAGCGGGCTGCCTTTTGGAGTCTAGCGGCGATGAATCTCCCTCGGACGTTTGGTGAACTGCGCCGAAGTCCCTTCTCAGAAGAAAAGCTGCGTACTCGCCGTGTGAAAGATGAGCTGCGCGACAATTTGATTACACGTTTGCAGTCGGCGAAGGAAGCGGCGATTTTCTCAGGGATTGTAGGTTACGACGACACCGTTGTTCCGCAGATCGTGAACGCGATTCTCTCGCGGCATAATTTCATTTTGCTGGGACTTCGCGGGCAAGCAAAGAGCCGCATTCTTCGGGCGCTCACATCGTTGCTGGATTCGCAACTACCGTATATTTCCGGCTGCGAAATTCATGACAACCCTTATGCCCCGGTCTGCCGCCGTTGCCAGGAAATGATTGCCGAGTGCGGAGACGCCACCCGGATTGCCTATCTCACGCCCGAAGAGCGCTACGTTGAGAAACTGGCGACTCCGGACGTAACTATTGCCGATTTGATTGGGGATATCGATCCGATCAAGGCGGCGCGTGGCGGGCACGAACTATCGAGCGAGCTGACCGTGCACTACGGGCTGCTGCCGCGCGCGAACCGCGGGATTTTCGCGATCAACGAACTGCCGGACCTTGCCGGAAAAATTCAGGTTGGCCTGTTCAACATCATGCAGGAAGGAGATGTGCAGATTAAGGGATATCCGGTCAGGCTGCCGCTCGATGTTGCGCTCGTGTTTAGCGCAAATCCGGAAGACTACACGGCGCGCGGGAAAATTATCACGCCGCTCAAAGATCGCATCGGCTCAGAGATTCGCACGCATTATCCGGCCACCGTCGATGAAGGAATTGCAATCACCACGCAGGAGGCCTGGGCCTCGCGAAACGGCAACAAAGTGGTAGTCCCGAAATATGTGCGCGAAGTGATCGAACGTGTGGCCTTTGCCGCACGCGAAGATAAGAGAGTCGATAAGCGATCCGGAGTGAGCCAGCGCTTGCCGATTTCCGTAATGGAAAACGTGATTTCGAATGCAGAGCGCCGCGCCATTCGCCATGGGGAGCATGTAACTATCCCGCGCATTGGGGATATTTACGCCGCTTTGCCGGCGATCACCGGGAAATTGGAACTCGAGTACGAGGGCGAGGTGAAGGGCGCGGATTTCGTCAGTCGCGAGCTTATTCGCAACGCAATCGCCCGGACCTACGATCAATATTTCGCCGGCGCAAATATGCAGCAGGCGATTCAGTGGTTCGACCTGGGCGGCGAAGTCCAAATAGCAGAGAATGCCGGGGCTGCCGAAGTCCTGCCGACGCTACACGGAATTCAGGGATTGATGGATAAATTGACTCGCGTGAATGTTGGGCCGAAAGATAGCCAGGAAGCGCAAGTCTCAGCCGCCGAATTCATTCTCGAAGGGCTGCACGCTTTGAAGCGAATTGGTCGCAATGAGGAGCGTGTGTTCAAGGCAGAAGAAAAGCAGCCTCGCGCAGCAGAGAAGCCGTTTGAGCGCGAGGAGTTGCCGTACACGAGATCGAGAAGACCGTTGAATTAGGAACACCGTCGTTAGTCGTTGGTCGTTAGCCATAAAGCCTGGAATTAAAAATCCGCAGCCAACGACGAATGACCAACGACTGCTTTTATGAAACGCATCCGCTACACCAAATACGTGCCTGATCCTGCGGGCGAGATGAGTCTGGAGGATCTGCTTGGGGCGTTATCAGACTATTTACTGCAGAGCGGATTTCAGAATTATTTTTCTTACTACGATTTTCCTGACGGTGAACAAACATTAGACGATCTGCGTCGTGCGATTGAGCAAGCGCTCATGGAAGGCGACATGCTCAGCGACGAGATGCGCGAGCAGTTGCAGCAAATGCAGGCGGAAGGAACGCTCGACGAACTCATCGAGAAGCTGATCGAGCGCATGCAGCAGGAGGACTACATCAGCGTGGATCAGCCGCACGACCCGGCGAAGCAATCGAGCGTTGGCGGCCAGGTTGGCGATGCGCAGCAGCAGGCGCGATTTGAAATTACCGACAAGAGCCTGGATTTTTTGGGGTACAAAACTCTGCGTGATTTGCTTGGTTCGCTGGGCAAGTCGAGCTTCGGTCGTCACGATACGCGCGATATGGCGACGGGAATCGAAGCCAGCGGCGCATCACGGCAGTATGAGTTTGGTGACACGCTGAATCTTGATATCACCGCTACCCTTTCCAGCGCGATTCAACGTGAAGGACTCACGCTGCCGCTGAATATTGAGTATTCCGACTTGCAGGTGCATCAGTGCGAATATCAGTCGTCGTGCGCGACAGTGCTCATGCTTGACTGTTCGCATTCGATGATCCTCTACGGTGAAGACCGCTTTACTCCGGCGAAAAAAGTCGCGATGGCGCTGTCTCATCTGTTACGCACGCAATATCCGGGAGATTCTCTTTCGCTCATTTTGTTTCATGACTCAGCCGAGGAAGTCCCATTATCACAACTCGCACGCGTGAAGGTCGGGCCCTATTACACAAACACGCGCGAGGGATTGCGGCTCGCGCAGCGCATTCTGCAACGTCAGCGCAAGGACATGAAACAGATTGTGATGATCACCGACGGTAAGCCCTCGGCGTTGACACTAGAAGACGGCCGAATTTATAAGAACGCGTTCGGCCTTGATCCGCTGGTCGTGAGTCAAACGCTTGAAGAAGTTTCGAAGTGCAAGCGGGCCGGCGTGATGATCAACACCTTTATGCTCGCCTCCGATTATGGGCTGGTTCAGTTCGTGCAGAAGGTCACGGAAATGTGCCGAGGCAAAGCGTACTTCACCACACCTTACACGCTGGGACAATACCTGCTGATGGACTACATGTCGCGGAAGACGAAAACGATACACTGATTCTCTTTTTGCTGGCTGAAAAAAACTTTTCACCACAGTTTGGCATAGGTCAGCGCCGAGTTCGCTGAGGAATATTCGACCACTATGCTGGTGTTCCCTCATCCGCCTTCTTCACTGCCAATTCCGCTCCCTGGAAGCCGATTTTGCTATGTGTCCCATCGCAAAAAGGTTTGTTGACCGAACCACCGCACCGGCAGAGAGAAAAGGCGGGCTTGCCGGTCAGGTCAAATTTGTTTCCTTCTGAATCAACCAGTTCTACTTCTCCTTCCGCCGCTTCTACGCGATAAGAGCCATTTTTCCTGACAGTGATTTTGACCGCCATAATTCCTCCGAGCTGAAATTAGCAACCTAGAAAGATATCAGCTTGCGCGCGACTCGCGCCAGAACGCATAGTATGTTTACGTTAGTTCTCGCCGAACTGAGTTGCTTTAGAATCGAGCCTACCGAAAATCCGCACCTACATTTTTCCAATCTCGAAGGTCACCCTCAAACATGCATCGGCGATCATCATTGTTTAACAGCGGCCGCAAACAGTTGGCATTCTGGGCGGGTTCGGCAATGGTGGCCACGGGTGTGATCCTGCACGTCCCGATGTTCTGGATGGGGCGCTTCACGCATTTCAGGCTTGCCGGAATGCCAATGGAGAGCGGCATGCTGGCCGGCATGGGGCTGATCGTTGCTGGAGTGGCCGCCGCTGCTTATGGGCTGCTGCCGACGGGCCATAAGCGAGAGATCGGGTCTTTCTCTATCACGCCGCCCGAAGATGCGCCGCTGACCAAGGCGCACTGGATTCAAATCCTGTTGCTTGGGATTGCGCTTGTCATCGATGTGATGAAGGCGTCGAGCCTTGGATTCGTGGTTCCGGGAATGCGAAGTGAGTATGGACTTAGCTTCTCTGCAGTCGCGGTGCTTCCGTTTGTGGCGCTGCTGGGTACGACGGTTGGGTCGTTCCTGTGGGGAGCGCTGGCGGATATTTACGGCCGTCGCGCCGCGATTCTGCTTGCTGCAGTTCTGTTCGTCGGCACTTCTATTTGTGGCGCCATGCCGTCATTCTTCTGGAACATTGTGATGTGTTTCATCATGGGGCTTGCCGCCGGCGGAATGCTGCCGGTAGCTAATGCGCTCTTGGCGGAAATACTTCCCACCAAACACCGAGGCTGGTGCCTGGTGCTGCTGGGAGGCATTGGGACGATTGGCGGCTATTTTGCGACGAGTGAGTCGTCCGCCCTGTTACAGCCATTTTTTGGCTGGCGAATCATGTGGCTACTGGGATTCCCGACGGGATTGATTCTGGTCGCGCTGAGTCCATTGCTTCCTGAGTCCGCGCGTTTTTTGCTTCAGATGGGGCGGGTTGAAGAAGCAAGGGAGATGCTCGCCCGCTATGGCTCGATGATAGCAATCGGTCCAGCTGGGACGGAGGTAAAACAAGTTTCGATAACGGCGATGACCGGGAACGAAGAGGCGAGCTCATGGTCGAGTCTTCGTCCGCTGTTTGGGCTTGGGGTCGCTCTGACGCTTGCGGCGCTTGCATGGGGATTGGTGAATTTTGGTGTCTTACTCTGGTTGCCGGGCAGCTTGATGGCTGCTGGGCGCAGCATGGGCCATGCCAGCTCTCTCATCGCGCGCTCGACGCTCATTGCGATTCCAACGATTGCCGTTACGACATATCTCTATACGGTATGGAGCACGAAGCGAGTGCTGGTTGTGGCGATGGGCATCACGACTTTGGGACTATTCGCGACCCTGATGGGCACGAATCACGCGTTTTCATGGATCTCAAACCCGCTGGTCTCGGTTTCGCTTCTGGTGGTTGGCACGAGCGCAGTGATCTCAATTCTTCTGCCGTACACGTCGGAGAGTTTTCCGGTCCGCTTGCGTGGACGCGCTGCTGGTTGGGTTGCAGGTTGCAGCAAAATCGGTGGAGTGATGGCGCAGGCCTTGGCGCTGGCGATGCTTGTTCCCGCATTCGCCGTGGCTGCCGGAGCAATCGCGATTCCTACAATTGCGTCACTTCTGCTGGTCGCGATCTTCGGCCACGAGACAAAGGGGCGGGATCTTCGGGAGTTGGAAGGGTTCTCGCGGGCGGAAGTCATTCCTCGCGCAGCAGCGTCACAGGATTGATTGAAAGGGCGCGCCGCGCTGGAATCGCAGTAGCCAGCAAGCCAATGAGTGCCATTGCGGCTATCACGCCGGAGAGCACCAATGGATCTTTGGGCGTTGCCTGGTAAACAATCGAAGCAAGAAGCCTGCTCGCCAGGATTCCCGTGACCAGCCCTGCTGCCGAACCGAGTGCCAGCAACTTGAACGCGCGTCCGAGCGCCGCCACGAGTACTTCTCTTGGTTGCGCGCCTAGTGCGACACGGATTCCGAGTTCGCGCAGCCGCTTACTCACCGAATAGGCAGCCATTCCGAAAATTCCTGTCACCGAGAGTAATGCACCAAGAGCGCCAAGTACTCCTAATGCAATCGACGCCGCCTCTGCCGGCAACATTGCTGTCCCCATCTCTCGCTCCCACGTATTTATGGTCAAAGGCAGCCCGCGATCGAGACTGTGCAAGGTTTGCTCTACTACCGGTGCCAAGTCCGATGTTTTGCGATTAGAACGCACGATTATCCAAGTCCAGCTGGTCGGCGATTGCAGAATCGGAAAGAACATGGCTGGCTGCAGCGCTTCACTCAGCGTTTTGTATTTTCCATCTTCCACAACTCCTATCACCTGCACCCGGGTTCCATTCCAAATTTTGAAAAAATTTCCAACCGCGCTCGTTTGCGTGCCGAAAATTTCGCGCGCGAGTTCCTGGTTCACTACTACCACGCGCGGTGACTGCCCATCATCAGTCCAGCTAAAGGGTCTGCCCTGCAGTAGGCTTGTCTCGGCGGCCCGAAAATATCCTGGCGAAATTTGATATTCCAATGGACTCGCGGCAGCATTCGACATTCGGTAATCTGTCGTTCTGTCTGTAAACACCGTGTTCTCGCTCCAGCCCAGGTTTAGCGGGATTCGACCCGCGTACGCAGCCGCACTCACGCCGGGAATGTCTTCGACGGCTGCAAGCATCCGTTTCTGCATTGCAACGACCTCGTCCCCTTTGTATCCAGCCATATCGAGGTCTGTATTAACTTGCAGCGCATTCTGCGGAACAAAGCCAAAATTACTGTGCAGCGAACGAATCATTCCGCGAACCGCGACCAGAGAGGATGTCACCAGCACTGCGCAGACGGCAATTTGCAGAGCTAACAGCAGGTCGCGCCAGGTCAGCCGTGGCGAGCTCGACCAGATGTTCGCTCCAGCCTTGATTCCCTGATACGGATCCGCCTTCAAAACCTGCTGCAGCGGTAGCATTCCGAATAATAGGCCGCTTGCCAGGACCAACACTATCCCCACCGCGTATGTGCTCAGGTCGGCATGAAGATCGAGATTGATGGGGAACGAAGGATCGGGATGCCAGTTGCTGAGCGCACGCAGCAGGGCGATACTCGCAAGCACACCTAGAACCCCGCCAGCCAGTGAGATAAGGTTCGCTTCGGTGAACAGCTGCCGCACAATTCGTCCACGGCTGGAACCGAGTGCCAAGCGAATAGCAACTTCACGTGCTCTGTCCGCCGTCCGAGCAGCAAACAATCCACCGAGGTTCATGCATGCCGCTAAAAGGATTAGTGCAGAAAGCAGTGCCAGCCCACCTACGAACGCGTGTACAGGCACTCCTAACATATCGCCCGCTAACCCAGGACGCGCAAGGGTGAACTTCATTCCGTCGTCGTCGATGGGATAAGTTTTGGCCAAAAACGCCGCGATACCATTCAGGTCGGCAGTGGCTTGTGCTGGCATGACCCCAGGTTTTAAACGGCCGATAACCCATCGTCCCCGGTTGCTACGCGATGCCAAATTGCTTGATCCCTCAATCTCTTGTTGGTTCACGATCGGGACCCAAAGTTCCGGTGAGTAGAACAATTCCGTGCCGCGAAATCCTTCCGGTGCTACACCCAGAATTGTGAAATCATACTTATTGATTCGTGCTGTGCGCCCGACTACTTCGCGATCGCTTTGAAAATGCGTCTTCCAATATGAGTAGCTCAACACAATATAGGGAGCGCTGTTCGGTCCGTGTTCGTCGCTGCTATGGAAGAAGCGCCCTAAGTACGGTCGAATTCCGAGTGCGTCGAAATAATTACCGCTCGCTGTGTATAACCAGACCGGGACGGCCTGCCCATTAGAATCGAGCCCGGCAGTACTAATTTCATACGTAATCACACCATCAAAGGAGCGGCTGCGATCTCTGATGTCGAGGTAGTCAGGATAGGATTGCGACGGTTCACCCCCCTGTCTTTCAATTTGATAGAGGTTTTTGCCGTCAGGAACGCTCAAAGGACGGAAGACAAGCGCATCTAGCAAGCTGAATGCCACTGCATTTGCTCCAATGCCGAGCGCGAGTGTTAGAACAGCTGTGAGTGCGAATCCAGGAGACGTGCGCAATTGCCGGAGTGCATAACGAATGTCTTGGGCTAGACCTCTCATCGGCGCACTCCTTCTATTCGAAGAAAATATACGGGGTTTCTTGTCATGTGTGCAATTAAGTTACCTTTGTCCGACAAATCGCAAAGGGTTAGCCACCAATTAAATGAATTTTGGTTCGGACGGCCGCAATGCCGTACGCATGTCCATTACTGGAGGGGCTTGTCCGAAATCGGACGTTATGCAGCGTATAGCTGGTGAGGAATCACACTTCGATACAGCTGAATGTAATTGCTGGTCATGCGGTTTGCGTTGAAGCATTCGCGGGCGCGATTGAAGGCGCGATTTGCGAAGCTGCGGCGAAGATCAGGGTCGCTGTTGAGGATTCGGACCGCGTCGCAAAGGCTGTCGCCATCGTTGGTGCGGAAGTACACGGCGGCCGGCCCCCAGATTTCGCGGAGCGCAGGAATGTCGTTCAGGATCAGTGCGCATCGCGAGAGGGCGGCCTCAAGAATGGTCATGCCGCTCGGCTCATAACGTGATGCGGACACATACATTGAAGCCCGGCTGTAGAGCAATCGCAACTGCGTTTCCGAGTGAGGGCCTCGCATAACTACGCCCTCGTTCCCGTTCTTAAATCTCACGTCAGCGCGGACCTGGCTCGCGGGGCTATGCTCTGGTTGTTTTGCGTCGACCACGCAGACCGGGACGGGATGGGATTTTTCCGCGAGAAGGTGAACCTGCGCCGCCGGGTCAAGCAGGCGACCGACCGTGAGCACGGTATCGTCTTTGGTGACGTAAGGATTGAAATGAATCGGGTTTCTGCCGTGGTTGATAACGGTCCCGTTCATCGGAGCGAGATAGCTGTTGCGAATCGCCTCCAGCATCCAGTCGCTGCCGGCGACCACCGTGGCTGCTTGCGACAGACCGATTGCAGTCGTGTTTCGATACCAGTTCAGCCACGCGCTGTCTTTAGGGTCGCGGCCATGAACTGATTTCCACCAGGTGACGAAATCTCCGTGTGCAGCCACGATACGCGGCATTTTCACCGGCAGGGCGCCATAGCAGAGGTGATTGGAATGGAAGATATCGGGCTTGAGTTCGTGTAGGAGAGAGCACAAATAACTTGATGATTCTGCGAAATCCTGTTGACCCTCCTGCATCCAGTCGAGGCGAAACCCGGTAGGGCGGTAATCCAGGCCGCGCAGACGCTCCATCCATGCCGTCTGCTCTGGCAGGGGAATTTCCCCTAAGCTCACCAGAGTCACACGCATGCCGCGTCCGATCAAACCGCACGCCAGTTCGCGGGTGTAAGCCCACAGATTGCTATTCAGCGTGTCGGTTGTCATCAGAACGTGCATCGGAGACTCTGGCGTCATTCTATTGGATGCGTTCGCGTCCCTAAACTTTTTTCTTGCGAAATCAATTGCACAGTTTATGCGAACGCGTGCACATCCGATAGAATCAGCCCATGTTTCGCTTAATGTGCGTCACCGCGCATCCTGATGACGAAGCAGGCGGCTTCGGGGGCACGCTGCTGAAATATCATGAATCCGGCGTGGAAACGTGCGTGGTGTGCCTTACGCCAGGCCAGGCGGCCTCCCATCGCGGAAGCGCAAAGAACGACCAGGAGCTTGCGGAACTGCGGCGGCAGGAATTCCTTGCCTCCTGCGAGATTCTGAAGGTTTCGCGGCCCATCATTCTCAACTATCCCGATGGCCAGCTTTATCGACAGGAGCTGAATCGAGTTGTATACGACCTGACGATGCGCGTACGCGAATTTCGGCCACACGTGATGCTGACATTTGGCGCCGAAGGTGGGGTGACGGGGCATCCTGATCATTCGATGGCGGGAATTTTCGGGACATTGGCATTTCACTGGTCCGGACGGCAGAACCGTTATGCTGATCAGGTGAAAAACGGCTCCGGGCCGCATCGGACTCAGAAGCTCTACTTTCAAACTGCGGATTTCGCTCTGCCGAACCGGCCGCCAATTACGTTCTCACCGAAGACTGCGATCATTGATATTAAGAAGCACCTGGAGACGAAAATCGCTGCATTCAAAGCGCACACTACGCAAGCCCCTTTGTGGCCACTGTTTGAAGAGCATGTGCGCAAACGCGAAGGCAAGGAGATGTTTCACCTTGCGGCGTCGGTGAAAGGCGGAACAAGCGCGGCAGAGTCTGACTTGTTCGAGGGAGTCACAGAGGATTAAAGGTAATAGGCGGGCTAAGCGCCCGCCCCCGCAGATGTTCATTATTAATGAGCGCGAATGATGTCGCTCAGCATGTCTTTCTTCGACTCCTCGCGCACGAGATGTGGATACTTCTCTCCGTCGTGATAGTCGAGCGAGAAGGTCCGGAAATAATCGTCGTTTTCGATCAGCAATTGCAATGGCCCGGAAGAATCTTTTCCTTCCTTCAGCGCCTCGCGATATACCTGCGGGTTGAAACGCCGGCCATTGACGGCGACGATTTTCATTCCCGGACCGATTCCAGCACGGGCTGCAACCATGCCTTCGATCGTATCCTGGATTTCCCCGTCATCTTTCACCAGCAGACCCACGGAGAATGACGAGTCGATCAGATGACGGCTGTCTTCGAATGTGCGGACGATGTCGGAGCGGTTCTCGTCGTAGGTCAGCTTCCAGCCGGAATTTTCGATTCCGCCGAGAGGACCGCCGGGGCCGTGATTCGTCAGGCGCTCATTCCAGAACCCGCGCCAATCGTAGGGAGCGATCTGGTTCAATGCGTTTACGACATCATCGAATGTATAGGTCTTCACCATCGGCGGAGTGCTGGGAGCGCCATGGAAGAGCTTGCAAAAGTCATCGATGGTTTTTCTTCCGCCAGTCTGCTGGCGAATAATGGTGTCGACCCAAAGCCAGTCGAGATCGCCTTCTTCGTAGTAATCGACACCGCGACGCCACGAATCCCATGCCTTGGATTCGTAATACAAAATTGATGCTGCGTCGGCGGTATCCTGCAAATTACGCCAAGTGCGGCCAGGGCGGTGGTCCATGAATGCCGCAGTTAGAGCCATCTCGTCGCGATACTGATCAGGGTTCCACAATCCACTGCGCGCTGCCAGAACATTACCGAGGTAGTCGGTGAGGCCCTCATAAACCCACAGCAGATCATCCTGCATGGTTTGTTGATAGTCAGAGGTGGTCAAATCTGAGGGCCGACGATATTTTCCGTTCCAAGAGTGTACGTACTCGTGCGGCAAAAGGCCGGCATAAAGGACACGCAGTGATGGGTCAACTAGCGCGTGCTCGTCGGCGCGGCTGTCATTCGATTCGTGGTGTTCCAGACCGAAATGCGCGACGTGATCGCTCAGGCTGTAAAGGAAGTGGTAATCGCGATAATGTGTCGCTCCGAATAGGGTAGTCGCCTGCTTTACCAGATTGCTGTACTTGTCCCACACCTCCTGCGGCGCATCGAGGGCAGCTGCGCTATCGGCGGCAATGTCCATTTCCGCCGAGGGGTTCTGACCACTGTTAAGCTGCACGATTTTGAGATATTCGCCGGCAATCACCGGAGAATCGACCAGCGTATAAAGCGAAACCGGCTGGAAGTGAATCTCGTCGCCAGAGTTCGAAGCTACGGGCAGAGGGGTGCCGAATTTCCAGCCCGAGGGCAGTCTGAGCGAAGCTGAAAACATGATCTGGTCCGCCGTCCATCCCTGCGGATAAAGCAAGACCTGGTTCCAACTGATTACGGTCATCTTCTGCGTTGCGGAAGCGCCGGCGGAGAAGAGGCTTTGCTCGCTTTCTTCCGGGGAAAGGTAGTCGAGCGTGGCATGTACTTCTTGTACTCCGGCGGGGACTTCAACGTGGAAAGTCCAATTGTCGGCGAGGTCGCGGCGCCAGTTGAGAATCTGGCCATTGCCGGTGAACTTCAATCCGGTCAGATCGATGACAGGTCCGCTGGGCGCGTGTTCGCCGGGAATCCACTTGGGATAATAGAGAGTGAGTGTGCCGGCAGTGGCGGGAATTGTGAGTTGCGCGTGAAAGATCTTTCGCGGAGCGTCGGTTGCATCAAGGGACAGATTGATCTGGGGTGCCGCGGCGGCGCGCAATGCAAAAGGAAGCGAGATAAATGCGACGAAGGCCATTACGAGGCGGGAAGTCCTCACAAACAGTCCTCCTTGTTTGAAGATGAGAAACTGGTCAATATAACACTGTTTCTCGAAGGCCGTGGCGACGAGTGACACTGGCTGGCTGAACTATCTGAATGCCATGTCGTAAGAGGCAAAATTATCGCTTTTGGAGTTCAGAGCTTCACGACGTTCCCGCTCTGCGCTGCCTGGTAGATTTTCTGAATAATCGTAATGTCGCGGAGCCCTTCTTCGCCGGGAGTCAACGGGTCTTTATTCTGCATTACACAATCGGACATGTGGTCCATTTCGCTGGTGAAATGATTTTTAGGTTCGATTTTGCGCTCGCCTAGAATGTCATTGCGCTCAATGTACATGCGTAGGCCGGTGTACCAGGTGGCGGGATCGAGGATCAGCCGGCCTTGCGTACCCATCACGCGGAAATGGCTTTGCTGGTAATAGCCGTAGCTTGATGAACAGTTCGCCAGGATTCCGCTTGGGAAACGCAATTGAAACACTACGTGTTCCTCGACTTCTTTGAAACGCCGATCATTTGGCGTGCTGTAGATCATGGCATTGACTTCGGTAGGCTCTTCGCCCGTGAGATAGCGAGACGCGTTCAGCGCGTAGATGCCGATGTCCATCATCGATCCTCCGCCGGCCATCTGCTTGTTGCATCGCCATTGTGTGGGATCGCCGATGGGAAAGCCGGCGTCGGCCAGGATCATTTGCGTAGGTCCCAGTTCGTGCGAACGAGCGACGCGGATCGCTTCCTGGTTGAAAGGCTCGTAACGGCAGCGGTACGCGATCATCAGTTTCCGGCCGGCTGTTCGGGCAGCGTCGATCATTCGTTGGCAATCGGCGGGGCTGGTTGCCATGGGTTTTTCGCAGAGCACATGTTTGCCCGCCTGCAGGCCGCGAATGGTGTATTCCGCGTGCATCGAATTCGGAAGAACGATGTAGATGATGTCGACTTCTGGATTGTTCTTAATGGAGTCGTAATTGTCGTAGTTGTAGATGTTCTGTGGACTCACGCCGTATCGCAATGCCAATTTGTGAGCTTTATCAGGATGGCCGCTGACAAAGGCGACGACCTTTGACTTCTCGCATTCATAAAAAGCGGGAAGGATCTCATTAATGGCAAGGTTGCCGAGGCCGACGATGGCCCATCCCAATTTCTTGCCCGGCGGCTCGGGGACTTTCAATTGGGCATTGGCGTCCTTCAGCAACGCTCCGGCAACGTTGGTTGCGAGAAGTCCTTGACCCGCTATTGAGATGAAACTACGGCGCGTGAGTTCTTTTCCGAAAACTTTCGGCATAGTCTTCCTTTTTGTCGAGGTGTGTTGGTACGAAATTCTACAACGTTCGTTGGTATGATCTGTGCGTGAGCTCGCGCGGCAGATTCATTACCTTCGAAGGCCTGGATGGATGCGGCAAGAGCACGCAACTGGAGCGGCTTGCGGGAAAGTTGCGCGCACAGGGACTCGCGGTTGTTGTCACGCGCGAGCCAGGCGGAACTGAAACGGGCGAGAAAATTCGGAAATTGCTTCTTGATACGCGGACTGCAGGGCTTGATCCAATGGCCGAATTAGCGTTGATGTTTGCCTCGCGCGCGCAACATATCGCCGAGATGATTCTGCCTAGCCTGGAGGCAGGGAAGATTGTGCTCTGCGACCGCTTCACCGATTCGAGCGAAGCTTACCAGGGTGGAGGACGCAAGCTCGGTAGCGAATCGGTCATCGAGCTGCATCGCGTCCTCTGTGGCGAATTGCAGCCGGACCTCACAATCTTGATGGATTCTGACGTGGGTGCAAGCGTGGAACGAGCGCGGCGCAGAAACAGCGCAAGGAGTGACTCGGGAGCTTCTAACGAAGGCAGGTTCGAGAGCGAAAATCGCGCCTTCTTTACGCGTGTGCGAAACGCATATCTTGAGATCGCAAAACGTGAGCCGCAGCGAGTAGTGCTGGTGGATGCGCGCGGAACGCCAGATCAAACCCAGGGAAAGGTATGGGAACTGGTTTCAGCTCGGTTAAACCTGAAAGCTTCGTCGAAGAAGGCACAGAATGTCCGTTGACCGCAGGGAGTTCATCGCGAATGCTGGAAAAATAGCAGCGGCCGCGACATTGATGCCGAGCCGTTTGTTGGCCGCGCAGGAACACGCGCCGCAAGCGAGTTCGAATAGTCCTGCGCAGAAAGCGTACGGATCGGGGTATTTCGGGAATTGGATTGAAGACGAATTTGGTTTACCTGCATTCCATTACACATGCGATCAAGTTCACGATCCCAGGGCTAAAACTGACGTCAACCCCGGAATCCTTTCGCCCACGGAGCATATTCATCAGGTCGGGAACGATCGGATCATCGGCATTGCTTCGAATTACGGGCTCGTCCGCGTGCGTCAGGATGAAGGCGCGCCGAAGTTCCTGAATGACCATGCTCCAGAGCGGGGAATTTTTGCTGGCGGATTCGGGTGTTTGAGTGACGGCAAGTCGGTCTTGAGTACCATCTATTCCGGCGAAGTAGAAGCTATAACTTTCGATCGCATCTTCGGAATTGGGTACTTTCGAAAGCGGCTGAAGAACGAGCAATATGGGATTGACCAGATGATTTTTGCGCCCTTTGGCGACGATCCCGTCCTGATTTCTCAAGTAACGCTTACGAACAACGGCAGCGCCGAGGCACAACTGCGCTGGGTTGAATACTGGAGCTGCCAACCCTATCAATTTTCGTTTCGCTCGTTTATGGAGTCTTTTACTGGAAAGAGCATGCATGAGTTGCGGGGCGACTTTGGCGGGCGATTTGAGCATAGCTTCAAAAAGACGAGCGACGGATCAGGTCTTATTGAAACGAAGTCATTCACTGGTCGCGACGCCGCGGAAGAAAAGCAGTTCGCTGGAATGGTCGGGTACCTTGAGAAAAATCCAAATCCATTTCTCACGGTTCCCGATAAAAACGCGCCCAAGCTGGCAAGCTTTGACGATCTGAATCCGCCGCCTACGTTTCTGGTTTCGCTTGACGCGCCGGCGGATGGATTCAGTACCAACGGCAAAGGATTTTTCGGCCAGGGCGGCATTGAACATCCGAGCGGTCTGGCAAGTGATCTCGATGGTGATCTGAGCCGAACCGGTGCCGAATCCGCGCTTCTGCTAGAACGCAAGTTCGCGCTTAAGCCCAGCGAGAGTCGGACACTTACATTTCTATATGGCTATTTGCCCAGTGGCTTTGACCTGGATTCGCTGGCGACGAAATACCGCAAAACTAGGCAGAGCGCGCTTGCGGACTCCTGTAATCAATGGAAGAAAAATGGCCTGCGTTTCAGCACTGAAAGTGAACCGTGGGTCGAAAGAGAAGTAATCTGGAACCACTACTACCTTCGCAGCAGTTTGAGTTACGACGATTTTTTCCATCACCACATTCTCTCGCAGGCCAGCATTTATCAATATGTGATGGGATTTCAGGGTGCAGCGCGCGATCCGCTTCAGCATGTGCTGCCGTTCCTATTCAGCAACCCCGAGATTGTGCGGGACATTCTGCTCTATACGTTGAAGGAAGTGCGGTCTGACGGCTCAATCCCTTATGGGATTGTGGGCCACGGCATGCCGATGCCCGTGACCTCGGATGACTCGAGCGATATGCCGCTCTGGCTCCTGTGGCTGACGAGCGAATATATTCTGGCAACTCGCGATATTCCGTTTCTTGATTCGGAGATTGTCACTATCTATGGTGTTCGTCCTGAACCGCAAACAGTGCGACAGTTGTTGGCGCGATGCTACAAACACCTGACAGATGACGTGAAAACCGGTCAGCACGGGTTGATGCGTATGTTGCACGATGATTGGAATGACGCATTGGTAAATGCGTGGGCAACGCCTGCCGAGATGAAAGAAGTGGTTGAGCAGGGCGAGAGTGTGCTGAATTCGGCGATGGCCGCCTACGTCTTCGATTATTACGCGCTGATGCTGAGTTATGCGGGAGACAATGGAAGTCTTGCGCCCGCAATTCGTCAAAAAGCAGAAGAGCACCGCAGTGCAGTGCAGCAACAATGGGCGGGCAAGTGGTTTCGGCGTGCATGGATGGGACCAACATTGGGTTGGCTCGGTGAGAAGGGCTTGTGGCTGGAGCCGCAGCCGTGGGCGATGATCGGCGGAGCGGCAAGCGAAGAGCAGACGTCCGAACTGGTGAAGTCGATGGATGACGGGTTGCGGAAACCCTCTCCGATCGGAGCCATGCAAATGAACGACAGTCCGGACCGAATCACGCGCGGCGTTTGGAAAACGCAGCCCGGGACTTCGGTCGCGGGCGGTGTGTGGCCGTCACTGAATCAAACACTCATTTGGGCACTCGCTCGCGTGGATGGCGCAATGGCCTGGGACGAGTGGAAGAAGAACGCGTTGGCGCGGCACGCGGAAGTTTATCCGACGATTTGGTATGGAACCTGGAGTGGCCCTGACGTTCTGAATTCCGCTCTCAGCGACAAGCCTGGAGAAACCACCGGCGGCAAGCCTTTCGGCTGGACCGATTTTCCGGTGCTGAATATGCACACGCATGCTTGCCCGTTGTACTCGTTGACGAAAGTTCTCGGAATCGAGTTCACGGAAACAGGCGTGAGACTTGCGCCGAAGTTGCCGTTGGAATCTTTTCGGTTCGAGTCTCCACTTTTTGGATTCACAAAATCGGCTGGGGGCTATGAAGGATGGTACAACCCAGCGTCGCGCAACACGTGGAGTTTGCGGCTGATGCTTTCTCCGGACGAGATGAAGCATTTTTCGCGATTTGAGGTAAACGGAATGCGAGTTCGCGCGCGAGTAGATCAAGGATCAGTCGAACTGCGAGGCGAAGGAGGGGCTGCCAGCGCATTTCGCTGGTCGATTTCTCGCGGATAGTCATCATGTCGAATATGTCTTTCAAGAACTTTCACGGCAACTCCGAACTCGTCCATAGCATTCGCGACATGCTGGCGCGGGATCGTTTTCCGCATGCGGTGATTCTGGCTGGGCCGTCTGGTTCGGGCAAGTACACGCTCGCGACGATGATCGCTCGAGCAATGAATTGCCTTGAGCGTCCGCTGATGGACGGGCTACCGGATTTCTGCGGGAAGTGCTCAAACTGTATTCGCATCGGCGAAATGGAAGATTTGGGCTCGCGTTGCGCGGAGGCGACTGAAGCTCGCGACAATCTGAAAGACTCCGAGAAGAAAGAAACTCGACTCTTCATTCAAACCCACCCCGACGTGCTGGTGATTCCGCCTGATCCGCCGCAGATGATGATTAAAGTCGACCAGGTCAGGCGCGTGATCGATTCGATTTATTTTCGTCCGGCGGAAGCACGCGAACGAGTCTTCATCTTTACGGATTCGGCATTCATGAAGGAAGCGGCCAATTCGCTGCTCAAGGTTTTGGAGGAGCCTCCGGAGTTCGCGACAATTTTTCTACTGGCTGAAAATGCCGGAGAGCTGTTACCTACAATCCGGTCGCGTTGCATGGCGCTGCAGCTGAAATGCCTGTCGTTACCTGAGATTGAAGATTATCTGGAAAAGCATCGTCCTGACTGGAAACCAGAGCAGCGGAAGCTGGTGGCCCGGCTTTCAGAAGGTGCGGTTGGGCGGGCGCGCAACTTCGATCTTGAAAGTTACAGCGCGGCTCGAGCGGATGCGCTCACGATCTTGCGAACCGCACTGCGCGCGGGCGAACATAGCGAGCTTTTTAAGATCACTGAAAGCTATCGTGCTGGAGCCGAGGGCAGAGAAAAGATTGACATTTTGCTCCGCTGTCTATATTCGCTGCTGCAGGATCTCGTCTTTCTTGAAGCGAAATCACCTGCGCTGGTCAGGAATACCGACGTGCTCGGCGAGTTGCAAAAGTTCGCGCAGGACGTCAACTTCGAATGGCTGGCATCGGCTGCCGGGAGACTTGCCAACGTTGAGCGGGGGCTCCGGCGGAATCTCCTGCGCTCGCTTTCTCTGGATGCATTCGAGGCCGCGCTCGAGAAAACCAGCGCGTGAGTACGTTTGCGATATCTCGAGATCGCAGCCCGCAAGAGGATCTATAACCGGCAAATCAACAATTCGCGTTCGTAAATCATCTCGGGCGGGAGGTGTGCGTGGAGCAAGATGAACAACTCTTCATGTGAAATGACTTCACGCTTCCATGCAGCTGCGTCGACTTTTTGTAATTCGTCGAATTTCTCGCGCGGGAATTCAAGCCCTCGCCAATCTATGTCTTCATAGAAAGGCGTCCAGCCGATGGGAGTTTCCTTGGTCCGCGTGCGACCGTGGACGCGGTCGACGATCCACTTCAGTATGCGAAAGTTCTGGCGGAAGCCCGGCCACAGGAATTCTCCCTTTTCATCTTTTCGGAACCAGTTCACGTGAAAGATGCGCGGCGTCATGCTTAGCGAACGCTGCATCTTGATCCAATGGCGGAAATAGTCGCCCATGTGATAGCCGCAGAAGGGAAGCATTGCCATGGGATCGCGGCGCACCTTGCCAATCTCTCCTACGGCGGCTGCAGTCATCTCGGAACCCATGGTCGCGCCCACGTACACGCCTGAGCTCCAGTTGAACGCCTGGTAAACCAGCGGAACGGTTTGGGCTCGGCGACCGCCAAAAATAATAGCGCTGATGGGGACCCCGGTCGGATTTTCCCAATCGGAGTCGATAGTGGGGCACTGCCGCGCAGGAGCGGTGAAGCGTGCATTCGGATGGGCTGCTTTAGCTCCCGTTTTTTTTGCGATCTCCGGAGTCCACAGATTGCCTTGCCAATCCTCGCACTCGGCCGGAGGCTCGTCCGTCATTCCTTCCCACCACACCCCGCCTTCCGGCGTGAGCGCGGCGTTGGTGAAAATTGAGTTCTTGGAGAGTGCCGCCATCGCATTCGGATTTGTCTTTTTCGATGTACCGGGAGCAACACCAAAGAAGCCCGCTTCGGGATTGATGGCGCGGAGGCGGCCGCGGGGGTCGGGGGTGATCCAGGCAATGTCATCGCCAACGGTCCAAATTTTCCAGCCTTTGAATTCTTCAGGCGGGACCATCATTGCGAAATTGGTCTTTCCGCAGGCGCTCGGGAATGCCGCAGCGACGTAGGTCTTTTGGCCTTGCGGATCTTCCACGCCGAGCACGAGCATGTGCTCAGCCATCCAGCCTTCGTCGCGAGCCATGACCGAAGCGATGCGGAGCGCAAAACACTTTTTACCCAGCAGGGCATTGCCACCGTATCCCGAGCCATAGGACCAAATCTCGCGCGACTCAGGAAAGTGCACGATGTACTTGGTGTCATTGCAAGGCCAGGGAACATCTTTTTGTCCTGGCGCTAAAGGTGCACCCACGCTGTGCAAACAGGCCACGACGCGCTTGTAATCTTTGTCGATTTCTTTAAATACCGGCAAACCAATTCGTGCCATGATCCGCATGCTCGCAACTACATAAGGGGAATCGGTGAGCTGTACACCGATCTGCGACATTGGAGAATCGATTGGGCCCATGCAAAACGGCAGAACATACATGGTGCGGCCGTTCATGGAATTTCGAAAAAGACCGCGCAGCTTGCGGCGCATTTCGTAGGGGTTTTCCCAGTTGTTCGTTGGGCCGGCGGCATCTTTCGAATGCGAGCAGATGAAGGTGCGTGACTCGACACGGGCTACATCGCTTTTATCTGAGCGGGCAAGAAAGCATCCGGGCCAGAGATCCTGGTTCAGACGGATGAATGTGCCACTTGCGACCATTTCCTCGCAAAGCTGGTCGTTTTCTTCCTGTGAACCGTCGACCCAGTGAATACGGTTGGGACGAGTGAGCTCTGCCATCTTTTCCACCCAGCGCAGCAGGTGTTCGTTTGTCGTCAGCGGAATTGTCGGGTTGGTTTGGGAAATAGTCGCCATCGAATCTCCTCGCGGAGGGCTACTGCTGGCGCGCAGCAGGTCGCGCAACCTTTTATCGTACCGCAATTGTCACGAGGATCGCCGACCGAACTGTCGGGAATGGCGCTAGGTTCTCTCGAGGCTGGTTTCTCGCGCTTCGGGTTTGACCGTCTTCTTTTCTGCGGGTTCGACCGCAATGCGATATGCCCGGAGCACATCGCTGGCTTCGACCACTCCGAGCAAGTGGTCTGGATGCAAACGGCTTACAACTGGAAGCAGGACTGCGCCCTGGCGTAATTTTTCGAGTGAGAGTGCGAGCGATTCGTCGACATAGGCAAGATACTGCTCGCGAAGAACTGCGATTTGTTCTACAGGCGTCGAGGAGTTGTTTGCCGCAGCCTGCCTTAAAGCGGAGCGCGTTACCACCCCGGCAAATGCGCCATCATTCGTGACTACAAACGCTTCCGGGCCATTCGGGGGAACGCGAGCCAAAGCCGAACCCACGGGTTCGCTTACATCCAGTTCAATGGAGGGTTGTTTCATCGCGTCGGCGTTGGTCAAGGTTTGTAGCTGCCGATCCTCTTTGCGCGGCAGGCGAATGCCATCCTGGCGCGCGAGCACGTCGAACAGGGCTTCTTTATGCAGGGCTTCGGCAACGGCATAGGCGATGATGTTGGCGATCATGACGGGCAGCATGATCTGGTAATCCTGTGTCACTTCGAAAATCATGAAAAAGGACGTAATCGGTGCGCGGATGATGCCCGCAAAAGTCACTCCCATTCCGACCAACGCGTAGGTGCCGGGAGAAAGAATTTGAGAAGGGAAGTAGTGCGCTCCCACAACTCCAACTGCACCGCCCAGCATTGCGCCAATGAAAAGCGATGGTGCGAACAAGCCGCCGGAATTCCCTGACGAGAACGCGACCGCGGTCGCCAATAACTTAAGAGCAAATAAGAGCAACAGGATTTTTAAGGCGAGATGTGCATTTAACGCATCACTCACGTCGCCATAGCCAACGCCAAGAATTCGCGGGGCGATCAGCGCCATCACGCCTGCAACGGCGCCTCCACCGACCGTGACAATATCAATAGGGCCGCGGCGATGAAGATGTCCGAAATATTCCCGCAGCGATGCCAGCAATCGAGTAAATCCGGCAGATGCGGCGCCGCCGATCAATCCGAGCAATGCGAACAGCAGGAGTTCGCTGGCGTGAGAAAAAGAATATTGCGGAACAGTGAAGAGTGGCTGCGGGCCGATTGCTGCCCGGCGAATCATGACGGCTATAACGGCCGCCAGCACTGTCGAGCCGAGCATTGGCGCGTTGATATCGCCGACGATTTCTTCGAGGGTAAAGATGACGGCGGTAATCGGAGTATTGAAAGCAGCGGCAAGGCCTGCGGCTGCACCCACTGGAATCAGTTCCTGCAGTCGCTTTTTCGAAAGCGCCATCACTCGGCCGAGTGCAGAGGCCACACCACCACCGATATGAATCGCGGGATCCTCGGGTCCCAGCGGCAGGCCGCAACCAATTGCGACACCCGAAGCAATAAATTTTCCGATCGTCCCACGCAGAGACATTCGGGCATCGTGGGCGAGAAGTGAAATTCGCACCTGGTTGACTCCGCTCCCGCGGGCATCCGTCCAGCGAAGGAGCAAGGCCCCTCCAAAGAGCGCCCCGATTGTGGGGAACACGATGCGTTTCCATAGCGGGCTATTGTCAACGGCGCGCCAGAAAATTGAGTCGAAAATCGCCGCAATGAGGAAGTGGTAACCGATAACCGCGAGTCCGGCGAGTATGCCGATCACGATGGAAATGACAACGAATAAGCGACCTTCGTTCGGCCGGAAACGTTTCAGGTCGAGCACTGTCTGATCTTAGCGGAAGTGGCGCGATTCGATATGACCTTGCAGATGCGCGTTACTCAATTCTGTTTGAGCTCTCGCCAGTCAAGCAGGACTTTACCGCAATTTCCTGAGCGCATCGCATCGAATCCTTTTTCGAACTCGCGGTAAGAGAACTGGTGCGTGATCACAGGTGAAATATCCAGCCCGCATTCGAGCATAATCGACATTTTGTACCAGGTTTCGTACATTTCCCGGCCGTAAATGCCTTTAATGGTCAGCATGCTAAAGATCACCTCATGCCAGTCAATGGCCATTTCTTTTGCCGGAATGCCGAGCATCGCGATCTTCGCGCCGTGGCTCATGTTAGCGAGCATTTCGCGAAAAGCCGTAGGATTGCCCGACATCTCCAGGCCAACGTCGAAACCTTCCTGCATGCCTAGTTTCTTTTGGACTTCTTGGAGTGGCGTGATTTGCGTGTTAATCGCCAGAGTGACGCCCAGCTTGTCGGCGAGCTGCAGGCGATACGGGTTCACGTCTGTGATGACCACGTATCGTGCGCCTGCGTGGCGCACCACGGCGGCGGCCATGATTCCGATCGGGCCAGCACCCGTTATGAGCACGTCTTCGCCAAGCACCGGGAATGAAAGCGCCGTATGGACTGCGTTGCCGAATGGGTCAAAAATTGCCGCGACTTCTAAATTGATTTTCGGCTCATGCCGCCAGATGTTCGACATTGGCAAAACAACATATTCGGCAAAAGACCCAGGGCGGTTCACACCCAAGCCTTGACTGTGCGCACAAAGATGGCGCCGCCCAGCGAGGCAGTTGCGGCAGCGGCCGCAGGTTACGTGGCCTTCACCGCTGACCAGTTCGCCGGGATGAAAATCGGTGACGTTAGAGCCGACCGCAACGATCTCGCCGACGAATTCATGGCCGATAACCATGGGCACTGGAATGGTCGATTGGGCCCACGCGTCCCAGTCATAAATGTGGAGATCGGTGCCGCAAATGCCGGTGAGCAACACGCGGACTTTGACGTCATTAATGCCGATCTGCGGCTCGGGCACATCTTCGAGCCACAGACCACGATCGGCTTTTGCCTTCACCAGAGCTTTCATTGAGACAAATGCTTTCGCGAACTTCGCAACAAAAAACCAACTACTCCCATTCGATCGTGCCGGGCGGCTTTGACGTGACATCGTACACGACCCGATTCACACCCTGCACTTCATTCACAATTCGGTTGGAAATCGTCTTCAGTACTTCGTGCGGCAGGGGCACCCAGTCGGCCGTCATCCCGTCTTCCGAATGCACGGCACGGACCGCGCAGGTGTATGCATAAGTGCGCTGATCGCCCATTACGCCAACCGACATTACGGGGAGGAGAACTGCGAACGATTGCCAGATTTTGGTGTAAAGTCCGGCGCTCTTAATTTCATTTACCACGATGTCATCGCAGTTGCGCAAAATCGTCAGGCGCTCGGGAGTAACTTCGCCCAGGATTCTCACGGCTAGTCCGGGTCCGGGAAATGGCTGTCGCTGGAGAATTTCTTCGGGCATTCCAAGATCGCGGCCGATTTTGCGGACTTCATCTTTGAACAATTCCTTCAGAGGTTCGATGAGCTTCAGTTTCATCTTCTCGGGCAATCCGCCAACGTTGTGGTGCGACTTGATTACCTGCGACGGGCCGCGAACCGAAACAGATTCGATCACATCCGGATAAAGTGTCCCCTGAACCAGCCACTCAACTTTTCCTTCTTCTTTTTCGATCCGATGCGCCTCCTCGTCAAAAACCGCTATAAACTCATTTCCGATGATCTTGCGCTTTTTTTCGGGGTCGGTTATGCCCGCTAGTTTCGAGAGGAATCGTTCGGTTGCATCGACTGCGACCACATGTAGCCCCAGCTTATCGCGCAAATTCTGCTGCACTTTTTCGAATTCGTTTTTTCGCAGAACCCCATTGTTCACAAAAACTGAAGTCAGGCGCGATTTGCCGTTATCGCGCAATGCCCAATCGACTAATGTCGCCGCAACGGCAGAGTCTACTCCCCCGGATAATGCGCAAATCGCCCGGCCTGAGCCGACTTGCTCACGAACGGCCGCAACGGTGGCGTCCACAAAATGTTGCGGAGTCCAGGTTGGTTTGGCCTGGCAGATATTCAGAACGAAATTACGAAGAATATCCGTCCCGTGCTTAGTGTGATGAACTTCAGGATGGAACTGCACGGCGTACAGGTTTCGTGAGGTGTTTTCGATTCCTGCAACAGCACTCGGGGATTTCGCCAGCAAGTGAAAACCTGAAGGGAGTTCGAGCGCTTCGTCTCCATGGGACATCCAAACTTCGAGCGAACGCGGAAGCCCGCAAAAAAGCGCAGAGTCCGTTAGTACCTCAACCTGCGCATGCCCGTACTCGCGATGCTTCGCAGCGCGCACCTTCCCGCCAAGCGTATGCGCCATAAACTGCAATCCATAACAGATTCCTAGAACCGGCAGTCCAAGCTCAAAGACACGCGTATCGGCCAAAGGCGCGTCTTTGTCATACACGGACGACGGGCCTCCCGAAAGAATTATTCCGACGGGATGATGCTTCTTAATTTCCTCGATTTTTGAATTGCAGGGAAGAACGACGGAGAACACATTCTGCTCGCGAACGCGGCGGGCAATCAGTTGCGAGTATTGCGCCCCGAAATCGAGGACGACGATGGATTGGGTTTCCACGAACGAGTTTCTCAGATTAAAACTGCAGTGTAAAGCGACTTAGATTGCGGGCAAAGGAACATCGCTGAGAATTAACTCTGTCTGATCAATTGCAGAAGTTCCCGGCCCGCTGATCGGTTCTTTTTCTTTCGTCACGAGGGCGGAAATTTCGTCTTCGCGCACGAGCGAGAAGTACGCGGCCAGCCTGCCTATATAAAGAGAATCGGCAAGCGCGAAGTAGGCAGCGGTGATGGCAAATTCCAGTAGCACCACCAGGTTCGGCCCCAGGAAATCGGCGAAGCCTAGCACTGCGAAACTTGCGCCCCCCGCCAAAGCGAACACTACGGCATGAGCGATCCCAAACCACACTCCAGCGCCGATAATTGACCAGAGTCTCTCCTGGGTCCAGTTGATGGTTGCGGCGATGGCATCGAATGCGGACTGGCCATCTGCGACCACGAAGATGCACGCACTTGCCAGCAGCCAATTCAGCACTGCCCAGGCAATCCAAACGAAGAACAAGAACACCACCCACAATCGCAGGGCGTTGACGACAGAGAGGTGAGTTGAGGCCCAAACGCCGCTTGCAGCGAATGCCGATCCGAACGCTGTCACCAAGGCGGCCAGCGTGATTGACACGCGTAGAAAGCTCAGGGTCATCAGCGACGGAATTCCTGTTTTCGAAACGCCCGTTCGCGTTACATGGAGTTCCTCAGCTATTGCTCCCAACGTGACAATGCGCCCGACTGCGCCGAGCACTATCCAGGCAACTACCACTCCAATTGCTAACAAAATGCCGCTTTCGGTGAACCGGAGCTCGCTACCGTGGAAAATGCGCTGAAGCGCGCGCATGATCAGCACCGGTTGGCGCGTTGCGAGCAGCAGTCGGTCTACGGAATCCACTGGAAGTGTTTTTGCATATTCGAGCAGGAATGCGTCGCACAGAAACCATGCGGCTATAGCGAAGCTCCATCGCCATGCAATTTCAGCGATAGGGACGAAAGGCCGACGAAAGATAAGCCGGAAACCGTTTACGGTAGGAGAAAACGTGCGCATAATCAGTCGGCTAAGCCCGAATAGCCCTCACATCAAGGTATTCGGCATCGATACGAGTCGAGCCGTCGGGGGATTGGTTGTGCTCGGCCCATTGCTTCTCCAATTCGATCGCCAATTTTTCCTGCGTAGATGGGTCGAGGCGAGCGAACGTCCTCTGGGTGGGGCCGAAATACTTGCGAAATAGCGCAACCACTTCTTTAGGGCTGAATGGAAAGTTGAACGGCACCATGTGACGGGTCAGCTTTAAATCCGAAATTCCTTGTGCAAACCTTTGCCGCACCGTGGTTTCATCTCCCCACAAAACTGGAGGCGGCACTCCCGGCGGTGGTGGTGCGAACTTGCTGGTCAATTGAAACGACTTGCCAACGAATCCTTCCGGAGTCCAATTCGCCATGGCGATGAGGCCTCCAGGCTTGCAGACGCGAATGAGCTCGGCTGCAGTGCGCTCGGGGCGTGGAGCGAACATGGCACCGAACATGGTGGCTACGATGTCGAACTCGCCTTCGGCGTACGGCAGATCTTCGGCATCGCCTTCGTCGAAGCGGATATTCAGGCCTTCCGCCTTCGCCCTTTGTTTAGCCTGCTCGAGCAAGTTTGGCGCGATATCGACACCGGTTACGTTGGCACCCGCCTTAGCGGCTGGAATCGAAACATTTCCAGTGCCGCACGCGACGTCCAGAAGGCGGGCGCCGGGCTTGATGCTGGTACGCTGGATGAATTCGACTGCTGCGTGAGCGGCGTGGACTGCGATCTGGCCGAAGTCGCCTGCCATCCATGTGGATTTCATGTTCGATTTGAGTTGGGCGAAATTTGGTGATGGAGTTGGCATAAGAGACCTCGGAAGAAGTCACTTTAGCATGCGCTGACAATGATCACCCGGACAAACGTTCCAACGACGACCGGACAAATTCCCTCAAGCCTCCCGGATCATTCCGAAGTTGCAGAAGTCCTTCGACTGCCTGGGCTCATTCGCAAGCGAACGACGCAGAGTCGTTCAGGATGACAGTGGCTCGGCGGTTAGCTGGAGGCAACTCAGTTTTCCGTTGGCCCAGGAGCGTTGTCAGCGTCGGGCACCCGTGGCGCCTTGCCCATGGGCGGAGCCGGAGGCGGAGGAGCAATGGGTACGCCTTTACGGATTTCGATCGTGCCGTGCTCGTTGCTCAACACCATGCGGGGCCCGCCGCCGTTGACGCTGCCAGTAGCGGTCGAATGCTCATCGCCATTGTCAATTTTCAGTTGGCTGAAGTCGGATTGGATTTCTCCATCTCGGTCTTGAGCGTCGAGTTGAAAGCTAGCATGTTCGGGAACGTAAATGCGAATGTCTCCCTTGGAATTTCGCACGTCAAGGCTGGCCAGCTTGTTCATGTGTATTTCAACCGCGCCATTTTCATTCTGAACATGGACCTCATTCGAGATTCCGTTCAGCATAATGTCCTTTGAACGCGTGCGCAGTCGAAGGGGGCCGATTACGTTGTTGCCCTCAAGATCACCCGAATCGAGATTCAAATAGCCCTCAAGCGAAGAGAAATCCATGTCGGTGCGCGTCGATTTGAAGCTGACGGGTTTTGCTACACGTGACAACTTCACGCTTTCCATAAAGTCGCCGTCAAGGTGTACCGTGCCCTTCACGTCTTCTAGGGAAACATCGTTTGCGCGGCCTTGAATCGTGACATCGGAGGAAATTTGAGAAATTCGCGCGGAACTGTGATCAAGATCTAATTTGAGCGCCCCATTCAGATCGGTAACGGAAACGTCGCCGTTCTGGTCGGTAACATCCGCTGTTCCGTCGCGTCCCATGATGCTCACGTCGCCATGGCGGGTCGAAACTACTACCGACGCTTTGCGAGGAATTGCGATGTCGAGATCAGTATTGACCCAGTGATCGCCGGAGCCGTGCGTGTTCGCATCGAGAGTAACGACTTGTCCAGTCGAGCTAATCTGCGGCTGGGTTGATTTGTTCCACCTATCGGCATCGTCCTGGCTTTCGGCGCTGATGCGCTTGTGGACGGTCACATGAATTTGATTGTCGTTCGCGGCGCTGATGTTGATGGCTCCGCGCGTACTCGAAACTCGCAGGCTGCCGCCGGCGGGAAAGACCTCCTGCAAGTCGCTGTTGAAATCGTAGGTATGACCCCACCAGGGAGCATCGCCGTCGCCAAAGTGCATTTGGTCGCCAAGTTCTCTCCAATTGACGTTGTACGCTTCAGTCGCGATCAGGCCGCCAATAACGAGGAAAATAATCAGCATCACGCCACCGGCGCCAATCCCGCGAGGGCGTGTTCCTGCCCGGTTTGCCTGCTGATATTCGATGAGCTTAACGATGCCCCAAAGGATTAGCAGCACCGGCCAGTAGTGTGCGAACCAGCGCAAAATGTCATGCCAGTACAGCACGTGCAAATTTCCTAGCAGGAAGAAAAGTCCGATCACGATCAAGACGACCGGCCCTGCAAGTGAGCGCGGTGGCCGTGGCGGTATTGGAGGAGGGGGTGGTGGAGCGGCCGGAGTCCGAGTAGCGCTAGCCATTTTTCACCTCTGTGTTAACCGTGGTCGGAGGTTGTTCTGGCGGAGGAACATCGACAACGGGGGGTGCCGGTGGAGGCACGGGGCCGAGGTGACCGCCGCGTTCCATCAGTTTGATACCTCCAAGCACAAGCAGAATAATTGGCCACGTGCGATCCCAGCCCGGCCCGTGCAAGTTGTCAATCAGCGAAATTCCACCAATGGTCACCAGGATAGCTGGTCCCGCCAAGCTGCGATGACGGTAGTCGCCGCGACTCATGCATTCCTGCCTGCGGATGAACAACCACACGCCCAATGCGATCAAAATCAGGGGCCACAGCACTCCTACATCCAGAAACCAATAGCCCAAATTATGGAGCAGAAATAGAATGCCCAACCCGATTAACACAATCGCGCCGGTGGGCACGGCTGCACTCGAAAAATTGCTGGGGTGACCTGCCTGCTGGGGCTGCCCCCCGGGGCTGAACATTGTAGCGAGGCCAAATGGATCCGGCGCGGGCTCGTTCGCCTGGATGGCTTTCGCAGTGCGCACCGCGTCTATGATCTGATAGACGACGAAGAATGCCATCGCAATGCCGAGCACGGGGTATAAGTAGTTCGGCAGATTCCCGGAACTGAGCGCCACAATCAGGAAGACGAAAATCCCGAGATGCACTAATCCCTTTGTGTATTGGCCGTTGTATATGGCACCCACTCCGAAGGGAATCGCTCCAAGCAGCCCCGCGAGGCTTGGATTTGGCCCACTGCTTTGCGGAGGTGGAACGAACGACGCCTGATACGAGCCGGGCGCCTGGTAAGGGTTCGCTGGTGGCGGCGGGACCGTGCCGCCCATCCGCTCTGCCAAGCACGTTTCGCAATAGATGACGCCGGCCACAGGACGAGTGCAACTTGTGCAGAGCGGTTTGCCGCAAGTCCGGCAGTACGCCGCTGCAGGATTTTGAGGGTGATTAGCGCAGTTCATACGAACCTCCCGTATGTGGTTACCGACATTCCGGGGGGGACGCTGTCAGTTATTCGATTGGTCCGGGACTGAGGAAGCGAAGCATAGATGGGCTCCCTTCCTTCCCGGCTATAATTGCGTTCTTGTTTTTGGTCCGGTTGGCCGCTCGTATTGTTGTTGCTCTTATTCTTCCTTTCCTCGTTGTTGCGTTGTTCCTCGCGCGGGGGCTCGGCTGGCACAGTGGCCTCTTTAAACTGCCGCACGCGTGACTCGATTTCATATACGAAGCGAATGTTGTCGTAATATTTCACGACGCGGCCACTGGTCTCATAATACGTGCGGCGGATCGCGCTCGGGCGTAAGTCTAGATGGCGTATATCGCTCAATTTAACCCCCGCGACACTCAACGTCACGGAAAGGGTGAAGAACGCCATTCCGAATGACATAGCAAATCTTGGCTGCCTTGCGACGCCCACTATGGGCGAAGCCATTGCGGCCCCGAACTCGCGCAGCCGTCCCATCCATGACGCAGGTTGTGCCTTGCCCGCCGCATGACGCCGCGCCGAGACTACGCCGGTGGTTTGCAGCAGAATATTGGTGACCAACTCGACTGGCGGTTCGACTTCGGTGAGGGATTTCAGCCATGACCGACCCGATTCGGCTTCCTGGAGCAGCGGCCCACAGAGCTGGCATTCGCGGCCGTGGGCTTCAAATGCCGACAGCTTCTCGCCTGCCAGGGTGCCGTCGATGGCCTGACTGAGCAGTACGTCGAATTCCGAGCAACTCATCTTTTGACTTGGTTGGCTCTTATCTTCTTTGCCTGCCATCACATCACCTGCCTATATGTACGTTGTAACAGCCGTGCAAGTTCCGCTCTTCCCCGGTTAATTCTTGACTTTACCGTGCCTTCGGGAACCCGTAGTACGGTCGCGATCTCTCGATAGTCCATGTCCTGCAAGTCCCTTAGAATCACTGCCTCCCGCAGTTCGGGGGAGAGCTTCTGGAGGGCCGAATGTACCACTTCGCGCGTCTCTCTGCTCTTTACCCCGGAATCGGGAGGTGGACCTTCGTCGGGAATCCGTTCGCCCAGCGGCATTGCATCCTCATGCCCTGAGGCGGTGGCGTCGAGAGAGTCGGTCATTCGGTCTTGTTTGGTCTTGCGGAAATGATCGACCAGGAGGTTGCGCGTCATGGTGGTCAACCACGTGGTGAACGCGCCTTTTGAAGTGTCGTATGTGGTCAATGTTCTGTACATTCTGATAAAGACCTCTTGTGTCAGGTCCTGGGCGTCTTCGGCCGATCCGGCGAAACGATAACAGATGTTGTAGATACGCCGATGATAACGCTGGACAATCTCCTCCCAAGCGGCTGCATCGCCGCCTATGCAGCGACGGACCAGCAAAGCAGCCAGTTGAGCGTCTTCCAAAACTTGCTCCCCGGAAATTCAGCGCGGAATGGTGACCCATTTGGCTGTCGGCTCTCAGGTATCAGCTTTCAGCCAAATTTTGGCTGATAGCTGAAAGCCGATGGCTGACAACTGCCTTGAGACCAGCCCCAAAACCGTTCGCACTTAGGATACGCGCCGCCTGCGGCAAAAGTTCGGCGGCTGGATAGGAGAGTGTAGCAGTGAGCAGTGGATTTAGAATCCTTACCCAACATGGAAATAAGCCAGACCTACGACGAACTTGCCGAGCATTATCATTTGATTTTTGAAAATTGGGAGGCTGCGATTGAGCGTCAGGCTGCAGCACTCAGCTCCATCCTCAATAAGAACTTTGGATTAACCAAGCCAGCACGCGTTTTGGATTGTGCTTGTGGCATCGGAACCCAATCACTTGGTCTTGCAAAGTTAGGCTTTCAAGTCACTGGATGCGACGTGAGCCCGGCCGCGATTGAACGGGCGCGGAACGAAGCCCTTCAGAGGAATCTCACCATCGAGTTTTCAGTCGCAAATATGCTTGCGTTGGACAACTTCAAAGCTTCGTACTTCGATGTTGTGATCTGCGTGGACAACTCACTTCCGCACCTGCAGAGCCCAGAGGATCTTTATCAGGCCGCTTATCAGACGCGGAAAAGATTGGTTTCCGGAGGCGTATTGCTGGCAAGTATTCGGGACTACGACCGTTTGATTGAAGAAAGGCCAGCTATTCAGGGGCCAATCTTTTACGGCATTCCTGGATCCCGGCGGGTTGTCTCTCAAGTGTGGGACTGGATCGATGATCGGCGATACGTCTTTCACCTCTACATAAGCACGGAGGTGGAGGATGGTTGGCGGACATTTCACACTTCTGGGGTGTACCGCGCAATTCGGAGAGAGGAACTGTCAGACATATTAATCCAGGCTAGCTGTAAAACTGTCCGCTGGCTGTTTCCAGCTGAGAGTGGCTTTTATCAACCCATTGTCCTGGCGGAGGTGGGTTGAGGACTTTGATGAGTGGCCAGTTCCTCATGGCTAAATTGGCTGCGCTGTCAGGTTCTTCGCGTCAGTCACGTTCGATGGCGGATCAGAGAAAGTCTTTCCTGGCTCATAGGCAAATTTCTCGTGCTTGGAGCCGACCTTGCGGATGGCATCGTGCCACCCGTCGTCCCAACTGATGTGTGCCTCGCCGTCTACAAAGACCCACGTACCATGGCCTGCGCCCATCGACTTGTGCGCTTCGCCATCCGGCTGAAGCGTAATGAAAAACGTGCCGCCACCTTCACCCACCCCGACTTTCCATCGTCCGACGAAGTAGTTCTTTCCGAGGGGGGAGTCATTAGATGCCGAATTGAATTCCACGCGAGCGATTTCGGCCAATGGGACTTTTTGCTGATGCCCATCCTTAAAGACAAGCACCGCACCGGTATTGAATTCGATGCAACTGATCTTTTCAAGCGGGATGTTCTGGTAGTGCCCGTCATTGAAGACGATGACTATCATCTTCTGCTCGCGCGATCTGGTCTGCGAGAACGATGTTCCACCTAACACGAGCACTGCCGCCACGAAAGAAAAGATGATCTTCATATTTCCCATTGCGTGTACTCCCCGGAATTGAACAAAGTTGTTGATTGCTGCGAGTTGTCCGTCATGGATAAGCGACTCACACCTAAGTACGGCGAAGAGCAGAGATTTGTTCCGGCTAGAAATCGAAAAGGACATCAAGCTCGACGAGGTCCAGTCATACCTTCGTGCTCCTGGTGTCCTTATGTTATTAGCTCTACGCCCCGGCCATTGCCGGCTCCACATCGTAAATGGGGAACCACGAAGTTGCGGTCTTTAGCTTCTGATTCACGTTGCTGATGTTCTTTACGCCTTCGCTCTCAAGCCATTTGCGGAATGCGTCGGGTCCCTGCTTGGCATAAATCGGGATGCCGTCTTTCCATGTCGCGCGGCCGCACAGCACGCCGTTGTACTTCACGCCCGATTCGCCGGCAAGCTCGAGAGTTTCGCTGAATTCCGCATTGCTCACGCCGGCCGAGAGATAGATGAACGGCTTGGTTGCGACACTTGCCGCTTTATGAAAGTGATCGATGGCTTCCTTTTTGCTGTACGCCTTTTGTCCGGCATAGGATTTTGTGCCCTCGACAAACTTCATATTCACGGGAACTTCAACTTTGAGCACGTCGACTCCATAGCGGTCTTTGCTGAATTCACGCATCGATTCAGTTACGATGTGCGGCTTCTTCTTCGCAAACTCCAGGCCCTTTTCGTCGGCGCCTTCTTCGTACCCAACGAATTCCAGGAAGAATGGAATATCATTAGCGCGGCATTCGTCGCCGATGCGCTCCACCCATGCATGCTTCTGGTCGTTGACGTCTTTTGGATCGTACGGCGTGTAGTAAAGAAGAATTTTCACGCAATCGGCTCCGGCTTCTTTAATGCGCTTTGCCGACCAGTTGCCCAGCAGGTCAGGCAGGCGGCCGGGGCCAGTCTTGTCGTATCCGGTCTTTTCATATGCGAGCAGCAGGCCCGCATTTTTGGCGCGACGCTTTGCCGCGGGTAGTCCCCACTCCGGATCGAGAAGGATCGCGCTCGCGTGGGGCGTTAGGACTTCCGTGACCAATGACTTAAATTCCTCCATCATTGAGTCGGTGATTTCGCCGCCTTTCTCTTTCGCCAGTGACTTCTGCAGCGAACCGCGCTGGTCCATGGCGGCGGCAGCGATCACTCCCCGCTTATCCGACACGCGTTGCAAGCCCGCCAGTTTTCCGGGCGTAAGTTTCATAAATCCTCCGATTTAATTGCAGTGGGATATACCGGCCAACAGAAAGGGGACGGCTAATTATTGTAAACGATCATCGGACGAAGGCTGCACCAACGCCTAGTCCCAAAAGCCTTTTCACGTTAGAGAATCTTATGCGGTTTACTTGGGATGCGACTTAGGATCGAGGCGCAAAAAACGAACTGCATTGTTATAAAGAATGTCTCGCTTTTGTTCAGGCGTTAGATAGTCGGCATTCTGAATGATGCTGATCAAACAATTTGGGCGACTGCAGGAATGAAGTCATTCAGATTCTCCTTGATTTTGGCTAATCCGGTATCTCAGATACACACTAATCACGCGGATAGCATCTTTTCCATCCAAAGCACGTCCCAATACTTGCCAAATTTCCGCCCGACCTCGGTGAAGGTTCCAACTTTCTTGAATCCGAACTGCTCGTGCAGCGCGTTCGAAGGAGCATTTGGTTGCGCGATCCCTGCAACCACGCGGTGAACGTCTTCATGCTGAAGACGGGCAAACAATTCGCGATACAGCAAAGAACCGATCCCTTTCCCGACTTGGTCTGGTATGCAGGCGACGCTCACCTCCACAGTGGTTTCGTATGCTTCCTTGGTACGAAACGCTCCCGCAGCTGTATAACCAACAATCATGCCGGTCTCTTCGGCAACCAGCGTTTGGTGCCGGTGTCCGTCAGAGTGGTCCTGAAACCACGGCATCCGCTGCTCTGGCGAGAACGGACGCACATCAAAAATAATGTGCGTGTTCTCAACGTAATAGTTGTGAATTTTCCTAATATTCGGCAAGTCCGCCAGGGTTGCAGGTCGAACGATCATTCCCACTACTGCACCAACTCCTGCGTCATCACGGCGCCGCCCATTGACGCGATTACCGCCGAGACCTTCACCACTTTGTGAGTGTCGGTTGCAACCCAAATTGTTTTTTTGTCGGCTCCGCCATCAGCGGACGAAATCTCCACGCGAAACGCATCGAACGTGCCCGCGGGAACCTTGATCTGTTCCTTCCCGGCGACAGAAAGCTGCAACAATTTCACCTTCTGAGTTTGCACATCGAAGTTACGGAATGTGGTGCTGTAGCCTTCGGCTAGTGGCAGACAGGCGATTACCTGATCGGCTCCCGCCGCGTCTGCAAAGATCGGACCCCCAAGATCGACGGCGATTTGCCTGTCTTGACCGTTCATGCTCATCTTGCCGGCTGCCTTATTTCCAGTGAAATCGAGATCAATTGACACCGGGCCTTGCTGAACACTCCTCTTCAACAGGATCAGGCTCTCTTTATCAAGTGTTACCGTGTCGATCGCAGTCCCCTGCGGCGTATCGACTTGGTCGATTGCGGTCCATGCGCCTGCGCCATCCTGGATCTTGGTTGACGATTTTAAGTTGATCTGCTGTCCCGCGACTTCGAGCTTCACCTGATAGCTGTAGCTTCCAACCTGGAGGTCGGTCGCGACTTTGGGAACGCCGACACTGCCCGAATCGATCTTCTTTGCCAAGACCACCGTCTTTGGGTCAACCGTGATTTCCTTTAAACGTGCGACCTCCTCTGTCGAACCGCCCTCCTGATATCTTCCGCCCAGGTGTTCCGCGAGAAATTTTTCTGCTTCCATGAACAGTGCAAGGTTGTTTACGGGGCGGGCGAAGCCGTGTCCTTCGTCGGGAGCGAGAATGTAGTCAATCGGAAAGCCGCGGTCGCGTAGTGCGATTACGATCTGCTCGGCTTCGCGCCGGTTCACTCGGGGATCGTTCGCGCCTTGCGCAACAAGCAGAGGAGTCTTGATCTTGTCTGCAGAGTTCAGGGGAGACTCTGCCGCAAGCATCGCTTTGCCATCTGGCGTATTTGGGTCACCCATGCGCTCGTAAAATAGTTTGCGAATTGGCTCCCAATAGGGCGGAATGGAATCGAGCAGGGTAATGAGGTTGGAAGGGCCGACGATATCGACGGCTGCGGCATATAAATCAGGGGTGAAAGCGACACCGGCCAAAGTCGCGTAACCGCCGTAAGAGCCTCCAAGGATGCCCACCCGTTTCGGATCGGCGATGCCAGCGGAAACTAAATACTTCACGCTCCAGGTGACGTCATCCTGCATTTTGCGGCCCCACTCGTGATTGCCGGCATCGAGGAATTTTCGTCCGTACCCAGTTGAGCCCCGAAAATTGGGCATTAGAACCGCGTAGCCACGGTTAGCAAAAAACTGCGCGAGCGCGTTATAGCTCCAGTCATCGCGGCCCCAAGGTCCTCCGTGAGGAATGATCAAGGCTGGCAAGTTCTTTGCGGCAACGCCTTTCGGGAGCGTCAGGTAGGCGGGAATTTCCAAGCCGTCAGAGGACTTGTAGGTGACCGGCTCCATCTTGGCGAGATACTCGCGTGGCAGTTGCTCGCGAAGCTTGAACTGTTCGGTTAAGGTGCGGGTTTTGCGGTTGAAAAGGTATGTCTCGCCGGGTTCGGTGTCGCTGCTCACCATGACCAGCCAAGTTTGCTCGTCCCGCGTTCGCGACATCACGCTTACTTCGTGTTCCGGATAGTGAAATGTGCGTTCGATCCAGTGGACATCATCGCCGAATGCCTTGTTCTTGTAATACGTCTTTGCCCGCGCGGCGGTATACCAGGTCTCGACCAATTCATCGGTGGCTTCTGAAAAGAGAGCGCCACCCAAATCAACTTTTCCCAATGGGTCAGATTCAACGATGTCGGTTCGTCCGGTCTGCGGATCAAGCAGTGCGAGCGAAATGAGGTCAGTGCCCTTGTTGGTCTCGATGTAGATCTGCTGGTCTCCCGGCTTGAAGTGCAATGGCGCACACGTTTCAAAAACCGAGCACGAGTAAATTTTGGTAAATCCGTCGGCGTCAACTCGCAGGAACTCTGTGTCGCCGTTTTCCGCGCTGCGGGTTGCGAGCCGCAATTGTCCTTTCAGGTCGAAGACCCAGTCGGTGATCCGCTCGGTGTTTTTGCGCATCAGCGTCTTTTCGCCGGTCGAAATTTGTAGCTTGTAAAGATCGTGCCAGGCTTTGTCGCGATCGTTGATGCCGATATAGACCACGTCGGGATCGGTTTTAGGAACCGCGTACAAGTACACGCGCACGCCTTTGAGCCCCGTCAGATCACGCGATGGAGGAGCATCGGCTGAAAGCGTGGGCTTGGACGAAGGGTCAACGGCATAAACATTAAAGTTTTCATCGCCATCATGGTCTTTGACGTAAAGAATGTATTTGCTGTCGCGGGACCACAGATATCCCGGAATCGGCCGCTTCGCCTCAGTCGTGAGTAATCGCGCAGCGCTAAATGGTTCGCCGACAGCCTTGACGTAGATATTGCGAGTGTCCTTCCATGGCTTAAGAAAGGCGATGTACTGCCCATTCCGTGAAAGCTCCGCTGCCGCGATCTCGGGATTGCCGAAGATTATATCGCGATCAATGAGCGGCGGTGGACCACTCATCTTTTCCGCTTGCGCGTTGAGCAGAGATCCGAGCAGAAAAAAACACGCGAACAGGGATGAGAGCTTCATGGAGAACACTCCTTATTTCGTATTTGAAAAACGAACAGGTCCCCTGAGAGGCAGCAACATTCTGCGCTTACAGAGGCGCGCAGGCAATCAAATTTGACGTACTGCTATCGGGCAAGAGCAAACTATCTGTTCGGCCGGCTTCCGTTGCTATCTTCGAAAATTTCCTCGATCTTGAGTGCGAACAGCCTCGCCACCCGGAACGCAAGCGGCAAACTCGGATCATATTTTTCGGTTTCAATTGCGTTTACGGTTTGGCGCGAAACCTTAAGCCGATCGGCCAGTTCGGCCTGCGACCATCCGCGGCCGCAACGCAGTTCGCGAACCCGGTTCTTCACCGATATCTCCAACGAGCGGCGAACAGGCCCAGAACCCAAAATCCTGCCATGATGGGCCAGACCCACACCCAGTTCACATCAGGAAGGCCGGCGTTCTCGAGAAAGCCATAGGTCAAAGTCAGGAGAGCGCTTGCTGCGAATGCGAATCCGAGCGCCTCAAGCTGAATCTTCCTTTGCAGTTCGTCCAGGCTGCGAAGAAGCTGCACGAAGAAAATTGGAATCAGTAGGACCGGCAACATCGGGAGCACCGCAATGACATATTTCCAGGGTGCTGAGGGCTGCTTTTGAAGCGCATGTACGCTGACGTAGACCAGCGCAATGTAAATAAGCGAGACAGCAAGCATTCTCAGCTTGTACTTGCGGCTGGCCGCTTGGTCGACGCATTCGCCTAACATGTTCAACCTCGATGTAAAGTGTGCTTGACGTGACAAGCGTACTTTACATGTAATGGTGTGTCAAGCATTGTTTACATACAAAATAGCGTCGCAATAGGATTCAAAGCAGATTTTCAATTCAAGCGATTGGAATACGGCGCAGACGGAATCGCTGGGTTCAGCCCAACTTCTTGGCCACGAGTTCGTTAACCAACTGGGGATTGGCCTGGCCTTTTGAAAGTCTCATTACCTGGCCGACAAAGAATTGCGCCACAGTTTTTTTCCCAGCGCGATACTGCTCGACCTGCTTGGGATTGTCGGCGATTACTTTCTCGAGCAGCATTTCGATTGCCCCGGTGTCACGTGACTGTGACGGGCGGCCTTCCTCCTCGTACACGATTGAGAAATCCTTGCTACGCTCGAAGCAGAGATCGTAGAGGTCCTTCAGCATCTTGCTGGAGATGACCTGGGCTTCGAGAAGGTCTGCCGATTCAGCCACGCCCTTCATCGAAATCGGCGAGTGCTCAACTTCCAGGCCACTCGCTTTTAGCCGCCCAATTAGTTCGCTCTGAACAAGGTTCGCGACACGCTTTGGATTTTTTGCGGCCTTTGCTGCTGACTCGAACTGATCGGCGAGTGATCTGGTGAGAGTTAGTGTGTGCGCATCCTGAGCCGTGATTCCGTAGTCCGCCATCATGCGCTTCCGCCGGGCTTCGGGAAGCTCGGGCAGCATGCTCCAAATCTGCGCCCGCCATTTTTCATCGACGACCAGGGGGAGCAAGTCAGGCTCGGGGAAATAACGGTAATCATGCGCCTGTTCTTTCGATCGCATGCCGTAAGTCTTACCTTCAGCGGAGTTGTAGAGGCGCGTTTCCTGCACAATTTTTCCGCCGGATTCGATGACTTCGATCTGGCGATGAATTTCGTATTCCAGTGCCTCGCGAATGAAGCGAAAAGAGTTGACGTTCTTTACTTCCGTCTTTGTGCCGAATTTCTTTTCTCCGAGAGGCCGAACGCTGACGTTGGCATCGCAGCGCAGGGAGCCCTCTTCCATATTGCAGTCGCTGACGCCGGTATAGAGGATGATCTCTTTCAGGCGGGTGAGATATTCGTACGCTTCTTCGGGCGAAGCAATATCCGGTTCGCTGACAATTTCGATCAGCGGCACACCACTGCGGTTCAGATCGATGGCGGTTGTCTCGCCCGACCCTGCGAAACCTTCGTGCAGACTTTTTCCGGCGTCTTCTTCGAGGTGCAGACGCGTGATCCCAAGCCGCTTCATTCCTGACGCGGTCGCAATCTCGATGAATCCGTGCTCCGCGAGAGGCTTGTCATACTGTGAAATCTGATAGCCCTTGGGCAGGTCGGGATAAAAATAGTTCTTGCGAGCGAAGACCGAAGTCTCGCGAATGTCACAATTAATGGCTATCGCGGCAAGCGTCGCGAATTCGACGGCTTTACGATTCAGAACTGGCAAAGCTCCGGGAAGTCCAAGGCAGACTGGGCACACGTTGGTATTCGGTGGATCACCAAAGCGAGTCGAGCACGAGCAGAAGATTTTACTGTCAGTCAGCAATTGGACGTGTACTTCGAGTCCGATGACCGGCTCGTACTTGGTCCGTACCGAGACAGCGCTTTCGAGCGATGTCGCCATATTTAGAAATTATAGAGCAGGCTTATGCGCGGGCGAGAACTCGCCTCGCTCAAAAGTTGGTAGGTGTCGCGCTGCGATCTGAAACTATTTCACGCCGATGTAAAGGTCTACTTGAGCGTTCAGCGGATCCAAAGCGCGTTCATCGTAAAGTTCGAAGTCGATTTGATAGATTCGCTTCAGCTTTCCTTCATCCTCAAGCTTGAAGATCCGCTGCCAGGCTTCGGGAATAACCTTTGGAAACGGGCCTTTTTCTGTGCTGAGGACGGCGTACCTGCCGGCGGGGATTTGTTTTAGAATCATGCCGGCAGGCGCAGCAGTACCGAATTTGACGGGCGCTCCAACCGTGAAGGTGTATTCTCCATTGTGATCGCTCGCGTATTCGGAATAGAGAGCGTAGAGATTTGATCCGCTCTTGTCCGGTATTTTGTCCGCCATTCCCTCGTCGATAAATCTGTGCCACTGCCGTCCAATGATCCCCTCAAGGGTGGCCTCTTTCGCGTTGTCGGTGCGCGCCTCGATTCCGATGACACTGAATGCGGGAATGTCTACAGTGCGGATGTCTTGCTCCTTACTTAATTTCCATCACTTCTTTTTCTTTGGCCTTGCACATGTCTTCCATTTTCTTAATTTCGTCATCGGTGAGCCTCTGAATCTCAGCGGTCGCGCGCTTTTCTTCGTCTTCGGTGATCTTCTTATCCTTCAGGGCCTTTTTGGTCGCGTCATTTCCGTCGCGGCGGATATTGCGAATCGCAGTGCGATGGTCTTCCAGAACTTTGTGCAAATGCTTTACCATTTCACGCCTGCGTTCTTCGGTGAGCGGCGGGATGGGCACGCGAATGATTTTGCCGTCGTTCATGGGATTAAGGCCGAGTTCGGCCCCGCGTATCGCTTTCTCAATCCCTGAGAGCTGTGTCGGATCGAATGGCTGGACTGTGATTAGTTGTGGCTCGGGCGTGTGCACGGTTGCGACTTGATTCAGCGGCATCTGCGATCCATAAGCTTCGACGGTCACACTGTCGAGCATGTGCACGGATGCACGCCCGGTGCGCGTTCCAACCAGTGCTTTGCGAAAATCATCGACGGCCTTCTCCATGCGAGACTTCATTTGCGCGTAAGTATCTTTAAGTCCGGGAATCGCAGCCATCGTCGGTTGGGCCATATTTCAGCTCCATCGAAAGAAGAATCAAAACGCTGAATTATAAACTGTAGCGAACAAGATTTTGGGGCAGCCGAGTGGTAATCGATGAGCTCTTATCGGAAAAATCGCTGAAATTCGCCCAGGATCAGTCCAGGCAAATCTTCTTTCCTTGCTTTTACTTTGAATCCCAGGTCGTGGCCCGTGCCGTCAACGGTGAGCAATCGTGTCTTCGAAGGGATTAATTTCATCGCAGCTTCGATCTCCGCAATCGAGCCGAATGGATCGTGTGTACCGTGAACGAGCATTACAGGAGTCTGAAGCTGAGGCAGGTGCTGGGTCCTCGGCTGATCGGGCCGGCCTGGCGGATGAAGCGGATACGAGAGCAAGAGCAGACCGCTGGCAAGTTTCCGCTGGCCGGCGCAAAGCATACTCGCTTGACGACCTCCGTAGCTTTGGCCACCGAGGAAAATTCGTGGCGGTGAGAACTTCTTCATCGCCAGAACGGCGTTTTCCAAGCCCTTGCGATCGCGCTCGGCATCCGCCGGACGCGGTGGGCCGAAACGGCGAACCTGGCGGAACGGCAGGTCACAGCGCAACACTGAGAGTCCCGCGCCGGCAAAGGTTTCTGCTATCGCAATCAGCAACGGCATTTGTGCATTACCGCCGGCTCCGTGAGTAAGAACAAGGACATCTGCGGCTGCTTCGGCATGATGAAGGAATCCCTGGACAGGAGGATCTAACGAAGTGTCTGCGAAACGCTCGACGTCGGCCATGTGTCAGGATTATCTCGCGCTTCGAAGGGCGGGGAACAGCGGGAATTCGGCCTCTGCTCCCAGCCGCGTCGGGCCAAGCTAGTTACGTTCGTAAGCCGCGGTGCTTGCTTCCTACTGGCAGACTAGCCTGAACCTGATAACATCCGGTACGGCAACGCGGGCGAGAAGCCGCGTTCAGCATCGTATTTTCCTCCCGGTGATGCTGAGAACTCCAGGACAAGTGGCAGTAAGTTCGCGAAGATTCACCTGCGCGCGCCAGCAGGAAAGCTTCGCATTACTACGGAGTTTGTATTTCCGAATATCCGTTCCGGGACGACTGAATGATAACGACCAACCGCAACACACAACGCAAGCAGACGTTGATTTTTAGTTTGTTGGCGTTTTTCTTTGTTTTGCCGGCAGCAATCGTGTTCGCCCAATCTGGCGGGAGTCACTCGGCAGAGCGAAAGCTCATTACTCGTGTCGCGCCCGAATACCCGGAGGCGCTCCGCAAAAACTTCATCGGAGGCGCAGTGCGCCTTGAGGTAACGGTGAGTCCCAATGGAAACGTCGACAATGCCCAGATACTGGGCGGAAATCCGATTTTGGGGCAGGCTGCGATGAAGGCAATCAAACAGTGGAAATACGCGCCAGCGAGTACCTGGGATAAATTAGTTGTGAGAGTTGACTTCGATCCGCGCGTGAACTAATTCAGGCTTTCGGAAGCTGCGTGGAAACCTAACTCCCGTCTACCACATGCAAGCGCATGAAGTTGGTCGATCCGCTTGACATCTGGGTTCCCGCTACCACACCCAGAACATCTCCTGACCGAAGCTTTCCCGTGCGAACGAGCTCCTGCTCGGCAGTCGCGAGCATATCTTCAGAATTCAGTGCCTGGTCGCGCTTAATCGGATGCACTCCCCAAAGCAAGTTCATTCGATTGCATACTGCGGGGATGTGACTGAACGCGAAAATCTTTGACTTGGGACGATACTTCGAGATCATTCTTGCCGTGTTTCCGGTTTCGGTAAAAACGGCGATTGCCGCCATGTCTAGGTCCTCGGCCGCGTGCGCAACCGACTCGCAGATGGTCTCTGAAACCGACAGGATGCGGTCCTTGCGGCGGCGGCGTGGCTGCGTGAACTCCGCCATGTTGGATTCGGCCTCGACCACGATCTTCGCCATCATGCAAACGGCTTCTTTCGGATATTTGCCGCTTGCAGTTTCGGCGGAGAGCATGACCGCGTCTGTGCCGTCGAAAATTGCGTTTGCCACATCGCTGGCCTCAGCGCGGGTAGGGCGAGGGTTCTCGATCATGGACTCAAGCATTTGCGTGGCGATGATGACCGGCTTGCGAAATTCAGCCGCGCGCTGAATCACATGCTTCTGGATCACCGGGACTTTTTCAGGAGGCATCTCGACTCCGAGATCGCCGCGCGCCACCATGACGCCGTCGGAAACCTCGAGAATTCCTTCCAATCGATCGATGGCTTGCGGCTTTTCGAGTTTGGCGATTACTGGGACGTCCAGTTTGCGAGAGACGATGATCTTTTTCGCTTCGATCACATCGGTAGCAGATCGCACGAACGACAAAGCGATCATGTCAACGCCGTGATCGAGGCCGAATTCAAGGTCTTTTCGGTCTTTATCCGTTAATGCGGGAATCGAGAGAGCGGCACCGGGAAGATTGATCCCTTGTTGCTCGCGGAGTACGCCGCCGTTGAGCACCTCGCACGTGATGTTGTCGCCGTGAACATTGAGAACCCGCAGTTCGATTTTTCCGTCGGAGAGCAATATGCGGGAGCCATCTTTTACCTCGCGGGGAAGGCTTTTGAAAGTGGTAGATATCTGCTCGGCAGTGCCTTCCGTGCCGCGGGTTGTGATGGTGACTTGGCCACCTATTTTCAGGACAACGGGCTGATGATTCTGCAGCATGCCGGTGCGAATCTTCGGCCCTGAGAGGTCTTGCAAAATGCAGATGCTGCGGCCCTCAGCAGCGGCGGCTCGGCGGAGGCACTCGATTGTATGGGCGTGATTCTCATGGGAACCGTGGGAGAAGTTCAGGCGGGCAACATCCATGCCGAAACGCATGAGTTCCCGAAGCTGAGGCTCTGTGCAACAGGAGGGGCCGATAGTGCAGATGATTTTTGCTCTGCGCGTGTGCAAGGGATCAGCGGGACAAGGAGATTGCCCAGTAGGTTGTCTGTCATCAGTCTTCAGGCGTCGATCTCCACGGGTGAGTTGTGCATCGGAACCAGATTGATTCCATCTCAAACTTGCAATTCATTTTAGCTTACGCATTGTAATCACAGGTTTGTGGCCCTGAGTCAGGCACGAAAGTGCTTCGCGGGTGACGTTTGTTTATGCCAACTTCTCTTTCGTGGTAAGTATCTAAAACTCACCACAGAGAGCACAGAAGAGGGGATAGCAGGCGAGAGACAAACAGTACTTCAGCTTCCATCCGGAAAACCGCCGCGATGTGTCACGACTGGAAAGTGCGGCAAGCCGTAAGACTTCGTTTTTGCCCTCCAGCCGTTGGCGTACGACGTGATTCCACGAAGCAATCGCGAACCGTCTCGATCTCCTGCTAGCTGCTCAAGGGTATGCCGCAAGGAATTCACGCGTGCCGCTCCGAAGCGTTCTCGCCAACGCTTTTCAATTGTCCAAGCCAGCTCCCAATATTGCTTCTGGGCGGTAACTCCCTTGGCGGTCAGCCGGGCAATTCTGATCCTGTCACTTGAGTTTGTCTCAACTAGCACGTAGCCGCGCTTTTGGAGGAACTTCAGCGACATGTCCACCGCTTCTTTGGAGATTGCAGACATGCGTGGGAGTTCTTTCACCGGAACTCGGTTGCTATCGAGAACGCGTAACACATTTGCGCCTATAGCGAGTGAAACCGGAGATTCGCGCTCGAACTCAACGGCGAAAATCGTGAGAACACCCGCGACAAGGGCGGGCAAACTTATGCTCGAGATATCACACTCGCCGGATTTAGCAAATGCCTTGTCTGGCGTGCCGCTGACAAGCCCATATCCCACGATCGGCATCCCTTGCGGTAGCTGATAGTCGAAGTACTCGAGCACTGCGGAGAGCGCCTTTCGCAATTGGGCAATTTCATCTTCGCCACAGCGCCTACGCCACCGTTCCTCGATTTCGGGCACAAGCAGCCGGCATAAAGCTTGCGCCTTTCCGCCCGCGGAGGTGAGCTGCACCGAAGCAGATCCAGGGGAACGAACGCCCTTAACGGCAGAAGAGGATTCAATGCGGAGATATCCCCAACGCTGCATTCCCGTCAAAATTGTGCGCAGGTTTTTCTTGCTGACATGCGACAGGTGGTACAACTCGCGCACTGTAACTCCGGTTCTCGGGATGTACTGCATGCAGTTCATCCACATGACTAGGGAAACGAGCCAGGGAGCGTACGGCGCGCCGGAAGTCGAGCCGAAGCTCGTTGTCCGATGCGGCATACGGTGTTCGAATTCATTGTCGAATTCAATAGTGAACGCGACCAAGAATTGCGATAACAGTGCGGACAAAGGGAGGCGAGACTCTGAAGTAGGGAGATTGGATGGCACAGATACGACTCCACCGGCACGCTGCGGCATTTGCTTCTCCTCTGTGGGCTCGCTCTGTGTAACTCAGTTTTTAAGTGGTCTTTAAATAAAGCCCAACCACAGAGAACACCGAGGTACACGAAGAAAAACACAGGTGAGAATACCTATCTGGAATTTGCTACGGCCGTCAATTCGCTCCCTAATGTCGATCTGGGAAACAGCATGGCGTTGAATTCCGCGCCAATCAGAATGACGAGCGAAATCATGTACATCCACACCAAGAGGGCGATGGCGATCCCGAGCGAGCCGTAGATCACGCTGTAGTCAGCGTAATTCTGCAGATACCAGGCGAAGATCACGGTTACGATGAACCACATGACGGTCGCAAGGCTTGCGCCGGGAAGAACGCTATGCCAGGGTTGCGTGCGTGGGACTGCGTTGTGATAGATCAACGCAATGACGGCGACGCTGGTCACGATGGCGATCGCCCAACGTACCACTTTCCACATGATCAGAACGTAGGTTCCAATGTCATGATTGATATTGAGCAGCACCGTGGTTTCGATTTCGCTGCCGAAGGCCACAAGGATGGTCGAGCAAGCCAGTGGAATTCCAGCGAGAATAACAAGAGCAAACGCAATGAATCTTTCTTTCACCAAACCCCAGATCTTTGGGAGTTCATAGCAGCGGCGAAAACCGTCCATCCAGGAAACCATTACGCCGGAAGCAAGCCAGATTGCGAGTACGGATGTAGTAAAGAGCAAGCCAATCGACCGGCCGGTATTTCCGCGCAGATAAGCTTGTACCGTACTGAAACCCGCAGGGAGAATTCTTTCGAGCGCATAAGAAATTTCGCGCGAGTACGACCGCATGGTGTGGTTCCCGTTTCCGAGAACAGAGCCAACCACGAGTAGGGTGGGGAAGAATGTAAGGATGGATGAATAGGCGGAAGCTTTTGCAATGGCAAACGCGTCATGCTCAAACGCGCGCCAAATCGACTTCCACAGCAGATGGAAAAAGCGCAATATCAACGGTGCCAGAGTAGATTGCCGGGGCTTCGCGATCAAGCGAAGACTCGGGACGGGTTCCTCAGCTGGTACTCGTTGCGGGTTAGCGTGCATTCAAATAAGTTACAGGCCTTTCCCGGCGAACTTGCGAAAGCGGGCGAACTCTGCGGTTAGAATCTTTCGGCTTCCCGGAAAAAAAGCTCTTAATCGCAGAGACCACCGAGAAAAAACACGGAGGGCAGAGGCAAAACAAAAGGGCGGAATTTTCATCCGCCCTAGTTCGTTTCACAATTACTCCGCTGCGAGTTCCTCCGTCTCACCTTCCGTACGCATGAGTTCGAGCGCGCGCTCGGCCTCCTCGTATGCCTGCGAGACTTCCTCCTGCACCTTCGCGGCAGCCTCTTCCATTTCCGGCGATAGGCGCACGTTGCGGTAGTATTCCATGCCGGTCCCGGCAGGAATGAGCCGTCCGACGATGACGTTCTCTTTCAGGCCGCGCAGGTGATCGACCTTGCCCTGAATTGAGGCTTCGGTGAGCACTCGTGTGGTCTCCTGGAACGATGCCGCCGAGATAAACGAGTCGGTTGCAAGCGATGCTTTGGTGATGCCGAGCAGCAACGGTCTGCCGGTCGCCGGCTTGCCGCCTTCGCGGATCACACGCTCGTTCTCCTCGCGGAAACGGAACTTATCCACTTGCTCCTCAAGCAGGAACGTCGTGTCGCCTACGTCTTCGACTTTCACCCAGCGCATCATCTGGCGGACAATCACTTCAATGTGCTTGTCCGAGATGGTGACGCCCTGCAGCCGGTAAACTTCCTGAATTTCGTTCACCAGATATGCCTGCAGTTCTTTCTCGCCGAGCACTGCCAGAATGTCGTGGGGGTTGAGTGGCCCATCCATGAGCGGTTCACCCGCCTTGACGCGCTCGCCTTCCTGCACGTTCACGTGCACGCCGCGAGGAACTGAGTATTCCTTCTCTGTTCCGTTGTCGGCGGTCACGTAAAGTTTGCGCTGCCCTTTCGAAATTTCGCCGAACTTGACCGTGCCATCGATCTCGCTGATGACCGCAGTCTCGTGCGGCTTGCGGGCTTCGAACAGTTCGACCACACGCGGCAGACCGCCCGTGATGTCCTTGGTACGGGTGGTTTCGCGCGGAATCTTTGCGAGAATGTCCCCCGGATAGACCGTGTCCCCTTCAGCAACCATGAGGTGAGCGCGTGAGGGCATCAAGTAACGCTTGCTGCCCTTCGTCCCCTTGATCACGATTGCGGGCTGGCGTTTCTCGTCAGGCGACTCGCCGACAACGTGACGGGACAAGCCCGTAACTTCATCGACTTCCTCGTGCAGCGTGACCCCTTCCTGCAGGTCTTTGAACTGCACTGTGCCGCCGATTTCGGTAAGGATCGCGAACGTGTACGGGTCCCACTCGACCATCACCTGCCCGAGATGGACCTGATCACCATCGCTGACCTTCACTTTCGCGCCGTAAATCACGGAGTAGCGTTCACGCTCGCGGTTCTTATCATCGACGACCGCGATCGAGCCCTGGCGGTTCATCACGACAAGGTCGCCAGACTTCGACTTCACTGTCTGCAAGCCGATGAAGCGCACCGTGCCGTTCGTCTTGGCATCGAGACGCGACTGCTCGGAAACTCGCGATGCCGTACCGCCGATGTGGAAGGTACGCATCGTGAGCTGCGTTCCAGGCTCGCCGATCGACTGAGCAGCGATGACGCCCGTGGCTTCACCCAGTTCGACCAGACGGCCCGAAGCCAGGTTGCGACCGTAGCACATGACGCAAACGCCACGCTTGGATTCGCAAGTCAGCACGGAACGGATTTTCACCCGCTCAATGCCCGCTGCCTGGATCGCACCTGCCAGGTCTTCCGTGATCTCATTGTTGATGTCCACCATCACGTTGCCATCGTAATCTTTGATCTTCTCAAGAGACACGCGGCCGACGATCCGGTCGCGCAGCGGCTCGATAATTTCGCCAGCTTCCACGATTCCAGCCACGTAAATGCCGTCCACCGTGCCGCAATCGTATTCGCTGATGATTACATCCTGAGCAACGTCAACCAGGCGGCGAGTCAGGTAGCCCGAGTCGGCTGTCTTGAGCGCCGTATCGGCCAAGCCTTTGCGAGCGCCATGCGTCGAGATGAAGTACTGCAACACCGTCAAACCTTCACGGAAGTTTGCAGTAATCGGCGTCTCGATGATTTCGCCCGACGGCTTCGCCATCAGTCCGCGCATTCCGGAGAGCTGGCGAATCTGTTGTTTCGATCCGCGAGCCCCGGAGTCGGCCATGACATAAATCGGGTTGATCATGCCTTCCTTGTCACGTTGCTGCATCTGACCGAACATTTCGTCCGAAACCTTCTCCGTAATTGCCGACCAGATTTCGATGACCTTGTTCTTGCGTTCGCCGTCGGTGATTGCACCGTCGAGATATTGCTGCTGAACGCTGACCACCTGTTTCTCGGCGTCGCGCACCAGCGTCTTCTTGTTGTCGGGAATCACCATGTCGTCAATTCCGATCGACAATCCGGCGCGGGTCGCGTAGCTGAAGCCGAGTTCCTTAACCTCGTCGAGCATCTTGACGGTCAATTCAAGACCGTAAGTCAGGTAGCAGAAGCTGACCAATTGCCCGATCCCCTTTTTCTTGAGCAGGCCGTTGATGTATGGCATCCCCACGGGAAGGTGATCGTTCAGGATCGCGCGGCCAACGGTCGTGTTTAGGAACGCGCGGTCGTAGCTGGTCGGCTCCGTGTGGACGATGTCCTGATCGTCGTATGCTGTCGTAAGATCGATCACCTCGCCCGTGTAGCGCAAACGGATCGGCGTGAGTGTCTCGACTTCTCCCGCATGCAAGGCGAGCAGAACTTCATCGATATTCGCGAATGCGCGGCCCTCACCCTTTGCGCCTGGCTTGCCTTTGGTCAGGTAATAGAGGCCGAGCACCATGTCCTGCGTGGGCACGGTGATCGGCTGACCTGAAGCCGGCGAGAGAATGTTGTGCGAGGACAACATCAGCACGCTGGCCTCGACCTGCGCTTCCGGAGACAGCGGAATGTGTACCGCCATCTGGTCGCCATCGAAGTCGGCGTTGAACGCCGTGCAAACCAGCGGGTGGATCTTGATCGCTTTACCTTCCACCAGGACGGGTTCGAACGCCTGAATGCCCAAACGGTGCAGGGTTGGAGCGCGGTTCAGGAGCACCGGATGGTCTTTAATGACCTCTTCGAGGATGTCCCAAACAATCGACTCCTGCTGCTCAACCATTTCTTTTGCCTGCTTAATGGTTGTGCAATGGCCGGTCTGCTCGAGCCGGTGATAGATAAATGGCTTGAAGAGTTCGAGCGCCATCTTCTTAGGCAAGCCGCACTGGTGCAGTTTGAGCTCGGGACCGACCACGATAACCGAACGTCCGGAGTAGTCGACACGCTTGCCCAGCAGGTTCTGGCGGAAGCGCCCCTGCTTGCCTTTCAACGTGTCGGAAAGCGACTTCAACGGACGGTTATTAGCACCGCGCAGCACGCGTCCACGGCGGCCGTTGTCGAACAATGCGTCCACGGCTTCCTGCAGCATGCGCTTTTCGTTGCGTACGATGACTTCCGGTGCGTGCAGGTCCATCAGCTTCTTTAAGCGATTGTTACGATTAATGACGCGGCGGTACAGATCGTTCAAATCAGAGGTTGCAAAACGGCCGCCATCGAGTGGAACCAGGGGACGAAGCTCCGGAGGAATGACCGGAATCACGTCGAGGATCATCCAGTTCGGCTTGTTGCCGCTCTTACGGAATGCTTCGACAACTTTCAGCCGCTTTGCATATTTCAGCTTTTTCTGCAGCGAGTTTTCGTACTTCATCTTCTCGCGCAGTTCGGTGGAAAGCGAATCGACCTCGACGCGCTTCAATAGATCTTTGATCGCCTCTGCGCCCATAGCGGCGCGGAATCCCGCCGGCCGATACTGCTGATCGAGTTCGCGGAACTTCGCTTCGTCTTTGATGACTTCGCGCTCTTTGACCGGAGCGTCGCCAGGCTCGACTACGACATAGGCTTCGAAGTAAAGAATGGCCTCGAGGTCGCGCAGTGAAATATCGAGCAGGTGACCGATGCGGCTGGGGAGTCCTTTGAAGAACCATACATGCGAGCAGGGAGACGCCAGTTCGATGTGTCCAAGGCGCTCGCGGCGGACTTTCGAAAGCGTGACTTCCACACCGCACTTGTCGCAGATCACGCCGCGGTGTTTCATGCGCTTGTACTTGCCGCACAAGCACTCCCAGTCGGTGACCGGTCCGAAAATGCGCGCGCAGAACAGGCCGTCGCGCTCCGGCTTGAAGGTGCGGTAATTGATTGTTTCAGGCTTCGTCACCTCGCCATGCGACCAGCTCCGGATTTTTTCCGGAGAGGCCAGGCTGATGCGAATCGCGTCAAAATCAGCAATCGGGTTTGCCAGATCAAATGGGCTCGAACGGAACAAGATTTCCTCCAACTCTGCTCTCAAAGCAGTGGCCGGTTGTCAGTGGCCAGTTGCCAGGTTGTGTGTTCCGCAGGCCGAGAGCGAAGGCCCAGGAACTGTTCCAAAAACTCGAAAGAGCTACCAGTGGTCATCACCGATTAATGGCAACTGACAACTGACCACTGGCAACCGAATTCTTAATCCGCTTCCATCATGACGCCCCGCGGGCGGGCTGCGGCGAAACCATCACCGGGCGCCGCGCTGACCGCCGGCTTTCTATCCCCAGCTTTGATCAACTCGACATCCAGGCAGAGCGACTGCAACTCGCGGATGAGCACATTAAACGACTCCGGCACACCCGGTTCCATGGCAGCTTCGCCCTTGACGATGGCCTCGTAAATCTTGGTGCGGCCATAAACGTCATCGGACTTCGCCGTTAGCAGCTCTTGCAGGATGAACGCCGCCCCGTAAGCTTCGAGCGCCCAGACTTCCATTTCTCCGAAGCGCTGTCCGCCGAACTGGGCTTTTCCTCCCAAAGGCTGTTGAGTAATTAACGAGTACGGCCCGATGGAGCGCGCGTGAATCTTGTCGTCCACCAAGTGCGAGAGTTTCAGCATATAGATGTAACCGACGGTGACCGGCTGCTCGAACTTGTCGCCGGACATGCCGTCGTACAGGCTCGTCTTGCCGGACTCGGGCAGGCCGGAGCTCTTCAGCAGCGCCTTGATTTCCGCTTCACGCGATCCATCGAACACCGGAGATCCGGTGAACACGCCGCGCGTTAGCGTTTCAGCGACTGCACCGAGTTCATCATCCGGGACTTCGGCGATTTCCTGCTCAAGCGTCGTGCCCTTGAACAACGCCTTCAGTTCGCGGCGGACCGTTTCTTCGCGCGAGTTCTCTTTCAGAAGCTCGGCGATTTTCCCGCCGAGTTCATGTCCCGCCCAACCGAGGTGCGTCTCGAGAATCTGCCCGACGTTCATTCGAGAAGGAACGCCGAGGGGATTGAGCACGATCTCAACCGGCGTGCCATCTTCGAGGTAAGGCATATCCTCGTCCGGCAGAATGCGCGCGATCACGCCCTTGTTTCCGTGACGTCCGGCCATTTTGTCGCCCACGCTCAATTTGCGCTTCATGGCGATATAACACTTGACCAGCTTGATCACGCCCGGCGGCAGCTCGTCGCCTTTCGTCAGCTTGTCTTTCCTCTCGTTGACGATTTTTTTGAGCACGTCGATCTGACGCGAGGTCATCTCTTCGATTTCGTCGATCTGCTCATTCACGCGCGGATCTTTATCGGCATATTTAATGCGCTTCAGGTTCCGCGTGGAGATGCGTTCGATCGTGTCCCGATCGAGGATGTTGCCCTTGGTCAAAAGGCGCTTGTTGGTGCGCTCGTCGTGCAGGTCAGCTTGAACTTCCTTACCGCCGAGGATGTTCTCAAGACGCTTCAACCGCTCGTCGGTGAGAATGCGAATTTCGTCGGAAAGGTTCTTCTCGAGCTTCGCAATCTGCGCTGCTTCAATCGACTTCGCCCGCTCATCTTTTTCCTGACCCTTGCGGGAGAAGATCTTTACGTCGACAACCACGCCTTCGATTCCCGGCGGGCAGTAGAGCGAAGCATCACGAACGTCGCCGGCCTTTTCACCGAAGATCGCGCGCAGCAGCTTCTCTTCCGGCGTGAGCTGAGTTTCGCCTTTGGGCGTGACTTTGCCCACAATAATGTCGCCCTGCTTTACGCTGGCACCGATGCGAATCACGCCGGCTTCATCTAAATTGCGCAGCGTGGATTCGCTGACGTTTGGAATATCACGGGTGACTTCTTCCGGCCCGAGCTTCGTGTCGCGAGACTCGATCTCAAACTCCTCGATGTGAACGGAGGTGTAATAGTCCTCTTTCACCAGCTTCTCGGAGACGAGGATCGCGTCTTCGAAGTTGTACCCACGCCACGGCATGAAGGCCACGAGCACGTTTCGACCGAGCGCCAACTCGCCGTGATCGGTGCAAGGCCCGTCGGCAATGACCTGGCCCTTTACCACGCGCTGGCCTTTCTGAACCACTGGCTTTTGATTGATGCAGGTGTTCTGGTTCGAGCGCTTGAACTTCGTTAGCTGATAAATGTCACTGCCTACCTCGCGCGAGAGCTGCCCCGGATGGTGCTCGCCCTCGACGCGAACGATGATGCGCTCGGAGTCAACGGAATCGATGACGCCGTTGCGCCGCGCCAGAACGACCGCGCCGGAATCGCGCGCCGTTACGCCCTCCATTCCGGTGCCGACGATCGGAGCTTCTGCGCGGAGCAGCGGCACCGACTGGCGTTGCATGTTCGCGCCCATTAGCGCTCGGTTTGCGTCGTCGTGCTCAAGGAATGGCACGAGCGATGCGGCCACCGAGACCAGTTGCTTCGGACTGACGTCGACGTAATCGACTTCGTCCTTGCTCACGAGGACGAAGTTGCCGGCTTTCCGAGCGTTGACCAGATCGCCAACCAGGCGGCCTTTGTCGTCGAGCTCGATGTTCGCCTGCGCGATCACGTGCCGGTCTTCTTCCCATGCGGAGAGATAGAACGAGAAAGGCTCGAGTTCTGCAGGACGCTTTCGGCGATCCTTCAGATCGGCATTCACCTTCTCGGCTTCCGACTTCTCGATGTGATCTCCGGCCTTGTAATCGCTATCCCCGGCATTGACGACGCTGACGTAGTCGACGACGCGAGCGTTCTTGACGCGGCGATAAGGCGACTCGATGAATCCGTAGTCATTGATGCGCGCATAGCAGCTCAACGACGAAATCAATCCGATGTTCGGACCTTCCGGCGTTTCGATCGGGCAGATGCGGCCGTAGTGCGTCGGGTGGACGTCGCGGACTTCGAATCCAGCGCGCTCACGCGACAGGCCGCCCGGCCCAAGGGCCGAAAGGCGCCGCTTGTGCGTGATCTCCGAAAGCGGGTTCGTCTGGTCCATGAACTGCGAGAGCTGCGATGAACCAAAGAACTCGCGAATCGCCGCCATGACTGGCTTTGCGTTCACCAGATCGTGCGGCATGGCCGTGGACATTTCCTGGTACACGGACATCTTTTCTTTGATTGCCCTTTCCATGCGGACCAGGCCGATGCGGAACTGGTTTTCAAGCAGTTCGCCCACTGCGCGAACCCGGCGGTTGCCCAGATGATCGATGTCGTCTACTACGCCGATGTTCTTGCGCAACTTCAGCAGGTACTTGATCGTGGCGTAGAAGTCGTCGGGATCGAGCGTACGCTTGTCGAGCGTGGTGGCATCGCTGTTCTCAAATAGCTTGATGTTGAACTTCAGACGGCCGACACGCGAGAAGTCATACTTCCGCGGATCGAAGAACATTCCGTGGAAAAGAGCTGTCGCGGTATCGAGTGTCGGAGGATCGCCCGGACGCAGCTTGCGGTAGATTTCTATCAGCGCTTCTTGCGGCGTCTTGACCGAATCACGCTTCAAGGTTTGGCTGATGACCGTGCCCACGTCATCGCGCTCGGGAAAGAAGAGATTCATCTCAACCACGCCCGAGTCGAGGATCTTCGAGAGCTTGTCGGCAGTCAGTTCAGTGTTTGCTTCGAGCATGACTTCGCCCGATGTGGTATCGACGATGTCGGCCGCAGCCCATGCACCCTCGAGATCCGTAACATCAACTTCGATCTCGCTGATCTTCGCTTTCTGAATTTCCTTCAGAATTGCGGGATTGATCTTGCGTCCCGAGTGCGCGATTTCATCACCTGACTTCGACTTGATGCTGTGTGCCAGCTTCATGCCGATCAGGTTGGTGGCTTTTTCGCCTGACGCATCGAGCGTCCAATAGAGCTTCTTGTCGCGAATCGCCATGCGGTCGACGGTGTAGAAGGTGCGCAGAATGTCTTCGCTCGAGCGCAGTCCGAGAGCGCGGAGGAAAATCGTGCCCAGGAATTTGCGTTTGCGGTCAATGCGGACATAAAGCACGTTCTTCTGGTCGTACTCGAACTCAACCCACGAACCGCGGTAAGGAATGATCTTGCCGAGAAAATATGTGCGATTGTTTGCGGTCTCAAAGAACACGCCCGGCGAACGGTGCAACTGGCTGACGATCACGCGCTCGGTTCCGTTCACAATGAACGTACCGTTCTGCGTCATCAGCGGAACATCGCCGAAGAAAACTTCCTGCTCTTTGATGTCGCGGATGGAACGATTGCCGGTCTCTGCGTCCTTGTCGAAGATTGTGAGGCGCATGGTGACCTTGAGCGGCGCGGAGTAGGTCATGCCGCGCTCTTCGCACTCGGCAACGTCGTATTTCAGTTGCAAGCCGACGGGATCGCCGCACTTGTTACAGAAGTCGGGTGTGTTCGCATTGTAAGTGCCGCACTTGTGGCAGAGCACATCACCAGGATGAAACGGGTCAGTGATGACGGTTGAGCCGCAGTTCTTACAAGTGGTGCGCAGGTGATGCAGACCTTTCAGGTGTCCGCACTTGCACTCCCAATTGCCGATCGCGTAGTCCACGAACTCGAGTTGCGAGACGTTGCGGAAATCCGTGATCGGGAACACCGACTGAAATACAGACTGCAAACCGCCGTCATCGCGTTCGCTCGGCAGGCGGTCCATTTGCAGGAAACGTTCGTACGAGCGCTTCTGCACTTCGATCAGGTTCGGAATCTGGATGGTTGCTGGAATTTTTGAAAAATCGAAACGATGACGGAATCCGTTCTTCTTAGACATTCGGAGTTACTCCCAACTTTTCTTTGCAGCTGAGAAGCTGCGCTAAAAGCGAAACGCGGGGCGGAGAAGCAGTAACAGCGAGCACTCAGTTGCATTGCGTGAATAATGAATGCGACTGCCGAGTACTTTTTGAAGACACAAAAATGCGCCCTGCAGGGACAATCCATCCCTCAGGCGCCAATCGCGGCGCATGGCCGATTTAAGTTTTGTCGTTTTCGCGCTCAGTATGCCTGTTCCCGTCCCGCCGCCCGCAGGACAGTCTGCCAATCCGTGTTGCGGTCTCTGCTCCGCTTCCCTGGGTCCTAAATGCGGAGGCCGCTCACCTGGATGAAGTGGGAAGCGGTGCTGTTAGTAACAATAGTAGCACTGGATTTCCCTTTTTGCCAAGTGTGTGGTCAAAAAATTGCTAGCGAACCTGTACTTACCTCGAATCGTGCGGGTCGGACATTATTTGCCCGACAAAGCTGATTCTGAATCGTGGGTCCGAAGCCTTGACGTCAGGCAGCACGGGCGAGGGCGCCCGTGCCCCCACAAAATCAATGAAATCAGCTACTTTACCTCTACTGTTGCACCCGCGTCGGCGAACTTCTTCTTGATGGTCTCAGCTTCTTCCTTCGAGACGCCTTCTTTCACCGCCTTGGGGGCTCCGTCAACCAGGTCCTTGGCTTCCTTCAAGCCGAGGCTCGTGACTTCACGAACCGCCTTGATGACGTTGATCTTGTTCGCGCCGACTTCCTTCAGAATGACCGTGAATTCGGTCTTTTCCTCAGCCGGAGCCGCTGCCGCGCCGGCTCCTGCACCGCCGCCAGCAACCACTACCGGGGCCGCTGCCGCCGCAGATACGCCGAGCTTTTCTTCGAGCCTTTTTACGAGTTGCGCCGCATCGAGTAGCGACAACCCAACGATTTGATCTTCTAATGCTTGCAAGTCCGCCATTTCAGTTCTCCAGTTATCAGATGATTTGGTAATTGGCTAATTTTGAAATTGGCTAATTTGAAACCCAAAGCAGGGGTTTGCGCCAATGTCGCAATCATCCAATTCGGGGCTTTCGCCCAATTGCGTTATCCGTGGGCAAGTTTCCAGTGCGCTTCATCTCATAGTCACGCCAGACAACGTAACCGTTCAGATTTGCGCAACCCTTGGCACTGATAACTAAAAACGTTGAGTAATCGGGAAATTGAGAAATTTCGCAATTGAATGCGCTTGCCGTTTTCAATTACTCAATTACAAAATCACCCTATTACAAATCTTCCTAGACTCCGGCGGGAGCAGGCTCTCCGCCAAACTTCTGCTTCTCAACACCCTGGTTGATTACCACCGCCAAGTCGCGTCCGACGGCGTTCATCGCCGTCACCAGCCGCTGTGCCGGAGCATTGATCAGGAACAGAAGCTTCGAATAAATCTCTTCCTTCGACGGCATGGTCGCGAGCGCATCGATCTCTTTGATCGAGATCACGCGGCCTTCGACAACGCCTGTCTTAAAAGTAAATTCCGGATTATCTTTCGCGTATTTAGCAAGCGCCTTGGCCAGGGAAACCGGATCGCCTTCGGTGTATGCGATCGACGTAACACCGGAAAGCCCTTTTAGCGCGTCTTCGACCTTCGTACCTTTCGCTGCGCGCTCAGCTAGCGTGTTTTTCACAACCGCATATTTCGCGCCGGAAGTGCGCAATAGCTTGCGCAATTCGTAGTCCTGCGCAACCGTGAGCTTCGTGTATGTGGTGACAATGACCGTCGAAACGTTCTGCAGGTCTTTGCTGAGTTTGTCGACCTGCTCAATCTTTTTTGCTCGTGTAACCGCCATAATCTTTTTTCCTTGTCATTCCGGACCGCATCAGCGGTGAGGAATCGGCTTTTTTAAGAAAGAGTTCCCAACTATGCCTTCGCCGCAGCTTCCAGCGCCGTCGTGTCGAGCGGAATCCCCGGGCCCATGCTCGAGCTCAGGTACGCGCCCTTGACATATTTTCCTTTTGCTACCACCGGCTTGGCTTTGATAATGCTCGTGATCAGCACGGTCGCATTTTCGACCAGCTTGTCGGGTGTAAACGAGATTTTTCCAACCGGCACGTGCACCAATGCTGTCTTATCTGTGCGGAATTCGACCTTTCCAGCCTTTACTTCCTGCACCGCTTTGGCCACATCGAATGTTACTGTCCCGGTCTTCGGGTTTGGCATCAAGCCTTTCGGACCGAGAACTTTGCCCAGACGACCTACTGACTTCATCACATCGGGTGTAGCAACCAGCGCGTCGAAGTCGGTCCAATTCTCTTTACTGATCTTCTCGACCATCTCCTCGCCGCCAACAAAGTCCGCGCCGGCCTGTTCGGCCTCACGAAGCTTTTCGCCGGACGCGATTACGAGAACTTTCTTCGATTTGCCGAGGCCATGTGGCAAAACCACAGTGCCACGCACCATCTGGTCGGCGTGCTTGGGATCGACGCCGAGACGCATAGTGACTTCGACTGTCTCGTCAAATTTTGCGAATTTCACCTTTTGCAACAGAGGAACCGCGTCGTTCAGCGAATACGGGCGCTGCTCGACCGCTTTCCTCGCCTTTTCAATATTTTTTCCTGATTTTTTCATCTTTTTCTCCGTCTCCCACCGCTGACCATTGTCCTGATCAGCCGTGGTGTTTTCGACTACATCGAACCGAGTCAGGCGCCCTCGCCCGTCCGGCGGAGCTAAGCTCCGCAGCTAGCCAACTACTTCAATTCCCATTGACCTCGCCGTGCCGCTCACGCTCTTGATTGCAGCCTCTACCGAAGCCGCATTCAAGTCCGGCATCTTTTGCTTCGCGATGTCTTCGACCTGCTTCAAGGTAACCTTGCCCACCTTATCTTTATTGGGCGCGCCCGACCCTTTGGCGATCCCAGCCGCCCGCTTCAACAGAATCGAAGCCGGAGGCGTTTTGGTCACGAAGGTGAAGGAGCGGTCGTTGTAGACCGTGATGACCGCCGGAATAATAAGCCCTTCGAGTTCCTTCTGGCTGGTGCGCGCGTTGAACTGCTTGCAAAATTCCATGATGTTGATCTGCGCCTGTCCGAGCGCGGGACCAACCGGAGGTGCTGGCGTCGCCTTGCCTGCCGCAATCTGCAACTTTACTGAACCTGTAACTTTCTTGGCCATAAACTATCCTCTAATACGAACGCATCCGTGCTGCATAATCGGGTAATTTTGTGACTGGTAATTTAAGGCACCACACATTTGGGTTCTAAATTACTCGATTACAAATTCGTCACGTCGTCTGCTTCTCCACCTGTTTAAATTCGAGCTCAACCGGCGTCGACCGGCCGAAGATGGTCACCATCACCTTTACCGTCTCTTTGTCGTCGTTTACGTCGTCGACGATTCCATCAAACGTCGCAAATGGACCTTCGGTGATCTTGACCTTCTCGTTCTTCTCAAATTTGACCTTGAGCTTCGGCTTATCTTTCGACTCGCCGGCCTTGTAAACGATGTGCTGCACTTCCTCTTCAGAAAGCGGCGTGGGCTGTTGCCCGGTTCCGACAAATCCCGTCACGCGAGGTGTCGATTTCACGACGTGCCACACGTGGTCGTCCATGTCCATTTCAACCAGCACATAGCCGGGATAGAACATGCGCTCGACCGTATATTTTTTTCCGCCGCGAACTTCAGTAACGGCTTCTGTTGGAATCAACACGCGGCCAATTTTCCCCTCGAGCCCGAAGGCGTGGACGCGCGATTCCAGCGACTCTTTCACTTTGCGCTCAAATCCCGAGTACGAATGGATGATGTACCACTTCATATTCGGATTGCGTGGTTGCTCGGCCACGGTCGTTCCGCCTTCAACTGGCGGCGCGCCCGCATCCGTGGTTTCTTTGTTCGGTTCGTCCTGCATCATCAATCCTTTGTATTACTTGGTGAACATGTGGAACAGGTAATCGACGCCACGGCCAATCACGTTGTCAATAATCCAGAAATAAAGGCCGAAGAGGAACACGGCGATCAGCACAACCGTGGTCGTCGCCTGCACGTCCTTGCGCGAAGGTGTTGTCACCTTGCGCATCTCGGTGCGTGTGTCGTTGTAGAAGGTCTTAATCCGCTCCGGCCACGACTTGATCCCGCCGAAACCTTCGTCGCCCGCAGCAGCAATTGAATTCGCCATTTTCTTCGTTCCCGTTCCAACTCCCATCACAGCACCTGTTCTCTCTGTCCCCTCTAAACTCTGGCAGGGGCGGAGGGATTCGAACCCCCAAGTCCGGTTTTGGAGACCGGCAGTTTAACCGTTGAGCTTACGCCCCTGAATTGATCGGTCATCGGATGATCAGTTCATCGGGTGAAACTTAAATCCCCCGATGGCGAGATCGCCCCGATCACCAGATTATTTCACTTCTTTATGCGGCGTATGCTTCCGGCATCGGCGACAGAACTTCTTCAGCTCCACCCGGTCCGGCGTCGTCTTGCGGTTCTTTGTTGTCGAATAGTTCCGCTCTTTGCAGTCACCGCATTGTAATGTAATGATCTCTCGAGGCATAAAACCAAACTCCTAGCATTGCTTCCAGCTCTTGGCTTAAAACCAAATCAAAAGCTCTTGTCGTTCCGAACCGCTTGAGCGGTGAGGAATCTGCTTTCAGCGCGCGAGTTGCGACGCAAGACGCGCGACATCCTTACTGAATGATCTCCGAGATCGTGCCTGCGCCGACCGTGTGTCCGCCTTCGCGGATGGCGAAGCGCAAGCCTTTCTCCATCGCCACCGGTGTGATCAGTTCGATCACCAAAGCTACGTTGTCCCCAGGCATCACCATCTCCGTGCCCGATGGCAGTTCCGCCACCCCGGTCACGTCCGTCGTCCGCAGATAAAACTGCGGACGATATCCC